>Ga0209099_1003351_pt1 | contig 13064 bp, 10 predicted proteins | sample AD_JPNHW2_MetaG_FD_184430 | JGI IMG/M metagenome (GOLD analysis project Ga0209099, IMG submission 184430) | Active sludge microbial communities of municipal wastewater-treating anaerobic digesters from Japan - AD_JPNHW2_MetaG (SPAdes) (version 2) | ecosystem: Engineered > Bioreactor > Anaerobic...
CCGCAGAACGGCAGCATGGCGAATGGGTCCCTGCGGACGAGGCCCACGCCGCCGGACGAGGCCGCGGTGGTTTCCGACCCCAGCGTGGCGGCGAGATAGACGCCGTAGATCCAGTTGAAGGACTGGTAGACGAGGGGATAGACCGTGGAGCGGCGCCCTCCGAAGACGAAGGCTTTGATGGGCACGCCTTCGGGCTTTTCCCAGTCGGGATCGATCGAGGGACATTGATAGGCCGGCGCCGTAAACCGCGCGTTCGGATGGGCGGCCGGCTTGCCCGACGATGGGTCGTAGGGGCGGCCGCGCCAATCGATCAGGCCCTCGGGCGGCGTCTTTGTCATGCCCTCCCACCAGACATCACCGTCAGCGGTCAGGGCCACGTTCGTGAAGATGGCGTTGGCGCGCAGCGTGGCCATGGCGTTCGGATTCGACTTGACCGAGGTGCCTGGCGCCACGCCGAAGTACCCCGATTCAGGGTTGATGCCGTAGACTTGGCCGTCCTTGCCGGGCCGCAGCCAGGCGATGTCGTCGCCGACGGTGGTCACCTTCCAGCCCGACATGGGCTCGGGCGGGATGAGCATCGCGAAGTTGGTCTTGCCGCAGGCCGAGGGGAAGGCCGCCGCCACGTACGTCTTCTCGCCCTGGGGCGATTCCACGCCGAGGATGAGCATGTGCTCGGCGAGCCAGCCCTGATCGCGGGCCACCGCGCTCGCGATGCGGAGGGCCAGGCATTTCTTGCCGAGCAGGGCGTTGCCGCCGTAGCCCGAACCGTAGGACCAGATCTCGCGATCCTCGGGGAAATGGACGATGTACTTGTTCTCGGGATCGCAGGGCCAGGGCGTGTCGGCCTGGCCATCGGCGAGCGGAGCGCCCATCGAGTGCACGCAGGGCACGAAATCGCCTTTCTCGCCCAGCCTTTCCGCGACGGCGCGCCCCATCCTCGTCATGATCCGCATGTTGGCGACGACGTACTCGGAGTCCGTCACCTCCACGCCCACGAGCGAGAAGGGCGAGCCGATCGGCCCCATGCTGAAGGGAATGACGTACATGACGCGGCCGCGCATGCAGCCCGCGAAGCGCTTGTGGAGGATCGCCCTCATTTCATCGGGGTCTTTCCAATTGTTCGTCGGACCCGCCTCGACTTTTCGGCGGCTGCAGATGAAGGTCCTATCCTCGACCCGCGACACGTCGTCGGGATCGGACCGGCAGAGGAAGCTGTTGGGGCGCTTGACCGGATCGAGGCGGATGAAGGTGCCCGCGCGCACGAGGCGGTCGCAGATGGCGGCATTCTCCTCCTCCGATCCGTCGCACCAATGGACGCTGTCGGGTTTGCAGAGCTCCGCGAGCACGGCCACCCATTTCTTGAGTCTTTCATTTCGTACATATGTCGGAGCATCCATTAATGCCCTCCTGAATCGGCGATGGATACCATTTTACCCTATAATTCGGACTTGCGGGAAAATTTGGATGTGCGCCGCGCTAAAGACACTTGCCATCCGTCGGCGTTCGCCGAGTTATCGGCGTCCGCAAAGTCAGCGGCGCCCGCCGGCAAAACGAGGGGCCGCCCCGGGAGGTATCCCGGGGCGGCCGCGCAGACTTCACTTTATGAATTTGACTTTTTCTGAAATGGAGGCGTAGACCTCATCTTTGCGCTTGTTGAAGATTACCTTGTTCTTCTTGAAGAGATTGTTGCCCTCGGCATCGATGGAGACGATGAGGGGGCCGAAACCTTTGACCCTGTTGACCCACAGCGATTCGGGCATACCGAGGTCGAGCCATTCGACGCGTTCGATCTCCTCGACCTCGGTCGCCGCGAGCACGGCGCAGCCGCCGGGGAAGACGCAATGCAGCGCCTTATAGGTTTTGCACGCTTCCTCGGTCTCCTCGGCCATGCCGCCCTTGCCTACGAGGAGCTTGACGCCCGTCTGCCTGACGAATTCTTTCTCGAAGCGCTCCATGCGCATGCTAGTGGTCGGACCTATGGAGACCATCTGGTAGGTGCCGTCCGGATTTTTCTTGACGATCGGGCCGGCATGGAAGATAGCCAGACCGTTGAGGTCCACAGGAAGCTCGCGGCCGAGCTCGATCAGGCGGCGATGCGCCACGTCCCTGCAGGTGACGATGATGCCATCAAGGTAGATTACGTCGCCGATCTTGATATCCGCCAGGTCGGCGTCGGGAATGGGAGTCTTCAGCGTCTTTTTCACAATCTCGCTCCTTTATGCGACAGGATTTCGTAGTTCATATCCTTGTCCAGCACGATGCAGCCGCGGCGATGCGCCCAGCATCCGACATTGATCCCGACCGAAATGGTCGAAGGATGGCGCGCGGCGCTCTCGATATGAACGCCCATCACGCTCGCCGTGCCGCTCACCCCCTGGGGACCGAGCCCTATGTCGTTCAGTCCTTTCTCGAGCAGAAGCTCCATCTCGGCACCCTTCGGATTCGGGTTCCTGCTGCCCAGCGGTCGGAGGATCGCTTTTTTGGAAAGAAGCGAGGCATTCTCGACCGAGCCGGCGATGCCGATCCCGACGAGCAGCGGAGGGCACGCGTTGATGCCCCAGTCGACCATCGTGTCGAGCACGTATTTGACGATGCCCTCGTACCCAGCCGAGGGCATCAGGGTTATAGCCCTGCCAGGCAAGCTGCAGCCGCCGCCGGCCATGTAGGTTTCGACGCGCAGCGTGTCGCTGTCGGGCATGATATCCCAATGGATGAACGGCGCCCGCTCGCCGACATTGGTGCCGTCGTTCTTCTCGTCGAAGATCGCGACTGTGTTATGCCTGAGCGGAGCCTGTACGGTGGCCCTGCGCACCGCTTCCTTCAAGGCCGGGGCTATCTTTCCCAAGTCCGGGTAATGCTCGCCCGCGGTGACGAAGAAATTGATCACGCCGGTATCCTGGCAAGACGGCCTATTGAGTTCGGCCGCCATCTTCTGGTTCTTCAGCATCGATTCGTAGACGGACTTGGCCAACGGAATGGTTTCCGCTGCGCTGAGTGCCTCGAGCTTTGCGGTGATGTCGTCCGGCAGAATCTTGCCCGACATGGCGAGGAATTTCGCGATGACTTCAGTGAATTTCTCTATATCGATCATAAACGCTCCTCTGTTTATCGATTGTCTTTACTTCAGGAGATTCGGGAGCCACATGACGATTCCCGGTATGTACGTGATGGCCACAAGGTCGAGGAGAAGCACGCCGATAAAGGGGACGATCGCCCGCGAGAGTTTCGACATGGACACGCCCGAGATGGTCGATGCGACGAAGAGATCGACTCCGACGGGCGGCGTCAAACAGCCGATCGCCAGGTTGCACACGATCATGACGCCGAAAAAGATCGGGCTGATCCCAAGCTGGACCGCCACGGGGACAAGGATCGGAGCCAGGATGGTGATGGCCGCGGAGGCGTTGAGGAACATGCCCGCGAAAAGCAGCAGGATGTTCACTAGCATGAGGAATACGGTCGGATTGCTCGATACGCCGATGAAGAAATTCGCGAAAGCCTCGGGAATCTGCTCGCGCGCGATGATCCAGCCGAAGATCCCCGCAGCGTTCATGATGAACATGACGACCGCCGTGCTCACAACCGTGCTCTCTACGATTTTCGGGATATGCGTAATCTTTAGGTCTTTGTAGACGAAGAACCCGATGACGAGTCCATACACCGCTGCCACGGCAGCCGCTTCGGTGGCGGTGAAGATTCCGCCGTAGATGCCGCCGAGGATGATGATCGGCATAAGAATGCCCCAGATCGCGTCGAGGAAGGATTTCCCGATATTGCGCACGCCGCTGAACTTGGCGCCCCTGTAGCCGCGCTTGCGGGACATGAAGTAGACGAGGAAGCACATGGAAAGCCCCATCAGCACGCCGGGACCGAAACCGCCCAGGAACATGTCACCGATGGAGACGCCAGCCACGACGCCGTACACGACCATGGGAACGCTTGGGGGAATGATGATACCTGTCTCTCCCGCGGCGGCGATGACCGCAGCGGAGAAGGACCGATCGTATCCCCGCTTTTCCATTTCAGGAAACATGACCCCGCCTACTGCGGCTGTGGTCGCGGCAGAGGAGCCTGAAATGGCGGCAAAGAACATGCCGGACAAATTTGACACGATGCCGAGGCCACCGGTTAGCCAGCCGACGAGGGAGTCGGCGAAGGCCACAAGCCGCCTGGAGACGCCGCCGTAGGTCATGATCGACCCAGCGAGCATAAAGAAGGGTATGGCCATGAGCGGGAAAGAATCGTTCGACGCGACCATCCTCTGGACGACGAGCGCGAGAGGTATCCCGGACTGGAGGATCGCGAGGGCAGTCGAAAGCCCGAGCGAAATGGCGATCGGCACGTTGAGGACGAGCAGCGCCGCCAATGAGACAAAAAGGGTTAAGGCTACCATCACTCGACTCCTTCGCTTTTAATGATGTCGGGATTATGGAACTCCTCGTAGCCGTTCCTGACGCAATTGAGGAGCATCGCGATTCCGGACAAAGGCACAGCCGCATAGACGTAGCACATCCGCAGCCCGAGCGCCGGAGAGGTCTGGTCGACCGTTCTCAGGATCATCTGGATCCCATATACGATGATGAGGATGAAGAAAACGCTCGAAATCACGTTGGTGATGACGATGAACACTTTCTTGATGGGCTTCGCCATGCGCGCGACGATGATCTCGATGCTGACGTGGGAACGCTTGGCATAGGCGATGGCCGTGCCGGTGAAGGTCGCCCAGACAAACATGTATCGCGCGAGCTCCTCCGAAAAACTCAGGGAACTCTGGATGATATAGCGGAAGACAACCTGCAGCACAACCATGGCTGACATCGTGACGGTCGTCACGACAGCGATCCAGAGCATGGCCACGTTCACCGCCCCCACTGCTTTCTTGTAGGATTCCATGCGGTATTCTCCTTGATATGGATGAAAAGAGCCGGCCCGAGGGCCGGCCCCGAGAAATACAGGCGACGAATTTCCGTTATTTCGTGTTGGAGATTCTCTCAATGAGGTCTTTGCCGATCACCTTGTAGTACTTTTCCCAGACCGGCTCCATGAGGGCGGAGAACGCCTCGACCTGCGCAGGAGTGAGCGTGGTCACCTGCATACCCTTTTCCTTGACAAGCTTGACGAACTCGGCATCCTTCTCGGCGGACAGCTTGCGGTCGAAATCGCGGGCTTCCTGGGCGGCTTTCATGATCGCCGTCTGGTATTCCGCAGGCAGCTTCTTCCAGGTGTTGAGGGAGAAGATCAGCACTTCGGGGGAATAGCTATGGCCAGTGAGGGTCAGGTACTTCTGCACTTCATAGAAGCGCGAGGTATAGATCTGGCCCATCGGGTTCTCCTGCGCGTCAACGGTTTTCTGCTGGAGGGCGGTGAAGACCTCGCCGCGGGCCATCGGGGTCGGATTCGCTCCGAGGGCCTTGAAGAGATCGATGTACATCTGGCTCTCCTGGACGCGGATCTTGATGCCCTTCATGTCGGCGGGGGTGACGATCGGCCGGACGTTGTTCGTGATGTTCCTAAACCCGTTCTCCCAGGTGCTCACGATCTTGAGTCCCTTGCCCTCGGCGCCGGCGTAAATCTCGGCGGCCAACGGACCGTCCATGACCTTGTAGACATGCTCGCGGCTGTTGAACATGAAAGGAAGCTCGATTACCTGGGCCTTGGGCAGGAAGTTGGAAAGGACGGCGGCCGTGCAGAGCGTGGCGTCGACCGTGCTCAGCTGCAGACCTTCGATCAAGTCGCGCGAACTGCCGAGGACGCTGTTCGGGAAAATCTCGATCGTCACATTGCCGTTGGTCGCCGCCTTTACCAAGTCGGCGAATTTCTGCGCGGCGACCGCGTAGGGTTCGTCCGTCGCCGCGACATGGCCAAGCTTGAGCTTGAACGTCTTCGCCTGCGCGAACGCGCCAGATGCGATCATAGAAAAGGCGAGCAATACGAGTATTCCTCTCTTCCACATCTTCATACACACCCTCCTGGGTAATTTTAAGCCATTGGCTCCGCTCCATGCAAAACCATCAGGCCCGGATTGAAGCGCCGGCAGGCTGCGCCGGGTCACAATCGGCGATTGTAAATCCAAGCTTCGTACATTTTTGGATCCAATAGCCATAATCCAATATCCATACTCATCTGATTCCTAGTATTTGTCAAGCAAAAAATTTTATGTGCATGGCGGCTTCAGAGATGCGGGGATCATGGTGAGGAGAAGGTGGATGGAGATCGGAGGTGCTACCGATCTGCTGATCGGGGATCGGGGATCGGGCCCCGAGCAAGCCGCTGCGAGGGAAAAGTGAGGGAAAAGCGCTAGGCTTGCGGCTCCTGGCTAATGATCGGGCGCTTTATCATGTTTTCCATGCTGCGCTCGAGGTGGGCGGCCATGACCGCTCGCGCCCGGGCTTCATCCTTAGCCTTCATAGCCTGGATAATCTGCTCATGCTCGCCGAAGGAAAGCTTCATATGGTCCGCGGGACGCACGACCGATCCGATCGAAAGGCCGTTCCAGAGCTGCACGAGGATGGTCTTGAGCTTGGAATTGCCGGAATGCTCCCATATATACATATGGAAGGCTTGGTTGCAGCGGTTCGCCTGCTCGAGATCCATCTTGGCGATCGCTTTACGCTGCTCCTCATGGATATAATCGAGTTCGGAAAAATCGGAAATTCTCATGCTCGCCCTCGCCACCGCCTCGCATTCGAGAATCAACCTGATCTCGAAATGCTCGCGGATACCGGTCGTCGAAATCTCCTTGACGATCGCTCCCCGATTCACGCGAAGCTCGATCAGCCCCTCATTCGCCAGGATCTGAAGCGCCTCTCTGACCGGCATTCGGGAAACGCCGAGCTTTTCCGCAAGGTAATCTTGCCCCAATTCCTGTCCAGGCTTGATGCTCCCTGAGAAGATGGCGTTCCTCAACTCCGAGGCGACACGTTCGCGGATCGGAAGAATATTGATTTGTTTAAGCATGAAAGAAAGACACTCCCAATGTATCCAAAATACCATATAGGAGCCGGATAGTAAATCCACTAAAAGCAACGCAGAAAGCGGGCCTCTGAACGATTTTTCTTGACAGCCAGAGAAAATCGGATAATGTATATCGGATCAAGGATTTTGGATCCAATAAAGGAGGCATTTGAATGACACAAAAGAATGCAGTAAAGCCGGCGATCATCCTGGCTTTGCTCGTAGCGGCACTCACGACGGCAGGCGCCGCGACCGGGGGATTCACTCTTCCGGGGCAGACCCAGATTGATCACACGGTATACGGCTGGGCACTGCAGGACGCGGCGATTAACCCGGACGGCACGGTTACGGCCAAGATCATGGAAGTGCCCGGATTCGCGGCGAAAAGCTATACCACGGCGATCTCGCTCGCGGACGAAGCCCACAGGAACCCGCTTACCGGCATATCCCGCGCTGCGGCGCTCGCCAACAAGGATGGCGTCATTCTGAAAGACTCCTTCGTGGAGATTCAGTTCGACGCGGAGGGCAAGTGCGTCGATATGGAAGTGATCGAATTCCCCGAACCCAGCTACATGGACTCCGCATCGTTCGGAGGCGAGCTGACCGCGAAGGGCGGAAAGCCCGGCAGCATGGTCTCCACAGGCTGGATACTGGCGAAAAACCAGTTCGGAAAGACCATCACCATCGGCGACGGCAACCATCTCACGAACGTTTTCGAAGAGACGTACAAGCTCGCCGACGATGTCCAGATCTTCGTCGTCGACAACTCGACCACCGACGGCAAGGCGAAAATCACCGGCGGACTTTCGCCCCGATATAATGTTTCCGGCAGCTGGAATCTCGTCAAGAAAGCAGGATTCGACGACATTAAAGTCACCGAAAGAGTCAACGGCGAGATCTACTATGTACCCGAACGCTGGACCGCCCTCTGCGTTTTCGACAACAACTACAAAGTGTCCTGGAAAGAGGGAAAGGCGAAAGTCAAGGAACTCTATCTCTTCAACAATCCCCTCAGGATGGGTCCGGGCGACATGGCGACTCCCGATGGCATGCAATATGACGGCACGAGCTGGTATCCCTACACCAGCAAGCTGCTGGAGAAAACCTGGTTCTCCTACACTGGATCCATCGAGCCATTTGAAGCCATGAAGGATCGCCTCTACAACATCGGCGACAACTACACCGACATCTGGCTCTTCGTCGGCGACGACGGTACGCTCTCGCTGCTCGACCAGGGCAACAGGACCGCTTCCTACCAGTACTGGCTGAATATCGCCAAGCTCGGGTTCGATCCCAGGAAGGTCGATAATATCTTCCTCACCCACGGCCATGGCGACCACTACCAGGCGCTCTACGAAGGCGCCTTGATGATAAGGCGCGCCGGCGGCAAGCTCAACACGATGATCAATCCCTACGCCCAGGGCGCGACGGTCAGCAATGACAAAGCGAGCTTCAAGCTCTCGCCGACACTCACCGACAGCTCAGTGCTGTTCTCTTGCAATACGATGCTGCAGTGGGACAAGTGGATGGATTTCATGGGCCCCGGTATCGACACGTACATTTGGCGCGCCCTCGGCCACAGCAACGATACCGCGTCTTTCGTATTCAAGATTACCGCCAAGGCTGGCGATTCCTATTTCAAGACCGGCGACAAAGTCTCCTGGATTTATTTCGGCGGCTACGGCGTGAAAGAGCAGGCTGTCCAAGGCGCCATGAGGCTTTCAATCGTCAACAGCCTCCAGTACCAGCAGTCAGTGATCCTTCCTTGGGCCAAGGCGCAGAGCGACTATGTCTACGGTCTCCCGCAGCACAACAACCAAAACTCCATTCTGGAAGTCGCCAAGGCGAGCAAGATAGCCGGCATTCCCTTCGCGGCGGGTTATAACGAGGGAATCCCCGAAGTCAGCAATTATTGCGAGAACCGCATTTCTATCATGACCTATGAGTGGATGGGCAAGGCGTACGACAAGGGCGTGGACAAGCTCGACCAGATCTTCGCAGACGCCGGCCTCATCGGCTACAAGGTCGCCGGCACCCGCAACACCGTGTCGCTCGACACTATCGAAGCGCATGGTCCCTACAAGCGCCAGGCGGGCGACTACACCATCACTGTGAAGAACGTGGCGGTGATCCGCGGCTTCGACGCATTCCAGAACAAGAATCCCCTGTTCGCCAACCAGACCAACGTGTACGGATTCACGCTCGACAAAGGCTTCGTCATTCCCTGGAACTCGTATTGCCACGACCCCGAGGGTTGGTACGTCCAGGTCGTCTGCAAGGTCGCGGATGATTACGCCGGCGGCGTAACCTACGACAGCAACTGGAACAAGGGCAACTATGTGACCGGCATCAAGGGCAAGGAAACCCCCATCACGACTTTCGAGGGCGGCCCCGTCGAAATGGCGAACAGGCCCGAGAGCTGGAACGAGATCCTGCGAACGACGCGCTTCGATTCCCAGGCGGCGGCCGAGGCTTACGCCAAGGCGCTGACGAATGGCGCCTATGCCGCGCCCTACGAAGGTTACAGTGTCGCGGGCGTGATGTATCAGTACGGCGATAAAGCCAACCATGCCATCGACGATTACGGCGCTGCGCCGACCGGCAGCGTCACCTACAAGGTAAAGCTCGACAACACGAGCCAGATCCAGCTGGGAAAGAGCTTCGAGGAGACGTTCCAGAAGGTCGCGAAGTAAAGCTAAGCGAAAGATTTTGAAATTGGAGCTTACGTGATAAAACTAGGGGGTTGCTTCGGGAGAGATCCCGAGATAGCCCCTTTTCGATTATGCGGGATACTTGAAGTATTGGTTCATTCGCCGGATATGCCTTACTAATGTGTTCGATGGAAACCATTTCTCGCTCAAGCAGTAAAGAGATTCATATAATCTGAAAAGACAAACACGCGGTTTCTCCTAAAGCCGGTCATCTCATTCAATATGCGTCGCTCCACAAAAGCCTTGATATCCATTGCGGGCTCCTTGACTGCAGTACAGTTTGTCTTAATTTACTTATAACAATCAAAGTAAATTAAGGGAAAACCATACTATAGGCAACGCACCCAACGAAGGCTGAAATCCTTAAACCGCCGCGAAGCCGCGCTCCAGGTCGGCGATGGTGGCGTGCTCCCGCCACCTATCGGCGGGCGGAGTCCGCCGCCGGCTCGGCCCAGCGCGCCTTGAGGTCGAGGAGGCGCTCGCCGGCGGCGCGCAGGGTGTCGTCCTTCTTGGCGAAGTGGAAGCGGATGTAGCGGTCCTCGAAATCCTTGTAGAAGCTCGAGCCGGGCACGGCGGCGACGCCGGCGTTGGCCGCCATCCACTCGCAGAAAGCTGTGTCGCTTTTAGCGCCGAACTCCTCGATGTTGACGAGGACGTAGTAGGCGCCTTGGGGCTTTACGAAGGAAAGCCCCGCTTTCTCGAGGTACGAGAGAAAGAGGCCGCGCTTGGCGACGTACAGGGCGCCGAGCTCGCGGTAGTAGTCGTCGCCGAAACGAAGGGCGGTGACCGCCGCCTCCTGCAGCGGGGCGGCCGCGCCCACGGTGAGGAAGTCGTGGACCTTGCGGATGCCCGCGGTGACGCGCGCCGGCGCGATCGTATAGCCCAGCCGCCAGCCGGTGATGGAATAGGTCTTGGAGAGGGAGCCGCAGGTGATGGTTCGGCCGAACATGCCGGGAAGGGCGGCGAAATAGGTGTGGACCGCCGGCGCGTACACGATATGCTCGTACACTTCGTCGGTGATCACGAAGGCATCGAACCGTTCGGCAAGGGAAGCGATCGTTTCGAGTTCGCCGCGCGAGAAGACTTTGCCCGTCGGATTGGCCGGGTTGCAGAGGATGAGCGCCTTGGCTCCCGCCTCGAAGGCGGCGCGAAGCTCATCGGGGTCGAAAGTGAAATCGTCGGTTCCGGCTTCGCGACGCAGGTGCACGCAGATCGGCTCTGCTCCCGCAAGCACGGCGTCGGCCAGGTAGTTCTCATAGAAGGGCGAGAATACCGCGACCTTGTCACCGGGATCCACGGCCGTCATCACGGCGGCCATCATGGCTTCCGTCGCGCCGCAGGTGACGGTGACATTATCGGCCGCGTTTATGGGCATGCCCATGAAGCGGCTCTGCTTGACGGCGAGGGCTTCCCGGAAATTCTGGGCGCCCCAGGTCACCGCGTACTGATGGGGGCCGTCGACGGCCGCGCGCGCGGCCGCCTCCAAAAGGGCGCGCGGCGGGTCGAAGTCGGGAAAGCCCTGGGAGAGGTTGATCGCCCTGTGTTCTATGGCGACGCGGGTCATACGTCGAATGACTGACTCCCCGAAGGAGCGGGATTTTGCGCTGATCTCAGGCATGGGAGCCTCCGAGGGCCGTGAGGTCGTAGGGCGTCTCCTGGTAGACGCAGTAGTTGAGCCAGTTGGCGTAGAGGAGGTGGGCGTGCGCCCGCCAGGTCATGAGCGGCTCGCGCTTGGGGTCGTCGCCGGGGAAATAGTTGGCGGGCGGGGCGATCGCGAGGCCCTTGGCGATGTCGCGGTCGTACTCGGCCTTGAGGGTGAGCCGGTCGTATTCGGGGTGGCCCGTGACGAAGACGCGGCGCCCGTCGCGCGAGGCCGCGAGGTAGACGCCCGCCTCGGCCGAGTCCGCCAGGAGCTTGAGCTCGGGGACGGCGGCGACGTCGGCGGCGTCCACGCCCGTGTAGCGCGAGTGCGGCGCCAGGAACACCTCGTCGAAGCCCCGCAGGAGCGGCTCCTTGAGATCGAGGGCGCGATGCCAGTACAAGCCGGACAACTTGGCCGGCAGAGGCTTCTTCGCGATGCCGTAGTGGTGGTGGAGCCCGGCCTGGGCGCCCCAGCAGATATGGAGGGTGGACCAGACATTGGTCGCCGACCAGTCCATCAGGCGGACAAGCTCGGGCCAGTAGTCGACGTCCTCGAAGGGCAGGGTCTCGACGGGGGCGCCGGTGATCACCAGGCCGTCGAAGCGCTCCTCTAGGATCTCGTCCAACGGCTCGTAGAAGGCGTCGAGGTGCTCGGTCGGCGTGTTGGCGGACTCGTGGCTGGCCATGCGGATGAAGCGGATGTCGGTCTGCAGGGGGGAGTTGCCGATGAGCCTGAGGAGCTGGGCTTCGGTGATGATCTTGGTGGGCATCAGGTTGAGCACGGCGATGCGGAGCTCGCGGATGTCCTGATGGAAGGCGCGCTCCTTGGTCATGACGAAGATATTCTCGTCTTCGAGCTGGCGCGCGGCGGGCAGGTTGTCGGGGATCCGTACGGGCATGGGGGCCTCCAATCGCGCTTGGCGCGAGTTCGCGGCCCGCTTTATAGAATGCGGGGGCCGCCTAGTGTGAGCCCCGTCCCGGTCCGGCGTCGCGACGCGCGCCATAGACCGGCCGGGGCATGATCATGCTCCATGCCATGCTCACGCGGGCTTTATTTCGTTTCATCGGCGTCAAACCTCATCTTTTCTCCGAATGCCGCGGTCAGCTGCCCTTCCGCGGGCGGCCACGCTTGCGATAAAGTGGTGTTACTATGCAGAATGACACTCCGGCTGTCAATACGCGCGGCGAGCCAGCGCGCGGCGAGTTCGCGGCCGTCCCGCGGAGGACGAGAGTCCTCGACGCCCTTTCCTCGGGACGATGCCTCTCCATCGAAATGGTGCCCCCTCCTCGCGGCGGCGACCTCGATTCCCTGATGGCGGCCATGGAGACGCTCATGCCGCACCGGCCCTCCTTCGTGTCGGTGACCGACCACCCGGGCGGCAAGGCCTGGGCGGAGTCGGCCGAGGGGCCGAGGCGGGTCGCCCTGCGCACCAAACCGGGCACCCTGGGCACCGCCGTGGCCCTACGCGACGCCTTCGGCATCACCGCCGTGCCGCACATCGTCGGCGGCATGGCCGACAGGCTCGACGTGGAGGATCTCCTCATCGACCTGCACTACGCCAATTTCCGCGACGTATTCGTGGTGATGGGCGACGACCGGTACGCGCCGGCCGCGCTGGCGACCGGGGGCGCCGGCGCGGCCGGCGGCGCGGCAGCCTCGGCAGGGCGGCGCCCCGCCGAGGGGTACGACCACGCCCGCGACATCGTCGAGCACATCGCGCGCCTGAACAAAGGCGTTTACACGCCGCCCGCGGAAGG
>Ga0209099_1003354_pt1 | contig 13059 bp, 11 predicted proteins | sample AD_JPNHW2_MetaG_FD_184430 | JGI IMG/M metagenome (GOLD analysis project Ga0209099, IMG submission 184430) | Active sludge microbial communities of municipal wastewater-treating anaerobic digesters from Japan - AD_JPNHW2_MetaG (SPAdes) (version 2) | ecosystem: Engineered > Bioreactor > Anaerobic...
GGCGACACATATCGATCGGTGGAACATGGTTATCACGGGATCATAGGGTGTCGCCCCTACGGGGCTTTGAACCAATTCGCGCCGTTGTTCGAGGGGTTCCGCTATCGCTCCACACCCTCGCTATGGAATTTCGCCCTACGGGCTATGAGGTGGTTCTCTACGGGTTATTGATCATCCACACTCTCGCTATGGGATTTCGCCCTACGGGCTATGAGGTGGTTCTCTACGAGTTATTGATCATCCACCCCCTCGCTATGGGATTTCGCCCTACAGGCTATGAGGTGGTTCTCCACGGGTTATGGATCATCGATGCAGAAGCGTTGGGATTTCGCCCTACGAGCTGTGGGATAATACTCCACGGGTTATGGATCATCGATACAGAAGCTATGGAATTTCGCCCTGCGGGCTACGGGGTAATACGATACGGGGCTGTTAGATCGAGCGGCTTATTTCAGGAAGATCAGGTAGATCGCAACCAGGATGATCAGTACCCATCCCGCGATGATGAGAGCCGCGATAAACCAGTTGTCAGGGAGTTTAATGGGATTGCTCAGGGCTTTTTCGCGAGCTTCTGTCATGATCTGCGGGGGGATATTTCTGATCGCGAGGGTGATCAGCAAGGGCAGGATAACGAGATCATCGAGATAGCCCAGGACGGGGATGAAATCAGGAATCAGATCGATGGGGCTGAGCGCGTAGGCGATGGTGACCCAAGCCAAGATCCTCGGCAGCCAGGGTAGAGCGGGATTCCGGTAAGCATAATAAACAGCGGTCACTTCATGCTTTAGCTGCGATGCTCTGGTCTTTAGTTTATCTGTTAGTTTCACTCTCGGTCCTCTATTCTGATCTTTGGGACTATCCGGCTCGGGGAGGGATATATGTCAATTGGTTTTGGGATGATCCGCGGTGCGGTTTGAGAGTTTAGAATGATCTCACAGCGGGATCGAACCGGAGACTAGTATATGACAACAATTTGAAAAGGGGAATTTTCGGTTATCCTAAAGCTTTAGGCGACATTTAGCTTGACAACTTGCAAGGCATTAGCACGCTGGCGAGAGTGTGAAAGTCATCAGAGTCACGCATCGCACCCTCCGGGATGATCACACATAAATGCATAATAATAGAATATCTTAAATAATAAATAGCTCTGGGAGGAGCCTTATGAAACGTTCAGTCTGTCTTATCGCCCTGATGGGATTGTTCCTGACGGGGATGCTTGTCTTGGGAGGCTGCGCTAAGAACGTTCAGCTTTACAAACAGGCACTAAGAGAATATAATGCGGGGAATTTCGAGAACTCGCTGGATACCTCCGTGCGGTCGCTCCGGCTCAAACCGCAGTATGTCAAAGCTCAGTCCCTGGCTGATCAGGCTTACCGTGACGCGATCCGCAACCGTGAAGACAATATCAAAACGCTGGAAGCGTCATCCGCAGAGGACAGATTTGACAAGATGGTGGAAGAATATGCTGCTCTGAACGAGATCCAGTCCAAGGTAAAGAATCTCCCTGTCCTCATCGATAACAAGACAGGACGCAGAGTCGAATTTATCATCAGGGATTATTCCGTGGCTTCCAAAGCTGCTTTGAACAACGCGGCTGAATATCACTATCAGCAAGGTCTGTCTCTTTCCCGCAGTTCAGCGGACGTCGATGTCCAGAAACACGCGGCGAAGGAGTTTAAGCTGGCGATGGGCTTTATCCAGAATTACAAGGATTCTCCCGCTCAATATGAGAAAGCCCGTAAAGCCGGCATCAAACGGATCGCGGTCATCCCTTTCGAAGACCGGAGCGGAACCAACAGGATATATGGCGATCTTCCGGCAATGCTGGTGGATAATATTGTCAGCAGTATAATCAACGACGCCGAAGCTTCCGAATTCGTCGAGATCATCACCCGCGACCAGATGGGTTCAGTTTTGCAAGAGCAGAGAATGAGCGCTTCAGGAATGCTGGATGAGACGACTGCCGCGCATATCGGCGAAGTTCTGGGCGTGCACGAGATCATGACGGGCAAGATCTCACAGGTCGTGTATATCGCCCCGAAGATATATAGCACGAGCGAAACAGAGAAGAAGCGTGTCGTCACCGGCCAGGAAGAATATCAGGACGAAGACGGCAACACCAAGACCAAGGATGTCTATGGCGACGTCGAATGCTCCTTCACCAAATACGTGAAATCCACAAACGCGCAGATAACCTGTTCCTATTCCATTATCGACGTGAACACCGGCAAGATCAAGAAGCAGGGAACCTACACCGGAGAAAATCCCTGGAGCGATACCTGGGGACGTAAGGAATCGGGCGACGAACGCGCGCTTTCCACCGCCACGATCAATCTCTGTAAGAAAGCGGAACCAACCGCGCCTGCCGCTATTGAACTCGTAAACGTTGCCCTGACAAAGCTTAGCAAGATGGTCTCTCAGGAGTTCAAAGCTTACGTCAGGTAGTTAAATACCATATTTCGGGACGGCTGTGCTTCCCGCTCCCTGTGTGAAAACAGCCGTCCCACTAATTGAGTGGAGAGATCATTGAATCGAATCCTCAGCCTCTGTGTCCTGACCCTTCTCCTCTTCTCGGCTTGTTATGCCGCAAAACGTCCCGACTGGACGAAGAAAGAACCCCTCAGCAACGAATATTACTACGGGGTCTCAACCGTGTCAAAATCGCTATCCGGCTACAAGGACATCGCCCGCGAGAACGCTCTGAAGAACATCTCACTGCAGATCAGCGTCCAGATCAAAGCTGAACTGCAGACTTCCGAGACGGAGATCTCCGGGATCAATAGCAGTCAATTCATCTCCTCGATCCAGAGTTCGACCGGAGCGATCCTCGATGACGTCGAGCTTTATCAGGTATATGAGACCGGCAAGGAATATTCCGCCTGCTGGCGGCTCAGCAAGATCAAATACCGGATGATGCGGGAAGCCAGAAAGGCGCTTGCCCTTAGCCAAGCATTGGATCTGCTGGGTAAATACGACGAACCAGGAACGGAGATCAGCCTGGGGATCGGAATGCTCCTGAATGGGCTCGATCTGCTTGAGAGCTATGTGGATATGGATCTGAGCACAGAGTACCGTGGAGAAAGGATACAGCTCTTTAATGAGTTTCTTTCACGCCTGAGAAGCATTCCCGCATCGCTCCAGCCCGTGATAGATCCGAACGAATTGGAACTGGTCGTCAAACGCACGGCAAGGACCACCTGCGAGGTCAAACTCAAAGGCAAAGACCCTCTCACCTGCAGGCATTTCCCGCTCTCAGCGGTGTTCTCTCAGGGAGAGGGTGAATTGGCATTCGATGGATTTTCCGATGAAACCGGCAGCATGAAGCTGTTCATCGACAAAATAAGTTCATTCGAACCGCTCCAGACGGTCACGGTTAGCGTGAATAAAGACTATTTCCTGCCGGGGATCAAGAGTGACGCGGTGCGAAGCATTTGGCAGGATCTGGCTTTCAAGGAAGCGATGCTCACGATACACGCTCTCAAACCGAAGATCTTCCTCAGCTATGTGACTGATTCCGCGACAGATGATGAAGCGGTCAAAAAGCTCTGCGGCAGGATCCTGGAGCTTGATCTAGGCTTAGCAGACACTCCCAAAGACGCGCATTATTATCTCGAGATCAAGGTGAGCACACGTGAAGGCGCTTATATTCAGGAGCTAGGAGCCTGGTCTGCCTTTGCCAACGTGCGGATGAATCTGACCGATCCCGCCACGAACAACGTAGTTTATAGCGCAAGCTACGATAATATCAAGGGCACGGGAAAGACGGTGCCTCTCGCGCTTCAGCGTGCCCGGCAGTCCGCAGCGAATTACCTCGTGAATGAGGTGCTCTACAGCAATGTGGCGAAGCTTATTTACCGCTAGCCTGCTCCTTTTCGCTGTATCAGGCGGACTCTTCGCGAAACTGGAGGTCAAAAACCTCTTTTCCGGAAGAGCTTATCTTGATCTGGAAGAGAGCGATCCCTGGCAACAGTGTGAACTGCTCTGGCAACCCGAGATGTACGCGAGGGTCGGAAACGAGGATGGACTTACGTTCACAGGCGATATCAGCCTGCAAAACAAGCTGGATCTGATAGTTGAACCTGTTGATCTGAAACCGGAAGTCTATCGTCTCTGGGGCAGTGCGTCCTTCGGAGGAACTGATCTGAGAGTCGGCCTGCAGAAGCTGAATTTCGGCACTGCAAGGATCATCCGTCCGGAACAGTGGTTTGACGAACTGCGCGCGCTTGATCCTCTGGAAGAGACTAATGGGGTTCGTGCCGCGGTGCTCAAGCAGTATTTTAGCTATCAATCGGGGATCTGGCTTTGGGGAGTTTTGACCAAGAACCCCTTTAGCGGCCTGGAATTCCGCGTTGATGACCCTGATAACACCAATCTGGGCGGGAGAATTGAGTTTCCCCTCCCAGGTGTCGAAACCGGGGTATCTTTCAATGCTATCGATCTCAGTGCAGAATCAGGCTTGAAAGCCAAGGAGTATCAGCTCGGGCTTGATCTGCGTTATGATGGTGAATTCGGCGCATGGATCGAAGGTTCAGGAACAAAAAACGACGGCTATCCGATCTGGTCATCCACCGGATACCAGACTTCTCTGACTTTGGGCACGGACTATACGATCGGGCTGGGCAACGGCATCTATCTTTTACAGGAGACCAATGTCACCCATTCCACACTGTCCGGTCTGCCGGATCTGAAACACGTTTTGACCCAGACTGCGCTGCTCATCAGCTATCCTCCCGGTTTGCTGGACAATCTGCAGTTCCTGACCCTTTATGACTATGACTCCAATCTGAATATCTCCCTGCTCTGGCAACGCAGCTATGATTACTGGAGCTGGGAGCTGGGACTGAACCAATCCTTCATGCGGGGTGAGAGCAGAAAACCCGGATTGAGCTTCAGGCTAAACTACAATATTTAGGAACTGATATGAACGACATTCTGGTACAGATCAAGAACATGTGTAAATCCTTCCCCACCGGTGAGGGAGATTTTCCCGCTTTGAAGAATATCAGCCTCGATGTCCGCAAGGGTGAGTTTACCGGGATCGTCGGACCCAGCGGCAGTGGCAAGACAACTCTGCTGAACATCATCGGGAGTCTGGATACTCAGACTTCGGGAGAGATCAGCGTTCTGGGAAAAGCCATCGACAAGCTGACCGCCAAAGAATCGGCAGCCCTGCGTAGTCGCCACTTTGGCTTCATCTTTCAGACCTACAATCTCCTGCCGGTCTATACCGTGTATGAGAACGTGGAATTCCCTCTGCTCCTGCTCAGGATGGATAAGGAAGCGCGGCATAAAGCCGTGATCCGCGCGCTTGAGTGGGTCGGACTCATGGACAAGATCAAGAGCCGTCCGGCACAACTTTCCGGGGGTCAGTGCCAGAGAGTGGCGATCGCCCGGGCAATGGTCAAAGAACCTCTTCTGGTCCTCGCGGATGAGCCTACCGCCAATCTGGACACGGAGAACTCACTTCACATTCTGGACACGATGCAGCGGCTCAATTCAGAGCTGGGGACGACCTTCATCTTCAGCACTCATGACCAGAAAGTTATAAACTATCTCAAACGTGTGATCCGCCTCGTGGATGGAAAGGTCGCCTCAGATGATGTTGTTAAAGCTGGCTAACCGCAATATCCTCGGCAATGGTAAGCGCAGCCTGATCAATATGGTGATCCTGGCGATCGTCCTGGTCGGAATGATCTGGATGATGGCGATGTTTCACAGCTGGACTTTCAGCGCGGCTCAGCAGATGGGAGAGTGGGAACATGGCAAAGGGCTCCTTGAGCAAAAGGACTATGATCCCTACGACAGCTTCTCCTGGGACAAGAGTCATGCTCCTCTCAGCCGGGAGCTTATGAACGCCATAGCAGCAGATGAAGCAGTTCCGATCCTGCTGTCTCCCGCTGTGATCTATCCTCAGGGACGGATGATGTCCGTCCAGGTAAGAGGCATCCCCGCGGATCAGAAGTTGCTGAAACTCCCGACCTCCGCGCTGCGGGATAGTTCCAGCGGATACGCACCTGCGTTGATCGGTACGATGCTGGCGAAGAACCTCCGGATCAAGAACGGGGATACTTTCACCATGCGTCTCAAGGATGCTAGTGGTGCCTACGACGCACTCGACCTGCAGGTCGTGACCGTGATGAAAAGCCCCGTGCCATCCGTCGATGGTGGAGCGATCTGGGTCGATCTGGAAAGACTTCAGAGCGTCAAGACCATGCCAAACGAAGCTTCGATCATCGTGCTGGGTGATCCCGTTCTGGGAAGTCTGGCAGACAGGGACTGGAAGTATCTCTCTGTGGAAACACTCCTCGCGGACACCTACAAACTCGTTGAAACCAAGAAAGCCGGGCAGTTCGTGATGTTCGGGCTGTTCATCTTCCTGGCGATGCTGGCGATCTTTGACACGCAGGTTCTCTCCCTGTTCATGCGCAGAAAGGAGATCGGCACTCTGGTCGCCCTGGGAATGACTCAGCGTAAAGTGATCATGCTCTTCACTCTGGAAGGACTCCTCTACCTGGTCTATGCGATCGGTATCGGCGCTGTGATGGGGATTCCTCTGTTTCTCTATTTTGCCCTGCATGGCTGGAGCATGCCGCCTGAATATGACAGCTTCGGGATCGCCGGTCTGAGCGAAACCCTCAGATTCAGCTATCCGCCAAATCTGATCCTGTCCTCGCTACTGATCATGCTGTTCACGACCTGGCTGGCAAGCTGGCTGCCCACTCTGAGGATCAGCCGGCTCAAACCCACCGACGCTCTGCGGGGAAGGGGACGCTGAGCATGCTGAAGTTTCTCATCAAAGGTGTCTTCCGGGATAGATCCCGCTTCCTGTTCCCAATTATCATCGTCAGCGCCGGAGTCATGCTCATCGTCTTTGGACTGGGCTTCATGAATGGCTACATCGAATCCATGATCCGCGAGAATGCCAAATTCGATACCGGGCACGTCAAGATCATGACCAAGGCATATAGCGAACTCAGCAACCTGAAACCTTATGATCTGGGTATGCTGGATATTCAAGCTGATTTCCAGCGATGGAGAAAAGAGTATCCCGGACTGGATTGGGTGCAGCGTATCAATTTTGGCGGAATCGTCGACATCGCTGATAGCACTGGCAATTCACTGGCTCAGGGTCAGGTTGCCGGATTTGCGGTTGACCTCCTTCATGGTAAACTGGAGCGTGATTTCCTGCATCTGGACAAAGCTCTGATCAAAGGCAGGATCCCTTCCCAAAGCGGAGAAGTTCTCCTTTCGGACAGAGCTTTCAAAGAACTGAATATCTCCCTGAACGATTCGATCACTCTGATGAGCTCGACCGTCTATGGCTCTATGGCGATGGCAAGCTTCAGGGTCGTCGGAACCGTCTCCTTCGGGGTCGAAGCCCTGGACAAAGGCGGGCTGATCGCGGATATGACCGATATTCAAAGATTCCTGGATATGGAAGGCGGATGCAGCGAGATCCTCGGCCTCTATAAGAACGGGATCTACAACGATAAACAAGCCCGGGAACTGGCTCGCGGCTTCAATACAAAATACTCCGGCAAAGATGAGTTTTCCCCTGTGATGCTGGCAATGAGCGAGCAGGGAAACATGGGCTATACCCTCAGGCTGATGCGGAGCGCCTTTGGCTATATAGTCGCGATCTTTATCCTGATCATGGGGATAGTTCTCTGGAATTCCGGCCTCATGAACGGCATCCGCCGTTATGGAGAGATCGGAGTCAGGCTGGCTATCGGAGAAGAGAAGAGACATATTTACACCAGTCTCCTGCTGGAAGCCCTCGCCGTCGGAGTCGTCGGTTCTGCCCTGGGCTGTCTGATCGGTCTTGGTTTTTCTTACTACCTCAGTCTGCACGGGCTGGATATGAGCTATTATACCCGTAATACCAGCATCCTGACCGAGAATGTCATCTATCCCTACACTACGCTCAAAACCATCCTCTACGGCATTGCCCCCGGCATCCTCTCCACCCTCCTGGGTTCGTCCCTTGCCGGAATAGCGGTGTTCCGCAGACAAACCTCTCAGCTCTTCAAGGAACTCGAAACATGAAAAGAATTCTCCCACTGCTCCTCCTAAGCCTCTGCCTGAGCCTCGCGGCTAAGTATCCGGACGTCTCCGGTATCCTGAAGGCAGTCGATGCCAATATGACCTCTTCTACCTCGAAATCCAGCACCAGAATGGTGATCAAGACCAAGCGCGCCACTCGCACTGTCAGTTCGACCAACTACTCCAAAGGTAAGAACTCATTCTACACCGAATATACAGCACCACCCAGGGATAAGGGCACAAAGATGCTCAAGCTCGGGTCAAATCTCTGGATCTATGATCCTGCCTCAGACCGTACAGTCCAGATCTCCGGTAATCTCCTGAAGCAGTCTGTGATGGGAAGCGACCTATCTTATGAAGACTTTATGGAGCAGAACTCTCTCCTGGAAAACTACACCGCCGTCATCGAAGGCGAAGCGACCTATGACAAGCGTGACTGCTGGAACATCCTGCTCACCTCCAAAAAGCCGAATGTGACCTATCACAAGCTCAGGATCTATGTCGATCAGGAACGCAACGTACCCCTCTATGAACTCTGGTATGCCAAGAGCGGGAAGCTGCTCAAGACCGTAAGGTCATCAAACGTCGCCCGCGTCGGCAATCGCTGGTATCCGCGCTATGTCCTGTTCAAGGACGAACTCAAACAGGGGAATGGTACGGAGTATTACGTGGATAGCATCCAGTTTGATCTAACTATACCGGAATCGACTTTCTCGAAGTCAAAGCTGAAAAAATGATCAAGATAGCGATCATCGGTGCCGGTCCTGCCGGTCTCCTGGCAGCAATTGCCGCTGGAGACCGCGCGGAAGTCTTTGAATCCAATCTTTATTCCGGAAGGAAACTCCTGCTTTCAGGCTCGGGCCAGTGCAATTTTACCAACGATCTCCCGCTTGAAGATTTTCTCCTCAACTGCCGTGAATCACGTAACTTCCTGAAACCGGCGCTCTATGAATTTGACAATCATGCTTTTATCGATCTCTTGAACAGCAATGGCTGCCCCACTCTGGTCCGTGAGGACGGCAAGGTCTTCCCCGCCTCTTTTCATTCTGCCGATGTAAGGGACACGCTCCTGCGCCTGGCTCTGGGAAAAGGCGCGAAGTTCCATTATGGAAAGAAACTTGATACCATAAGATTAAGCCCGGATGGAGATTATCAGTTATCCTTCAGCGATGGGGATATCCTGACCGCCAGGAAACTTATCCTCGCCAACGGAGGCATGAGCTATCCCGAGACCGGATCCGACGGGAGCGGATTCAGACTGGCTAAAGCGCTTAAACATAAGATCACACCTCCAAAGCCTGCGCTTTGCGGCATCGAACTCAAGAATCACACCGTGTTCTCCTCCTGCTCCGGCATCTCCCTGAAGAATGTCCACTTCTGCTATTGCGGTCCGAATGGCAGAATCGAGACCTATGGTGATATCCTCTTTACTCACAAGGGTGTGAGCGGACCGGTCGTGCTGAATAACAGCTACCATTTGCATGCAGGCTCGGCTCTGGGGATCAGATTCGTCGAGGACGCGGACAGCAAGATCCCTGAACTGCTCAAACTTCATGCCAAGAAGAATCTGGCGAACCTGCTCAAGCACCTCGATCTGCCCGAAAATCTTATCGATGCCATCCTGATCCATCTGAAGCTTGATCCTGGCCTGCAGGCTTCTCAGCTAAAAGCTGCTGATCGCAACCTCCTGATCGCCTATCTGACCACCGCGGTCTTCCAGGTAAAGTCACTTGATGGCTTTGACACGGCTATGGCGACCGCGGGAGGCATTGAGCTTTCCCGGGTCAGACCCCAGACCATGGAATCCAGAGTGCGTCACGGCTTGTATTTCGCCGGTGAGATCCTGGATTACAACCTGCCCACCGGCGGTTATAACATCCAGGCGGCCGCCTCGACCGGATGGCTGTCAGGCAAATCAGCCGCGAAAGCCCTCGAGGAGCAGGCGCAGGATTGATCCATCTCCTCTTCAGCATTCTCTGCTCTGTCCTGATCGGCAACCTGTTGATGCTCTTCAATCGAGACAAGAGCATCGATATCCTCGTCGTCTTCATCGGCAACTATTTCGTCGCCGCGGCTGTCAGTCTCAGCAGCGCGCGCCTTTCGACCCATCCCTCGATCAGCTTACCGGAATTCGCTTTAGCGATCTTTGCGGGAGCGCTCTTTCTCTACAATTTCTTCGTCTATCACGCCAATATCCGGATCAACGGACTATCTCTCTCGGTAGGAGTGATGCGCAGCGCGGTCATCATCCCCACTCTGTTCTCTGCCCTCATCTTTGGCGACCTGCTAAAAGGCAGCACCGCCTTCGGCATCGGCATCCTCATCCTCGCCTTCTGGATCCTCACCGGTAAACAGAAGCTCCACAATTTCATCTGGATCGGACTCCTTTTTCTAATCACCGGCGCAACGGATATCAGCCTCAAACTATTCTCCCACTATGGGAAAGCACCTCAGGGATTGTATCTCTGTTTCCTCTTCAGTTCCGCCTTTCTCTGCACTCTGATCTGGTTTCTCTTCACCCGCAGAAAGCCACCTCTGAAGAGCCTGCTCTATGGCTTTGTCCTGGGCATCCCCAATCAGTTATCCTCGCTGTTCTTTCTCAAAGGACTGGATTCCGTTCCGGCAACCATTGCTTTCCCGCTCGTTTCTTCCGGGATCGTCAGCTTCTCGATCATCTCCGACGCGATCCTCTGGAAAAAACGTTTTAGCCTTAGCCACTACATCGCGCTGTCACTGCTCATCTTAGGTATCGTCCTGATCAATCTGCGCTGATCTGCCGAAGATTTATCTTTCTAGCTGATTTTTTATTTGCCTGACCTATCGATCGTGTTAGACTATGAATGACTACTAAATCTATAGGAGATACTTCAGATGTTTAAGATTTATATGATACTACTTGTTGCGCTGCTTCCGGCAGTGACGTTACTGAGAGCAGAGACTCCCTGGCAAACGACTTCGGCTGCCGGAGTCACCTTTGAATACCGTGTCACCCAGGATAGTCAGAGCCTGGAAGGTAAAGTCACAGCCCAAACCACAGGCTGGGTGGCTGTCGGATTCAACCCAACCTCCGCGATGCGTAACGCCAATATCATCATTGGTTATGTCAGCGGAGCGAACACGATGATCCGGGATGATTGGGGCACGTCCAATTCTGCGCACGCTTCAGACATTTCTTTGGGAGGAACAAACAATCTTACTATCATTGGTGGCACCGAATCAGCTGGCTCTACCATGATCCATTTTACCATCCCCCTGGTCACCACCGATCAATACGACCGTCCCCTTACCATCGGGCAGTCCTACACAGTTATCCTTGCCAGAGGAGCCAATAACGCGGATAATTACACAGGAGATCACAACGGCGCAGGCTACGGTTCGATCTCAGTGACCGCTCCGGTCGCCAACAATGATGAGACCCAGATCCCCTCGCACGGCAAGATCCTCAGCGTCTATCCCAATCCCTTCAACCCTCAGACAACTATCCGCTATAGCCTTGCAGAATCCGGAAATATTGTTCTCAGTTTCTTCAATACCAGGGGGCAGTTGGTGCACTCCGCCGGAATGACCGAGAGCGCCGGCGAACACAGCTATGTCTGGAATGCTGATGCTCAGCCCAGCGGTGCCTACATCGTCCGCCTGACCGACGCAAAGGGCTCTTCCAGCGTCAGGCTGAATCTGATCAAATAGATCTCTCTTTCAGATACAGTACTGCCAGCCAGTAGCAGCGACATCATGTCTCCTGAGACCTGATGCTGCTGCTGCTTTTTTTCCGTCTTAGTAGTCGTTGCAAAGTTGGCGACAGGATGTCGCTTCTACTCATTCGGCTATCATCTGCCTATCCTCTCTCTATCATCTTACGTCATGACGTAAGATGATAGAGAGAGGATAGGGGTAAGATACCCGGATGATAACAACATACATCCGGGAGCTAAGGGATAAGTATATAATCGGTAAGATCGGGCATCGAAGCAGGTTTATGGACATTATTAAAGATATCGATACCGTTAGCTATCAGCTATTATCAACTACTCTCGACTTTATTTCGTAAACCCAGCTTAAAATTATCATATAAGTAGCTATTACATAATAGAGCTTCTTTGAGAGACAAGAACCAACCAATGATAATTAATAACTTGACATAATTATTAAAATCCGACTAGTTGGAATTCGTGGAAATTGTATGGTATAGAAACGAAATAATTGATGGAGGAATCGGGAATGAGGATACGGAAGATTCTGATACTATGCTTATCTATCCTGTTGTTCTCAATCGGGGCAAATGCAGACATCCTCACTGTTGGTCCCGGCGGAGAATATCAGTTTTCCAGTATTCAATCCGCTATTAATTTCAGCTCTCATGCAGACGTAATTGAAGTCAGCCCCGGAGAGTATTTTGAATACCTGGACACGCTTGGCAAAAACCTTACTATACGTAGCCACTATTATCTTACTCAGTCGGAAGAAATCATACGTAATACGATAATTCATACAGAACTGCCTCATCCATGCCTGACCATTGATAATCACGAAACAGTTGTGTTAGACGGCTTGACACTGATAAACAATTCACAGCAAGTGCTGGATCATCCTTATGTGGGCTCCGCCAATCTCAAGGGTGGAGGGATCACGGTCTTCAACAATGCGAGCGTGCAGATCACGAATTGCGTGATACGTGACTGTTATGGACAAGCGGCAGGTGGAGTGTATTTTGCCGGTAACAATTTCTGTATGTCAAACACGACGATTCGCGGATGTTATAGTATGGACGGTCCTGGAGGCCTGTTTGTTTCCGGGCAGGAGCAGGGAAGCATCAGCTTTGACAGTGTGCATACGAATAGCATTTACGACAACACTGGTCCGCTTGGCATGGATCTCTGCGTGGGATATCTGACTCAACCCCTGGATCTGGTCCTGGAAACCTTCAGCGTTGTTCTCACAGAGCCGGATTGGTTCTGGCTGTGGTATGACCTGACTTCCAGCATTAGTGTGACCGTACAGAACGGATATATTGAGGAA
>Ga0209099_1003355_pt1 | contig 13058 bp, 21 predicted proteins | sample AD_JPNHW2_MetaG_FD_184430 | JGI IMG/M metagenome (GOLD analysis project Ga0209099, IMG submission 184430) | Active sludge microbial communities of municipal wastewater-treating anaerobic digesters from Japan - AD_JPNHW2_MetaG (SPAdes) (version 2) | ecosystem: Engineered > Bioreactor > Anaerobic...
CACTCAATTGCCTCATTGGTTTCATCCGCTGCCATTTCCTGCTCCTGAATAGTATGTGTATCCGGAATAGTATAACATGTTTACCGGTTTTTACCGGATGAATTCTCTGGTACCGGTAACCTGATGATCCTTGTGGACAGGGCGTTCCTGGATAAGATATTTCTTGATAATCCGGTATGGTGGTGTTGTGTCCCGGAACTTTTCCATGCGGGCTACTTTGTACCGGCAGGTTAAGAACGACCCGTGATGGATCTTCTGGAGAAATCCGGATAATGCCGGTCCTGCTGATTCATCCAGCTGAAAATATAACCGGAGTTCCCTGACCGTGACCCAGCATTCTGTTTCACATGATGCCACCATGTACTGCTCCAGCAGTTCGGGGATCTCCGGATGATGGGTCATAACCGGTTCCTGTCAGTGGAACAAAAAAGAATAGTATCCTTAATGGCACCGTGGCCCGTGACCGCAGCGGTGGCGTGCTTCCTGTGCGGCCTCGCCGGATCCGCAGCAGCAGGAATCGCCGAATTTCTTCGGGGACGTGCATTCCTCCCGGTGGCTGGGTGAACCCGGAATTTCTTCGTGCTGCTCGCCGCAGGCGCAGGTGTGCAGGGTGGTGGATTCGTTCTCTTCATTGGATTTCGTGGAATCGCTGGATGCTGGTTGTGTAACTTTTGGCATTCGTTCACCAACCGTACGGGTGTCGTACGATAATTACTCATATGCGCATAAATCATTTAAAGGATCGCCTTTTAACACACCATAAGGCCCTTCCTTTTCACCCGGTTCTGTACACGGCTAACTTGCCTGCGTTCCGGCCGATCCACTGTTGTAATAGCGCAGCAGTCCGCCAATTCCGGGTATGGGAAGAGGAGATTCCCGTTAAGCAGGGACTGAAACGGGCGTTTCCTCCAACAATAGTGTCATTTTTTCGCGAAACAGTGTCATCATGCCCCAAAAATCAGGTGAACGGAGGTTAAAATGACCCCCGTTGACCCCGCCCCTCCCGGCCCCCCCTTGGGTGGACTGAATACCGGAGTTGTCAATCCCCTCCGTCGGAATATCACTCGGTGGCCCCCAGAGGATTACCAGGCTCTTTTCCAGGTCCTGTTTTTCCAGACAACCACATATACCTGCTTTGGCAGAATCTCCCATGTAATAGTGCTGCAGCCCGCCATTTCTGGAGAAGGAGACGGCCGATTGCCGTTAATTAAAGATTGAAACGGGCGTTTCCGCCAACAATGGTGTCATTTTTTCATGAAACAGTGTCATTTGTGCCGGAAAAACGGGGAAACAGGGGTTGAAACAGCCTCCGTTGACTGCATCCCCTCCGAACCCCCTTCCCGTAATCATCCTGACAACGGCTGAGCTGTTGTCGGGTCCACAACCTGTGTCAGGACAAATCCGGCCAATGCCATGAACTCTAGGGATTGCTTCCGTTGCGTTTTTTCAGCAACACCCTGTTGAAAATCTCAACCGCGTCATAATCAGTCAAAATATCGTGCGTATCTGTTTTGGATAAACGGGCAGTAGAATTATTCCCGGTTTTTTTGCTTTTCACGTTTTGTCGGTTCAGATGTATATCTGCGCTATCCTCCGATTGCTCCCCCTTCCTGAAACCAGAATTTTCGGGTTTCAATTTACCATTGATATGACCCGACATAATTTCTCTCTCCTTTTATTTTCCGGTAATCCCCATGTCAGTACCAGACTCTCCATTTTCAGCCACGTGAAAATCATTAATAACAGACGTTATTTCATGAGGTGCAGGATCTCGTTTGCGTGCCTGGGGTCTCCTTGTGACCAGGTACCTCTTGACAACCCTGCGCTGCTTTTTCTGAACGGTTATCTTTTCAATCCGCTCCACACGGTAGGGACAGGAGAAAAAAGGTCCATGATAAATCCGTTGCAGAAAACCGGAGATTGGCGGTGCAGAGAATTCATCCAGATTGAAATACGTCCGTATTTCATTGACCGTAACCCAGCGTTGTGTCTCCCCGGATTCTTTCATGAACCTTTCAAGAAGGTCCGGTACATCCCTATTGCGTGCCATGAACGTGCTCCCGTTTCAGAGCATACTGTACCCGCAATTTCAGGAGATACCGGCATTTCTTTGGATCAGAAGGGTTTTCTCCGTCTTCTCGCGTTATCTTCGCAACAATGAAAGGGAATTGCCCGAATGGCCCGAACTCCAGCCGACGTAAAAATCCGGAAACTGTATTGCACTGATAGCGGGTCAGGCAGAACCGATCACGGAGTTCCTGCACGGTAACCCAGCGTTCAGTAGATCCCTGTTCCTGCATATACACTTCAAGCAGTTCGGGGATACCCGGATATTTTCGCATAGTTAAGTTCCTTTTTTCAGAGAATCCTTTCAGGACTCAACCCGTTTTACCAGGTTTTCCATGACCGTATCCACTGCTTTCCAAGTGGGCGTATCAGCATGACGAAGGATATACGGGCGCCCTTCATCACCGGCTTTCACCATAGCCGGATCGAGCGGGATAGCGCCAAGGTAGGGAACACCCAGTTCCCGCGCTGCTTTCTCGCCACCGCCCCTGCCAAACAGGTCGATGGTATCGCCGCAGTGGGGGCAAATCATCCCGCTCATGTTCTCAATGATCCCGATGACTGGCAGCTCCAGCTTCTCGATGAACTTCACAGCCTTGATCGCATCGAGCACCGCCACATCCTGCGGTGTCGTAACGATCACGGCCCCCTGGACATTCGGAGCCAGCTGGACAATGGAGAGGGCTTCGTCCCCGGTCCCGGGCGGGAGGTCAACGATCAGGTAATCGAGTGCTCCCCAGTTCATGTCATCAAGGAACTGCCCGATTACTGCCATCTTCATCGGCCCGCGCCAGATGACCGGCGAACTCGTATCCGGGAGCAGGAATGCCATCGACATGACCGCGAGTTTCCCGGTCACGTGGATCGGTTCCATGTGGTTTTCGAGAACCGCTGGCCGCTGGTCCTCGATGCCCAGCATCTTGGGAATGTTTGGACCATGAATGTCGAGATCGAGCAACCCGACCTGCCTGCCATGAGCGGCGAGAGCTGAGGCAAGGTTGGTCGAGACCGTTGATTTCCCGACGCCACCCTTCCCGCTCAGGACAAGAATTACATGTTTGACATCGATCTTTGCTTTCGGAGGCAGCCCTTTAGGGGCATGTGTTGCACCTTTCGTTTCCGGGTGTCCTTCAGTGTGTGGTGTCATGATTATCAGTATCGTATGATTTCCCGTTGAGAGGCCGCACCCGGGCTGTGACCCGGTCGCACGGCCTCGTTCCCGGGGAATTGTATTGTCTTATTCTATCTGCAGGGATGTGCATGGAGTCCAGGGAGTTAATGCCCGCTGCATTCATGATCAGGGCCGTGGGAGCAGCTGCTCTCGCCCTGTCCGATCTTTCCTGCCATAAAATCCCTGACTACGGTCTCGATTTCACCCCGCACTCCAAGGAAGACCTCGATATTATTCTGGCAGAACAGGTCCACTGCCCGGGGACCCATGCCGCCTGCAAGGACGTGCGTGATCTTATGCCCGGCAAGGAATACCGGCAATTTTCCCGGCTCGTGTCCGGGGCTCTCGAGAATCTCTTGTGAAGTAATCTTTGAATTTTCGATATCGAATACTGCATATTCAGTACAGTGCCCGAAATGCTCGGAGACAAAGTCTCCCTCTTTTGCAATTGCGACTTTCATGATAATAACCTCGAAAAAAATTTATTTTTTTATCCTCGGAAGCGTCTGCCGCCACCGAACCCGAAACCCCGTCCGCACCCGCAGGGAATCCCCCCGCGACCACGGCCGAAGACCGGATTATTCTGTGCGGGTTCCTGCGCTCTTGCAGTCCCGCCCTCTTCATCCGCTTGCTGTACTGCGACATTAGGTTCCTGTGCAGGTGCGACAATCGTCCGGCACCTGCCAAAGCCCCTGCCACTCATCGGACCATTTGCCTGAGGTCCTGTTCCGTTCAATCCTGGCATTGTAAATTCTCCTGGCACCTTTTTGGTACCTTTAATTACTCATATGCGCATAATTACTTAAAAGCGCTGGTTTGGGCAATTCGTATGAAAAATAATTCGATTCAAGTGTTGACGGAATTAAAAAAAGGGACAGGCACGAGAATTCACACGTACCGCCTTAATATCGTCTATAATCGTTTTCATTCACCCCTCTCACTCATGAATTATTTTTCCGCTCACAGGAAACCTGCTCCCCCCACTTTTCTTAAGCAGCGCCGTATGGCTCCGGAAAACGAACGGAGTCCCGACCCTGCGGAACCCGGCCGATGCTGCCATCGCAAGGGTTGTTTCAAATTCATCTGCCGGAACCTCATGTTTCGGTTCCGCGATGAGGAACGTCCCGCCCGGGACAAGAAGGGAAAAGATCTCTTTCATCAACCGGGCTGCATCGGGGACTTCATGGACGACACAGCACCCGAATGCAACATCAATACGTCCCGGATATTCGAGGGCCAGCGATTGGGGCTCAGCCTTGTGGAGCCGGAGACGGGGAAGCAGTCCCTCCCGAAAGGCCTTCTCCTTCAGGATCTCCAGCATCCCCTCCTGGAGATCTACCGCAATCACCTGCCCGTTTTCTCCCACGCGCCGCGCAATGGGCAGAGTAAAGAGGCCCGTCCCGCACCCGATATCAAGGACCGTATCGCCCGCGCGGACATACGTGTTCACCAGCCGGCCCGGCTGGTACTTGAACCGTCGCCACCACCCGTCGAGATAACCGGCCCGGGATACCGGGAAGACTTCGTGATTGCCACCCATTGCATCATCCCGGAACGATTGCATAAAAAACACCGCGACTCCCCCGCTGCGAGGTAACTTCCCCGTTTCGTTTAAGCATGCCGAGGATTTTTACCACCTCCCCTCCGCTCATGCCCGTGGTCTGTACAAGGTCTTCGACGGTCGAAGGCCTGCGGCTGAGCGTTGCGCGGATCAGGTCTGCAGCATCGGTCATCGCCCGGGTTACCCGTGAAACGGGATGCTTCCTGCCAACAATCTCGATACCTGACTTTCCCAGCACATCACGAATCCGTTCCAGTTCGGCATCCGTTGCTGCTTCTACCCATCCCTCTGCGGGAGGCCGGTCGAGCGTATTCAGCTGCACAAGGTCAGGATTAATCCGTTCAATTGCTGCTTTGAGCCCCACCAGTTCAACGTCCGTGGTATTCACGCCGGGAATGACAAACAGTTCAAGCCAGAGGGCCCCGGTATACATCTTCCGGAAACTGACAAAACCCTCGACGATCGCTTCTATCCTGAGCGAGGGATGCGGCCGGTGGATTCGCTCGAACGTCTCCTGATGAACCGAAGTCAGGGTCGGGATGACCCGGTCTGCGGGAAGAAGTTCCTCCCGCACACCTGCATCGGTCATGAGACTTCCGTTGGTGAGGACACTCAGGATATATTCCGGGTACTCCCGTTTCACAAACGCGATAACCGTCCCCAGCGACCGCGAGAGCGTCGGCTCACCGGAACCGGCAAGCGTGATGGTATCAAGATGCGGGCGGGCAACAAGCACTTCACGGAGTTCGGCCATCACGTCAACATCTGGGAAAAAGTCCTGCCGCGTGACGGTTTTATCCGTGGTGGATCCACATTCGCAATAGACACAGTCATATGAGCAGGTCTTGAAGGGGATCAGGTCAACCCCAAGCGAGAGCCCGAGCCTGCGGGAGAGGACGGGCCCGAAAATATGTTTTTTATTCATGCTGGCAACACCATTGTCCCGCTCTACCATGATTATTCTGTGATACGGTCCGGGCATCCAGCGGTTTTACGGGTATCCTTTCCGGATTCCCCTGATACTTTCGGACAGCGACCGACCCCGCGTTTCGGGCAGAGGGTCTCGTCCCTTTTCGGACAATGCCCTTTGAGCTTACGCGCGCATCCTTCCATCTGGATCGTTTTTCCATTGAGAATAGCGTCGGCAATCTTATGGCGTGCATCATGGATATCCCGCCAGATGGTCTTCCGTGAAACACCAAGCACACCGGCTGCCACTTCCTGTTCAAGACCCTGCATATCGATCAGGTCCAGTGCTGCAATCTCTTCGGGAAGGAGCAGGACTACCTCGTTCTGCTCATCCGAATTACACTGCGGCGCATAGCATCGCCCGGATGGCCCGCCTTCGAGTGCCCGGTTCATGCGGGGCCTTCCCCGTCTCCTGCAGCATTCTTTGCTCTCACCGCCGGTTTCCAAGGTTTGTCAGCTCCTGTTTTAGTATGGCTGCCAGTGTTTGAATGGCTTGCGCTGCGGGTGTTGCACCTGATTCGGTGACAGGAACCCCTAGCCTGACCGATTCGATGACCGCAGGATCAAAGGGGATCTTCCCGATCACGGGAATCTTCTCCTCATCGCACCAGTTCTGTATTTTATCCGAAAGAGACAGTTCCAGATCGAACCGGTTGATGGCAACAAGGATCCGGGGCCGGAACTGCCGGCAGACCGCAACAACCCGTTTGAGATCGTGGAGCCCTGATACGCTCGGCTCGGTGACGATCAGCACGATATCCGTACCGCTGATGGTTGAGATGAGCGGGCAGCCGGTTCCCGGCGGACCGTCGATCAGGAACAGATCGCTGTCCTGATCCTGCTCCATGGCGGTTTTTTTCACCGCATGAACAAGTAGCCCGGAGTTTCCCGCACCCGGTACGAGCCGGGCATGCACGAGGTGCCCCCGCGAAGTCTCCGAATATTTGATCTCCCCGGTCTGGCGCGGCTGCATCGTGACTGCGGAGGCGGGACAGATAACGGTGCAGACTGCACAGCCCTCGCAGCGGAGGGGGTCCACCCGGCAAGTGTCCGCCAGACACTCGATCGCGTCAAACCGGCAGTGCTCCCTGCACTCCTCATACCGGGAACAGAGAGCGGGGTCGATGACTGCCGTCTTCATGCCCATAAACGGTTCGGTCCGGATCAGGGTCGGGCCGAGGACGAGTTCCAGGTTCGCCGCATCCACGTCGCAGTCCGCAAACACAATGCTTCCGGGAAGCAGGTGGGCAAGTGCGGCGGTGATCATGGTCTTTCCCGTGCCGCCCTTGCCGCTGATAACCGCAAGCCGGATCATCGCTCCACCCCGGTAAGCGCCCTGTATTTGAAGAAGAGAGCGCAGAAGTCCTTTTGCCATTCCGGCTGTGCCCGACAGAGAAGATCGCCCCTGTTCTGGATGGCGGCGATCTCACGGCTGAAGGGGATTGTCATCAGGATCTCAAGGTCATGGTCGATACAGAACCGGAGGGTCTCTTCATCCTTCCCGTCGCTCCGGTTGATGACAATGCCAGTCGGGATACCGAGCCGGGCGGCAACATCAACAGCAAGCTGGAGATCGTGCAGGCCGAACGGTGTTGATTCCGTGACAAGGATGCAGGCATCGCAACCGTCCAGCGCCTCGACGACCGGACAGGATGTTCCGGGAGCTGTGTCGATGATGACCAGCTGGTCATGTGCTGCCTGTTTCTTTGCCGCCCTGATAACCGGCACCGCGTGCGGGCTGCCCGTCTCCAGAGTTCCCGAGATCAGTTTCAGGCCGGGCTGCGGGGCAGAAGTGGAAAGGGTGCCGATCCGTTTCGGCTCTTCATGAATGGCGCCGTTCGGGCAGACCAGCATGCATCCGCCACAGGAATGGCAGAGCTCAGGAAAGAAGAGGACCCGGCTCTGGAGCACAGTCAGTGCGCCATACTGGCAGAACTCCCCGCACAACCCGCAGTGCTGGCACTTGGTTTCATCAATCACCGGCACCGGCATGGTGACTTCCCGTGTCGAGGCAGGGGCCGGAAAGAAGAGATGGAGATTGGGCTCCTCGACATCACAGTCAACGAGTGTGACCTGCCCGGTCCATGCGAGGGTGAACGCCAGGTTCGCAGCCATCATGCTCTTGCCGGTACCGCCCTTTCCGCTTGCAACTGCGATTTTCATGGTATTGCCTGCCAGCTATCCTTTATCAAGATTGTACGACTTCTGCCACACTCTATCCGGATCGGGCAAGCATATTTTTCGTGAACTGGTCGAGTGCGTCTTTTACCGATCCGACGGCGCGGTACGTGTACATCTCAATCCCTGCGGCTGCAAGCACTTCCTGCGCATTCCCGCCGACCTGGCCGCTGATTAGTGCCTTCACGTTGTTCGCGATGAGGACTTGGGCTGCCTTGGGGCCTACGCCACCACCGCCATCCGCATACGGGTTCTTAATCGCTTCAAAAGATTCCGTCTCGCTCTCGACAATAACAAAATACGGCGCACGTCCGAACCTCTCCTCCATGAGAGCGTCCAGGGTTGTTCCATTTGCGGTAAAACAAACTTTCATGATCGTAACCTTATTTTTACTCATATGCGCATAAATAATTTAAACTGTCACATCATACACAAAATCCTCAAAACCAGAGGAAACACAGATAACGCCCTCATCATAACCGGTGTCCGTGTTTTTTCAGCACCAAGAGTGCATGGTGGTTATGCCAGAGTCCGCAGATAATCCCGAATCCTTCACTTATTTCCCGATTGGAACCGTTCATTCTCCGTTTCCTGATATCGCCGGTATGCCCATCCAGCCAAGCGGGGCACCATTGAAATCCGTCCGGAATTTGTTGCCGGTCTCAAGGACCTGGAGGAATTTTCCCATGTGATTCTTATCTATGCACTCCACCGGTGCAACGGGTATTCCCTTGAAGTAAAACCGTTTCTTGATCTCAACCCCCACGGCATATTTGCAACACGGGCACCGAAACGGCCGAATGCAATCGGGCTCTCGATTGTCCGGCTCATGGGTATTGCAGGAAACACGCTTGAGATTGAAGATGTGGACATCCTTGACGGCACGCCACTCCTGGATATCAAACCCTATGTACCCGCATTCGACTCGCACTGCGATGCGAAGGCCGGCTGGTTCGATGCGGTCGTCCATAACGCGATATCGATCAGGTCAGATGAACGGTTCCGTTAGGCGATCATTCAACCGGTTTGTTAAGGACGGCATCGATCGCGTCCTTCACCATGCCCGGGCCCTTATACATATGGAGCAGGATATCAGCCCCTTTCAGAAGATCCCTCGCATTATCGCCAATCTCTCCGGTGATTACTGCAACAACTTCGTTCATTTTCAGTAACCGTACCGTATTCTGACCAATCCTCGCATCACTGAGAACAAACCCGTTCCGGATTGCTTCCGATTTACCCGTCCGGGTATTATAGAGAATAAAGTAGGGTGCCCGTGCAAAATGGCGTTCGAATGCACTTTCCAGGGCAGGGCCCCGGGCCGTGATACAGACTTTCATGATCTCCCTCTAATTATTACTCATATGCGCAAAATTGGATAAAGGTATGGATGCTGGCAGTCAACTGATAAAACGTGGTTCCCGATTCACCGGTATGCTTTCGATCTGACCGGGTTTACTGACGGCAGGTAAGGACAGGGAAAAACCAGCAGAAATTCGCAGGCAATTGCGGTTCGGGCGATGATACAGCAGGAATACGATGTTATAATAATATTCCCGGAGGACTGTTGATCCATCATGACCCAGAAAGAAACATTCCACGGTGTCCCGGGCATCCTGCGCCCGTTCAAGGAATTTATCGGGAAAACCGGACTGAAAAAGGGTGACCAGATCGTCTATTACGGGGTCCCGGGAACCTGTACGCCGTTTGTCGAGCTGCTCGCGTTTGCGGTCAGATCGCTCGAACTGGAACAGGTCTTTGTTCCCTACGTGGATGAGTGCCGGGCAAAAAAGATCGGTCATGTCGATGACGTTGGCATGCAGGCCCGCATTGCACCGGTGTCATGTAAACCAAAAGTCATCGTCATCATGGGCGGACTTTCCATGCCCAATGTGCCGGTGAAAGCTGAGCGGGTGAAGGCGGTGCTGGACAAGCATCCCGGAACTCCTGTCATTGGCGTCTGCTTCATGCACATGTTCGAGAAGGCCGGGTGGCTTTCAACCATTTCGTTCGACTGCATGATCGATGCAAATATCGATCCCGTGGAAGTTACCACAAAAAAGTAATTTTTTTGTTAAAATATTCATGTTAAGTAAATATCCCATGTTTCAGTGATTATGGGGATTTATGAGCCGGACGATCTTATCTCCGATCTTCCGTGCTTTCTCGACTGCTTCTGTATCAGCGAGCACTTCTCCCTCATGATACCCGTTACCCTTGACCGAACCCAGCGATGAGAATTCATGGGTGCTCAGGAAGCCTTCCAGCGTCTGGATGGTCCGGCTTGCACCTTTATGCGCCTGCACCGCCACAGCAACGCCTTTTCTGCCAGCCAGCCTGCGGTCATGGTAGAGGGAATACGTGCGGTCGACGAAATTCTTGAGATGGCCGCACACATCGTAATAATACGTGGGCGACCCGATCACGAGCACGTCGCAGTCGAGCACTTTGTTGATTATTTTTTCCCAGTCATCGTTCTCGATGACGCAGGACTTCTTCTCCTTGCATTTCTCGCAGCCCAGACAAGGGTGGATCTTCTTCCCCGCAAGCGAAACAAATTCAGTTTTGATTCCCGCAACCCGGCAGCGTTCGAGAATGACATTGACCAGATCTGCGGTGTTGCCTTCCTTACGCATGCTTCCTGATATTCCCAGCACCTTCATAGCTATTGCTCAACGCAGAGGTTCATGATAGTTGCGATGCAACCGGCCGGTAGTGCGGGAGCAGATCAATACATTAAAACCGTGCGTTTCTGAATAACACCATGCTATGGACGTCACCTTCTGCGCTCATTACCAGGGAGATGCACTGCCCCCGACGAACCGTTTCTGCCGGGACTGTCCCATGGCAAAGAACGCGTGTGACCCCCTGTGGTCGCTCGTTGTTGCGTTGTCGCAATCCAACGGGGGCGATGCGGTCCGGCTGCCCGGGACCCGGGCCGTGATGTATCCCAACTCCAAAAACCGGAATATCGTTCACCTGAAGATCAATACGAATTGGGGTCTCCCGAAAGAAGATTTCCTCCACTTCATCGCAACCGGTTACGCACAAATGGGCAGGAAAGGGGACCGGCTGGACAAATGTGCATCGCCAAGCATGACGCGGCAGGAGCCCTATGTCCAGTCAATTGTAACGGCTCTGGGGGGAGAGAATATTCCCGAGATAACGGCCGTCCGGCGGATCCAGCAGGGCAACCCAGGATACCAGGTATGATCCCGTCCTAAGGAAAACCGGCCTTTTTATATTCGCGTTCCGGCAGCCGTTCGGGGGTCCGGATTGGGTAAAACTCGTGGATAAGATGACATCAGAAAGGACATGTCATCATAAAACAAATCCCGGAAAAAATCCGCCAGGCGGAACATCCCATAAAAACTGTAAAATCCGGCAAGTTTCTTATAGGACCTGCGATGAGTATCGCTTATGACTGCTTCTGGAAAAGTTGAAATCCCGCAGGGAGTCTGGGACTTCCACGGGCACATTTGCCCATTCATGCCAATCGGGTACCGGATGGGACAGGTCGCCATGCGGGAACTGGGAGTATCGCACATCGGAGACCACGGCGCATTCGGCCTCTCCGAGATGGGTGTCGGGCACCCGCAGACCTGCATGGTTGACGGGTTCATGGCGGTCACCGGCTGCACGTACGGGAAGCTCATGATGGAGCGGCTCAATTACGGGAAAGTTGCCTGCCTGCTGGTCGTCCCGGGGAAAGGAGCGGTCCGCGTTTATCTGAAATCGGAGTTCCAGGACGCTCTCGGCAAGCAGGAATTCTTCGTGTACCGGAAGAAGGGGATCGAGCCTTCGCAGGTCCCGGCAGACGTGGTGAACAAGGTGGTGGATATGGTCCTGTCAGCATCGGAGTCAGAGATGTTCACGGTGACAAAACTCCCGGACTTCACCTTCAGTCGCCCGAAAGGTTCCTTCAATAAGACAAAATGCAGCAAATGCGGTGAGTACGTTTTCGAGCGTTACGTCCGGATGGTGGACGGCAAACCAGAGTGTATTCCCTGCTCAGGCTATGACCAGACCTGGGTGAACGTCCTGAACGGCACGCAGTAATCCGGTGAACAATGGACAGCACCCTCCTGATCGCGATCGCGGCAGTCTTCATCGTCTCCATCATTTTCTCGATGTTCGGGCAGGGCGGCGGATCGCTCTATACCCCGATCCTGTTCCTGCTCGGCTACGCGACGCTGACCTCGATATCCACTTCGCTCGTCCTCAATCTCGTCACCGCGCTGTCCGCATCAATCGTCTATTACCGCTCGAACCTCGTTGACGTCCGGTTCGCGCTCTGGTTTGTCCCGGGCATCTGCCTTGGTGCGTTCCTTGGAGGGGTCGCAGCTGCCTCTATCAATCCCGTGATCCTGATGTGGCTGTTTGTCATCTTCCTCATCGGTGCGGGAGGTCGGATGGTCTACACATACTGGGAGAAATCATCGCCGGAGGGTGCCTGCCCTGTGCACTATTCCAAAGGGATGTATGCCCTCATTGTTGTCTTCAGTTTTTTTGTCGGCATCATCTCCGGCCTTCTCGGAGTCGGGGGTGGGATCCTTATCGTGCCGTTCCTGATATTCCTGTGCCGGTATCCCACCAAGAATTCTGCCGGCGTGGTCAGTTTTATTGTTATCTTCTCGTCCCTGTTCGGCGTATTCGGACATATGACGAGCAGTGGTTTTGATATCCCCCTGGTCCTCGGAACCATTGTCGCGGTCTTTGTCGGTGCAACCATCGGAGCGCGGAGCATGGTGAAGATTCCCGGCACGTATATCAAAGCAGGTTTCGGAGTGGTCCTCTGGGTGTTTGCGGTTCAGCTCATTCTCAAACTCATGCATATTATGTAAAAATAATCACGTTGAACAATCGTCCGGCTCTTTTCCGTCCGCTTTGAAACTCTTTTTTATACTCCTGAAAAACTTCCAGTGAAGGAGCAGGTGAAGGATGAGCAGGGCAGCAAAGGCCAGGCTCGTGTAATTGTGCATATTCAGCCACTGGTCCCGGGCAATACCCAGATAGGTAGCCCAGTTTCCTCCCCTTCCGCTACCGGATGGCAGGAATAAGAACAATACCAGCCCGGAGATCAATGACGGGATGAACGTTATCAGGCAGGCA
>Ga0209099_1003359_pt1 | contig 13045 bp, 17 predicted proteins | sample AD_JPNHW2_MetaG_FD_184430 | JGI IMG/M metagenome (GOLD analysis project Ga0209099, IMG submission 184430) | Active sludge microbial communities of municipal wastewater-treating anaerobic digesters from Japan - AD_JPNHW2_MetaG (SPAdes) (version 2) | ecosystem: Engineered > Bioreactor > Anaerobic...
TGTTATTTTAAAGATCACTTTACTAAAGAAAAAGGTAGAGTAATTGCTTTGAAAAGAGCAATAGAATTACTATCTTTGCAAAAGGAAGAGAGAACAGAAATCTGGAACGCATATCATTCACGATAAATATGAAAGAAAAAAGACAAGAAACGATTATTGAAAAAAGGATTATTGGAAAATCTAATTTTCGATATAATAATTTAATGCAAGTCAAAACTAAAGTAGAAAAGGAGGATCATTATGAGATAACTTTTAATTCAGTTATTGAAGATGCTAGTACTATTAAAGAATTTAAATTAATATTTATATTAATGAAATGAAAGTAGGAATAGTTGGCTCATTGTCTGGAGTAAATGTAGGAATAAATTATTCCTATCTTAATTTTATAAGAAATTTTATAGGAGCAGATCCTGTTTTGTTGTTTCCTGATAGTCCTATATATGATGATTTATCTTTAGTAATATTACCAGGAGGTGCAGATATCAACCCTTTAAGGTATGGAGAGATTCCAGAATATGGTTATAATGACCCAGATCTTATAAAGGAATATTTTGATACTGTAATTCTCCCAGTATATATAAAAAGACAAACTCCAGTATTGGGAATATGTAGAGGATTACAAGCATTAAATGTTCACTTTGGAGGTACACTTCATCAAGAAATAGATTTTGCTCATGAAATAAACCCAAAAGATGATCCATTTAAACCGATTCATCATGTATATCATCATGATAGCAAAGCTAAAATGTTTAAAGTGAACAGTAGACATCATCAAGGAATAAAAGATTTAGGAAAATCTTTACGTCCTCTTCTAGTGCATTCTGATGGTTTGATTGAAGCTGTCGTGCACCAAACACTTCCGGTATTAGCTGTACAATGGCATCCAGAAGATTTATACGATAAAGAAGCAATGCGGTGGTTAAGAGAAAAATTATCTCCGCTAATTAAAGAATAACTAATATGGAGTTTAATTGTAATCTAGATGAGTTGGATTCGCAGGGTTTAACTTTCACAGAATATTTAATATTATTTAGTATCTATAATTCTATTAGATATAAAAATATTATTATTAATGAGAAAGTTTATGATTTATTAATAGAAAAAGATTACATTAAAGCTAAAGATGATTATTATGAACTTACAAATAAAGGTTTTGATTTTTTTGCACCAAAAGTAGATTTATTTGATAAGTTTATAGAGGTATTTCCCACAAGAGTTGTAGATCCTGTTTCTGGTGCAATACGTATATTATCCCCAGCGAAAGCTGGCACAATTTCAGGCAATAAGATACGTAAGAAATGGAACTCTATAACTAAAGGGAATCCTCAATTGCAAGAACATATAATAGAGTGTCTTTTAGCTGAAATAGAATTAAGAAAAAAAGCTAATAATTTACAATTTATGAGAAATATTGAAACTTGGTTAAATAATGGTACTTGGGAAGATTATGCTTTCTATATCACTGAAAAGAATAAACCTAAATCATCAAATGAAATAAGGTTATGATTTACAGAAAAGTACTAGATAATATAACCAGGAATAGAGAAAGAAGACTTACAGGTGAGTTAATAGCAATACCTTGGAGTTTAGGTAATTTCTCTAGAATAGTACCTGGAGTTGAACAAGGTAAATTTGTACTTGTTTCTGCAACTCCGAAAGCAGGTAAAACTCAATTATGTGATTTTTTATTTGTATATGAACCATTTGAATGGTATTTAAGAAATAAAAGTCATCATATAAAACCAAGAGTACTGTATTTCAGTCTTGAAATGAGTAAAGAAAGTAAGATATTTCAAGCTATTTCTTATAAATTAAACAAAGACTACAATATTGTAATTTCACCACAACATTTAAAATCAACTTTTCAAAATTATATTTTAGATAAACAAGTATATGACATAATTAATTCTACAGAATTTAAAATTTGGCTTAATGAATTTGAATCTAATGTTACTTTTATAGATAATATTAGAAGTCCTAATGAAATATATGAATATGTGTTAAACTATGCTTTAAAGCATGGAAGATTGAATGAAGAAACCAAGGAATATATTCCTGATAATCCTGATGAATATGTAATAATAATATTAGATCATATGTCACTATTATCACCAGACAAAGGTTCTTCACTATTTGAAGCTATGTATAATTATTCTGCTTATAAATGTTTGGAATTTAGGGATAAATTTAATTATACCCCAGTAGTAGTACAGCAGCAATCAGCAGAGAGTTCAAAACAACAATTTACATATAAAGGGGACTCAATTATTGAAAAGATTAGGCCAAGTCCTGACGGATTAGCAGATATGAGATTATCTGCAAGAGATGTAAATCTAATGATAAGTTTATTTAATCCTACTAGTTTTAGACTACCTGAATACGAAGGACTAGATCTAGGTAAGATTGGTAGATGGCATAGAGAATTGTATTTAAACCTTAATCGTGATGGGTTAAGTGATGTTTCAGTTCAATTGTTTTTTAATGGTGCATGTAATGAATTTATAGAGATACCAAGAAAAATGATAGAAGATGAAAGTGTGTATGGGTTTGTGGAAAATAAGGTTAAATCAATAAAAATTTAAAATGGAGTTACCAGTAAAAAAAAGAGAAGCAATTAGACAGAATCCAAGATTCATGGTTTTATTTGGAAAACCAAAAATAGGTAAAACAACTGTAGCATCTTTATTAGATGACAATCTAATAATAGAGATGGAAGATAGAGGAGCAGATTATGTGTCTGGTTATATTGTTGATGTTCGGTCAGCAAAAGAATTGATAGAAGTAGCAAAAGAATTAGAAAAATCAGAAAAGCGTTATAAATATATAACTCTTGATTCAGCCACAGAAATGGAGGATAAGATTGTAATGCCTTTAGCAATAAGACTTTACCAAAACACTGTTATGGGAAAGGATTATAAAGGAGATGATCTTCGTAAACTTCCGATGGGAGCGGGTTATTACTATATAAGAGAGGCATTTACTTATATAATTAATTTATTTTCCCCGTTATGCGAAACTTTAATTCTTATCGCACATTGTAATGAAAAACAGATAGATAAGAAAGGCGAAGAAATGTTTGAGCTTGAAATGGATCTTTCTGGGAAACTTAAAAGAACTATTGCAGCCAAAGCTGATGCTATCGGATATCTCTATAGAAAAGAAAATAAAACTATGATAAACTTTAATGGTGGCGGAGATGCTATTATTGAAGCTAGATCTGAACACTTGTCTAATAAAGAATTTGTATTGGTAGAAAAAACAGCAGATGGATTTGTAAACTATTGGAATAAAATCTTTTTAAAAGAATAAAAAATGGAATATTCAAGTAAAATAAAAATCATAAAAGATAAGAAAATTATTTTGTTTAATGAAGAAGCTGTTCAAAGCTTAAATTTGGATGCTTCTGGTGCAAAAGTTATGTTTGTTGTTACTCTCAAAGAGGAAACAGAAAACAATAAAGATAACAGAGAGTCTTCTATTTATGTTGTAAACATAAAAGGCTCAAGTCTTGAAAGCAATATTGAAATGCTTAAAGAATATGTAGCTCCTGAAATGTTAAGGAGCGTAACAGTAAATGATGATGGTACTGCAATTATCAAAATTGATGATAATGCTTTATCAGTATTTGAAAAACTGTTTAAGAATGAAAACGAATTAAAAATTCTTTATCAGGAAAATCTTACAGGAGAGCTTAAATTGCTCAAGGATTCATATGATATTAATGAAGTATTTCATAAAGTATCTAAAGTGAATACAAAAAGAAACATAATTGGTAAAGGAAGCGAAGTTCAAAGTGTAGAGAAAATAGTAAAAATTAACAGTTAAAATTTAAAACATGAGTTACGAAGTAAAAAAAAGAAATGAGTATCGACCAATGGAGATTGATGAGAAGAATGCTATATCTATTAGATATCTTAATAGAATAGAATTAAGAAAAAATGATAACTATAAGTACTTGGTCGTGGAGGTAAGAGACGAGAACGGAGGAATAGCCCGTAAGAGTTACTTCGAACCTAAACTTTCACAAATTATTAAAACACAAGAAGAGCTCGAAAAAGCTCAAGGTAAATTTAATGGAGTAATCCAAAGTCTTACTAAAGCAGTAATTGATAATAATTATGAGACTGCTGCTTTTGAATCATTTGAAGACTTTTGTCTTAAAGTAATAAGTGATATTCCTAAATCTGGATTTTCAAAACCTTTAAGAGTAAAATGTTTATATGATAAGAAGGGTAATCCTACACTTCCAACATATGGAGTTGTTTTTGAAGATCCTGCGATAGTTCCTAAAGATAAATCTCGTATCAAAATCTTTGATAATGATGTATTTACTAAGGTAGAAATGGACACTGATGCTGAAAAGATAGATCTTAGTGTTGAAGATACTAAGACTACTGATGATCTTCCTTTTGATATGTAAAATTAAATAGAGGGGAAACCCTCTATATAGCGGGCTAGAGTAACGGTAACTCGTGAGTTTCATAAGCTCAAGCTATAGGTTCGATTCCTTTGCCCGCTACTAAAAAATATAAATATGTATAGAATATCATTATCATTAACAGTAGATAATATATTTAAAAAACTATCTTCCTATGATATTTTTAAGAGGTATTGTCCTGGTTTCAAAGAAGTAAGTAAAGCTTTTCATTCTCCATTTAGAACAGATAAACATCCAAGTGCCTTCATTGTTTATTATAATGGAGATTTATTATTTAAAGACTTTGGTGGAGATAGTTTAAGAGCTATTGCTTTTGTTTCTAAATTATTTGATTTAACTTTTCCAGAAACTTTAAAAAAGATAAATAGTGATTTTGGTTTAGGTTTAGAAAATGGAGAAATTAATAATTCTAAATTTGAAAATAGTAAAATTACTATTTATGATAAGGATGATTTATTAATAAAAATAAAAAAAAGAAATTGGGAACAAAAAGATTTAGATTATTGGTTTCAGTATGGAATCACATCTACTACTTTAAAATTATTTGATGTTTGCCCTATATCTCATTATTCATTAAATGGATTTATAGAAATAGCAGAGAATTTTTCCTATTCTTATAATTATTATTGGGAAAATGGAATATTTAGAAGAAAGATCTATCAGCCATTTTCATCAAAAAAGAAATGGATAAATAATGGTGGTAAAGTAGTACAAGGAGAAGGAATGTTACCTAAATCAGGAGATTTATTAATTATAACATCCTCTTTAAAAGATGTTATGACATTATATGAACTTGGTTACATAGCCATAGCTCCAACATCAGAAACTTCTTTTATCCCAGAGTTATATTTTGAAAAACAATCTTCTAGATTTAAATCTAAAATACTATTCTTTGATTCAGATGATACAGGAATTAAAAGGAGTAAAGAATTATCAGAAAAATGGAATATAAATTATATATTAATACCAAGAGAAAATGACAAAGATCCAAAAGATATATCTGATTTTGTTAAGCGTAATGGAGAAAATTCTGCCAAAAAGCTTATTGAACAGATTCTTTCTGAAAAACTATCATAGAGTAAGTTATGTCCCAGTTGCTAAAAAGACAGTATATATGTATGCTGATATGGAAAGTATGATTATACAATATCAACTTGTATTTACGCTTGTAAAAAAATATAAGTTTTATAATCTTAGAGTAGAATGTAAGAAAAAGATATTAGAAGAACATCAACGTAGCATAGGTGCACTTTTTCTAGATTTAGCTAATATTACCATTAATGGTAATATTTTATGTAATAATAGAGAGATAGAAATAATACCAACTAGTTTAAGATCTAGTCAATATGTAACACTTTGTTCAAAATTATTGGTGAGAAATGAGATTTCTCAAATGTATATTTATGTTTCTAGACATGATGCTACTTTATCTAATCAAATATCATATATTACAGCTATGGAATATGATTATAGTGGTTTATATAATTATAAAAAACATAAAAAAATTAAAGTATATAAAAGAGCAAAATATATATTTGATGCTATTATAGATAATAATAATTTAAAATTTAATAAAATAAAAATAGTATAAAAATGAAAAGATTAGTAACAGTTTATGGAAGTCTTTTAACAGGACTTGGTAATTGGCAGTGGCATTTAAATAATCCTGACTCTATATTATTGGGTGAACATACACTTAATGGTGGATTTGTAATGGTATCTTTAGGAGGATTCCCTGGTCTTATAGTTGATAAAAAATCAGACCGTAAGATATTTGTAGAAACCTATGAAGTTTCAGAAGATGTGTATAAAGGAATAGAGCGTCTTGAAGGATATCCACACTTCTATGATAAACATAAGGTAGAAACACCTTTTGGAGAATCTGAAGTTTATATTCTTGGTGATCAATATTACAGAGAACATGCTTTAGTACCTGAAATAGATGGTATAGTTAATTGGAGAAATTATAAAGGAATATATGGAACCTTTTAAATATAATGTAGGTGATATTGTTAAAATTATTGATGGCGGAAAAACTTATCCTTTTCTAGCCAGTATTTTTGAAAAATTAAATTTCAAAAATAAAATAGTAAATTTTTGGAGATGGAGAGATACAGGATATAAAAACAGAAAAGAACTTTATTTTATTACGGATAGAATAGTTCATGCTTACATATATAATACTTATAAATTAGTATGCCTTACTGACTCAACCATAGAATATTTAATAGAAGAAAATGGTATTGAGAAAGTTGGAAATACTATACAATATAAAAATATAAAAATAATATGAAAAAATTATTCTGTACTATATGTGATAGATGCCGTAAATTATGTGAAAGCCCTATTAAATATGAATTTGTAACAAAGACAGGTAAAATATTACACTTTTGTAGTGATGAATGTCGTAAAAAACATACAAGCCCAAAAGGATTACCACCTAAACCTATTCCATTAACAAAGAGAAATTCTAAAACTAAATAAATATGATAGTAATATATGAAATAGGCGATGTCGTTGCAATAAACACCGAGATAGATAGTAACTATTGCGCATTCTCATGTTGGTGGGCAATACGTCATTGTAAGGATTTTTATAAAAATCAGTTATTTGAAATAACTGAAATAATTAGCGATAAAAGATGTAAGAGTAATAGAAAATATATTTTAAAACCATTATATAAGTTTATTCCGTTTCCTAAAGAATATTATACATCTAATCTTGGTGATATACCTTGGGCATCTAAATACTTTAAAGATGATGGAATATTTAGAAAAGTATTAGGATTAATTAAAATAATTTAATATGATTGCACAAATTAGAACAAAAAATCCAAGCGCTGCTCCTCTTCGTAGGAGCATTTTTGTTAATAAAAGGGCTATAGTTCGCTTAGGCTCTAGAACACCATCAAGACAAATATATCCTACTCAATCTTTTGTAGAAGTAAATACTGTAGAAAGTATTGAAAACAGTAGAGATAAACTTCGTATGAAGGAATGTTTTTTCAGATATGATGTAAAACAAGCTGAATACTGGGAAATAGGAGAACCTATTGATGGAATTCCGCCTTTGCCAATGGTTGGAAAACAAATAATAGGGTTTAAAGGTCATGGTATGCAGCTACTTCAAACTAATGATGAACTAGATCAATTTATTAGATCTCATAGTCCAAATGTATACTTTTTAGAAAGATTTTATAACTATGCTCGTGAGTATCGTATTCATGCTACTTCTGATCATTCTTTTCTTTCATGGAGAAAGCTTCGTAGAGCAGATGCTGAACAAAGATGGTTTTTTAATTCTACAAATTGTAATTGGGTAGGAGAAGATCATGAATTGTTTCAGAGACCTAATAATTGGGATGAGCTATGTAATGCAGCAGTAATGGCAGTTAGATCAGTTGGTCTTGATATAGGTGCCGTAGATATACGTGTACAGGGTAGAAATAATCCTGATTATATTGTATGCGAGGTTAATTCTGCCCCGCAACTTGGGGAAGTAGGAATAGAACATTATAGAAGAGAAATTACTAACATAATAAATAATAAATAATGATTAATAGTTACTTTTTGTCTGGTTATGAACGAACAAATTTACGTTTTGATTCATTAGATTGTTGTGAAAGAATGCCAGATAGTTTAAATAAACCTTTTTTATATGAAGTTATATGTCTTAAGGAAATAGAGAATCCTTATTTACGTAACCCAGAAATTATTGCTAAATACATGAGAGCTATTTCTGAATTTATGAATGTAGAGTTAAAAACGGAAGATTTAGATGATGATTTAACAAAATCTGGGTTAACAGAATATGTAGATAAAACAAAATATATACTTTATAGATTTCCTTTAAAAGGACTAGCTGGTAAGAGGATAGTTGCTATACATAATTTGATAAGATATTTATGGTATACTCATCATAATCCTATTGTATTTACAGTTTTATTTTTATATGAAAATCCAAAAATAAATATGAAAATAGAAGATATTTTTGGAATGGCTCATTCATTTCAGAAAAGCACAAATAGAGGATTAGTGGGCGTAAATAATTATGATAAAAGAGGATTTGTATATTTCCCAGAGAACTCGGAATCTTTAAAAAACTTACAAAGAGGTGAATATTTTAATATAGTATATGGAGATCGTGGAATTGAAATGATAATAAATTTCGGAATTAAAGGTAACTTTTTTGAAGAATCTACGGAAGAAGTTTATTTTAATTCAAAACCATCTTTTATATCTATAGCTGAAAATAATAATATTGGAGATAATGATACATTTAAAAAAATATGTAATACATATATTAAAAACAAAGAGATATATGATAAATTAGCTCCAATACAAGAATTATGTGCAAGTACTACAAAATCAAGAGTTTCTTTTGTGATCGAGACTGATGTTAATAATGACTCAATAAAAATTGATTGTTTAATTAGAAATATGATTAATGGAGGAAGTAGCAATTTTACTGTTATGAATGACATTGATCTAACAATTGAAAAATTAAAAAATATAGTTAAAATATGATAAATAATGTAACTTTTGGGAGTGATCCAGAATATTTTATTATAAATAAGGATACAGAAATGATTGTTTCAAGTATTGGTTTAATAAATGGAACTAAAAAAGATCCTGAATCACTTGGAGATGATTTTTTTGTATTAAAAGATAATATTCTTGCTGAAGGAAATATTCCACCAGCTAGTGATCCAATTAAATTCATGCATAATTTAATGGAATTAAAGACGAGAATACTTAAATATCTTCATAATATAGATGGTAGTCTTTCTTTAAAACATTCTGATTGTTTAAATATAAATCCTATGTTTTTAACAGATGCTGAAGCTCTTGAATTTGGATGTAGTCCTTATTTAAACGCTTGGGATAATAATACACATAAGGCAAATGATTTAAGTAATGTAAATTATAGAACCGCTGGATTTCATCTTCATTTTGGATATTCTTTAGATCCGCATAATCCTTACAGGAAAGATCAATTTAATAGAATAATCGCAAAAGCTTTTGATATTTTTGTAGTTATTCCATCTATGTTTAAATATGTAGATAAAAGAAGATTTGAAAACTATGGAGGACTTGGTCAATTTCGTCATACTTCTTATGGAGTTGAATGTAGATCATTGGGTGCATATTTTGTTGATGAGAAATATTTACCTTGGGTTATAGATCAAAGTTGTAAAGCTTTATCTTTTGTTAAAAAACATTCTAACTGTGATGCTTTACTAACCCTTGAAAAACCTACCGTAAAATTTCTTGAAAATGGAACCTTTACATTTGACTCATCAATATATGATGATCTTGAAATAAGCCTTAATGAACAATTAATTTATGAAAAAGAAAAAATATATGCTCATTCTTAGAATAATATTTATTATTATATTAATATATAGTTTTTTTACAGCAAATAGTGATTATATTTTAGCATGTGGTATTTTTGCATGGGTAGGTAAAGATATTAAATATTTTAGAAGGGATTTATTCAACATATTAGGAATGTATAATGACTCTAGAGGTGGAGATGCTTGCGGAGTATACTTTGATGATATATGGTATAAAGGAATAGGTACTACTGCTAAATATGAAAAACTAATTCCAGAATATGATCTACATAATACTTTGAGACTAAAACAATATCCCGTCATAATAGGACATGATAGAAAGACTTCAGTTGGAGCTAATACTTTAATAAATGCTCAACCAGTAGTTTTAGTTGACAAAGAAGAAAATATTGCGTATGTTCATGCTCATAATGGAACTATTGGCAATTATGAAGAATTGGCAAAAAAGCATAATATATCTTTAGAAAATACAGAAAGTGATAGTATAGCAATAGCAAAACTAATAGAATATGTTGGTTTTGAAATATTAGCAGAGTATGAAGGAACTGGTGCTTTTGTAATGTACTTTAAAGATAAACCTAATGAGTTATATGCTTTTCATGGTAAATCTAAAACATATGCTAATGGTGTAGCTGTTGACGAAAGGCCTCTAGCATATTTAACAATTCCAGGAAAAGGAACTTATATATCTTCTGAATCAGCACATTTATCCAATATAGCCAATCCTAAAAAAGATATAAAGCCTTGTGAATTTAAATACAATGTTTTATATAAACTAATAGGAGATGAAGTAATTGAGATAAAAGAAATAGATCGTTCTGCTATATATCCAAAAACTATTAAGACATCTAAAACTGTTTATACTACAGGTAGTAGTTATGATAGTTATGGTAATTATTATAATGACGCATATTACGGCAATACTAAATATGAAAAAAGCACATCTAAAAATATCTGCGATTATACTGGTACAGTATCAAAAGATTATATTAGATGGGATCGGGGATTATATAGATGTAATGATAAAGGTGATCTTGCTCATGGAACCTATTATGTTACTAATTTTGGTTGGTTAAATAAAAATACTAAATTTGAGAAATATGCAACACCTTTATATGAACTAAACTTTGTATATGGAATTCTTATGAAAGATAGAAGATCTTTCGAAATGCTTAGTACATTTCTAATATTAAAAGGAATAACAACAGCTAAGGATTTTTACGAAGATAGTACTTTTAAGAACTATGATATTGTTCCAAAATTAAAAGAATATTCATTACAACCTTTTCATAGGCACGATATATCTTTATCTTCTATTGATATATTAAAGCCTAATAACATTAAAGGAAATACCTTATATGGTGGAACATATTATTATGATGGAAGTCTTCGTCCCATATTAAGTAGATATGAATTTCGTATAAAAAATGGAACTATTACATCATATACTGATGATAAATCTCTATTAACATTAGATGATTTTTGTAGAGATACATTAATTATGGACTATGATTTTGATATAACTTCACCAACAGAAAAAGAAAGAATTGTAACTGAAGTTACAAATCATTGGACCAAACTATTTGAACAATCTAAATCAGATTGCAAAAATTGTCAATTATATGTAACGCATCCTGAGTATTGTAATGATTATTGCACTTCTTGGAAAATACAAGATTCTAATAGTGATTCTGAAGATAAAAATATTACTGTAGATAAAGCTTATGAAGAAGCATACAAAGAGTATGAAAATTCAGATTCAACTAGAGAGATAGCTATGAGTCTAATACTATCTAATTTTAAAGAATTAACTAAACCTTTAAGTGATGTCATGAGTACAATGGATGATATAGGAACAGAAATTGATCTTGATGAAGAGGTTTTGGAAATTATTGACACAGTTAAAATATTATCAAATAAATTAAGTAAATATTAATATGGAAAAAATAACAACTTTTGATGGTACAATTGCCAATAAAAAAGATTGTAGATTTATTAAAGGTGAGTTCTATAAAAAGAATGAACAATGTTTTTTAATAGATGGAATGTGGTATCGAATTAATAGTGGATACATTGCTTTTGATCATGAAACAAATGATTGGAAGCTTATAAAAAACTCTCCAATGGTATATGGAGTAATTAATTATAATGATTTTACTAATGAAGTAGTATTAGGATATTTCACGCCTAATAAATATAGGAATATAATGGTTGTAATTGATGAAACAAATCAATATACGTGTATTAATGAAAAGATATTAAAAAATAAATTTCATATTGATACAAAAACTCTTAAGTATTATCCTATATCTAAAAAAGTATCCACTATACCAAGTTCATCGTTTAGATTTGGTGCTCCAAATACATATTCACCAGAACTAAATTATAATGTAAGAACTACTTCGCAAGATATCATTGATAACATAAAGAAATATACTAATGAGAAATTAGATGAATATGTTCCTGAAGAAAATATCTGTAAAAATCTTGGGAAATATCTTCCAAACTTCACATATGGTATTGAGTTTGAAACATGTCATGGAATGATTCCTTGGCATCATCTTGTTGAGAGTGGACTTATTCCTCTTCGTGATGGTAGTATTAATGGTTTTGAATATGCTACTCTAGCTTATCCATCAGCAGTAATTGGAAAAGGAGTATCTTTAGCATGTAATTATCTTAATAAATATACTGCTATAAGTGCGAATGAAAGTCTTCATCTTCATATAGGAATTCCAAAAGTAAGTAAATCATTAGTATCTATACTTTATGTACTATGCTGCATATTAGAGAAAGATATATTTGAATTGTTTCCAAAATTTTACAGTAAGACTAGTCAATTCAAAGCAAGAGGTAAAGATTACAACAAACCTTTGGTAAAGAATCTTGTAGATTTAAATCTTGATACTACTTTCGATAATCTTGCTATGTATTTATCATTAGGTAAACCATATGAAGGGTTTGGTTCGAGCCATCCTTCAGATCCTGATGGTCAACATAAATGGGCTGTGGAAACTCGTTATCATTGGGTAAACTTTATAAACTTATTGTTTGGAAATAATAAAACACTTGAATTTAGAGTACACACCCCTACTAAAAATCCATATAAGATTGCAAATTGGATTTTAATTACATCTGCAATTGTTAAGTACGCTATTTATATCAATGGGCTTGGAAAAGATTATAATATTTCAAATCTTAAAAGAGTAACTCTTATGGATGTTATTGAGCATAGTTATGCTGGTTCTTAT
>Ga0209099_1003360_pt1 | contig 13043 bp, 8 predicted proteins | sample AD_JPNHW2_MetaG_FD_184430 | JGI IMG/M metagenome (GOLD analysis project Ga0209099, IMG submission 184430) | Active sludge microbial communities of municipal wastewater-treating anaerobic digesters from Japan - AD_JPNHW2_MetaG (SPAdes) (version 2) | ecosystem: Engineered > Bioreactor > Anaerobic >...
AAGATTGTATTTTGGATAATCTTACGTTCCCCGTTATAAAGTGTAATTGGTATTTCAAACACCTTTCCTTCGAAGGGATTGCTACCGGTATGAGCAATTTTATCGAAAATATCCTTAAAGTTTTTTAGGTAGGTTGTTAACCCCTCAGAACCAAAAGAGAGCAAACCATCAACATCCCAGATATACTTACCTAGTGCTTGAGTACGTTTAATTAATGTTATTTTTTCTTGGGCCGGATTCCACTCCCTGATTATTCCATCTTGATCAATAATTACAAGGCCATCCTGCGTGTTGAATATCAAGCCTTCGAGGGTTTTCCGGTTTTCATCCTTTTCTACCTCAACCCTTTTCTTTTCATCGATGTTCATGTTTACACCGACCATGCGAACAGGAACGCCTAGTTTATCCCACTCAACAACCTTTCCTATGCACCATAGCCATACGTAAGTGCCCTTTTTGGATTGGGCAAGATATTCCTGTTGGAAAGTATTAAGTTGTCCTGCTTTTATTTTTTGTTCAATTCCTTCAAATAGAGGTTGAAAATCGGGATGAATAAGGGTAAACCATTTTTGGTAAGTTGCCTTAAACTCATTTGGTTTATACCCTAGAATAGTAAACGATTCTTCACTTACATAGGCTTCGTTTGATCTAAAATTAAACTCCCAAACCCCTTGATCAGCACCTTTTAGGGCTAGGCTTAATCTTGACTCTTCGTCGGAACTGTATTGTACTGTTTTTTCTTCCTGTTTGTTGATACTTACAAGCATCATCAGTAAAGAGGATTTCCCCTTCCAAATACATCTTTTGATGCGAGGAATGTACCATGTATCCGAACCGCTTTTTGATGCAACCCTAATAAGTAGTTGGTCAACCGAGTATCTTCGGGTAGATATTGCCATTGCCAAAAAGCTGCGTAACGGGGTTTGCTGATTTGTAGTAAATAGTTCGTCAACGTTTTTTGTAGAAAGTTCACTAGCCGGAAACCCAAAGTTTTTAATAGCCTTACGATTGGCGTAAACAACCATATTATCAGTAATTATCACTAACAAATGGTCGCTATTATCAAGCAAAGATTTTAGTAAAAGGTCAAGCAGCTTGGAATTTTCCTTTATCAGATTCGAAGATCGCTTAACTCGCTCTACTTTTTTCTTGCTTGTATTCATTCTAGATATTGATAAAATAACAATCGCCTAATTTAGTAAAATGTTGAAGTTTTCGATAATTTTCTGATGTTTTTTATAATTAACTGTTATTTTTGTTTTTTTACAAAGTTACCTATTGGTAAATTGCTCGAAATATGTCAGAGAATGAAAGGTTAAAAGAGATTCGTAAATCACTGGATCTTACTCAGCGCGAGTTTTCGGATGCACTTGATATTAAACAGGGATCCTACTCTGATGTTGAACGTGGGAAGGCAGGAATATCTGCCGTTCTTCTAAAAAACTTGATCCGTAGGTTTAGAATTAACCCACTATGGTTATGCGAGGGCGAAGGGGATATGTTTATTGAATCGCCCGAGGGTCAACCTAAAGAGAACCAAAGAATGCTTATTGTACAAAAGATTAAGCATTTATCAAAAGGAAGTGAATCAGAAAACTCAAGCGAACTTGCTGAGCAAATAAAGCAGTTAGAGCAACAACAGGAAAACCTCGAAAACATTAAATCGATTATCGATTTTCTGAAAAAGGATTGATTTCCTCCTTATTTCTTAAGTTCCTTTCTTAGCAAGCGGCTTATGCGCATGCTTTCGATATAATCGATCAGTTTTCTTAGTAGATCAATTTGAAGGGTAACGAATAGGACTATTGTGAAAAGCCATATTACCGCAAGATTAAACCATAGTGTTTTAACGTATTGCCCGTTGAACAATTTCATTGGAGCATAAAAATGAGCTCTTCCCCAAGGATGGTCTGGCAACATAAAGATTGGTTCGTGCTTTTGGATAATTCGGGTATCAGTTTCTAAGTACTTCGTGATTTCGTTGGAATTAAGAACCCAATCGGCAAGTGCTTTATTATAGTTTTTCTGCTTTAGCTTATAAATATTTTCAGAACCAAGGGATTCAACAAGGTTTGAGTAGGTGCTATCCTTTTTATGGTTAGCAGTGGTGCTCATATCAAGGTACTGATTCTTAATAAAACGCAAGTATCCATTCGTCTCTTCTGCAATTTGATCGGAAAACTCGGAAGGGTTAAGTTTTTGGATATTATCATAAGGTGGCAGGTGAGCAGATTTTTCTAATATTTTCAGCTCATTAGAAATAATGTTTAGGTTATTTATAAATTTTGGATCACGTTTCCTTCCCTCACCCTCCAAACGGCTACACTCCTCAAGTTTATACTGAAGCCGTGGGATAAGAAATGCGGTTCGAAAATATGACTCGCTTAAAGTCATTTCGTAGTTGAAAAAGTATTTTTCGAAGGCATTGTCCTCGAATTGCTCAACGGCAAGCGCTTCAAAGGCCCAGCGCGATATCATTATGTCGCCAACAACCGGAACGTAAACCCTTTTAGTGATACTGGGGTGTAGATTGTCAAATTGAACGATAGTTCCGCTCAGTAATAGCTGGGGAACCAGTATAAATGGGATGCTGATATAAATTGAAACAATTGAGTTAAGCCCCGAGCTGATGTTTAGCCCAACCATGTTTGAGAAACACGAGGTTGAGAAAAGGATAAGCCAATAGGTTAGTGTTAGCCCTTTAATTTCAAGAAAATAATTTCCAATCAGAACATACATCAGCATCTGAATTGCTGATAGGGCAAATAGATAAAACACTTTTGCGTTGAGGTAGCTAAATCGGCTTAGGTTAAGGAACGATTCGCGTTCCAATATCTTTCTATCACTAATTATCTCTTCGGCACTTACAGTTAATCCAATAAACAAGGAAACAACAACGCTCATAAATATGTAAGCTGGTAAATTTTTGTTATCAGCAAAAACATACTCGCTATTGGGTATATACTTCGTGAAATATGCTAAGATAAACGCCAACAGAGGTGCTTCAATTAGATTTATGATAACGTACTGTCTATTACTTATTTTTGACAGTAAGTTTCGGATGGAGAAAATCTTAAACTGAACCTCGATATTGGGGATATTAAAAAAGTTTTTGGGTAATATATTCTTATGATCCTTAGATTTGAAATTATCTTTCAAATGCTTTTCGTATAGGCTATTCCATTCATCAGGACTTTTCTGGCGTGTATTAGTGAACTTACCGTTTTCATCTACAACCTTGGCTTCAACAATTTCAAGGATTTGATCGGGGTTGATGCTTCCACACTGGAAACATCCGCTTTCGGAGGCGTTAACCTGTGTACTCATCGTCTTGAAGTAGACGATTGCATCAATTGGATTTCCTTGGTAAATTGGGTAACCACCCTTATCGAGGACCCAAAGTTTATCGAAAAGTTTAAATACCTTAGATGAAGGTTGATGGATGTTGACTATTACTAACCTTCCGTTGTTAGCTTGCTGCTTTAGCAGGCGCATTACCATAAGCGAGTCGCTTGATGAAAGGCCGCTGGTAGGCTCATCAACGAATAGGATTGATGGTTCGCGCATTAGTTCAAGACCAAAGTTGAGACGTTTACGCTGACCTCCGCTAATCATCTTATTTAAAGGAGAGCCAACTTTTAGCTCTCGAATCTCCCATAAATCCAAGTCATCGAGAACGCGCTTAACTGTTTGTCGAATCTTAAACTCAGTAAAATTGCTAAAGCAAAGCTTTGCGTTATAGTAAAGATTTTGGTAAACGGTTAGATCCTCAAAAAGCAAATCATCCTGAGGAACGTATCCAATTATTCCCTCTACTGAACGCTTGTCTAAGTGAATATCGTAACCATTAATTAGGACTCGACCCGATCGTGGTTTTAGTTTACCCGTTAAAAGATTTAGAAGGGTAGATTTACCTACTCCGCTACCTCCCATTATTCCAATCAGCTGCCCCGACTCCTCCGAGAAACTGAAGTTATGAATACCGTTTGTGCTATTCCTAAAATTATACTCAAGGTTTTCAGCGGTGAAAACAATCTTCTGGCGATTCTTTGACTTAAACAGCCAACCGGTTAAATCGCTAAAGTAGATAGCATTTACTTTTGGCCCTTTAATAATTGACCCTACTTCAACAATATATGCTTTTCCAGGAATAATAAGTTTACCATCATGATACAGTTCAGCTTTTCCGTAGTAGCGCATCACAAAGCTACCTGTTGATTGCATGTAAAGAAAGGTTAAGCGACCATCGATACTCTCGTTATAAAGTTTATGTGAGTCTTCGAGCCATTCGGGCATATTTTCCTCAACCCAAAGTCCCTCTAAAACATCCTCGCGGATTTTTGGGTGGCTTTCAATAATTAACAGGAACGATGGATCAATCTCTTCGCAGTCGTTATGGAAAATGAAATACTCAATATTTTTTGCTTCTACCTCATCAATATTAAAACAGGATACAACAGTATCAACAACTGCTTTTTCAAGCGGAGTTATTTTGTTATCCTCAATTACGTACTCAAGGAGTTTAATAAACACAACGATTCGATCAGCCTGGGGGAGCCCATTTCGAATCTGATGGCATACTTTCTGAACGTACTCAATCAGCGCTTCACGACCCTCATCGCCTTGCTTGGCGTAGGTGGAAATATCTCTGTTAAAGAAGTCGGCGTAGTTTTCGAATAAATCAAGGTATTCAATTACCAAACGACGCGATAGGTGTTGCCGAAGAAAGGCATCAACAATTTTTCTCCCTTTTGCCGTAAGCTGTGACGTATTGGCAATTAGGGCGAAAAGCTGCATCAAGGCATTTAGTATCGACTCGCTCATGCTGAAAAATCAATGTACTAAGATATAAAAAGAAGGGTGAGTAATGCTAAACTAAGAGTAGGTTTTTTAAAGCAAGATAGAAGATCGTGCTTTTAACAAAAAAACCCACCGGAGGGTGGGTTTAATGGTATATCTAAATAATACTACTGAGTAATTTTTGTACGAACATCGGTGATCAGTTTCATAATTTGTTCGAATTGCTCTTTTGTAATCTGATCAGCGCCAACAGTAGCATAAATATCAACAAGAGGTTTTAGTTCTTGAGCCATTTCAGCAATATCCTTATCGCTTTCGTAAGGTTTCATTAGCTCAACCAACTTGTTTAAAGGTTCTTTTTGGTTGGCTACTATCTTAAGGAAATCTTCACTATTCTTGCTAACAATTGCAATTTGAGTGGTTAAGTAAAGACCTTCGATCCAGCTACCTGTCATTACTAATAAAGATGTATTGTCTTTGCCATTGTTTACAAGAAACTCATAGGTATCGTAGAATGAGTTTGAGATGATTTGGATTAAAGAATCCTTATTATCAATATTCTTCTCAACGCGTTGTGCAAACTCAATATTGAATGCCGAAGTAATTTGAAGATCATCAATCATCTTCTTGGAAACCTTAAGATAATTCATTGTTTCCTGCTTCATCTGGTATGTACTAGCGTAGCTAAGATCGGCGCCATAAACTCCAAGATTTAACGCTTTGCTCTTTGTAGCAATATATTTATCAACGTTTTCAACGGGATTGTTTATGCTTAAAATGTAGGTTGCACCAGCTTTGTTTAAAAGCTTTATTACCTCAAAAGCAGTAGGAATAGGATACTTAGTAACACTCTTGAAAGCCTCTTCTTTTTTTGTCATAGAGGAGTCTTCGGCTTGCTTTGCTTGTTTACTTACACAGCTAACAACGAACATCACAGCTAGGATGGCGATTAGCAGAAACGAAAATTTTGCGAAGTCGAACTTGTTAGTTTTCATCTTATTTATAGGTTTGGGTTATGATTTTATATTTAACTAGCACTAAAAATCCAAGGTTCGAATATAGTAATTAATGCAAAGTAAAAGTAATAAATCGCACATAAATTAACAATTAAGGTTGATTCTTGTTTGTTGAGGGGCTATTAAAAGGGGCGGTTAAAGAACAATTCGTTCTAAATCTTTAGATAATGTATTCTGTAGATCAGTTAAGGTTTTTATCCTTCGCAATATATCGTTGATTTCATCAACCTGAGTTTTTGAATCAACTTTGCCAAGTTCATCTTGCAATTTTTTAATAGCGAGTTTCATCACTTTGCTTTTATAAACAATAATAGCCTTGGGTACCGCGTGATGAAGAAAATCCTCATCCTCTTCGGCGAAAGACTGATGCTTTTCCCAAATCTTACTCAGTTTGTGTGGGGTTGAGAGAAAATCAACCGCTACCTGGCTTATCTGGCTGTCGGGATGGTTAACAAAGAAACGACTATCAATATCAGAATTGATTTCGAGCTGCGATCGGTACTCGTTGAATATTTTTTGGTACACGAGATTTTTAAATTCTAAATCATCATTTTGAATCTCGTTTATAATATACTGCCCAATTGAAACGGATGAAATCTCGGGATTCTCATCGCTTGGATCGGGTTTCCAGAACTCAACATTACCATGCCTTAGCATAAAGTAAACAATCTCTTTCTCTTGCTCCTGGCAGTATATATTTGAAACAAAGCTGGGTAGCGAGGGTGTTACTTTAACCTCCGATTCTGCTAACGCTTTTCCCACAACCTGCTCAATCCTTTTCCTTCGGTTTGAAGCAACTTCGGTGTAAAGCACGTTCTCTTGGATGTCGAGAAGCTTGCCACACTCCTTGATGTACACCGAGCGGGTAATGCTATCGGGGATAACAGAAATAGTGCGGACAATATCGTTGATTAGGTTGGCACGCTTAATGGGGTCGTTTTTGGCCTCGTCAATTAGCAAGCGGGTTTTAAACGCAATAAAATCGGTTTCGTTTTTGGCTATATAGTCTAGAACCTCAGATGCGCTGTGTGAGCGTGCATAGCTATCGGGATCCTCTCCATCGGGGAGCAGGGTAACCTTAACGTTTAAACCCTCTTCAAGCACAAGATCAATCCCCCGAAGCGAAGCTTTTATCCCCGCAGCATCTCCATCATAAAGGATGGTAACATTTGGAGTAAATCGCTTGATTAAACGGATTTGATCAACTGTAAGAGAGGTTCCTGAGCTTGCAACAACATTTTCAATTCCTGCTTGATGAAGCGAAATTACATCGGTATACCCTTCAACCAAAAAGCATTTATTCTCCTGTGTAATAGTTTTTTTTGCATGAAAAATCCCATAGAGGATATTGCTTTTATGATAGATTTCGCTCTCAGGGCTATTGAGGTATTTTGCAAATTTTTTATCGGTTTTCAGAATCCTACCACCAAAGGCAATAACCCTACCGCTGATGCTGTGAATAGGGAACATAACTCTTCCCTGAAATCGATCGAACGAATCCTCGTTATGCTGAATGGTTAACCCTGTTTTTACTAGGTAATCAAGTTTGTAACCCTCTCGTTGTGCTGTTTTGGTAAAGGCATCGCGCTGGTCGAGGCAATAGCCAAGTTGAAATTTTTCGATAGTATCATCGCGAAAACCTCGCTCACGGAAGTATGACATTCCAATAGTTTTACCATCAGAATGTTTGTGTAGCATATCGCTGAAGTAACGCTGAGCGTATGCCGAAACCACCATTAAACTCTCACGCTCGTTTCGCTGTTGGAGTTCTTCAGGGGTTACCTCCTTTTCAACAACTTCAATATTATATCTTTTAGCAAGAAACTTGAGCGCTTCAATGTACGACATGTGCTCATGTTCCATGATAAAGTTCACCGGATTACCACCTTTGCCGCAACCAAAGCATTTATAGATACCCTTTGATGGGCTAACTGTAAACGAAGGAGTTTTTTCGTTATGGAAAGGGCATAACCCTAGATAGTTCACCCCACGTTTTTTTAGGGTAACAAAATCCCCAACCACCTCGGTAATATCCGCAGCAGCAATTATCCTATCAACGGTATGTTGGTCTATCATAGCGAGTTGAAATACCTCCGGTTTAAATTGAAGGATTGTAAAGATAGATAATGAATAATGAATAATGTAAACTGATTATTGAAAATTGATGGTTTCCTTTCTACTTATTTCCTAAAATCTTTATTAAGGTTTGAACAGGGGATATAAATCACCATTTTAGATATTGATAAAGCAATAAATCATCCTAATTTTACAAATAGCAAACCGAACTCAGATAAACACATAAAAGGAAACCTATGAGAAGCTTACTTTTATTGATCTTGCTATTGCTATTTGGCAGAAACTCCTATGAATGTACTACTGCTGTTATTAGCGGAAAAGCAACAAAGGATGGTCGACCTCTACTTTGGAAGCATCGCGATACAGAATCATTCAACAATAAAATGATATATGTGAAGGGGCGAGGTTACAATTTTGTTGGATTAATAAATTCACAGGATGATAAAAAAGAAGTGTGGGGAGGAACAAATAGTGAGGGTTTTTCAATTATAAATTCTGCCTCATACAATTTAAAGCCCTTAAACGATAAAACCGAAAAAGCCGATCAGGAAGGAATCTTAATGTACTTAGCACTTGAGTTCTGTGCTACGGTTCAAGATTTTCAAAATCTTTTGGATACTTTAAGAAAGCCTTTAGGTGTAGAATCAAATTTTGGAATTATTGATGCTCATGGGGGAGCCGTTTATTTTGAAGTAGATAATTTTCAGTACAAAAAGTACGATGCAAATGATCCTAAAGTAGCACCGAATGGATATTTAATCAGAACAAATTTTTCTTTTTCAGGTCGCGAGAATGAAGGGAAGGGCTACAATCGGCAGCTTACCGCAAATAAAATAATTGAAGATGCATACAACGAAAAAAACTTGTCACCTTATTTTTTTCTTGATGAGGCCAGTTTATGCCTAAAGCACGAGTTAACCAAAACTGATTTAACCGGGGAATTTGTACGAAACACGTTGCCTAATAGACTATACCCTCTTGCCGACTTTATTTTGAGATATATCTCATCTTCTACGTTACTCGTTCAGGGGGTTAAGCAAGGAGAATCACCATTGTTAGTTACTACTTGGATTAAACTTGGCTTTCAGCCAACCTCGGTTTCAATTCCTATTTGGGTTGAAACCGCTGATAATATGCCATCGATTGTAACTGCTGAAGGGAAAGAGAATGCTGAGCTATGTGAAAAATCGCTTAAGCTCAAGAAGGAGTGTTTTCCATTTAAGAAATGGGCTGAAGGAGAGAGCTATGTTTACCTTGAAAAGCTTGGCAATAGAGATGGAAGTGGATATATGCAGATAACGTCAGAGTTTGATAGAGAATTTATAACCCGAGTACAGGAAATGATTGCAAAATGGTATAAACAAGGTTTTAATCAAGAGCAATCAAGCGAATTTTATAAAGTTGCCGACGAGCAAGTACGAATATTTTATAAGGAAAACTTCGAGATATAATGAATTTCAAAAAAAAACTCGTAGTTCTTACCGGTGCCGGAATTAGTGCCGAAAGTGGAATAAGGACCTTTCGCGACATGGGTGGTCTTTGGGAGGAGTACGATGTTATGGAGGTTGCAAGCTACGAGGGTTGGCTTCAAAATCCTGAATTGGTTCTAAAATTCTACAACGATAGGCGTAAACAGCTTAAAGATGCACAGCCTAATCAAGGACATATTGCATTAGCCGAGGCCGAAAAATACTTTGATGTACATATTATCACTCAAAACGTAGATAACTTACACGAGCGTGCAGGAAGCACTAAAATTCTTCATTTACATGGAGAGTTAACAAAAGTTGAATCCACGGCTGACTCATCATTAGTTCGTGATATTGGTTATGCAGATTTAAATATTGGTGACAAATGTACGAAGGGTTCGCAGCTTCGTCCGCATATTGTATGGTTTGGTGAACCAGTTCCCGCCATGTCAATGGCAGTTCAGATTGCTAGGCAAGCAGAGATTTTTGCCGTAGTTGGTACCTCTCTCAATGTATACCCCGCAGCAGGTTTAGTTGATTATGCTCCACGTAGCACTCCGATTTACCTTGTAGACCCTAACGATGTAACAGTTCAATCTCGTCGAAATGTAATCTTTATCAAAGAAAAGGCGTCGGTGGGCGTTATTAAAATGTTAGAAATGCTAAGAAACTCATAATCTTCTAAAAGTTTTGAGTACTTAAAGTTTAATGTTAATTTCGTTACCTGTTGTGAACGAAATTGTCTTATAATGAAATCCATCCAAGTATTTCTTTTATTTTTTATTTTTCACGTAAGTTTGTTTGCTCAGCACTTTGATGCAGGTTTTGTAGGTGGAATTGCGGCTACCCAAGTTGATGGAGATGGAAATGCTGGGTACGACAAAGCTGGTCCTATACTTGGAATTTGGGTTGGGCACAGGATTAATACATCGTTTTATGCAAGAGGAGAATTGCGGTATGTTCAAAAGGGAAGTTTTGCTAAAAATGTTGAGGAGGGGATATCATCGAGCTACTACCGGATGCGCCTAAACTACTTTGAGCTTCCATTAATCCTTGGGTATAGATTGAGAAGCGGATTCAACCCAATAGTTGGCCTGTCGGCTGGTTATTTGGCAAAAGCCAAAGAGATGAACCAGTATGGGTCATTCCCCGCTGAGGACATTAAAAAATTTAACAAGTTTGAGTTTGCATATTTACTAGGCTTGGAGTATAATAGAAGCGAACGCTGGGCTTTTTACTTTGTATTCACATACTCAATTCTGCCCATTCGAGACCAGCCAACCAACCCAACCAACCGTTGGGATAAGGGACAGTATAATAATGTGCTAGAGCTGGTGGCTAGATACAAATTGTAAGGATGTATTTTCTTTCCTCTTAATGCATAAAAAACAGACAGGATTAACACTGAATATAAAATTATAAAACCCTCCCTTTGTTATGTGTTTTTTTATTACTTACTTTATTATAAGATTACAATCCTTTAAAAATCCGCATTAAAAATGAAAAAATCTTTCTTATTAAGCCTTTCTGTTCTTTCTTTTTTCGTTGGAATTGCACAGGAAAATCAACCCAACCTTTATAATGGAATTAACCTTAATAGCTATAAACTTACCGATTATAGGTATCTTTCGCTAGGTACAGGGTTAAATACTACAAATTATAAGGCTTTTCAGGACTATAATCAAGATGATAATGATATTAAAGAAAATGGTAGTTCTAATCATTATCAAAACATATCGTCGGGTTCATTGAACTTAATGTCAATAGTTAGTAATCGGAGGTATTTAGGCACACAAGAAATATCCTTTGGGTTTGATAGCTATCACAGAAATAGTACATACAAGGATTATTATAAATCTCCTATCACACCGGAACAAAAGTATTCAAGAGATTATCTTGTAAATAGGTCTAATTTTTCATTATCCCTTTCTTCAACTAATCGATTCTATTTGCCGCAAGAATTTTTTTGTGAAGTTAATATTTACTTAACGCAAAGTCCATCTTACAATTATTCGAAATTAAAGGACGATTCGAGTAAGGACGTTAGTATTTCAAATAACCTTGATTCGGAAAATGAGGTTGAACTACAAATTGGACATGGACGGATTGAAAACGTAACCGATGCCCGATTGGCAGTTTATATTCTAGACGATTTGCAAAAGCAGGGCCGTTTATCTCGTACACTTAGCCAAGATGAGGTATTTGCCTTTGCCGATTTCTTAACCAAAACCCTCAATAAGAGAGGAATTGACTCTCGCATCAAAAGAATAAAAGAATATGTAGCAATTGACTCATTCCTTGTACAGAATGGTTTAACAACAAAAACCGATGGTCTTTATTTTGGTATTGTTAATGATAATAGAAACTATGCCCGAACACAAACTTGGAATACAGGAAGAGAGTGGCATTTTGGTGTTTCTCCGTTAATTAATTATACCAATAGGTTCACAAAAACTACAGATGATAGTGGCACTTCAAAGACAAGAGATGAACTAACCGAGTGCGGATTAGGGTTTAATGCTGAATATAGTTCCTTCTGGATTTCAGGACTAAAATGGCAACAGAATTATTCTTTCAAGGCATCATTTAATGTTTTAAAGTATGATACCGTAGGGACCTACTTTAATGTTAGTAATTACAAAACTATTGCTGCTGATGCCAGCTATCAAATCTCATATTTACCAAATACAAGAACAACTATAACTGGAACTTGTGGGGTTTATGCTTTTAAGAATCTTTATAAAGAAATAAGTAATTGGCTAAACGTTAGTCCTTATATTTCAAGCACATGCGATTACTATTTTTCTGAAAAGTTAAGATTTCAAGCGAATGCTTCCATAGGGTATCACTATGATAAAAGGTACGATCCATCAATTTATCAGAATACTTGGAATTTTATGGTTGGAGTTGGCTTACAATACTATTTTTACTAGGCTATAACCAATATTTAGTTTGTTTAAAAAAACCGATTATCCTTTAATCGGTTTTTGTTTTTATCTTGGTACTCCTTTTGTCAAGAAATATTGAAAAACTATAAAATATGCAATTAAAAAAACCGCTGCTCTTTTTGTTTTTTCTTTTATCAGTAACAATTTCCTTTTCTCAAACAACCCTAAATGGTAAAGTATTCGATGCTGAAACCGGCGATCCACTTCCATTTGTAAACATTATTTTTAACGAAAAGGGTTACGGCTTTACATCAGGACTCGATGGCGATTTCAAGTTAACAACTTCAGAGGATATTAAGTGGCTTAAGGTATCGTATTTGGGTTATCAAACAAAAGTTGTAACCATAAGCCCCGAAAACATTAACAAGCCAATTAGAATTGCCTTATTTAAAACCACCTACCAAATAGGTGAAGTTGTTGTTAAACCGGGAATCAACCCTGCACATCGTATTATTATTGCTGCATACAGCAATAGGGACAAGAATAATCCTGAAAAGCTCAAATCGTTTAAGTATACAAGTTACAACAAGCTCTATTTTACTATCGACAAGTTGATTGCTAAAAAGTTGAAAGAGGTAAACACAGACACTGTTAAGAACCTTGATTCGCTGGCAATAAACTTAGAGAAATTAAAGCAGCAACAGCACTTGATGATGTTCGAAACGGTATCGAAACGGGAGTTCAAGGCTCCGACAAATAACCACGAGGAGATAATTGCATCAAGGGTATCGGGT
>Ga0209099_1003362_pt1 | contig 13041 bp, 6 predicted proteins | sample AD_JPNHW2_MetaG_FD_184430 | JGI IMG/M metagenome (GOLD analysis project Ga0209099, IMG submission 184430) | Active sludge microbial communities of municipal wastewater-treating anaerobic digesters from Japan - AD_JPNHW2_MetaG (SPAdes) (version 2) | ecosystem: Engineered > Bioreactor > Anaerobic >...
ATGAGCGTACCTGGAGGGACAGCAAAGTACTCCTCCAGTTTAAGGACGTTATCCCTTGTTGCAGTGCGTTTACCGCTTTCGATCTTGCTCAGGATAGCCTGATCAATGTCGATAAAGGAGGCAACTTTTCTCAAGGGATCTCCTTTTTGCAGCCTCAGTTCCCTGATTTTTCCGGAGAAGGTTTCCATGCTTGAACCGTTTGTTTTGACAAATATAGTCAAAATGAATTATTCAGACAAAATATGATTGCACTACTTAACTTTTAAGCTCAGTTTATTATTATTCTCTTTAATTCATTATTTGAGTAAATCACTGGGAAATACATCAGTGACACCTTTGCAGGGTTCATTACAAACCGGCCGGTGAAACGGGGCATGAGCTCAATTTCGAAGGTCCTTGTTCCCGGAGGAACTGCACGGCGGATAAATATGGCCACATGGTCACGGTAAAACTCACGGTGGACCTCTCCCGGATAAAAGTCTTTCTTTTCCGCATATGCGAAGCCTGACGGCACAGGTATCTCAATCACAATATATTCGGCACTTTTGAAAAACTCGACCTCTGTAGTCAGCTTCACCGGGATTCCCGACTTCACCTCTTCGACAGCCGGTTTATCGGGTATACCTGACCTCCCCTCATTGCCAGACCTGGACAACCAGGTGGTTACCCTGAAGTCGGTTGTGTCCTCCTCCGGATCGGCAATAAAGCGCTTGGTTCCCAGGCTGAGGAAGAGGGGCATGTCACTGCTGTTGCGGATCACTACAGGCTGGCTTCCCCGTGGCAGGGTAACCTTATACGGGAAAGAATCGACAACCATCTCCGTCGCCCCGCTGATCAGCATTCTTGCCCTGTCTTCATTCCTGCGTTCCGGTTCAGGGTAAAATGCAAGTGCATTCAGTACCGAGGCCGTCTGGAAGGTGTTAAGTGGTCCGCCCATGGAGAGGTATTCATAAAAATACCTTCTGATAAGTTCGGGCCTGGCTATCTTCTGAAGTGTGTCACGGCAGAGCAGGTCATAGGCAAGGAGAGTGGTATGCAGATCGGTCTGCAATAAATTCCACCGCTCTGAACCGGCAGTGAAGTAAACCCCTCCAAGAACGGTCTCCCGCTTGGAGTTTTCAAGGAATGACAGATCCGCCGGAATACTGTGTCTGAGCTTCAGTCCGGAAATCCTGATACTGTCTGTCAGCGAGAGGCAGCAGGTATCTGATATTATGTTCAGGTAACGGTTGTAGTCAGCTTTTGCCCCGATATCCGAGAGTATCTCCAGAAGTGACAGCGCAGAAGTCGGTCCGGGATTCTTTTCCAGGGCAAGCACGGCGAAGTCGGTGATCCCGGATATCCCGATGTTAACCGTGTAGCCCAGCTTGCCTGCCCTTAACAGGGTTTTGATTACATGCTGTGAGATCCAGTCTTCGGTTTCCGAACGGCCCCACCAGCCCCACAAACCGTCTTCATTGCGGTTATCAAGGAGCTTGCCGATCAGGCTTCTGATCTCCCTTTCATCGCTTCTGCTCATCTTACCCAGGTGCCTGTCGGTTTCAACTGCAGAGAGATAACCCGCAAGTCGTGATGCCATCTGTTCATTGCATCCATAGACATACCTGATAAGCCTGTAACCTGCTGTTCTCCTTATATCCGATAATCCGGCCACAGCTGTCAGGTTGACCTCTCCGGGCCAGCGGCTGAGGTCAACTGTCAGTGAAGAGTCTTTCTCAATAAATGCAACCATACCGGAATCGACTTCCACGCCTGCCTTTTTTACCGGGAGGGGGCGATACTCACCGTCCTTAAGTCCGGTTTCCGTGGTGAATGAATATTCCAGCCGCAGGCTGTCTGCTGCGGGGGCAGTCACCGGCATGGTGTCAACCACAGCATCTGTGAGGTCACGATGGCGGTCAATAAGTGTGTCGCCGTTACTGATGAATCTTTCTGTCAGCGACATGGGCGCGCCTGTGTGATTCATGATCCGGCCAATAAGGTTAAGCGAGTCGCCTTCAACAACATAATGTGGCGCCGAGAGCAACCCGGTCACAGGCATGAATGCCCTGATATTTCCCTTTGCAGAGCCTGCCTGACGGTTACCATTGATAGCTACGGCAAATGTCTCCCATGAGGTGATGTCATCGGGGAACTTAACGTTAAAGGTAACTTTACCCGAATCATCAGTGCGCAGGTCGGGCTTCCAGTAGCCGTAGTCGCGGAAGTTCCTGCGAAGGGTACCTGCAGCCATTGCCTCTTCCAGGAATTGCTCATCCACAAGCGGGTCACTTTCCGCAGCGGCCGCGATGACTCCTCCGGGCTTCATTGTAAGCATGAGCACTCCTCCTGCAGCTCTTGATCCGTACAGTGCTGTCATTGCCGGGTCCTTTATAACGGTCATGCTCTTAAGCAGTTCAGGATCAATGAGACTCATGTCACCGCTCCATGGCACACCGTCAATTATAATAAGGGGAGGCTGAGCGTCAGCTGATGAGACGCCTCTAATCATGATGGACCTGCCGTCTGATACATCCAGACCTGCCACCCTCCCTGCAAGCGAATTGACAGTTACCACTGATGCTGTGAGACTTTCCTTCCGGGAAATTCCATAACCCACCACAACAACTTCATCCAGGTGCAAAACTTCTTCTTCAAGAGTTATATCCAGCTGATTTTCAAAGTAGACATCAGTTTCGTATGGTTTCATCCCGATGAACATGAATGACAGCTTATGGTTCCCGAAGGGGAGTCTGATTGAGTATCTGCCATCAATATCTGTGATAGTACCAAATCCGTTTTCCTGGCACAAGACCGTCACTCCCGGCAGCCGCTCATTGTCTGAGAGACTTGTAACAACCCCGGAGACTGTGTATCCCGGTCCGTCATAGGCGTTCACATCCTGCCTTGTAAACTCCTGCATGAGTTGCCGTTCCAGTGAGGATGGCGTTCCAGGCCGGCTTCCCGGGGTATTGATCATCTCAATGATCTTATTATAAAGTTCCGGATCATCTGAAGTGTCAGCCCATGCCATGTCAATATAGGTAGTGCTGTTGCTCCTTACTTCGACGGAGTCAATAACTGACTGGTGCCCACCCGGAAAGAAGGAGATGAACCTGTAAATTCCCGATTCGATATTGGTTAAGGCCTTATCATAACCCTGCCTGTCATAGACTGCCCTTCCCGCAACGGAGACCAGGAAGTTTACAACCGGGCTGGCAACCTTCTCCGGCCGGCTGTCAAGTATCTGAACCGTTCCGTTTCCGGGCACAGTTCTCTCACTGCGTGAATACCTGTAACGGGGGGCTGTCCACTTTTCCATGATCTCGCGGCTTACCTTCTCAATATAGGCCGGAGTCAGGACACTGCTTCGCCAGTCCTGCATCGTATTGCCCTTTGCATAGTACAGCGGAATCCTTTTTGCAGGGTCGAATGACCTCATTCTCATTAAACCTTTCTCAAAATCATATTCATACAGGGGCTCGAACCTGAAATCCGTTGTAAATTTTCCAGGCAGAACGAAGCGTGCATTTGTCGGCATTACCGGACCCACCATCCGTGTGCCTTGCGAAGTAAAGACCCTGTCCGGATTTGCAAGTTGCTGATTCACATTGCTCAACAGAAGAAGGTTGTCTCCCTGCTGCAGATAGGCAACGTTGTTTTCAAACAGTGTCCTGTAGGGCATGACGTAATTGGCGATCCTGCGTTGTTCTGATACCTGCATTTTGGGAGATGCATCCTTTTTATAATAGACTTCAGGCATTTCGGTATCCCTGATAGAAAGGACCAGCTTCCTGCCTCTTTCAAACCGGACGCTGTCAGCTTCGTATATAGCCTCGGGGGTCCTGATGCTTATGAACTGGTAACCGGTGTCAACCCTGAAGGAGTATGGCTGATTGGCCGATGCAAAATCAATGTAAACCGGCCTGTGGTCAACACTAATCTGGTTAATTCTTACGGGCTGGCCGTCACGGAAGATGAACGGGGCGAACTGGGTGATGCTGTCACCCATGTCACAGTGGAATATTGCGATCTCTTCAGGGTGATAGCGGAATCTGAAATATTCGACCGTATCAAGGCCTGCTTTGGCGTTCCACCAGTCGTATTCAAGCTGATGGGCAAGATATGGTGCATTGGGCGTGGACGTACGGAATGAGTTGATTTGTTCCTTGCTTTTCCTGGGTTTCGCAAGAAACGGAAGTGCCGGCAGATTGTACCCGAACTTGCGGGTAATGGAAAAAGCTGTTATATCGGTATTCCGGACGGGACTGCCCTTCGCATCTGTGACTGTGAGGGTGATGGCAGTCTCTTTCCCGGGAATGATCTTGTCAGGCTGCTCTGCAAGTATATTCAGCTTGCTGATATCCCTGGAGATCTCGTAGATGCTGTTGTTCATCACTCCGCCCCACAGGTAGCTGAGTGAGAGATACCATTTCCGGTCAGAAGTGACTCTCTCCCTGAATTCAAGGGTCTCAGCGGTTCCTCGTGCCACCTCGCGGTTGATGTCATATATGAAGTAGCTGAATGCCAGTCCCGTGTTGCTGGTGACGCTGATAAATACGGAGTCGGCTTTTCTGAATGTCCGGGGTGCAATGCCGTGCGGCAGCTCACTGGTTTCCACTGTCCGCCTGGCATTTCCCGAAGTGATTGCATAGTCCGTGATGAACGGGTCAGTTTTAATTTGCCAGGGGAGGCTTATTTTCGATGCAGGCTTTTTGTTCCCGAAGGCATCAGAGGTTATCAGTTCTGCCTCTCTTTCAGTTTCTGTTCCATTGACTTTCAGGTAAAACTTTATTGAATCTGCCCGGGTGCTGTAGCAAATCTCTTCTTTCCTGTCAATAAAGGTCATCGATTTGGTTTCAGTAACAGACTCATTGTCCGAGGTGTTGGCAATAGCAACAATCCTGCATGTCATGTTGGCGGCAGGAAAGATTGAATCAGGGATCATTACAACTGTCTCTCCAGCCGGACGAAGGTTTTCCCTTATCACAGCAAGAGTGTCCTTCACCGGAAGAGACGGCCCCGGAATCTCATTGACCCGGTCACGCAGGATATGGAGTGTCACCCTGGCATCAGGCAGAATCATGTCATTTTCATTCAGGGCTTTAAGTCCGACAATAAACGGCCGGCCTCTGTACTGAACGCTGTCAGGTGTCCTGACGACGAGTTTCAGACTCCGGAGATCATAATACTCATACATGAATGATCCGGAGATAAGTGCACGGCTCCTGTTTGCAGGCGACAGGGTAATACTGTAATCATTGTCAAGCCGGAGGCCAAGCGTATCTGAAAGGACGAAGGAGTGGGTGTATCCGCCGGGAGTATAGGGTTTGAGGGTGGCTAGCTTAAACTGCCTGTAGGGATCGGTGAGCAAGATCTTCAGGTCAGTTTCTCCCTGATATGGTTTTTTATTCTTCCCGCTGAGCACATAGGCTTTCATCATCACCGTGTCACCGGGCATGTATTTCGGCTTGTTGAAGAGCATGAATCCGGAGTAAGGCCCGGGTTCAATCGCCCTTTTTATACTCCACCAGACACCCCGTGCCGTGCCGAACCCGTAGCCTCTTATTGCCGATCGGACTGCGTCCCAGGGGAGCATTACAACGGTTTTGACAGGCACCCAGACATACTTTACCGGAGTGGAGTAAGCCAGTTTCCGGGAGTTTCTGCGCAGCGATGAATTGTTAAGAGTCCTGTCAAGCCTGAATAGACTTGAGACACCTTCATGAGTCACTGAAAGAATTCCCTTGCTGTTGCTTTTGGCCATCCGGTACGCTCCGGTGGAAGGATCATAAGGAATATTCCGCATACCCCTTTGAACGACGGCGTCTTCAATTACATGACCTGTGGAGTCACGCACCTGGATGATCAGATCGGTCTTATTGTCAATCACAGCAAGGTGCACATTGGGGATTGAGTTATAAAGCACCCTTACCTTGTCGGTTTCAACATACGCCGTGACATAATTGCCGGGCTTCAGCTTACCTTTAAATTTCGTTCCGGTAGGGAAGGAGTCGACCACAGTCCGGAATAGTTCCTGGTCCTTGCCGGTTGAGCTCTTGCGGATAAGGTCAAGTGCTTGTTTTTCAGTTATTGAGAAGATGTATGTGAACGGGCTTGTGGTGCGGCTTTCAGCCAGGTCCTGTGATCCCAGTGTGAACGTGATAAGCAGGGCCGGCAGGAAAGTAAGTAACCTTGTCATGTGGTGACAGCTTTTTAATGCAAACAGGCATAAAAGTAGCAAATAAAGAAAGGAATTGTTCCGCAGATGACCGCTAATCCGATTTACCGGCAAAACGAGGATAAATGATTTTGATTTTGAAATGATGCATATTTAACGATAACTTTGGATTTCATACTGTCTGAATCATTTCCGTCAAACAAAACCGGGGGAGAAAACAATGAAAAAGATCCTTTTAACAGGCCTGATATTATTGGGCTACAGTGCCGTTTCAGGCCAAACAGTGGCTGATACTCTCCGAAAAGATGCCCTGAATGTGTTCATGGAAGCATCCGATTATGTACGGAAAGAAATTCCCTATGTCAATTATGTCCGTGATATTAAGGACGCGGGTTTATATATCATATCAACCACGCAGATGACTGGTTCGGGGGGCAGGGAATTTACCTATTTTTTCATCGGGCAGAATGAAAATCAGGGCATGCGTGATACGTTGAAGTTTACCTCAAGCCCTGACGAAACTTCTGAACTCATCCGGGAAAACGAAGTCAGGACTTTAAAACTGGGCCTCATACGTTACGTGGCGCGGACACCCCTTGCCAGGTTTCTTAAGATCAGTTTCAGTGAACCGCTTGCCCAAACAGTGACAACGGATAAATGGAACAGCTGGGTTTTTAAGACCTCTGTTTCCGGTTATGCATCAGGCGAGAAATCCTACAGGTCATCTTACCTCAACGGCAGCTTCTCTGCCAACCGGGTAACAGAAAAGCTGAAGTCAAGTGTGTCCCTGAGGTACAGTTACTCTTCAGATAAATATGAAGTTGATGATGAGCTGATTACGAGTGAATATAATTCAAAGTCACTCAGCGGACTGTTGGTGGGGAGTCTTACTGATCACTGGTCAGTGGGAGGCAGTATGTATGCCGGTGCCTCAAGGTACAATAATTCAGACCTTTCTTTCAACATTCAGCCCGGGATTGAGTACAACGTGTTTCCATACTCGGAATCGACGCGCCGGCAATTGCGGATCACTTACAAATTGGGCCTCGGTTATGAAAACTATATTGATACAACTATCTACAACAAGGTAAAGGAAAACCTTTTCTCACAATACCTTACTGTAAACTATGAGGTTATCCAGAAATGGGGATCTGCTAATTTGTCTCTCGGGTACAGCAACTACCTTCATGACTGGTCTAAGAACAACATTTCACTGAATGCCTTCCTTGATCTGAGAATAGCGAAGGGCCTTTCACTGAATTTTGGCGGAGGCGGAGCAATTGTTCATGATCAGCTGGGTCTTGTAAAAGGAGGTGCAACCCAGCAGGAGGTGCTGCTCCGGTTAAGGGAACTTGAAACGCAATTTGAGTATTTTACAAGCTTTGGGCTGACTTATACCTTCGGATCAATCTACAATAATGTTGTCAATCCCCGCTTCGGAAACTCCGGTGGTGGAGGAATGACAATCATAATGAACTGATGCACTCAGTTCTGGCTGAAAGGCTGACAGAAATCCCGGAACATTAGCCCTTTTCAGGCCTTATGCTCAGGCTTACCGATGGCATCTGCCTCTGACTCCCGGTTCATTAGCCCTTGTCAGGCCTTATGCACCGGTTTGCCCACTGCATCTGCTCCTGCCTCCAGGAACACCTCCGAGATTGTCGGGTGTGCATGCATTGTGTGAGCGACATCCCAGACGGTGCTTTCAACGGCCATGTAGGCTGCTGCCTCGCTGATCAGGTCGGTGGCATTGTGCGATATGATCTGTACACCCAGAACCTCCCCGTATTTCGGTTCGGAAAGGATGCGAAGTATTCCTTCAGGCTGGCCCTCTGTAAGAGCCTTGCCATTGGCCGAAAGTGGAAATTCGTTGACCTTGTACTCCAGGCCTTCTGCCGTGAGCTGCTGCTCTGTCTTGCCTATCTGAGCAATCTCGGGGTCAGTGTAAAGAGTCAGTGGTACCCGTTCCGTCTCCATGGTCTCAGTGATGCCAAGGATATGATTCACTGCTGCCATTGCCTGAGCTGATGCGGCATGGGCATAAATGCTCCTGCCGTTCACATCGCCAACGGCATAGACGCCTTTAACGCTTGTCATGAAATGCTCATCAACCATGTAGAAGCTCTCCTTTTCTTCAGGATTCAGTGACCCGGTGGGCTTGATACCCCGGCGGGGCATGCAATTGACAATGCCTTGGTAGTCATCAATTTTTTCCGGGTCAAAGCCTGCGTTGCCTTCAATTGTTTTGATCTTCAGCGAGTCAAGCCTCTTGGTTATATATGCGTTTAGGTAATCATCCAGTGCCGGAAAAACCTTCTCAGCCGTTTTCAGAAGAGTCACATCCCTGCCGATAAGGGCAAGCATCTGAGAGACCTCTGCAGCCACAGGCCCTTCGCCAACAACAAGCAGCTTCTGCGGGATCTCCTTCTGTGAGAACATGTTCTCGAGGTTGATTATCCGGCTCTCATCTCCCACCTTGAAGGGGAGGGGTCTGGGATATGAACCGGTGGCAATGATTATATTCTTTGTTTTAAGCAACCGGTTGTCAATCACCACCGTATCAGCTGCCTCTATTGAAGCAGTGCCGGAAATTATCTCGACATTGTTCTTCTTAAGCAGGTATTCAACGCCCTTTGTGAGACGCCGCACAATACGGTCAGACCTTTTTATGGCCTTCTCCCAGCTGAATTTCAGCGCTTTAGGGTCTAAACCCTCCACCCCGAAATCTGCAGCCATACCCAGCCTTGAGAAGTATTTGGCGCTCTCGAGCATTGCCTTCGAGGGGATGCATCCCCAGTTCAGGCACATCCCGCCAACATTCTTTTTCTCAATCACTGCAGTCTTCAGTCCTGCCTGTCCGGCCCTTATTGCGGCCACGTACCCTGCTGGTCCCGCACCGATAATTATAAGATCATAATTCATCTCCGCACTCCTTTTTTTATTGTCTCATTATAAGCGCCAGCGGATCAGACACGCCTGCTGCCACATCATTCAGGAACTCAGTTGCCTCGGCTCCGTCAACCATCCTGTGGTCTACAGACAGGGAGAGGGGCATCACGTTTCCTACTTTTATCTCACCGTTGGCCACCACCGGCTGCTGGTTGATCCGGCCGATGCCGAGGATGCCAACCTGCGGGTAGTTAATCACCGGCACTCCGAACCAGCCGCCCAGGGCGCCATAATTGGTGATTGTGAATGTGCCGTCCTTCATATCATCAAGTGTCAGCTTCCTGTCGCGCGCCTTGACGGCTATCTCAGCCACAGCCCGGCTCAGCTCCCTGATGCTCAGTTTGTCGGTATCGCGTATCACCGGCACCACAAGGCCATCTTCAGTGCTTACGGCAATGCCGATGTTGTAGTAGTTCTTGTAGATGATGTTTCCCTTTTCGAAGTCCATCTCGGAGTTGAGTTCCGGGTGACGCTTCAGCGCTGCCACCACTGCCTTGATTATAAATGGAAGGTAGGTGAGGCTAAGATCCTCCTTTTTATACTCTTCCTTGTAGCGGGCGCGTGCCTCCACCAGTCTTGAGACTTCGGGTTCCTCGAAGAGAGTCATGTGAGCCGTGCTCTGTTTGGAGCGCAGCATGTTGCGTGCTATTGACTTCCTGATCTGGGTCATCGGCCTTATCTCGATGAGTTCACCGGGAGCTGCATGTGCTGCCGGCGCCTTCGTGGCGGCTGACATCATCCCGGCGGCTGAAGAAGCGCCAGCCCCTGTGATTACTGCCGGGCCGTGGAAGTTCTGTATGTCGTTCTTCATCACCCTGCCTGCAGGACCTGTCCCGGTCACCAGGTTAATATCGATGTTCATCTCCCTGGCCATGGCCCTTGCAACAGGTGTTGCCAGGACCTTGCGGCGCTCACCGGAAACGGCGGCAGGCTTAGGCTCTGTTCCCTCGTCACTTGCCGGAAGGAGCGCGTTTCCTGAGGCTACCTCGATGGTACCCACGACGCCGGCACCTTTCTCATCAACCTGTTCAGGCTGGGTTGATGGAGCTTCTGCAGCTACTTCGCCTTCAATCTCTATCTCAACAAGTGTTTCTCCGACATGGATCGTCTCACCCACCTTGCCATAACGTGCAGCAATGACACCGGTACGGGGTGAGGGGATGTCAGTAACCACCTTATCGGTCTCCATCTTCACCAGCGGCTGTCCAACCTTTACGGCAGTGCCCTTGTCAACGTACCACTCGATGATGATACCCTCGGTCAGCCCTTCGCCAATATCCGGGAATTTGAAAATATATCTCATTACTTCAGAATTTTATTGTTCTTTCAATCTCGTAGAAGATCTTCTCCGGGGTGATCATGTAATGGTGTTCTCCCCTGGGATAAGGTACTATCACGTCAAATGCGGCCACCCTTTTCGGAGGTGCTTCGAGGTGGAGGAATGCCTCCTCATTGGCAACCGCCATGATCTCCGATCCCACACCGAAGCTTCGCGGCTCCTCGCCTACAAAAATAAGCCTTCCGGTCTTCTTGACCGATGCTGCAATTGTCTCCTTGTCAAGGGGATATATAGTTCTCAGGTCTATCAGTTCCACCGAGTAACCTGCCTCTTTCGCCATCATCATTGCCTTCTGCACCTCGCGTATCATGGCGCCATAAGCCACCACGGTAACGTCGGTGCCCTGTGACAGGATCTTGGCTTTGCCGATAGGCACTGAGAATTTCTCTTCACTGACTTCCTGCTTTATTGCGCGGTAGATGCGCTTGGGCTCAAGGAAAAGCACGGGGTCATCACTCTCGATTGCGGAAATCAGAAGTCCTTTGGCATCGTGGGGTGTTGAAGGCACAACCACTTTCAGCCCGGGGATATGTGCAAATATTGCTTCCATGCTTTCAGAGTGGTGCTCGAGCGCGTTGATACCGCCGCCATAGGGAAGTCGTATTACTATCGGCATTTTGAATTTGCCGCGCGACCTGTTATGGAAGCGTGAGATGTGCGATATTATCTGGTTGAAGGCCGGGTAGATGAATCCGCAGAACTGCATCTCAATTACGGGGCGCAGCCCGGCTGCGGCCATTCCCACTGCTGTTCCGGCGATTCCTGATTCTGCCAGAGGCGAGTCAAAAACTCTTTCAACACCGTGTTTCTTCTGTAATCCTTCGGTCACCCTGAAGACGCCGCCTTCGAAACCGACATCTTCTCCGTAGACCACTACACTTTTGTCTTCGGTCAGTTTGATATCCAGCGCATCGTTAACGGCGCTGACTATATTCATTGCTTTCATTTGCGTGCGTTTTTCCACTGTAAGAATTTTTCATGTTCAATTAGCTGGTCCCGGAGATCCTGCGGCATCTCTGCATAGGTATATTTGATGGCATCCTCTAGGGGATACTGCACCGTCTGTTCGGTCTCAATGAACTGGCGGTCAATCTCCTTCTCATATTCATCCACCAGCTTCTTCTCCTGGTCATCTGACCACAGCTTTTTCTTTTCAAGGAAGAGTTTCATCCGGCGCAACGGGTCCTTCTTGTCCCATTCCTTCTCCTCATCTGTCGTACGGTATTTTGTAGGGTCATCGGAAGTGGTGTGCGCTCCCTTGCGATATGTCACCGCCTCAATCAGCACGGTCTGGCTCTCCTTGCGCGCATACTCGTGGGCATACCTGAATGCGGTCAGCATGGCGAAGATGTCATTGCCGTCGACCTTGATACCCTTAATGCCGTAAGCCTTTGACTTGATGGCTATATTGATGCTTGCAGTCTGCATCTTAACCGGTACGGAAATAGCATACTGGTTGTTCTGTACCACGAAGATCACAGGAACCTTCCATACTCCGGCAAAGTTGAGAGCCTCGTGGAAGTCGCCTTCGGATGTTCCGCCGTCACCGACGAACGCCATGGCCACCTCATCCTTCTTCTGGTATTTGATTGCGTATCCGATGCCTGATGCATGGAGAAGCTGGGATGCTATCGGCACGGAAGAGGGGAGCATGTGATTCGCGCCGGCGAACTTCGTCCCTTCTTCGAATCCCATGTTGAACATGAATACATCTTTCATAGTAGCGCCCTTGGCCAGCCATGCGCCCAGCTCACGGAAAGCGGGCACCAGCCAGTCATCGTGCCTGAGCACAGCACCGGCGGCTACGCCGATAGCTTCCTGACCGTAGTTGGGGGGGTAGGTGTAGACACGGCCCTGACGCTGGTAAGAGACGATCATGTGGTCAAGCGTCCTGACAAAGAGCATGTCCTTGTAAAGTTTCAGCATCTCGTCGTCCGAGAGCTTGGGCATCAGTTCCTTGCTGATTACCTTTCCATTGTTGTCAATGACCTGCAGCATCTTGTCGTCTGCAGGGTCAAACTGGTCGAACATATTGTGTTTTGTTTAGCGTTTCTGAAATAAAAGACAAACAAACACAACATTTGTTCAGCCAGAAGTCAGTTCAGAGCCGACCGGCCATAGTCGAGGCTCCATATTATCGGCCCTCCGTCGCTGTTTTCAAGGGTTATCTTTCTTACCTGCTTTGTCTTTGTACCTGAGATAATACTGCCTCCGGTAATGGTAATTTCCGGTGAATTATATCCGTCTGGTTCGAAAATCAGTAGAGTATAAGGGTCGTTTGCTACCGGCTGACTTTTGCCGGTCAGAATTCCGTTTTTCCAGCCAACATCCGAGAGGTCTGTGGCTCCGCAGCTGATGTGCCTGGAAGTTGCAAGCACCTGCGGATTATGTTGTACCGGCCTGATGCAGAAGAGCTGGCAATTGTAATCCGGATCGATGCGGCCAAATATAATCTTATCTTTAACGGTTCCCAGGAAAGTGTCAGACCAGAACTCATAGAGCAGGTATTCTTTGCCTTTTTCCAGGCCAAGTTCAGCCAGGCTGATGCTCTCTTCCTTCTCACCGAGCCTGCCAAGAACGCACCATCTCTCCC
>Ga0209099_1003366_pt1 | contig 13029 bp, 10 predicted proteins | sample AD_JPNHW2_MetaG_FD_184430 | JGI IMG/M metagenome (GOLD analysis project Ga0209099, IMG submission 184430) | Active sludge microbial communities of municipal wastewater-treating anaerobic digesters from Japan - AD_JPNHW2_MetaG (SPAdes) (version 2) | ecosystem: Engineered > Bioreactor > Anaerobic...
CCATAAGGAATTTCATTCAAATACATTTTCAAAATTTGGTCTTTGCTAAATTTTTGTTCCAAACGAAGAGCGAGAATGGCTTCTTTGATTTTACGATAATAAGAACGTTCGTTTCCAACGAGTGCATTTTTGATAAGTTGTTGAGTGAGAGTGGACGCACCACCACCACCGGAACTACTTCCCAAGATATTACTAATCTGAGCACGGATGATACTAGTTATCCGGATACCACTATGTTCATAAAAATGTTTATCTTCGATTATGACTGTAGCTTTCAAAACCCAAGGGGAAATATCTTTGAGATCTACGACCGTGCGTTTTTGTTCTTGGTAAACCTCATAAAGTAATTTGGCACCCGTGCGGTCATAGATTTTGGTACTTTGAGCAACTTGGCGTTCGGATATCTTTTCTGGATCAGGTAAATCTTTGGAAATCCAGAGTACAAAACCAGTTCCGCCTATGAAACCGACTAAACAAAAATAAATCAACCAAGTGATTATGATTTTTTTCCAATTTTTTGAGGGAGGTCGACGAATATGTTTGACCTCTTCTTGATTTTGATTGACTGTACCGTAAATTTTTCGTTCACGGAGCTCTGGGATAGGCATAAAAAGCCAAATTATATTTTATAATGAGAAAAAATTTTTGTTACAAATTATATTATACATTACTTGACACCCCTTGACAAAACCCTGGATTTATGCTATACTTTCGTGTTAATATATTGCAGCGGTACTTTACAAAGTATCGTTTTTAATTAAATATATGGATATAACCAATACTATTAAGGCTGAAATTAGCAGAACTACCAAAACTTTACATATTTTGCTTATTTTAGCCATTATTTCTGTTTTAGTCAACCCTTTTTACGTAGAATGTGCTAATACTGGCGTAAAAAACTACTCTTTATTGACTGATAAAGACATCTTTTTGCCTGTGTTTAGCGAAAAAACCAATTTATCTGAGTATATTCCAGTGGTTTTGAGCGAAACTAAGTTGGCTGAAGCAAATAGCACTAAAGCTTTGTTGGCTGCTAATGTAGAAGAAGACCTTGTTTTGAACTATCAAGAAAAACAATATATCACCCAAAAGTCCAAAGTGGTTCGTTTGGCTATGAATAGCAATGCTCCTATAGATATGTCTGATGCCGAAGAAGAAGCTTTGGCTGAAGAAGAGGAAATGAAACTTTGGGTATTGAATGAAATCAAAAAAGCCGGTCTTAGTATCAAAGAAGCTGAAATCATCATTAATTGTGAAAGTCGTTGGAAACCAGATGCTATCGGTGTCAATAAGAACGGTTCTTATGATGTTGGTCTTTGGCAAATCAACAGTATCCATAAAAATATGACCAATGCGGATAAAATGGATTATAAGACTGCAACTAAATGGGCGATTGATAAAAGATTGCATGACGGAAGTTGGAGCGCTTGGTCTTGTTCACGTAAACTGTATAAGTAAAACATAGTTTGAAATAGTACGTACGAACTTACGAAAATTTACGAAATTACGAAAAACAGATAAAAACCTTGGAAGAAATTCCAGGTTTTTTTGTCTTTAAAAGTTGGATTGAAATATTGGGGAAAGGGGAGTAAAATGGATGTATGATAAAGTAAACAAAAAAAGGTAAAAAATAGAATATGGTTTGTTTGGAAACAAAAATTATTATACACAGGACTATCTTGACAAACGGCTTGTCAAAGGCTTATAATACAATTAGTTAAAACCACCCGCTCTATGGTCGTAAGGCCATACGGCGGGGTTTTTATTTTATATGCAAACAAAAAATAAACGAGTAGCTATTTATATTGATGGTAGTAATTTTTATTTCAAACTATCATCAGCACCGTTAAATTTTAATAATTTAATTCAGTTTGATTATTTTAATTTTGCTAAATGGCTATCAAGAGATAGGATATTTGGTAACGTCCGTTATTATATAGGTGTAGTTCGGGCTAAAGAAGATAATCAGAAAGGACAAGAATTAAGAAAGAAACAACAAAAGCTGTTTGCTCATTTAATGTCTCCTGCACAAAACTGTATTGTTAAAAAAGGTTTTTTAATGAGTAGTGATGGAAAATATCATGAAAAAGGTGTTGATGTTCAAATTGCAGTTGATTTAGTAGTTGGAGCTTACGATGATTTATACGATACGGCTATTTTGATATCTTCTGATACCGATTTGATTCCAGCTATTAAAAAAGTTAAAGAATTGGGAAAAGAAGTTGAATATATTGGCTTTGCTCATCACCCGTCCATTGCTTTACAAAAATGCGCTAGTCTTTCAAGATTGTTGATTAAAGAAGATTTGGAACCGTTTGTTAAAATAAATAGTAAGGAGTGATAAAAAAATATGAAAATAATTTTATTCATGGCGATGTCGTTGAACGGGATGGTGGCTCGTAAAGATGGGGACGAAGATTTTTTGGATCAAGTCAATTGGGAAACATTTGCTGGTTTGGTAAAACAACACGGTTGTTTTATTACTGGGCGCAAGACTTATGAATTGATACAAACTTGGCCGGATGTTAATTTTGATAATATAGAAGCTAAATTAAAAATTATAGTTTCTAAAAACGAAGACTTAAAACTAGAAAATCCTTATGTCAGAGCCAATTCACCAAAAGAGGCTATAAAAATAGCGGAGGAAAAAGGCTTTGCCTCAGCGATTTTGGTGGGTGGAAGTACAAACAATAGTGCTTTTTTGGCTGAGAATTTAATTGATGAAATGATTTTGGATATTGAGCCAGCGATTATCGGAAAAGGCTTACCGGTTTTTGCAGAAGGGGATTTTGAAGCGAGATTAAAATTTGTGGAAATGAAAAAAATTACAGAGGATATTTTGCAAGTGAGGTATAAGGTGGAGAAAAAATAAAATAAATTGAAATGTCTAATATTTTTATAATTCATGGTGCATTTGGTAATCCAGATGAAAACTGGTTTCCTTGGCTTAAAAAAGAACTAGAAAATATAGGTCACAAAGTTTTTGTTCCTAAATTTCCTACACCAGAAAACCAAACCCTGGAAAATTGGAAAAATATTTTTGTTGAATACGAAAAATTTTTAGACAAAGATTCTGTTGTTATCGGACATAGTTTGGGTCCAGCATTTTTATTAACTATTTTAGAAAACTTGAAAGAACCCATCAAGGCTTCTTTTTTTGTTGCTGGGTTTTTAAATTTATTAGGCAATCCTATTTTTGATGAAATAAATAAAACCTTTGTAAATAAAAATTTTGATTGGCAAAAAATTAAACAAAATTGCGAAAAATTTTATTTATTTCATTCAGACAACGATCCTTTTATTCCGATAGAAGAATCAGAAAATTTAGCAGATAAATTAGGTGTTAAATCTTTGTTAGTTCCAAACGCAGGACATTTTAATAAAAAAGCTGGGTTTGTAAAATTTGAGTTGTTGTTGGAAGAGATAAAAAAGGAATTAATATAAAAAAACAAGGTCAACCACCTTGTTTTTTTGTTTTCGTAATTTCGTAGTACTTTCGTATGTTCGTACGTAACTATTCCTGTTCCTTATGTCTATACTGTATCGCCTCCGCCAAATGTTGTAACTCTATATTTTCACTTTGTGCTAAATCGGCGATGGTGCGGGATAATTTGAGTAAACGATTATATGAACGCGCGGAGAGTTTCATTTGTTCTACGGCAGTTTTGAGAAGTTCTAGTGAACTGTCATCTAGTCGGCAAAATTCTTTTATTTCTTGATTACGCATTTCTGCATTTGTTTTTACAGACGAATGTTTGAATCTCTCAGTTTGTTTTTGTCTGGCTTGTTCTACTCTAGTTCGAATGACAGCAGAACTTTCACCAAGTTTTTCTGAAGACAATTTTTCAAAATTTAACCTAGGAACTTCTACATGTAAATCAATGCGATCCAGAAGTGGTCCGCTGATTTTTCTTTTGTAATTTATAATTTGAGTTGCTGTACAAGTACAATCATGATCAGGATCGCCGAGATATCCGCAAGGACAAGGATTTTGTGAAGCTACAAGAATAAAACGAGCGGGAAAAGATAATGTACCGGCAGCGCGAGAAACTGTGACTGTACCGTCTTCCAGTGGTTGGCGTAAACTTTCTAATACGGTGCGAGGAAATTCTGGGAATTCATCCAAAAATAAAACTCCGCGATGAGAAAGTGATATTTCTCCTGGTCTTGGATAACGACCTCCGCCAACTAGTGCAACATTGGAAACTGTATGATGAGGACTACGAAAAGGCCGTTCACGAATCAGGTTTTTTTGTAACATCCCAGCTACAGAATAAATTTTTGTAACTTCAAGAGATTCTTCATTGGTCAAAGAAGGTAGTACAGAAGGTAGAGATTTGGCGAGTAATGTTTTTCCTGATCCTGGTGGACCGCTCATCAAAATATTGTGTCCACCTGCGGCGGATATTTCTAAAGCACGTTTGGCAAATTCTTGCCCTTTGATCATGGCCATATCCATTTCGTATTGCGGAATGACGTAATCAGTTTGATGATTATAATTTTTTATTGGAGTAATAGAAATTTCACCTTTGAAATGAGCAATTATTTGTGTCAGATTTTCTACGGGATAAATTTCTAAATCAGAAACCATGGCTGCTTCTAGAGCATCATCTTTTGGTACAAACATTTTTTGGAAACCTTTTTCTTTGGCATAAAGTGCAAGTGATAAAATTCCAGCCGTGTGACGAAGTGAACCATCTAGCGCGAGTTCACCAACTAAAAAACTAGTTGTTAAATCTATGTTCCAACCATTACTCAAAACTATCAAACCCACAGCCATTGGTAAATCATAAAGTGGGCCTTCTTTACTGAGTCCGGCTGGAGCGAGATTGATGATAATGCGAAAATTGAAAGGATATTTAAAACCAGAATTTTTCAAAGCGGAGTGAATACGATCTTTGGCTTCTTTGATAGAAGTATCAGGTAAACCTACAATTCCAAAAGCGGTTTGTCCTTTGTTTAAATCTATTTCCACTTCAACTGGCAGACAATCAAGTCCGACAATCGCAGCAGAAGGAAGTTTGTAAAACATACGTAAGTAGAAAGTTTGTAAAGTTTATAAAGTTATAAAGCAAAAGTGACGCGGCGGTGTCATTGCGAGACCCGAAGGGTCGTGGCAATCCCACTGCTTTCTGAACTTTATGGGATTGCTTCGTCATTACATTCCTCGCAATGACAGTTATTTTTTTAGTTTCAAAAGGTAGATACCAATACCGGTAACAATCAAAATATCTGCAATATTAAATACACTGATATAGACTTGTAAATAATCCACTGTGTTTTGATAAAAAATTCTGTCTAGTAAATTGGAGATAGCACCAAAGATTGTTAGAGTTAAACCCAAGCGAGCGATTTTGTCTTTGGTTTGAGCAATAAGATAAGAAAAAAATCCGAGGATGAATAAAGTTAAAATAATAATAACTAAATTTGGAAGTTGAATACTAAAAGCAATTCCTGGATTGAGTATTGGCGCCCAACCGATATGATTAAAAATAAAAATTGGATTAGTCCAAACAAGCAAAGCCATTTGTTTGAGAACTAAATCCAGTAAAATAAAAAAACCGCCGGCTAAAAATAAAAGCGAACAGCGGTCTCCTTTTGGCATAAAATATTTTTTATATTTCTTGAGTAATAGCCTTTTTGCATTCGATACAAGCAGAAGATGTCGGTCTGGCTAATAATCTTTTTTCTTCAATTGGTTTACCACAATATTTACAAATACCGTATTCTCCTTTTTCAATACGACCTAAGGTAGAGATTACATCACGTAAATTTTTTTCCAAAGATTCTTCCAATGGTTTGTTAGTAATGTATTCAGTTACTTCAGCAGCATTCTCATCATCTTTGTCACCATAATCTGGAAAATTACTTTCAAAATCACCGCTAACATTAGGATTTTTTTTAGTAAATTTTCCAAGTTCTTTTTCCAATTTATCTTTTTCTTCTATGAGTTGTGTTTTTATTTTAGCAACCACTTCAGAAGAAAAAGGCGATTTCTTATTAGTCATAAGCATAAATTAAAGCTTTTGTTTATAGGTAAATTATACAAAAAAAGGACAAATAAGTCAAGATGAGCCCGTTCTATGGCAAGGAGTTAAAAAGTGTGATATAATTTTTCACAAGTTTAAAAAATTTATTTTAAGGAGGGTATGAAAAACAAAATTTTATTTGTGTTGGCTGTCTTTTTTGGCAGTTTTTTTATTTGGCAAGGATTGTATTCAAAGGTTTTGATAAGTGAAATTAAAACCTCGGGAAGTAGTAGTACTTATGATGAATATATAGAGCTTTATAATAATAGTACAAGCACAGTAAGTTTAGCAGGTTGGTATTTACATAAAATGAGTAAGTCAGGAATACATAATAATTATTCTTTAGGAAATTTTAGTTCGGATGCTTCAATTAATCCATTTGGTTATTATTTGGTGGCACATGAAAATTATGTGGTGGTTGGGACTACAACTGCGAACCATATTTATAATTCAAACAATACTATTGCTGATGATAATAATGGTCTTTTGTTGTTTAATAATAATGATGAATTACAAGACATATTAGTTTGGGGAACGGTTTCCACCAGTCTTTCTTATGGTTCTTCAACACCAAACTTAACAATAACAAAATGTTTAGCGCGTAAACCAAATGATGGAAATGGTAATGGCCAAGACAATTTTAATAATGCCGATGATTTTTTTGAAACAACTTGTGATCCTCAAAACTCTTCCAGTACGCCACGTCCTTTTTGGGAACCAACTACTACCACTACTGACCCAGGAACAACTATTGACCCGGGAACTGACCCACCAACCACCACACCAACATCTACACCGATTACAGATACCTCAACTTTGTGGCAAAATATAAAAATAAATGAATTTGTAAGCACGCCAATTGATGGTGAAAATGAATGGGTAGAATTTTTTAATAATAACACCAGTTCTTTAGATATTTCTGGTGGATATTTATGCGACGAGAAGGGTGTAACTTCTACCGTAGCAAGTTGCAAGACAATTAATGGAATTATAAACCCATTGTCTTGGTTTTGGTTTGATTTAGATACAAGAAGTTTTTTAAACAATGATCAGGATAGTGTAATATTAAGAAATTTAAGCGGCGAAGAAATAGATAAAATAGATTATAATGGAAAATTAACACCAATAGTTGGCCAAAGTTATGCTCGTAAAATTGACGGTCAAGACACTGATAGTAGCTCCGATTGGGCAATTACTACGTCTATTACCAAAAACAGCACCAACACCATTAAAGCGCCAATTACGCCAGTTTCTAGTGGGGGTGGTGGAAGTAATTACACGATTATTAAAGAGGAAGAAGAACCCATTTTATACACTACAAGTGACAAAATTATCTTAAACGAAATTTACCCTGATCCGATTGGTTCTGACACTTTGGATGAGTTTATTGAGATCAAAAATATAGGCACGGAAGTAGTTGATTTGACTGGTTGGAGTGTGTCGGATACGGTCAAAAAGCATGTTTTATCAGGGGTTTTATCCCCTGGGCAATTGGTTGTGTATAAACGGGAAAAAACAGGTATTTCTCTCAACAATTCTACTCCAGAAGAGGTAAAATTAGCTGACCCTAGCGGAAAATTGATTGAAAGTGTGAGTTACAAATTTGCTCCAGAAGGGCAAAGTTATGTTAAAAATGCCTCCTCGACATGGGCTTGGACGACCGAAATTTCGCTAGGATTAGAGAATAAAGTGACAATTGTGGATAACGTGGGGATAACTGTGAATATAATTTATCCAAATAGTGCGGAAATAGGTGAAGTGGTTATTTTTGATGCTTCTGAGAGTTCAGACAAGAATGCCGGACAACTCGATTTTTTGTGGAACTTTAGCGATAATTCGGTATTTTATGGTGAAGAAGTAGGAAAAGTATTCACAACTTCCGGGATTTTTAGCGTAAAACTGACTGTGAGCAGTACCAAAAGTGAACCTGTGGATAAAACCGTAAATATAAAGGTTGGTTTGGGTTTAATCCAAACAGAAACAGGGGTTATAATAAGTGAAATTTTTCCAAATCCTGATGGGGTAGATAAAGGGGAATTTATAGAACTTTTTAACACTGGAAGTAGCACTGTTGATTTAGCGGGTTGGGAGATAAAAAATAAAAATGGGAAGATATTTAAAATTTTAACTGGGACAAAAATTGAACCAGGAAAGTTTTTGATTTTTTATCAAGACGTGACCAAAATGACTTTGGGAAATGAATCGGAAAAAATAACTTTGACTGACAAAGACGGTAATGTTATTGATCTGGTAAAATACGAAAAAGCTCCGAGCGGTCAAAGTTATTCTTTTTTTGAAGACAACTGGTTTTGGAATGACGAAATCACACCCGGACGATTGGTGGAAAATCAAGAAAAAAATAAAATAGAAAAAACAAATTCCAATTCTGTTGGTTCTAAAAAAACTTATCAAATAAAAAGTTTGGCGGATGCCAGAGAAAGTGCAGTAAAAGATTTAGTGATTACTCAAGGAGTGGTGGCGGTGTTGCCAAATATTTTTAGCACGCAATATATTTATATAGTAGATGGTGATGTTGGTTTGCAGGTTTATAATTTTAAAAAAGATTGGCCGGAATTGAAAATTGGTGATCAAGTAAAAATAATCGGAGAAATTTCACAAGCGAGTGGAGTAAAAAGAATAAAAACAAAAACAAGAAATGATGTTGTGAAAATTGGTTTTGTCACCACTACGCCATTGGAAATAAAAACCTTGGATATTTTGGAAGACATAAATCTCGGAGCGCTCGTAAAAGTTTCTGGAGAAATCACGGCGATAAAAACTAGTGTGATTTATTTGGATGATGGAAATAATGAAGCGACAATTTATTTGAAAAAGAATGCGATGATAGATAGAAAAAAATATAAAGTCGGACAGACTATAGAAGTTACGGGAATTTTGGAAGCGGGGACTAGTGGTTTACAAATCTGGCCACGTCAAAATGAAGACTTGCGTTTGTTGGTAGAAACTTTTTTGAGTGATGAAACCACGCTTCAAACTGAGAATAATAGTAAAGAAACGGCTAACAATTATTTATCCGCTACACTTGGCGGTTTTTCCGCATTATTATTTGGCTTTTTCTTGAAAAACAAAGGAACGATTATCAAAGGAGCCATTACTTTGGCGGGGAAATTGATTAAAAGAGGGTAAAAAATTAAAACACTCTAGAATAAACCTAGAGTGTTTTGTTTTAGCCAAAAAATCAAATTATTTTTATTTTAAAGTTCACTAAATAAAATCCCGCCCTTATATTAAGGGCGGGATTTTGCGGTGTATTCGGGTTAAGTACCCCGTAATTACAGTCAGTGTAAGGCTCTTTGAGCTGTTTGTCAAAGAGATTTTTTGAGGCAAATGAGTCGGGGTCTAAATAATAAAATGAGGCAAATGAGACATTGGACATTGGAAGCCACCCAGAGTAAAGACTTAAAATTGAGTAAAAATGCAGGATGTTATATAATATCAATAATAAATAAAAAAAATTAAAATATGACCCTTCATCAAAAATTACAACAAGCCACTAGCGAAGAGGATGTTAAAGATGCCTATATACAAGCGCTTGGGCTAAAAGAGTACCAAAAAAACCTTGTAGACATTCAAACAAAAGACATTTGGTTTGAAGCTAAGCATAACTCAAAATCATCAAGTTATGCCATGTTCACGCAACTCTTGCATTATGTTCAAGAGGCATTAAACAAAGGTGAAGATGTTCCTCCGTTTTTGGCAGTCATTGATACTGAAAAAGCGGCAATTATGAAAACAGGTGACGCCATCCCTCTTCTTGAAAAGAAAACTATAAAGTGGGGTAAGTCAGCTAGTGGCTACACGCAGGAGGCTCTAGATACAGTCTCTGCATATATTGGTACGTACTTTGTTTCTTTTAAAATTGAAACACATGAAAAAGAATTTATTGAAGCAATCAAAAACGCTATTAAAAGTGGCGATATAGTTAGGACACAAATCACTCCGGATAACCTAAAGCAAGTTTTCGATAAATGGGTAGAGATGATTGGAAGAGAAATAAAAGATGTTGACGAAAAAGATTATGCGCTATTATTTTTTGCCGATATTATGAGCGATGGCACAGTCTCCACGCACACTGCTTTACCCGCAGAATTGTTGCACAAAAATAATTCTCCCGTTTTTACTTTGGAAGGAAAAATATATGAACTTGGAAGTAAAGAAGGATATCGTCAATTTTGGGCGATTTATCATAGACCGCCGAAAACAGAATATCGGGACTATTTACTTGAAAGGCGAGACAGTTTAATTCCACTAGATGAGAGGATTTATAAAGGTGCATTTTTTACCCCGCTTCATGTAGTAGACAAAGCTTACAATAAACTTACCGAAGTGTTAGGTAGTAATTGGCAAAAAGAATATATTGTTTGGGATATGTGTTGTGGTGTTGGCAATCTGGAAGTAAAGCACAGTAACCCGCGAAACATTTATATGAGCACGCTTGATAAAGCTGATGTGGATGTAATTAAGGCTACCAAAACTTGCGCATCAGCAGCGGGACGATTTCAATATGATTATCTAAACGATGACATTACAGACGATGGAAAAATTGATTACTCATTAACCAATAAAATTCCGGAAGATTTACGCAAAGCCATAAAAGATGGTAAAAAGATTCTAGTTCTTATAAACCCTCCTTATGCTGAGGCGACAAATGCTAATAACACGTCTATTGGTGCTGGAGCAAAAAATAAATCTGGAGTTGCGAAAACAAAATTTGCTGCTGTGGCTATGAATGAATATGGAAAAGCAAGCAATGAATTATTTACACAATTTGTAGCAAGAATTGCGCAAGAAATTCCAACAGCTACACTAGCAATGTTTAGTAAATTAAAATATGTGAATGCTACAAATTTTGAAAAATTCAGGCAAACATGGAATGCGGTATATAGGGGTGGTTTTATTGTTCACAGTAAAGCATTTGAGGGTTTAAAGGGTAATTTTCCGATTGGCTTCTTAGTTTGGAAAACGAACCAAAATGTCAAAGAGAAAACTCCAATTACAGAAATCTCAGCTGAAGTTTTAGATAAAAATGCAAATCCAATTGGCGAAAAAAGATTTTACAACATACCTAACAATATGTTTTTAAGTGTTTGGTTAAAAAGACCAAGAGCAAATAAACAAGAAATAATTCCATTAGTTAATGCAATTACCCCAACAGTTGGGAAAACTCGGATAAAAACTTGGGCTGATAATGCAATAGCATATATGTGTTCAGGTACAAATGATTTACAAAATGCTTCAAAATACGTATTTTTACTATCTTCACCAGCTTCAAGGGGTAATGGTTTTTATGTAACAACTGAAAATGTTTGGCAAGCATCTGTTATTTTTTCTGTACAACGTTTAATTAAACCAACTTGGATAAATGATCGTGATCAATTTTTACAGCCTACTGAGCCATTAACAGATGAATTTAAAAATGACTGTTTAATTTGGATGTTGTTTAATGGTAGTAATTTAACAGCAAGCGCAAATGATTTGGAATGGAAAGAAAAAAAGTGGTCAATTGTAAATCACTTCATTCCTTTTACGGAAAAAGAAGTTGACGCACCAGAACGTTTTGAATCAGACTTTATGGTAAAGTATTTAGCTGACAAAGAATTATCCGACGAAGCTAAATTGGTATTGGAAGAAGGGAAAAAAATATGGCAAGCTTATTTTAAATATACCGACACCAGAACTGTTAGGGATGAATTGAAATTGAACCGGCCTGATGTGGGCTGGTATCAGATCAGAAAAGCAATACAGGAAAGAAATAAGATTGGCGGTGATTTCGTACCGGTGGATTTCAAGCCTTTTGAAAAAGCATACAAAAATCTCGGTGATAAACTACAACCTCAGGTTTATGAGCTAGGGTTTTTAAGAAAATAGTTGGTTCTGCAGTAAGCTAAATAGTAAAACCCAAAATCAAACATCAAAAAACACACCCTTCGGGTGTGTTTTGTTTCTGTGGAGGCAAAAGGGTTCGAACCGTATGGGTCGCCACTTCGTCCCAATAGTATGGGTCTATCCGATACTAAGTTGTGTTGGCGGAGAGAGTGAGATTCGAACTCACGGTCCACTTTCATGGACGACAGTTTTCAAGACTGTTGCCTTAAACCGCTCGGCCATCTCTCCTAAAAACAGAATTAAAATATCATAGTTTGTTGAAAAAATCAATAGCAGACATGGTTTATAGTGAGATTAATGATTTTGTGGTATTATAAACATAGTTTTTAAAAGTTTAGTCACCATAATTTTATGTTAATTGATAAAAAATTGTCAGCACAAGAATATTTTAAAAAAATGGAAGAAGCACTTAGAGGCAGAAAAGATATTGAGATAGAAAAATATTCTTTGAAATATAAAGCTGGAATTTTTCCTTTTTGGAAAATAAAATCCAAAACTATTAAACCAAAAGACAAGGTATTTTTAATTCGTGCAGGTATTCATGGTGAAGAGATTGCTGGACCTTTGACTATTTTGAATAATATTAATAAAATTTTGGATATTGTGGAAAAGGCAAATATTAAATTTATTATTTATCCACTTGATAATCCGTCTGGTTTTGAAAACGGTAAAAGATATAATATTGATAATGATAAAGGTGAAAACGGAAATAATGATTATGTTTGTTATAAATTAAAGAATGGAAAATTTAGCGATGAGCTAAAAAATATTGCTGATTATAAAACTTGGTATTGGTCTTCTCAAAAAATAAAAAATCTTCCACTGGAAACAAAGCTTAGTCACAAACTTCTCAAAAAAGACCCATTAAATCAAGTAGTGGCTTTTTTGGATCTTCACCAAGATTATATTTCACAAAATGTTCCAGCCTTGGCCTATCAGTATACTTTTGGAGATTTGAAAAAATATAAAAGTATTATAATCAATCCATAATCATGGGGATAAGAGAAGATAACATAAACATCTCTGTCAGATTAAGTAGTGAGGATAATAAACTTAATGATGTATTTAATTTGATAAAACAAAAAATATTAAA
>Ga0209099_1003367_pt1 | contig 13028 bp, 8 predicted proteins | sample AD_JPNHW2_MetaG_FD_184430 | JGI IMG/M metagenome (GOLD analysis project Ga0209099, IMG submission 184430) | Active sludge microbial communities of municipal wastewater-treating anaerobic digesters from Japan - AD_JPNHW2_MetaG (SPAdes) (version 2) | ecosystem: Engineered > Bioreactor > Anaerobic >...
GGGTCTGATGGATGAGAATAGGTGGCAAAAACCAGGACTGTAGAAAGGCCATTAATGGCCATCTGGCGAGGGGGAAATCGGCCGTATTTTGGCAAACGGGACAAGGATTGCCCGTATTCTCCACAGGAAATGAAAAGAAGGGAATAACGGTGTTTTCCGGTCGCGGGCCGGATACCAAAACAGGGAAACGGAGCCCGATTCGGGGTTATTTTACTGTGGGGGATCCTGACCTTTTGGATCCCGGGGTGCTCCGACGGGGGATCGCGGGGGGATGGATATTGAAGAAGAGGACGCTCATCGGGGCTCCGCCCCTTGCCGCGTGGGCTAGCCCCAAGGACATAAATATCAGATAATTATTAACGGATCTTGCTTGTGATATTGAATAATGACAGATGTCTTGACCAGGGAGCAACGGACATTCAATATGTCAAAGATCCGTGGAAAAAATACCGGGCCTGAGGTCAAATTAAGAAAACTGCTCTGGTCACATGGAATCCGAGGCTACCGTATCCACTATAATCTGCCAGGCAAACCCGATATTGTATTCACAAAAAAGAAAATCGCAATTTTCATTGATGGTTGTTTCTGGCATAAATGCCCGGTTTGTTTTCAGGAGCCGGAAACCCGGAAAGAATTCTGGATGAGAAAAATTTATTCCAATGTCGAACGGGATAAAAAGGTCAACGAACAGTTAAAGGTAGATGGATGGACAGTTATGCGTTTCTGGGAGCATGATATCAGAAAAAAACCAGACAACGTTATAAAAAAAATAAAGAAAAAAATGTCATTTTCGGATTGATATGATCAATTATACCGCGAGTCGTTAAATTTCCTCATCTCTATAATCGCTGTCGGGCTTGCCATCATCGAGGTTTTCTTCTTGAGGTTTATCAGTTCCCAAAACGGTATCCTCTTCAAGAAGATATTTAATGTCCGGAATTATTGGGTTTCCCGCTTTTCCAAAATATTCATCTCGCGTTTTGACAGATTCTTGACTGATAAGTTCTGATTCCAATGATTCCGGAATATCGATCCTGATTTTCTGAACGGATTCCCAGCATTCTTTTTTCTTACACCATTCAGAAATATTTCTCGATCCGGAAGGACCTTCAGTAATTCTGTTTCTGACCTCGGATGCCAGCTGACCAATAAATTTCTGAAGGACAGGCGAAAGGTCCTGCTCCTTCCAGATTTTTTCAAGATCAATTCGTTTATTGGTCAGTTTTGAAAGAAGAGCAACAGTGTAAGTTACATAATTTCCCTTGTATGGCCCGAAGTCCAGTTTCTTGATAATTCCATCAGTTGTCTTAAACAAAATCGCTTTAGCTACGAGAAGTGAGAAATAATATTTGTCGGGAATCTGCAGGGGACCTTTCTTTTGATTTAATACATAGGCACGGAAATTTTTCTGACTCCCGAGACTGACGATATCTGGAATCTGATCCCAAGAATTTTCATATTTGGCCAGATCCGTTTTTGTAAATCTCTGATTTGTCGGATTTCTGTCAGAAAAAATCGTTTTCAGCTTCGCGGTCTGTTCTCTCTCTTTGTCTACCTGATATTGCCCCCGTGCACGTTCATAGTACCAGTGCGTTTCCTGCTGACTCCCCTTTTTTGCAGGAGCCCAGACAGAACGGGACATTTTCTGGATCTCGATGTGGAATTCTTCATTGGATACGAAATCCGATTCAGAGATCCTATTCTGGCTATTAGCGTATTGAGCTATTTTGGGGACGATAAATTTCATATCGTTCTGATTTTTCAGAACGGTTAATTTGACCTGAACGAGAACTTCAGATATGTCACATTTTTCCTTAAAATAGGTATAATGAATCGCAGCAGTAGTCTGACCGCCATTAACAATCTGAAAATCCCGGATCCAAGCAATGCCCGGAATACCGCAACTGTTCTTTTCCAGCCTGACACACTCAGCAGTTGTTGAAATTCCGTTATTATATGCAAGGAACATGCAGGGTTCATTATGGATAGTTTCACGGATTCCCTTGTTCACCTTCCCTTTCATCTGGAGGAATACCCGGATATTCCTTTCAAGAAGCTTTGGCCCGTACTTTCCATATAATTCGGCAACCATTTTTCCCGGCATTATTGCCATGTAAGAGGTGTACCGGGGATTCTCTGCAGGCATTTCAAGACAGGTAAGTGGCTCTCCGAACTCCTTTACAAAATCGATTTCTATTGGTTCCGGTCGGTTTCCTGAACTGGTAAGTCTGAACAATCGTTTTAAATCCCATATCTGATGAGATATTCTGATTCCACCTCCGTCATCATCAGGAATGGGCTCCGGTTTTACAATCCCATCTGTTATGACAAACAGATTTACACCAACAATATTTTCCCTGTTGTTGTAGATTGTATCGGCAAGATCAAATGCCGGATTTGATTCCTCAATTTTACCATATTTTTTATTAAGTGCGTTGGAAAAAAAGGTCCTGATTTTTTTGATATACGAATTGATTTCAGTTTTTGTTACCGAAGTCCGGGAATATTCGTTTGTGTAATCTGAAATGAAGAGATCAAAAAAAATTCCTTCTTTGTCACTATTGTCGTGGGTGTTAAGATTACTGTTATACGCATTGATTTTGAAGCCTTTTCCTTCCAGACGACACGGGATATAATCTTCAATCACTGCAATATCTGTAAGATAATCGAGAAATTTTTCTGTGAACCGCTCTTCCATGAATGCTTCTGATTCGGGATCCTGTGCTGCATCAATAACCTCCCGCTGAAAATTCTCGGCAAATTGTTCAAAATCACTTTCGCTGGTCATACGTATTCCTCCCGAAATCTGATAAAAAATCTGCCTCGTTCACACCAAATGGAATACACGAAGACAAATCAATGGTATAATGCACATCACCCACGCCGTTTTTCAAATCATTTTCAACAATCCGGGGAAACTCATTTTTAACAAGAAAAATATGGATATCCCTGTCAACATAACCACGGGAATCATATTTTATCCTCTGTTTGTCGATATACCCGGCTTTAAACAATTGTATCTCAAATTCGTGAACCGGACCATTTTGTAAGGCAATCTGATTCCGGATTTGATCAATAATTACAGGAAGTGTTTCCCCATGCTCGTTTACTTCATGAAGAGAAAGATGATAGATATAGAGTACATTTAATCCTGTATCATCCAGTTGCTGTTCACTGGCGATGGGAATTTTCTGATGTTGTTTGGCAATTGTTGTTTTAACTTCAATACCTATGCCGGATATCTGGAAATCCTGGTTCCCTTTCGAAGGGCCTTTCCATGCAAGAATGGCTTTTTCAATTCCGATCCTCGGAAAAAGAATGTCTCTTAAAAACCTCAGTTCCCCGTACAGACCCCGCTGGTATTCAGGGCTTAAACCCTGAGATCCGAAAATATCAAGGAAATGATGCCACATCAGCAGACGTTCTATTACTCCCCGGATCATCTGCTTCTGATTTTTTTCCGGCTTTGCTGTTTGATAGATATCTTCACAAAGAGTTGAAAAAACATCTTCAAACGCAGAATCATTCAGGATAAATCCAACAATTATAGATTCAGGACTGTCATCAGAAAAGTTAACGGGGGATATTTCAAAACCCCTGAATTGAGGCAACTGCCGGAATTCCGTATAGTTCTGTTTTTTAATCCGAATGAGGAACATCCTCCGGTTTGCAGGTTTTTCATACCCAAGAAAAATGTCAGGTAATATATCAGGTGATATTCTTCGGAGAATTATCCCATTTTCATATTCGTTCGCGGACGACTCTTCCAGGATTTTCCAAGTCGAATCGAATGTTTCAGCTTTCAAATTCCTGCTCCCAGTAAATATTATTCACTTTATAACGAACGGTGGTTGCATTTTCACTATACGGGAAACTAAAGGCAAGACCCATAATCGGATTGTCACTTTCGATAATCGGATTCTCACTGTCAGGTTTGGGATCCAAAGGATAAATTAGCAGGAGCCCCCTTGTCGGAGGTCGAGCGTTGCGTATATATGGACCACTAGGGATAGATATTTTTGAAAAATCCTTGTCCTGTTGCTCTGGATCATTAAACATTGAATCCAATGCTTTCTGTTTTTCAACTTCGGAGAGATCGATTAGTTCATGTTTTGGACTGATTATCTGCCCTTTTTTAATTGCGTACAGCTCTTTATTTTTAGGATCAACTGGGAGTCTTTCAGTCAGTCCTATATGGAAGCCACCAAAATCATGAAATTTTGTTCCTTTTTGCTTATTGATCAACGCAATCGTCCATGAGGTTAATTCTTGCCGGGCATTTTGATTTTCAATATATTGTTTAATCAAACCATGTCGAAGAGTTTTCGAACTTTCCTTAAATTGAAAATCATCGATTAACTCAAGGATCGGATGTTGTGAGATATCTGTCCAGTAGGGAGAGCCTTCGATTTTTCCGGTTTCAGGTCCCAACTGTCTGATCAATTTTTCTATGAAACGCAGATTTTTTTCCTGGATGGCATTATCCTTCTGAAAAAAAACAGTTTGTTCAATGGAATTCGAAAAAGAAAGATCCATTTCGGTCCCGGATCTCATTTTATTCACTGCGGTTATTTTAAGACCGTCAGGATGGGTTCTGACCCGAAGTCCATAGTCTTTGGGTGTCGCATTCATTGAAGCCATAAAATCAAATTCGGTTCGGAGTTCCTCCGATGCAATGTTGATGAACTGGTACCAGTCGACTAATTCCTGTGAAGTGTAAAGACGACAAAGATCAATATATCCGGGTCTGAACCCAAACCATCGTCCCATCTGCATCAGAGTATCATACATTCTTGAAGCTCGCAAATAATAACTGACAGTGAGACCTTCAAGTGTAAGACCACGGGATAATTTATCGCCCCCGATCGCGACTACACTGATTCCTTCGGGATTGTCTTTGTAATCGAGAACATCCTTTGCTGTGCCATTAATTATTTTTACACGAATTCTTGATGCTGCGTCGAAAAGATTCGCTTTCACCAAATCCCAGGCAACGGGAATCAGGAGTGGATCCTGAATTCTGCTCAATATTTCCTGTGTTGTTGGATCGAAGTCGGCTCTCCAAAGTTCCTCCATCTCACGGTAAATACTGTTCTCGGAGTCAGGTTTTTCATATTCAAGCCGGCGTCGCTGGGAGATTAGTTCCAGGTTGATCATGTCGGCAAGCTTCGACTGAACTGCTGTGTACCGGGTTATATGAACAAGCATCGAATTATGACAGGTTTTTTCGCCCCGGGACCTCCGGGCTGCACAAGAGATTATGAAAGTTTTTAACGCCTCATTCAACGATTCCGGAAGATCTTTAGGTACAAAATCCTTGGAATGGGAATCCGGAATTTTATGGTGATAATCATTAATTACCCGTATTATCGGCAGACCCGGTTCTGTTTCTGTCTCGGGATCTTCATCGGGAGCAATTCCGAAAATCTGAGACGGTCCGATATAATTTGGTGGCGGGGGCAAATTTATTATAAAATCTCTCGGGAACAGATCTTTGCCATGAGTTACGGTTTCACCTTCAGGGAAAATGAAAATGTTTGCAAAAGGTGTTGCGGTATAACCAACATAAGCACTCTTCTCGAAGTGATGGAGTAATTCACGAATTTTACCGTTAATGGCGCTGACATCATAATCCGGAAGGGGTTGATTGTCTTCATCAACCGGGACTAGTTTTGTATTTACCGATGCGTTGTCTGCCTCATCATCAATAACCAGAAGGGGGATATTTCTGACAACGGTTTTTCCGGTTTGTGGATCTTTCTGCCCTCTGACACTAATCGCCCAGTTGATCAGGTTTGACAATACTGATTTTTGCTTTTTTACAACGAGGATTACGGGATCTGCGCCCCCGGCTAAAACTCCAACCTGCTGGGCAACCGTTTTTTTAAAATCCCCATTATCCTCACTGCTTGTCAGGGAATGAACTGTAATAAAATCCTCGCCAGGCAAATCTCCAACGCCAATTCTCAGGTTTCCTTTATCAAACTGCTTTGCCAAGCGGGTGTCAAACCCAAGAAATCCCTCATCAATGCGGATCTGAGTCTGACTCCTGAGACTTTTATGCATCCCGGCAAGAACAATGATCAATTTATAACCGGCATCCGCAGCTTTGCAGATTAATCCGGTATAATTTGATGTTTTTCCTGATTGGACCTGCCCTACAACCATCCCCCTTCTATCCCATTCGCCATCACGGTGTGGATTTTCAAGTAATTCAAGAACTCTGTCTGTGAAATCATCCACCCGGATAATGGAGGATTCCGGAATACCTTTAGATTCCAGAAGATAGCGCTGATATCGGTGCCAGAACTTCCATTCAATCTGACTTTTTTTTACAGGAAGCCAAGCAACATGATCGTCCTTACTGCTTTTTAGTACAGTCACACGTCCTTTCCAAATTTCACATCTGGACTCAATATCCTTGATCAGGTATTCAATATCAACCGGCTCATAATTTCCCTGTTGGTTAAGCATTGAAAGAACCGAGGTGCATTTCTGTCGTATTATTTCGGTTGTCGGATGTTGTTCACCTTTTAGCATTACAAGGACAAGCTGTCTCGCCAGATCGATATTTGCCATTATTTTACCTCATAATCTTTTTTCAGAATAAATTCTGTTACATATGTTGGATAATCAGAAAACGGCTCCATATGAATCAGCCGCAATTTTGCAGTTTCCGGGGATACACCCGTTTTAATCATCGAACTCCAGATCTCTGCCAAAACACTTTTTAATTCATCAGAAGGTGCACCTTCAAATGGTCGCTGGATTTTATCCGGATTGTTAGAGCCGTTCAGGATTATCAGAGGGACCGGGACAGTTTCCTCTATAATCCGAAGCATTGCCTGGATTTTTTTTCGTGATTCTCCGGAATTCTGGAGAATATCGGAAACTAACGGATGACCCCGGTTAATGGAATAATGATAATTTCCATGTTGAACCGATGTTGACCAAGGGAATGTGATAGAAGATTCACTGGTTCGTTCTGATACTTTTCCCCGAAATCGAAACACAGATATCGCTTTATCAATCGTAAGGCGGGATATGCGCTGGAAATCATCCTTGATAAGATTCGGAGGTCTGGCAACTGATTTCTTGACATCAATTTTCCAGTCGCCATCAAGCGAATTGGGAATATCAACCATTATGCGGGCTAATTTGGTAAATTGTTCTTTTCTTATTGGCTGTCCCTTCATGGATTCCAGACCCAGCCAGTCCCCCGGAACGATCAGACGTTCATTACGATAAATATAGAATCCCTGACGTTCGTTCCATCCCCCGGGCCCTCCTGCCAGATCATAAGCCTCATCATTAAGTTTTGAACGATGAGGTAAAACAAAAGGTCGGATGGTGATTTTTTTACCATTATAGAGAATATCCTCCTGGGGCAGATGTTGTGTTGACGGATGATTTGTCAGAAACGGATCCCAGGGCTTTATTTCCCTGCCGTTAAGAATAATTTTCAAACCACGGGGTTTAACAAGAAATCGATGAAAAACCATTTCTAGGTGCTTTTTCATGATATCAAGTTGCGCTAAAAAATGATCCTTATGTTTTTTATTCGCAGAATCGGTTCCTTTCGTTATTCTGTCCATCTTTTCCCATAGGACAATTGTTCCATTATTCATATCATCAAGAACAGAAAAAACCGGAGGAATATTTTCTTTATTTGGTTTAACGAGACGCCACTCCCCGCATAAATTTACATAATCCAGATCCCAGCAACGGAAAACTGTTTCATTCTCTTCGGACTTTGATCCAACCATCAGTTTCCGACATTGTGAAAATGATGCTGTTTTCAATCCAAGACCAAATCTCCCGAGATCTTTGGCATCTCTTTCCTGGAGGGGATTTTTGCTCCCGGGTCGCATCGCATTTTTCAAAGCATTTTCGGTCATTCCATGACCATCATCTCTGATTGAAATTGCGGACTTCTCCCCATCCCACGCACAATCAATCCAGACATTCTGTGCCCTGGCATAAATGCTGTTATCAATTATATCTGCAACAGAAGTCTCAAGATGATACCCGTACGCCCGAAGTGTTTCAATCATCGCACCGGCATCAGGGGATACAATGTCATAAAAATCGGAAAGGGTTGTATCCATTCAGATCATCACTATCGAAGGAGATATTTGATATATCAACCTGTATAGTGCGATTGATATTATCTATTGCGTTTTAATTATCACAGATTATTAAGCAGATTATGAATTTTTTCTGCAATACCTTCTGCCATCAGGGGGGGAACGGCATTACCAATCTGAACATATTTTGCGAAACGTGGGCCTTCGAAGAGATAATTATCCGGGAAAGACTGGATTCGGGCCGCTTCCCGCACGGTCAGCGATCTCACCTGCCGCAGATCCGGATGGATAAAATAATGGCCATCTTTTCCCAGATGTGCAAGAACTGCATGGGAATTTGAATACCCATCCACGACTTTGAAACGATCACGGAAAATCTGACGATTTTCGTGAGTGATCAGATTATCCGGCAATTCGTCATAGTGTAATCTCTGTCGGTAATCATTCCATTTTTGTAGGGCAATTTTGTAAATTTCTTTGTCATTGGGATTGTGTTTGCGTGCCTGGTGATGCCGGATTCCCTCATTTCCGGTCCTTATCTTTGTGGAAAGTAAATACCCGGATGGTTTTTCTTCACGGTAGGGTTGGATACTATCAGTTCCTTCACCGGCCTGAAGTTCTGGTAGATCTTTAAGGAGCCCATTAATATTTTCTTTATAGTGGATCGGGGGAAAATCCGGGTACGTCAGGTCATGCTCTTTTTTCCACCCGATGAAAATCACCCGGTTTCTGTTTTGAAGGACGCCAAAGTCGTTTGCATTCAGGATATGCGTCTCCTTATCCAGATGATATCCAAGATCTGAACATCCACCAATCACATTGTTGTATATTCTTCCCTTCTTTGCACTGATAATTCCCGGTACGTTTTCAAAAACAAATACCTCCGGTTTGAAAACATTCAGGAAGTGCAAATAATATTTATAAAGATAGTTTCGCGGATCATTCCGCATCCCATGTTCATCTTTTCCGCGACCCACAAGAGAATACGCCTGACAAGGGGGCCCCCCGATAATTACATCTACGGTTTTCCGACCAAACCGGGTTTGCAATTCGGATTGTATTTCAGCGATGATCCTTTCTTCTGTTGCTCTGGAAATTTCCTGATTGATAATCAAATGATTTTGACGAGTTGCAGTCAGGGCAGATCCCACGAAATCGTCACGTGAAGAGTCCCCCCTATAATATTGTTGATAAATGTCACCCTCACCCAAGGCTTGCAGATTATGATATATCAACCGGGTTTGCAATGTATTGACTGCATATTGATCTTTCTCAATATGGGCGACAAAACCAAATGATTGCCGGACAAATCCTTCGGTGAGACCACCGCCACCTGAGAACAGGTCAAGGACGACAAAATCCGACGCCATTTTTTACAGATGATTCTTGTCCTGGAGGGGTTATAAGAATTTGTATTTCATTGAGAGATCGCATAACCTTCGAGTAAGCCCACGCTGGCAGAGGGGCTGAGCCCCTATTAACGTCAGACCCTCTCCCAAAATCCACCCCCCCCTCCACACTCACTCTGGGAGTTCAAGGAGCATTTAAATTCCCCCTACGGCAAAGTAATTATTAAGGCGAAACCGTGGCGGAGAAACAAAGCCCTGAAAACAAAAATCTCACCGTACTTGTCTCCTCCACAGTATATGGTTACGAAAATCTTCTGGACCGTATTTACACGCTCCTTACACAGTTCGGCTTTGAAGTCTGGATGTCTCACAAAGGAACCATGCCGGTCTTCTCGGATCGGTCCGCATTTGAAAACTGCATCGCTGCAACGGAAAAATGCGACCTCTTTTTAGGTATTATCACCCCGAGATACGGGAGCGGCGTTGATGGAAAATCCGGGCTCTCCATCACGCACCGGGAACTTAAAAAAGCAATAGAACTCAGAAAACCCCGCTGGCTTCTTGTACATGATTATGTCCCGGCCTCCAGATTATTACTCAACGCTCTTGGATACGAGGAAAAAACTGGCAGGAAAAAACTCACGTTAGACAAACACTGCCCGGTTATTGACGACCTCCGCTTGATCGATATGTACGAAGAGGCGATCCTTTCCGCGATACAGTCACCGGAGGATCGGAAAGGTAACTGGGTCCAGAAGTATTCCTCCCCGGAAGATGCCATGCTCTTTGCCACCGCACAGTTCTCGCGGTATCTGGAAGTCGAGGAATTCATCAAAGAGAACTTCAGGGACCCCGAACATATCTCCCGGAGGATCCACGACACGGAGGGCCGATCATGAAACCCGAAAAGATAAAAGAACTCTTGTGGCTCGGGGAAGGCCAGAACATCGAATTTAAAACCGACTGTCGGGATCCGGGTATTCTGGGCCCAATCATCTGCGGGTTCCTGAATTCGTCCGCAGGCGGCTACGTTGTTTGCGGAATAAACGACAGGGGGGAGATCACCGGCACCAAGGGTTCCGGAACTTCGCCAAAAGACCTTGAACGCACCCTAGCAGACAATCTCACGCCAAAAACACTTGTATCCGTCCAGGTACAACTTCTCCGCGGTAAAGATCTGCTTGTCATAGAAGTGCCGGCCGGAAAAGATCTGCCCTATGCATTTCGGGATGTTATCTACATCCGCGACGGCACAACAACAAAAAAAGCGGATGTGGCAACAATCCGCGACATGGTGCTCCGCAGGCAGATCGAACCGGAACGGTGGGAGCGGAGATTCTCGTCCGCAGATATGGAGAGCGACATAGAGGACCGGGAAATCCATGCTGCAATAACAGACATCAATAAAACAGAACGGCTTCAGTTCCACGATGCGGACAACAAAATCGCCGTACTCGAAGACCTCTCCCTTTTCAAATACGGACACCTGACCAATGGTGGCGACATTCTTTTTACAAAAAATCCTGCACTACGGCACCCGCAGATCCGTGTCAGGGCGGCACGATTCTCCTCCAGTAAGACTGATGACAGATATCCGGATGCAAAATTCTTTGAAGGGCCGCTCGTTCCCCTGCTTGAAGATGTGATCGGGTTTATCCAGCGGAACACACCAACCTCATCGTCTTTTAAGGAAAATTCCCTGAAACGCGAAGACAAAAATCTTTACCCGTCGTTTGCCATCCGAGAAGGACTCGTCAATGCATTTGCCCACCGGGACTACAGTGATTTTTCCGGGGGCGTCACCGTAAACATCTACCCGGATCGCTTGGAGATCGAAAACTCCGGCAGATTCCCGGAAGGCGTGACACCGGATAAACTGACAGCAGGACACATATCGGTACTCCGCAACCCAGACATCGCCCATGTGCTCCACCTGAGAGGCTTCATGGAAAAGATGGGACGAGGCAGCGTCATGATCCAGAAAGCCTGTACCGATCACGGCCTGCCTCTTCCAACATGGTCTGAATCTGAACGCGGTGTCCGGCTTACGTTTTTTGCCCCAGAAAACACCCAGGAAGTTACCCAGGAAGTTACCCAGGAAGTTACCCAGGAAGTTACCCAGGAAGTTACCCAGGAAGTAAAACGATTACTTTCCGTATTTAAGGGTGGTGTTATGTCCAGGAAGGAACTCCAGATGGCACTCCAACTCAAAGACGATGAATATTTTAGGTCTGCATATATACTGCCGGCACTCCGACAGGGATTAATCGGGATGACCGTTCCGGATAAACCCCGAAGCAGCAAACAGAAATACCGGCTCACAACAAAAGGGCAGTCTCAGCTGAGATCACAGTAACTGCTCCCGAGGGACGGCGGGCTCGTTCATACACGAGAGTATCCCTGTTTCCCATCACTCCCCACCGGACCGACCCTTTTCCGCCCCAATCCGGACCCATTCCAGCCCCCGATTCCCCGGTCCCGGGCCCGGAAACCACTCTCCACAGGAAGCGATGTCCACGCCGCTGGCAAATATGGATTTAATCGCGCATTTCGCGAAACGGCGCGATTTAAGGGCCACTTCAACCTGCACTATAGCGGGCTTCCGGCAGGCCACAAAAAGGGGGTCGGGGGATTGGTCATCCGGGGCCCGGATCGGCTGCCGGAAGGGCATTGGGAGGCTTTTTTTAAAAAAACGGATTTTTCGGTTTTTAGCGGAAACAAGGCCCATACGGGGGAGAAATTTCCTGATCGTTCGGCTCGCCGGCGGGAGACCGGCCGGGATTTGTCCCCTCAGGCAGAGGGGGTGACAGGACCGGCGAGTCCGTATGGGGTGGGCTCACCAGCGGAGAAGATTCGCGGTCGTGGAGGATGCAGGCAACTCATTAAAAAATATCCTAAAACACAAACACGATCATCAGAAGTTCCGGCACGCTCATCTATTCTTGAGTGCTGGCACTCCCACTCCCAATTGCTTCCTCCAGTTCTTTTATCGTTGGCACCTTGCCTTTGAGTTCTGCAGGGATTCGCGATGCCACACGGTACGTTGCCACCGCCATCGGCTTGGTCAAGTTCCGGAGAGCATATTCCGCGATCACCCGGTTCTTATCCCGGCACAGGAGAATCCCGATACTCGGTTTGTCTATCGCAGGATCGCGGAGCAGGTCATCGGTGGCAGAGAGATAAAAATTCAGCTTACCGGCGAATTCAGGAATAAATGCGCCAATCTTCAGCTCAATGACGATATAGCAGTGGAGCCGGGTATGGTAGAATAACAGGTCAAGATAATAATCCTGATCCCCGATCCCGAGATGGTATTCACTGCCGATGAATGCAAATCCAATCCCGAGCTCAATGAGGAAATCCCGGAGCTTTACGAGAAGTGATTGGTGGAGTTCCCGCTCGCTTTTTTTAGCATTGCAGTCAAGGAAATCGAAGATATAGGGATCTTTGATCGCTTCAACTGCCAGATCTGATTGCGGGGAGGGAAGTGTTGTGGAAAAGTTGGTGACAGAAGATCCGATCCGGTTCACGAGCCCGCTCTCGATCTGGTGAACGAGAACGTTACGGCTCCAGCCATTCCGGATCGTTTCCC
>Ga0209099_1003368_pt1 | contig 13027 bp, 12 predicted proteins | sample AD_JPNHW2_MetaG_FD_184430 | JGI IMG/M metagenome (GOLD analysis project Ga0209099, IMG submission 184430) | Active sludge microbial communities of municipal wastewater-treating anaerobic digesters from Japan - AD_JPNHW2_MetaG (SPAdes) (version 2) | ecosystem: Engineered > Bioreactor > Anaerobic...
AACCGGTAGTAGGGAACAGGTACGTTATCACGAGAAAAGCGGACGGGGCCGTTTCCCGGGTGACGATCACAAATGTCACGAATGAAACTGTGACACTCGATGAGAACCACATGCTCGCTGGCCAGAATCTTACCTATACTATCCAGTTCGCCGGGTTTTATAATAAATAATATCCCTTTAACCACCGGTAATCCTTTTTTTTAATCTCAAACACCAGTACCAGAGGGTATAAAATCACACATCCGGCATCGGGCATGGGTGGGAGCAGGTTCCTGCAGCCCGTCCCTGTGCTATTTCAGGTTTTCAGAAAAGATGGGCCCGGCCGGATTCGAACCGGCGACCTCCGCCGTGTAAGGGCGACGTCATAACCGACTAGACCACGAGCCCAGACTCTTACTAATGTCACCCTGTACCCTATTAATAATGTTGATAGCAAAACGGCGGCAGGACATTTTTTTTTACCCAGAGGAAAAAACAGTGAGGGATTATTCCCCCTCTCATGCACGGGAAAAAGGGGAGATACCTGCAGCGGGTCCTACGAGGGATCGAACTGGAGGATCTTCCTGTTCGTCTTGTCAAAGAACAGGAGCTGGCCGTTTGTTATTGAGTAGGTTTCAGCACTTTGAAGATCGGTGAAGTAGTAAGATTCCTGGCTCATCACACCGGTCGGGGTCTGGCATTTGTGATCCGGAACCTCCGGGCGCCGGAACCAGATACGAGACTCATTGCCAAGCTGGAAGTCAGCAGAGTACCCGTTGCAGCCGCCCGAACCCGTGACCTTCCCTTCATTCAGGAAGGTTGCAGTAATCGTGCTCCCTTCGGCCACCTTGGACCAGACACCATTGGTATCGTCGAACCACCCGAGTTTCCAGGTGGTGCTGCTCAGGGTGGCGGGCGGAGTTGCCAGGATAACAGCCGTTGTCTGGGCCGGGGCAGTCGTGGCTGCCGGTGATACCGGGGTCTGTGCAGGCTGGCTCGTACAGCCAATTACAAGGACGGCCAGGAGAAGCAGGCCGATGCAGGTGATATACAGAATTTTCATACTAATTGAAGAATTCGTTCGAAAGAATAAACATAGCGGTCGATCCAATGACCGGTAAATGTCCGGATATAAATGATCAGGTCTTTTTTATTTTTCGGACAGGACCTTTTTGATGATCTCGCTCATTTCCTTCGCTGTGTACGGTTTGGTCAGGATCCCGGCAAACCCGTACTGGCGGAAATTTGCCACGATTGGATCGGTGGAGTACCCGCTCGACACAACAGCTTTCACAAACGGATCAACCTCATGCAGCCGGGCAATGGTCTCCTTGCCCCCGAGACCACCGGGAATAGTCAGGTCCATGATTATCACGGCAAATGGATCATTCCGGGCTGCTGCTTCCTTGTAGAGCGCGATTGCCTCCTCCCCGTCCCGTGCAACGCTGGTGCGGTAACCAAAATGGGATAGCAGAGATGAGGCCATATCAAGGATTGCTTCCTCATCGTCCATGACAAGGATGTGCCCGCTCCCGTGTACCGGCTGATCGTTACCTGTTTTGGGTCCGCTGATATCCTTGTCCGATGCAGGCAGGTAGATATGAACCGAGGTTCCGACACCAGATTCGGACTCGATCTCGATATGGCCGCTGTGTTTCCTGATGATGGAGAGAGCTGTTGAGAGACCCAGGCCGCTCCCTTTTGCCTTGGTGGTGAAATAGGGATCGAAGATCCTTGCCAGGTTCTCCTTGGGGATGCCGGATCCTTTGTCTTCAATGGTTATTTTCACGTACCGGCCGGGGGTTAAGGGAAGCGCTGTTCCCTTCTTCACCATGTAGTTTATGGCGGAGACCTGGATAATGCCGCCTCCCGGCATGGCATGATCCGCATTGATCACGATATTGTTGATCACCTGGCTTATCTGGCCGACATCAACGTCCACGGTCCAGAGAGACGGGCTGATCGCATACTCGCACCGTGACTGCGAACCCCGGAGCATGAACTTTGTCGAGTCAATAATAATGCCGGTAATATCCGCGGTCTCCTTAACCGGGGCCCCGCCTTTGGAGAAGGTAAGCAGCTGCTGCGTCAGCTCCTTTGCCCGGACCATTGCCTTCTCGGCCTCAGCAAGGTGTTCATAACCGGGTGAATCTGCTTCCATATGCATTCTGGCAAGAATAATATTGCCGAAAAGGGCCGTGAGGATGTTGTTAAAATCGTGGGCGATACCCCCGGCAAGGAGGCCGAGCGACTCCAGTTTCTGGGTCCTGGTGAGCTCGTTTTCCAGTTTCTGCCGCTCGGTGATATCACGGAATACTATCACGAATCCTATTGTCCGGTTCTCATGATCGGACATGATCGATGCACTCTCCTCAATAAAACGTTCGGATCCGTCCCTCGCAACGAGCACAGCGCGGTATGGAACGCTTGAACTCCCGTCCTGGTTTGCCGGATGGAGAGCCGGGCTCTCGACAGGGGCACGGTTCTTTTCATCGATCAAGGAGAGCACCTGGGTAAGAGGGCAGCCGGCGGCATATTCCTGTTTCCATCCGGTGAGCCGTTCAGCAACCCTGTTCACCAGCAGTACCCGGCCGGTAATATCGGTCGTGATCACACCCTCTCCGATCGATCGCAAGGTAACCGCGAGGCGCTCTTTCTCTTCGGCAAGCAGGTCCTCGGCAGTTGTACGTTCTGCCACTTCCTGCTGGAGCTGGGCATTGGAAGTTACCAGTTCCTGTGTACGGGTATCGATAAGTGCTTCGAGGTTCTCCTGATACTTCCGGAGTTCTTCCTCGGCAAGCTGCACATCGGTAACATCCCTTCCTACAGACTGGAACTCTGATACGTTTCCGGTATCGTCGAAAATGGCGTGGTTGTTCCATTTCAGCCACCGCTGGCCCTGGCCGGGAATCTCCACCGGGTTTGTCATACCCCCGATGGGATGGATGGGCGTAAGTGAGGCAAAGTGGTTTTTAACCTTCCGTTTCTCCTCATTTCCCATATCGGGAATGAATTTCGTTCCCAGGATTTCAGAGCGTATCTTCCTGAAATACCGGCAATAGGCATCATTGACGAAGATATGGGTGCCGTCCTTTTTGGTACGGCAGATTAACTCGGTCTGGTCCTCGACGACAGCACGGTAACGGCGTTCGCTCTCGTCGAGCGCGTCGCGGATACGCCGGAGCCGCAGGAATGCAACGACCATGGCAGCCAGACCAAGGATAAGACCGGAGGCACTGATACCAATCGCCCAGATCACAGTCTCAGGCAGGACACGTTCGGGAACAGGCTGGTTGATCACAGTGCTCCCCGGGGGGAGGGTTGCCACGCTGATGCCGAAACGGGACAGTTCAGCATTATCGAACATGTAATGGTTCGGAGGATTCCTGACAACGGGGATTTGCGATGTGGATTCTCCCTGCAGGATTCGTGTCGCTATCTGGGCGGAGATGTTCCCCTGCTCATACCCGCTCGTGAGCATGCCCCCGACAATCCCCTTGCCAAGGTACATCTCCCACAGACCATAGACCGGGACATTCGCACGCGCCCTGATACGGCTGATACTCTCGTCATACGAATAATCAGTGCCCAGCCGGTCCTGGTTGAATGTCATGAGGAGGATCATGCTGTTGTCGGGGAGGGTTGCGACCCTGTCCTCGAGTTCTGCCATCGAGTAGTCCTCAAGGAACGTGACATCAGCCTGGCTGCTGAATTCAGGAATAACCTGTTCGATATTCATTTTATTTGCAGCTCCGGTCGCGGAGCGGTCGTTGATGACGTAGATATGCTGTATCGAGGGCTGGATGCGGAGGGCTGTTTCCAGAGTATCTTTCACGTCATACTGCTCAACAACACCCGTGATATCCGTCTGGCCTGCCAGCATATCGTCAGAATAATAGTTTACTCCACAGAAGACGACCGGTGTTTTTGGGAAGAGTTCCTTCCGGTGCCTTTTTATGAAAGTGAACGCATTGTCGTCAGAAACGATGATAACGTCGAAGTTCCGGTTTGTATACTTGTACCGGTAGAGATCGGTAAGCATCGATTCATACACCGGGTCCTGGTAGCGTTTCTCGTCCATGTACTCAATATGAAGGTTGACGTTATACCCGGAGGTCAGCATACGGTCTTCAACCGCGCGGGTGATGGAGTCTGACCATTCAAGACCCTGACTGTAGGAGTTGATGTAGAGGACTTCTTTCCGTTCAGTACCGGTGGCAGCCGATACTGTGCCGGAAATGGCAACAAGAATGCAAAACAAAAGAAAAATACAGTACAAACCATTCCATGAAAACCACCGGTCTTTGAATCCGGTGGAAACGTGAAGGTAGGTATTCATGGGAATATGCATCAACTATTTTTTGATTTTAGTATTTCATCTTATCTATCGTATAAAACCACTCGATTTTCGATAAAATGAAAAAAAAGGTAAATTTAGGTCAAAAAGGGGATTAAGACGATTCTTTCTTGAGTTTGATATCGAGGTTGTACTTTTCAGCATTCCTGTCAGCAATTGCCTGAATATGTGCGATCTCCGTATCCTGTCGCTTCGGTTTGAAGAGATGGCGGAACCTCTTCTGGGTTTTGAGATATTCTTCGACCGGCTTCCTGACCACCTTTTTCACCTTTATAACCTGTCCGTCTGCCATCTCGAAGTTCGCCCAGAGGCCGGTCTCGATTGCAAGTTTTGCAATGGCAATTGTCTGATCGGCCTCGAAACCCCAGCCGGTACAGCACGGGACATGGACCTGCACGTAGCAGGGGCCGGGAGTGTTGATAGCTTTTTCGACTTTCTGCCGGAGGTCGGCGGGATAGGCAATGGACGCGGTAGCAACATACGGTGCGCCATGGGCTGCAAGGATCGCGGGCATGTCCTTCTTGGGCCGCTTGTTCCCGAAGGAACACGTGCCGGCAGGGCTCGTTGTGGTACTCGCATCGTAGGGTGTTGCACCGGATCGCTGGATACCGGTATTCATGTAGGCCTCGTTATCGTAACAGATGTAGGCGAAGTCATGACCCCGTTCGAAGGCACCGCTGATACAGATCATGCCGATATCAAAGGTCGCGCCGTCGCCGGCCATGATCACGATCTTCTCTTTCCTGCCCTGTTTTTTCAGAGATGCCTCGATACCCGAGGCAACAGCGGACGCGTTCTCGAACAGGGAATGGATCCATGGGACTTTCCATGCGGTCTCCGGGTAGGGTGTGGAGAAGACCTCCATGCATCCGGTGGAATTGACGACGATCGTTTCGGGCCCGGCTGCCTGGGTGACGAGGCGGGCGGCAAGTGCTGCCCCGCAGCCCCCGCAGGCACGGTGGCCGCAATCGAACAGTTCACAGGTCTTTTTCTTCTCGGCCATTTTAGATCAACTCCTTCCTGAGTCCATAGAACTGGTCGCCTATCCCTTTCTCGCAGAGTGTAACGATCTCCTTGATATCCTTCTTCCGGATATCACGGCCGCCAAGGCCGAGAATATATCCCTTCACCGGGGTGGCGGAGCCGTACATCGCGTCACGGACCTCGATGGCGGTCGCACCCCCTTTGGAACCAAGGGAAATGTTCTTGTCAAGCACCGCAACCCGTTTCGCTTTCGAGAGCGCCTTTGCAATCTCCTCTGAGGGAAACGGCCGGAAGACCCTGATTTTGAGGAGCCCGACTTTTTTGCCTGCCGCCCGCATCTCGTCAACAGCGTCTTTAACGGTACCGCAGATGGAACCCATGGCAACAAGAGCTGTCTCGGCATCATCGAGATGGTAACCTTCCACAAAGGCACTGTAGTCCCTGCCAAACATCGTGCCGAACTCTTTTCCTGCCTTTGCTATCACGTCTTTTGCCAGTTTCTGGGCCTGGTCCATCTCGTAACGGAATTCAAGATAGTATTCCGGTGTTGCATACATACCAAAACTGATGGGGTCTTTGGCATCCAGTTTCTCGGCAGGATTATATTTCGGAAGGTACCTGTCAACCTGCTCCTGGGAGAGCACATCGATCGGCTCATAGGTATGCGAGAGGATGAACCCATCAAAGCAGACGAATGCAGGGAGCTGGATTTTTGGATTTTCTGCGACTTTGTATGCAATGAAGTGGAGATCGGTTGCCTCCTGGTTGTCCTCGGCATAGAACTGGAGCCAGCCGGAATCCCGGAGTGAGATTGAATCCTGCATGTCGTTCCATATAGAGAGAGGTGCACCCAGTGCCCGGTTGGCAATCGACATGATGATGGGGAGACGCATGCCGGCGGCATTGAAGCAGACCTCGAACATGAGTGCAAGACCCTGCGATGTTGTTGCGGAATAGACCCGGGAACCTGCAGCGCTTGCGCCAATACAGGCCGACAGCGCGGAGAACTCGTTCTCAACCGTGATGTATTCTGCATCGAGCCGGCCATTGGCAACAAAATCCGCCAGATCTTCAACAATATGGGTCTGGGGGGTGATCGGGTACGCAGAGACCACCTGCGGCCGGCAGAGCCGGACCGCTTCTGCCACCGCGTGTGAACCCTCGGTTATCTCCATCATTTACTTCTCCTCCTGTTTCATGGCGATCGCTTCCTTGGGACATTCAGCTGCACAGATCCCGCAGCCCTTGCAGTACGCGTAGTCCGGATCGAAAAATTCCCCGGCATCCTCTTGAATACAACCTTCGGGACAGAGTGTCTGGCACATCCCGCACTTCGAACACTTCTCATGGTCGAAGATCGGCTTGAAGACACGCCATGATCCGGTCTTATTGTCCCGCGATTTCCCGGGCCGTGCCCGGCATCCTATGGCCAGCGTCATGATGCTGCTCCCTTGACACGGTCGAACGCCACACGTGCGGCTTCAATATTCTTTGCCGCGAGCTCTTTGGGGAAGCGGTGATTGAGTGCTTTCTCCAGTGCGGCAAACTGGATCTCGCCGGTTGCTGCGGCAAATGCCCCCATCAGGCTGGTGTTGGTGATGGGCAGGCCTATCGCCTTGAGTGCAATGGATGTTGCATCGATCGTTATGAGTTTCACACCCTCGGGCACCTGATAATCGGGTTTCTTTTCCGTATTCACGATCACGATTCCCCCCTGTTTGACTCCCATGAATACGTTCACATCTTTGATCAGGGTGCTATCCTGTACAATGATATAATCCGGCTCATACACCTGGCTCCGTTTCCGTATTTTTTTGTTATCAAACCGGACAAAGGCCTGGACCGGCGCCCCGCGGCGTTCGACACCAAACGCCGGGAATGCCTGTGCATAGACGCCGCCCTCAAATGCAGCGACTGCAATCAATTCGGCGGCGGTGACTGACCCCTGCCCCCCCCTGCCGTGGATGCGTAGTTCTCTCAAGAAAAATCCCTAATAATCTTACATGATAAATCAATATAAATCTAGAGATCCACAATGAGCCCGAGGATCTCTCTCCTTCCCGAAAAGACGTCCCGGGCGATCCGGGAAAGGCCACGCGAAGCGCACCACTCATCATAGACTGCAACATCACAGCGGAGCAATTCGCGCACTTCCTCTGCGATAACAGGGGCGAGACTGCCGGCAAGCGCAATCTTTGCCCGGCTGTTAAGCACGCGCAGTGCAGCGCATTCCATGGCAACAAACATCGATACTGCCCGCATCCGTTCACTTTCGGGAAGCGAGAAGTTCACACCGGCGTGCTGGAATGCCTCGTTTGCCGTCCAACCTCCCGCATCCACTTTCCGGATCGCGTCCACGTCGAGCGCCCCGTGCATGGTGCCGGGTGCAAAGATGCAGGCATCGAACGCACCGACCAGTCTTCCTCCGGAAACCAGGAGTGAAACCGTATTCGAGCTGACATCGGCAACAACCACATCATCTCCCAGCGCGTTGCAGACCTCATAGGCAATCCCGATCTTCTCGGGACTTGTCTGGTGGGAATAGGCTTTGAACCGGGGATCGGTCGGCGACCCGCGGTGGAGACCGGGGATCACAACCGCAGGGATACTGCTCCCCGCCACCTCATCAAACACCCTTGTTCCGCCTCCGATGTGTTTGCCGGCCCCGTCGCGGCTCACGATCCCCCGGTTTTTCACCCTGCCGATACCGGTTATCGCAGAGATGTTGTCGCCCATGGAATAACTGATGGCGATGCCTTCGATCTCATTAACCGGGCATATGCGGGAGAGATCTGCGATGCAGAACTCTTTTGCAGTCTCGCGCGGGATCTTGAATTCGCCCTTTTCACCGGCAAACCGCATCGCGGTTGTGCCGTGGTCGATGCCGATGAACATACCACTAATCCTATAGGATAGAGGTCATATTAGGTAGTGATGTTTGATGTGGTGACAGGAGGGGCCGGGTTCATCGGCTCCCATCTGGTTGACACGCTTGTTGCACAGGGAAACGAGGTCCTCGTGATCGACTCACTCTGTGCCGGTCACAGGGATACGATTGCCCGGCATATCGATGATTGCAAGATCAGGTTCGTACAGATGGACCTGCTGGAGGATGGCTGGCAGGAACACATTGACGGTGCAGACCGGCTGTTCCATCTTGCTGCGGATCCTGACGTACGGCAGAGCGCTGTCAATCCGGATCCGGCCATGCAGAATAATATCATGGCGACGTATCGTGTGCTCGAAGCGATGCGCCTGCACAACATCCCTGAACTGGTTTTTACCTCCACATCTACCGTGTACGGTGATGCCACGATCATCCCGACACCGGAGAATTACACCCCCCTTGAACCAATCTCTGTGTACGGTGCAAGCAAACTGGCCTGCGAAGCACTGATCTCCTCGTACTGCCATTCGTTTGGCATGAAAGCCTGGATCTTCCGGTTTGCCAATATCATCGGCGCACGAAGCGGACACGGCGTGATCACGGATTTCATCCAAAAACTGAACAAGAACCCGAATGAACTGGAGATCCTCGGCGATGGGAAACAGACCAAATCCTATCTCGAAGTGCATGAGTGCATTGCGGCAATGCTTTATGCCACGGGCAAGGCCCGGGGTACCGTCAATATCTTCAACGTCGGGTCCGAAGACTGGATTGACGTGAAGAGTATTGCGGAGATCGTTACTGAAGAGATGCACATCCCCCATACGAAATTCCGGTTCACCGGAGGGGAGCGTGGCTGGGTGGGGGATGTCCCTAAAATGCAGCTCTCCGTGGAAAAGATCAAGAGACTCCGGTGGAAACCACAGACAGGTTCACGAGAGAGTGTAAGAATCGCGGTAAAGGACCTGCTGAAAGACCGGTGAGTTTTTTTATGAAATATATCGTAGTCCTTGGCGACGGTATGGCGGATGAGCCGCTCGAAGAACTCGGGGGGAAGACCCCGCTCGAGTACGCACAGACCCCGAACATGGACCGTATGGCACGCGATGGTGCCTGCGGCATGCTCCGTACCATCCCTGACGGTTTCGAGGCAGGCAGCGATATCGCTAACATGGCCGTTCTCGGGTATGCCCCGGAGAAGTATTACACCGGACGGGGCCCTCTCGAGGCGCTGAACATGGGGGTTGATCTTGCTCCTGACGATGTCGCGTACCGGTGCAATCTCGTGACAGTCGAAGAGAACACTATGGCCGACTTCTCAGCGGGCCACATCACGAGCGCTGAGGGTGCGGAGCTCTTTGCCTCACTCCAGGAGGCTGTGCCTGACGTGATGTTCAGGGCCGGCGTCAGTTACCGCAACCTGCTCGTGGTCCATGGGGGAAAAGGTGCGTCATCCACTCCGCCCCACGATATCGTGGGGCAGGGGATCTCGCCGTTCCTCCCCAAGGGCGCCGATGCCGATCTGCTCCTCGAGTGCATGGAGACAAGCCGTCAGGTCTTCAATGATCATCCGGTCAACAAGGCCAGAATCAAAGCAGGAAAACGCCCGGCCACCCGGATCTGGCCATGGAGCGGCGGGCACAAGCCGGCGTTTCCCTTGTTTATAAAGAAGTACGGAAAACGGGGGGGGATGATCTCAGCGGTCGATCTCCTGAACGGGATCGCCCGTTGTGCCGGTATGGAGGTTATCTGCGTTCCGGGTGCTACCGGATATCTTGACACGGATTATGATGCCAAGGCACGGTACGCGCTCGATGCGATCAAGCACCTGGACTTTGTCTATGTCCACATCGAGGCACCGGACGAAGCTGGCCATCTCGGGAGTTTTGAGGAGAAGGTGAAGGCGATTGAAAGGGTGGACGGTGTTATCGGGACCATCCGCGACCAGTTCGACGGGGTGCTCGCGGTGCTGCCCGATCACCCGACCCCAATCCGACTCAAGACCCATACCCGTGATCCCATACCCTTTGTGGTCATCGGGAAAGGAACGGATGGGAGCACAGCATATTCGGAAACTGCAGGCCGGGCCGGGGGGTTCGGGACGAAAAATGCAACGGAATTCCTTAGTTTCCTCTTTTCATAAGAGAAGGGTGGCATCAGTCCCCTGCATCATCATGAATCAGTGGGGGTAACTTTCATCATCTGCCAGAACCTTGCAGCGACTATTATCAATTTATCTGTATCAATACCTTTCCTTCATGCCTCATTGGATCATCCATGCAGGAGTATACCGGGATAATCAGGGTAAGGCCAGGACTTTCGCCCATGATGATGATGCAGACCTCATTGATACAGTGGGTAAACAAAATGATTAAATTGAGAAAATACAACTGGTGATACATGCAAAAAAGCATCGGAACTGTTTTTATTTTCCTTTGTATTGTAGTAATACTCGTCGCAGGATGCACAAGTCCCATGTCAACGAGTGCAACAACGGTTGCAACCCCAACACCACAAATCATTTATGTGACTGTGCTCGTAACTCCGACACCTACAGGTGCCAATGAATCGTCCATGGTAACCCCCGTAGTGACAGCGCCCACCATAAACCAAAATGTAAAGGAGGATGAGACATTCCTTGATTACATCAGTGAAAACCAAATTATGGAAGGGATGACAGCGCTTTCGACAGCAAGTTCGGGAACATATTCCATCAGTACGGGTTATAATGCAGCATCAAAGGAGGAGGCTATGAGGTTGACCGTCCTTTTAACCAAGGCTCCCATACCGGGGTCTGAAAAGGTGAAAGCACTTCGTTCTGCGATGATGAACGCACTCTCAGAGATGGACGGTAGCACAGCGGGGTTCTCGCGATATCGTGACGCTATGCAGACAGTAATTCAAACAAATAACATGGCGCTCTCTGAAATGCATTCATTGGGATCATCCGTTGTCGATGCAATGCACTTAAGTGGTCACGGAAATGATATCCGATCCTTCAATACAACCGAAACGGGAGAGAAAATATTTACCATGCATCATACCGGGGATCGTAATTTTGCGATAACACTTAAAGACGGAAACGGGAAATATATCTCATTGCTTGTCAACGAGATTGGAGAATACTCAGGGAAAAAATCTGAAAGACTGACATCTGGTAATTATTCTCTTGATATAACCGCTGATGGTGATTGGACGATTGGTATAACTTCAGGCTGATACCCCTCTTTTTTCAATGAGTGCCCCCCCCAGGGAAAGGGGGACACCAGGGTTTCCCCCCGCGATTCTGTGTGCAGATCGCCATCCTGACAGGAAACTATGCAGTGCATGAAAAGAACGCATGGCTTTGGGATCTGTTCCACCCGTTAAAAACCATTTCCTACATTTTTTTAAACCGTATGAAAACGAGAAAATAAACAATAATATGGGCTCAAATTAAGCTATGAAATACTTTGTTACTCCCCTTAAAATTATATAGGATACTTTCATCGTCTGCGAGACCCGACTCGTTCTTTTTGTTTTTGCACATACTGGTTTGTCCTGCAGGGTGCAGTTTCACTCAGCGCCAATGCAGTTATTACCGATGCGGTAAACGTGTACTGCAATGAAGAAGAACCTGCTGATGTGGGACGAATCGCTCTTCCGCGACCCGGACGTGCTTGAGATCGACTATGTTCCCGAGCAGTTCGAGTTCCGCGATGCCCAGATGCGCGAACTCGCGTTCCAGATCCGGCCCGGGCTCCGGGGCGGCAGGCCGCTCAATACGGTCTGCAAGGGTCTGCCCGGAACAGGAAAGACCACGAGTATCAAAAAACTCTTTACCGAGATCGAGGAGACTACCAAGAAACTCGTGCCGGTCTATATCAACTGCCAGATCGACAATACCAAGTTTGCGATCGTCTCGCAGATCTACAAGAAGCTCTCCGGCCACCTTCCCCCGTCATCCGGTACCTCCTTCAAGCAGGTCTTCGACGCGGTTGCCCGCATCCTGATCAAGGAGGACATCGTGCTCCTCGTCACGCTCGACGATGCGAACTACCTCCTGTATGAGAACGAGATCAACAAGGTGCTTTATACACTCCTGCGTTCGCATGAGACCTACGAAGGCACCCGTATCGGCGTGATTGTGATCATCAGCGACATGGATGTGGACCTCGCGCGGGCTGTGGATGCACGCGTAGCCTCGGTATTCCGGCCTACCGAGATCTACTTTGCGCCCTACAGCGATGCAGAGATCCGCGAGATCATGAAAGTCCGCGTTGTACAGGGGTTGTTCCCCGGCGTCCTTTCTGACGAACTGCTCGACCTTGTCGTCCGGCAGACAACCGGCAGCGGGGACCTCCGCGTGGGTATCGACCTCCTGAAACGGGCAACGCTCTCTGCAGAACGGGCAGCCCGACGCAGCATAGAGAAGGAGGACATCTGTGGTGCCTACGAGATCTCGAAATACCTGCACCTCAATTACACGACAAAAACACTGAAGGATGAGGAGCGTCTTGTCCTGAAGTCACTTGCAGAACGAAGTTCACAATCGCATGAGATGAATGCGGGGGACGTATATAAGGAGATCAAGGAATCGAACGCCATAGGGTACACCCGCTTTTACGAGATCGTCAAGAAAATGGACGCCATGCGCCTCATCAACCTACAGTATCGCGAGGGAAAGGGGCGCACACGTATCATCACGCTCAGGTATGACCCGGAGAAGGTGCTTGAGTACCTCAGGTAATGGTGCACTACTATAACGTCGCACTGTTTTTCAAAAATATTATCTATCACAAACCCCTCTTTTATCATACAGGGGTTTTCTTTCATGTTAA
>Ga0209099_1003369_pt1 | contig 13023 bp, 6 predicted proteins | sample AD_JPNHW2_MetaG_FD_184430 | JGI IMG/M metagenome (GOLD analysis project Ga0209099, IMG submission 184430) | Active sludge microbial communities of municipal wastewater-treating anaerobic digesters from Japan - AD_JPNHW2_MetaG (SPAdes) (version 2) | ecosystem: Engineered > Bioreactor > Anaerobic >...
AATATGACTTCTTAGGTTTTGGTGCTGCTCCTTACTCTGTCAGAATTGGCGCCTCCTTAGGATTCAATTATTTGACCAATGGAATCCAATATGTTGGAGAAGACCAAATCTCTTTAATCCATAGCAACTCTATGCTAAGATATGATGTAACTGCATCCGCATTAACAACATTTGGTGTAAAATTAACTGACCTATTAGCTATCAATGTGGAGTATCGTTTTAACTACGGATTACTTCAAATTGAAAAAAGTTCAAATAATCAAAAAACACATAACCTTTATCATACGTTTGTGATAGCCATTTATCATAGATTACAATAATTTTTAAATAGAAAATAAAAATAATTTAACATAAAAATAGCATAATTTAAAAAGGCCATTTAAATCCGATGGTCTTTTTATTTGATTTTCAGACATTTATACGATCTATACCATATATATATTATATTGAAGAAATTTAGTAACATTTTATCGGAAAATTTCGTACTTTTGTAAGTTAATGAACATGAAAATGAAACGTCTAATAATCATATTAACCATGATGATATTGGGTTACACTTTGTATGCCCAGGTTCCTCCCCAAGGAATCAACTATCAAGCTGTGGTTTTAGACGAAGAAGGTGCTGAAATGGTTGGTGTTGATTTGACCGGTCAACCACTTATCAATCGAACCATAAGAGTTAGATTCACAATTATTAAAAATTCAGTAACCGGACCTGTAACTTACCGGGAATTTCATTCTACAGCTACAGATGCCAATGGCCTTTTTACTGTTGTAATTGGTCAGGGAACAATGGATGATAGTCCTATGGAATTTAAAGATATTCAATGGGGTACTGGAAACCACTATCTTAAAGTAGAAATTGATATCTCCGGCGGTACTGTTTATAAACACATGAGTACTACCCAGTTTTGGAGTGTTCCCTACGCATTATATGCTAAATATGCTGATCAATCATTAGTTCCGATGTATGCGGACATGACTTCATTACCTACCGGAAATTTAGCTCCCGGCATGATTGCTTTTGTTCGAAACTGTATTCGTCAAGGGGTTCCTTGTATGGTTATCTGGGATGGAGCTGAATGGATAAATGTAGATGGTGATAGTGACCCAACTAACGAATTAGGGTTGCATGTTGTTGCAAATAATGCTGAAAGAGATCTTCTTTATCCAATTCCTCAAACAGGTGATATGGTTTGGAATAGCGCAAGTGGAGATATTCAAGTGTGGAATGGAGCTGCTTGGATTTCAATTAGTTCTGGTACAGCATCAAGTGCTATCGTCAGCATTTATGTTAATACTAGTGCCTTGCCAACAACAGGCAATACAACAGGTACTTTAGCTGTGGTCACCAATTGTGACAACTATGGCCAATCTTGTATAATGGTTTGGGATGGCAGCAATTGGATAAACACAGTAGAATATATTGCTACCAATGGTATAACTCAAATTGGACAGATTTTTGAATTGGGAGGTAACCTTACCCATCCTACCAGTATCAATACTTCAGCTGTAAATACTTTAGCAATAACCGGATTACAACAAGGCAACTTAACCAATAATGAGGTCGTAACTGTTAATCCTAATACCGGCGTATTAACACGAACCCCAACTACTGATATGATGCAGGAGTTTCAGGTAGTATATATTGCCACTGGCGGACAAACTCAGTTTCCAACTCCCATTCCAATCACTGATATCAACAAAGTAAACGTATATCGCAATGGAATTAGAATTGGACACCAATTAATAAACTCAAATACCATACAACTAGAAACCGGAATCATTTGTGTAAATAATGATCAGATAAGGGTGGTTCAATTTAGATAAGAGACAAAGGACGAAGGACGAAAGACGAAGGACTGTAACAAAAATATAAAATTGACGTAAAATCGAAAAATAATGAATAATGAATAATGAATAATTATAAGTCTTTAGACTGTAGACTATCGACTATAGACCATGGACTATAGACATTAAAAAATAAACCTTAAACAATTTAAACAAAATTTAAAAACAAAACAAAACAAAATTAATTAACCCAAAAAAATTAAAACAATGAAAAAAAGAAACTTATTCAAATTAGCTGCTTTAACAGCAGTATTCGCATTAGGTAGCATGTTCGCTAATGCACAAATCACCGATGCCTCTAATGACACCTTACACAGAAATACTGATGACACAAAAGTTGTCAAATTAATTGACAATAAAGGTACCGTGAAGTACATTCAATCAATGAATGGTATCACGCAAATTACATCTACTGTTGCTAATAATCAAACAACTACAACATTACAATTAGGAGGTCAATTGACTACTGATACCTATATTGACGTTAATGGTAGTATGTTTGGATTTAAAGGTTTGGATACTGTTGGTAATAGTGCAGGTATTCAACTTATTGTAACTGATCCAGATGGAACTATTCATAGAATGGATTTAACAAGTTTAATTCAATCAGGTCAACAATTGTTTAAAACAACAGCAGATGATGAAGTAACATTTACAACAAGTTCACTTATCGTATTGCCTTCATTCGAAAAAGTTTATGTATATCGTAATGGGGCTAAATTAATTGCAAATGTTGACTATACAATTACAGGAGATCACGTAATTACACTACATCCATCAAATGCAAATGAAAATTTCAAAATTTATAAAGATGACAGAATTGAAGTCCATTTCGTTAAATAATAACCATTTCATTTTATCATGAAACCGTTAAAACTACTACCTATTCTGCTCTTACTGATAACGACTTGGAGTGTACCAATGCAGGCACAAATCACTTCCGGGGAGATCCCAGATCAACCCATACAAGTAAGAGTAGTAGACAACAAGGGGACAATCAAGTATTTGCAAGTGCAAAACGGATTGACCATGATGACCAACACCACCGGTAATATCAACACTACCACATGGCAATTGGGCGGTACTTTGGAAAACAACACCACTATTAACTTAAATGGTAAGTTTTTCCAATTACAAAGTATGGTGATGAACACCAGCCCTGCTGCTACTTCAAACGGTGCTGTTACTGTTATGGCCACTTCGGCTACCAGTCCCGGTTTGACAATCGTAATGAGAGATCAAACCACTGGTGCTTTGGTTACTATGTTAGCTTCCGATTTGATTCAAGCTGGTCAGGCTGAATATGAAGTGGGTGCCGCTAATACCATTGCGGTTACTACACCAAATGTGATCCCCGGCTTACCCGCAACATACGAAAAAGTTTCTGTCTACAGAAACGGATCTAAACTGAGAGCAAACGTTGACTATACGATCGCCCTTAATACATTGATATTAGTGGATAGATCAGGTCTTGCTGTTCCGGTTAACCAAAGATGGTCATTATTCAATGGAGATATTATTGAAGTTCATTGGGTAAGATAACCATATTTGGCTTTTTTTAATACAACTATATTTACTATGAGAATAAGTTTCAAAAAATATATAATTTTGATTTGTGTTGCTGCGCTCTCTATGAGTGCGGTTGCACAAATTAAAGTTATAAATAATAAAGGAACTTTTTTTCAAATCGATACCAGTAAATGGGAATTAGTCGGAGTAGATATTTATAACAAAAATCAAATTGGCAATGTAGGGGTAGGGACATTCCCCTACAATGCACGATTTGTTGTCGATAACGGGAATAGTAGTATCCTTCCCGCTTTCAAATTAAAATATCCATTTTCAGGAGCTATTACAGATCATATTTTGACCTGGGACTCTGGAGATAGCACAGTCAGAAAACTAACATTACTTGAATTATTAACCGGAAATGCTATTATCTCTTTAAACGGGCTAACGGCGTCCACACAAACTTTTACAACCGGAACATCAGGAACTGATTTTAACATCGTTTCATCCGGTTCGACTCATACATTCAATTTACCGAATGCTTCATCTACCAGTCGGGGGTTATTAACTTCAGCCGACTGGATCACTTTTAACAATAAAATCGACCTTGTTACAGCAACCACTGCCGCAGCTGTCACGACCACCGGTACAACAGCAACCATTTTAAATAATATAGCGTATTGGAACGCCAATCAATTGCAAGGGAGAAATATTTCCACTTCCGCCCCCACAAATGGTCAATTTTTAAGGTGGAACGGTTCTGCATGGACACCGACAACCACAACCGTAAGTAATACAGTTACTGCACCTAATAGCATACGAACTACTGTCAATGGTGTTGTAGGTGCTAATGTTAGTATGGTAACAGGAGTGTCCAATACTTCCTCTAACAATTCACTTTCTACTACAGTGAATGGAGTTATAGGAAGTAATGTAAATATTATCAATTCTATTGTAAATTCTATAGCTTCCGGGCAATTGACTACTACTGTCAATGGGGTTAGTGCTACTGCAGTTACTTTACCAACCCCTGATGGAAGTGAAACAAAAATAAATAATGGTACAAATACAACCGTTACCGGTGCAGGTACAATTGCATCCCCATATACTATAAATGTAGCTGATGCTACAACTACAGCAAAAGGGGTAATTCAACTAGCCGGAGATTTAACCGGTACTGCAACTTCCCCTCAAATTGCTGCAAGTGCAGTTGGCACAAATGAACTAGCAAATAGTAGTGTCACTTATGCTAAAATGCAAAACGTTACAGGTCAAAGATTACTTGGTAACCCAACTACTACTGCAGCTGCACCTTCTGAAATATCTTTGGGTTCAGGATTGACCTTTTCCGGAACTACTTTAAACACAGTCAATAATGGTACCGTAACAACTGTTACCGGCACCTCTCCTATTGTGATTACAGGAACTCCAACTTCTACTCCCAACGTTACTATTACAAGAAATAATATTGTAGCCGGAGCCAGTTCCAATACTGCTACAAATCCTTTAGTACTAGATGCCGGAGCATCACAAGCAGTTGTAGGTGGTGTAAATGCAACATTAACAGTCAACAATACAGCTCCTTTATGGAACGCCAATCAAATACAAGGAAAAGATATTTCAACAACAGCCCCTTCTGATGGGCAACTTTTAACTTGGAATACAACAAGTTCCTTATGGGAACCTTCAACATACATTACAAATGCTTGGAATTTAACTGGAAATGCATCCACTAATCCGGCAACAAACTTTTTGGGTACAACTGATGCTCAAAAATTGGTTTTTAGAACCAATAACATTGAAAGAATGACCATCCTTTCCGGTGGCTATGTTGGAATTGGGGAAACAAATCCTTCAAATTTATTTCATATCAATGGAACAAATCCTCTTCGTATAGAGGGATTACAAACAAATACTACAGATACCAATTTGTTAGTTACAACTTCAACAGGTGTTATTCAACAAAGGGGTATTTTGAATTTATTATCAGGGAAAGCAATTTTGTCGCTCAACGGTTTAACCGGTTCTATTCAAACTTTTGCCACCGGAACCACTGGGACAGATTTTAATATTGTATCATCAGGTTCTGCTCATACTTTTAATTTTCCAAATGCATCTAGTGCGAACAGAGGTTTATTAACCAATACAGACTGGATCACATTTAACAATAAAATTGCAACGGTAACCGCAACCACAGCTGCAGCAGTAACAACCGTTGGCACAACTGCAACCATTAATAACACCGGAGCCTATTGGAATGCCAATCAGCTACAAAGTAGAAATGTAGCCTCTACTGCACCCACTGATGGTCAAGTGTTATCATGGAATAATACTAGTTCTCAATGGGAACCTTCAGGAAATACATATCAATCTGTAGTTGTTGAAATTTATGATGCAGCCGGGACACAAGCACTTACCTCTTCTTTTGCAAATATAACATTTGGTTCAACTAATATAGTAGATGCAGGATATACTGTTGGAGGAAGTGGATCTCAAATTACTGTGACAACAGCCGGCACTTACAGGATTACTTATAGAATATCTGCACGATGTACAACGAATCAAGGAAATGCAGCCGAGTTTCAGCTAACTAGAAATGGAACTTTTATAGCTGGTACAAGAGGGTATTCTAAACACCACAACTCAGATAGACCGCACGGGACTGTCACTGTCGTTAAAATCATAACACTCTCAGCAAATGACATTATAAGAGTTCAAGGTAGACAATATTCATCTAATGGCAGTATTTCGCTCTCTCAGGATGGGTCTTCACTAATTATTGAAAGAATTAAATAATATGAAAAAAACTATACTTTTTTTTCTTTTCGTTGTTCTATTTATTCATTTAGATGCACAAATGTTAATAACAACATCTCAAATGAACAATATCAATTCTACTTTAGGTGCATTTGAAGGACAAATTTACAAAAATACCGAAACAAATATATTCTATATCGGTTTAAGTGGTGGTACATTAAAAACGATTGGAGAATTAAATACAATCAGTTCCAACGCCACCTTAACAGGTAACGGAACAGCAGCAAGCCCACTTGGATTAGCCCAATTGGGTGCTACAAACGGGCAAGTATTAGTTTGGAACGGTACGAGTTGGATACCATCTAATGCTGCACCAGCTACAACAACAGTAAGCAATGCCGTGACTGCACCTAATAGTTTGACAACTACTGTCAATGGAGTGACAGGAAACTCGGTAAATATGATTACGGGTGTTTCAAACAATTCTTCAAATAATACAATTTCAACAACTGTAAATGGAATTACCGGAACAGGAGTAAATATTGTGAATTCCATTCAATTAGAATTGGCAGGTAATTTATTGGTTTCAAGGGTAAATGGAATAGGTTCAACGGCTATAACACTCCCTACTCCCGATGGTTCAGAAACCAAAATAAACAGTGGAAATAATACAACAGTTTTAGGTTCGGGAACAGTTGCGTCACCTTACACAATTAACGTACCGGACGCATCAACAACATTAAAGGGTGTCATTCAATTGGTTGGTGATTTAACCGGGACAGCAATAAATCCTCAAATAGCAGCTAATGCGGTTACTTACTCTAAAATGCAAAATGTTACAGGACAAAGATTGCTTGGAAATCCAACCACATCTGCAGCTGCACCTTCTGAAATATCATTAGGTTCAGGATTGACCTTTTCCGGAACTACTTTAAACACAGTCAATAACGGTACCGTTACCAATGTTACCGGAACCTCCCCTATTGTTATAACAACACCGTCAACAACACCTAATATATCAATTAATCGATATAATATTGTTGCCGGTACCAGTTCTGGTTCTGCTACAAATCCACTAGTTTTAACCGGAGGTATCACAGGAGCTGTTGTAGGTGGATCAAACGCCACTTTAACGGTTAACAATACTGCACCTTTATGGAATGCAAATGAATTACAAGGGAGAAATATTGCTACTACGGCACCTTCTAATGGACAAGCATTAGTGTGGGACGGAACCAATTGGACACCGACAAATGTTTCTACAGGTAATACAACAATGCAAAACAGCTCATCAACGATTGTTTATGGTGATGGTGTTTGGACACCATTTAGCGTAGAAGTAAGACCAGCTACATCTACAGTTCTAGGTGGAATAAGATTAACTGGTGATTTAGACGGAACAGATGGTTGGTGGCCTATAATAAGAAACGGTGCTGTTACAAATTTAAAACTTGGGGCTAATGCTGTAACTACTGATAAAATTCAAGATGGATCAATCGCTACTGAGGATTTAGGGTCTGGAGTAGTTACAACTGATAAAATTGCAAACAATAATGTTACTTTAGCTAAATTACAACAAATTCCTGCTCAGACATTAATTGGAAATCCTTTAGGATCAACTGCTACACCCACAACTATTACACTTGGAACAGGTTTAAGTTTTAATGGAAGTGTTTTAAATGCAACTCAGAACACAACTACTGTAAGTAATTCTTTTAATGGTATACAACTCACAACAACTGTAAATGGTGTAAATGCCACACCTGTGAGTTTGCCACTTTCAACCCCTACTAATTTAGGAGTAATTCAACTTACAGGTGATTTGACGGGTAGTGCTTATTGGCCCGTGATTGGTAATGGTAGAATCACTTACCCTAAGATTCAGGATGTAAATCCACAACGAATACTTGGGAACCCAACAGGTTCTGCAGCTGCACCATCAGAAATCCAATTAGGAACTGGTTTAAGTTTTTCAGGAAATGTTCTTAATGTTACGGGTTCAGGATGGAGTTTAACCGGAAATGCCGGCACTAATCCTTCTAACAATTTTGTAGGTACTACTGATGCTCAAAGACTTGTTTTCAGAACCAGCAATTCTGAAAAAATGACTATTCTTACAAATGGAAATGTGGGTATTAATACTACAAATCCACAAAATAAATTAGAAATAACACAAGGAACAGCCGGAAATTCCGGTTTAAGATTTACTAATCTCCCTAATGCAGGGATTTTAGCTACTAATAGTTCAGGAGATGTCATTATTGGAACAGATATAAAAGATCACCATATTTCAAGAGCAAATAGCACTGCAAATGTTGCACCTACTTCAGGTGAAATTGCAAACCCTGTAAATGGGTATACTGCTAAAGTAAAACTAAATAATGGAATCATTGAATATTGGACCTATACAAGTGGTGCTTGGGTACTTAACTGGTCTGAAACTCAAACGGTGAATGGTGTAGATATTGGATATATTGTCGGTTGGACATCAAATGTGACTCCTCCAGATTATTTATTACCTTTAACAGGTGGAACTTACAATTGGTCCGATTTTCCACATTTACAAAGCTTTCACGCATCTTTCCCCTGTCAATATATTGCCTCTTCAACTGCAACAACATTTACATTAGTTAATATTAACACAGATGGTAGGTTTTTAAGGGGAGGATCAACAGCAGGAGTAACTCAAAATGGATCAACGGCTATGCCTATTAATCCTTTTGTATTGTCCAACTACACTCATAATCATTCTTTTACAAATACAATTTATGTTTTTTCTTCTCAAGATATCTATAATGGAGTTGATTGGCCTAGATATAATTATAGTAGTGAATATAATACAACTGTAAACACTTCCGATGACTCTCATACGCATAACATTTCTGGTGGAGATTCTGAAACGAGACCAATCAATTCGAGTGTTGTTTGGTGTATTAAAGTAAAACCAACAAGCACAACTGGAAATATTACAATTAATAATAATACTTTATCAGAAACTACTACCAATTTAACTCAAAACACAACTACCGGTCAAATCACTTATACGAATGAAAACAGCACTAATCAAACTGCACAAATAGTCAGTTCAAATGCAAATAATTCAATTCAGATAGGAACAGATGGTGGTGCCTATTATCAAAAAAAGGTTTTTGAAGCTTATGATAATACTACAAATTCGCAAAACATCACCCAAAATCCTACAACATTGAATATAAATACTATCAGACTAAACACAGGATCTATTTATACATTAAATAATGATGAAATAACAATTTCTGAAGATGGAATTTTCAGAATTACGTATACTGCTGGCTTATACTATTCAAGTAATAGTTATATAAATGGACAATTTTGGCTTGAAATTAATTCATCAGCTTATTCTGGAACATATCTATATTTGGGTTCTAGAAGTAATACTTATACCTGTGCCTCAAAATCTGTGATACTTCAGTTATCTAGTGGAAATACAATCAGAGTAAGACATCAGAGGTTTAACACAAATTTAAACACAATACCTCAATGTACCTCAATTAATATTGAAAAATTAAATTAATTTTATTTCTAATAAAACTAAAAAGGCCGGAAAATCAGGAATCTATATCCCTGACTTTCCGGCCCTTTTGCCTTTAGCTATGAGCCTTTCGCCCTTAGCTTTTTGCCCTTTGCGTATCGCCTACATCATTTCCAAACACGGCATCACAAAGGCTCTAAGCCCTTGTTGTTCCGCAGCCTTGTCGAGTTTACGAAGTTCTTCCATTAAAGGAAGAACTTGTTTCTCTTCGACAAACGTTAGAAATGCGCAGTTGAGTGTTGGCCAGGCATGGGTTCCGTAATGAGGTTCCCCCTCAAAAGTCCCCCTTCCCTGAACTTCGTCCCAATAAGTAAATCCTTTGATTTCTAATTTATCAAATGTATTGATAATATCTTGATGGAACGCTTGATATGCTGATATAAATACTGCTTTCATAATGTTTTTTCTTTTTTATCGATTATACAGTAGCATTTTGAATTTGAAGAGCATGTTTGCGCACTTTCTTTTCTTTTCTCTTTACTCCAAAATGAGCAAAGGATGCATAGATAATCGGAATTAATACTAATGTGATTAATGTGGAGAAGGTTAATCCCCATGCAACAGTCATCCCTAGTGAATTCCACATTTCAGCTCCTTCACTTTTACCAACTGCTAATGGAATCATACCTAATACAGTGGTAAGAGTTGTCATTAAGATTGGACGAAGACGTGAACGACCGGCTTTAACAACAGCTTCATTGATGGACATTCCTCTTTCACGGCACAAAATAGTGTAGTCAATCAACACAATACCGTTCTTAACAACGATACCAATCAACATCAACAATCCTAACATTGCCATCAAGCCTAAAGCAGTTTTCGTTATAGCTAAACCATACAATACACCGGTTAACGCAAATGGAATGGAGAACATGATTACTAATGGGTACACAAATGACTCAAACTGGGATGCCATTACAATATATACCAATACTAGAATCAATAACATCAACATGTAAATATCTCCAAATGATTCTTGTTGGTCTTGGTATGTACCTGCTAATTCAGTACTTAATCCGGAAGGAACATCGGTTTCATCCATCACTTTTTTAGCAATTTCTGCGATTTCACTTAAGGCAACACCGTTGGCAGCTGTACATTGTACTTTCACAATTCTGGATCTATCTTTTCTTTCAATGGTTGGTGGAGTTAATTGTTCTTCCACTTTTGCCAATTCTCCTAATTTGATACCGGTCCCTTGAGTATTGTACAAGGTCATATTTTTGATAGCATCTACATCTTGTCTGAATTCAGGAGCGTAACGAACTTTAATATAATACTCTTTACCATCTTCTCTATAAACAGATGCGATAGAACCACCAATTCTGTTTTTAGCTAATGTTGATGCAGTCCCTAAATTCATACCATTTTCAGCTAATTTTTGTCTGTCGAAATTAACAGCAATCTCAGGTGCATATTCATCTCTGGAGATCTTAGCAGCGGCACATTTAGGATTCTTTTTCATCTTTTCTGCAACAATTGCAGCATATTTATCGGCTGTTAAAAAGTCGTTACCGTACACTTCAATATCAACGGTACTTTGTCCACCCATAAACCCTTGGCCAACAGTTACGTTATAGGTATTAATTTCAGGGTATTTCTTCAAATCACTTCTCAATTGATCCGCAATCTCTTGAATTCCCCTTTTTCTTTCTGTTTTCTTATTAAACTTAAGGGTGAAACTCATCATATGAGAACCATTATCAGATAGTTTTCCCCAGGTGTTATCTTCAGAAGGTTGACCAACACTGAAGTTACAGTTCACCAATTCAGGATAGTTTTTATTGAATTCCTTAGTTAATTGAAGTCCCAAATCACGGGTTGTTTCCATTCTGGTACCTTGTGGCAACTTAACGACAACTTTGATTTGTCCATTATCCTGAGTTGGGAAAAATTCGGTAGGAATAAATTTAACTAATAATAAGCTGGAAACAAAAATTCCAAATGCAATAAAAATTACAGATTTTCTATGTTTTACAGCCCATCCCAATAAATTGGAATACCAACCATCCAAATTATCCAGGAAGTTTTCAAATTTACCTTGAATTTTTCCGAAGAATCTACCTTTATTTGGATTATTTTTAAGAAGAAGTGAGGATAACATCGGAGTCAATGTCAACGCTGCAGCCATAGAAACAGTGATTACGATACTCATAATCCAGCCCATTTGTTTGAACATGACACCAGCTATACCGCTAAGGGTAGTTAAAGGTAAGAATACAGCCAAGATTACTAATGTTGAAGCAATAATGGAAAGTGATACCTCACTGGTTGCGTAAACAGCCGCTGATTTTGGTTTACTACCTCGGGATATATGGGTACTGATGTTTTCCAGTACCACAATCGCATCATCGACGACCATACCAATCGCGATGCTCAGTGAGGACAAAGAAATAACGTTCAACGAGTTTCCGGTAACCAACAAATAGATAAATGAAGCAATTAAAGAAACCGGAATTACCATCACAATAATGAATGTAGCTCTCCATCTTCCCAAGAACATCATTACTACAGCTACAACCAAAATAAGGGTAATAATAATCGCTTCTTTTAAGCTGGCAATGGTATTCAAAATACCATCAGATGTATTATAAATGGTACCGATTTTAATGTCGGATGGTAAAGATTTTGTTAATTCAGGCAATTTCTTTTGAATTTCATTAACAATATCAACAGAGTTACCACCGGTTTGTTTTTGTACTACGATTGTTGCTCCACGCACACCATTGGTATAAACCTCTTGAAGTCTCTCTTGAACAGTATCCTTAACTTCTGCTACATCTTTCAAGTAAATATTTTTATTATTAAAGCTACCAACTACTAAGTCTTTCATGATGGCAGCTTCAGAAAATTCACCCATCGCACGTACAGAAAAAGAGGATGCACCCATATCAACAGTACCAATTGGTAAATTCATATTTTCTGCTCTAATCACATTGGTGATCCCTTCTACAGTTAAGCCATAAGAATCCAATTTATAAGGGTCGCAATACACATTGATTTCACGTTGTGGAGCACCTGAAATAGAAACGGTACCGACACCATCAATTCTACTTAATGGAGACACAATTTTATCATCCAAAATATCATACAATCCATTTGTACTTTCTTTACTTTGAACTGATAGCATTATAATTGGAATATCTGCAGTACTGAATTTAAAAATAAAAGGTTTAGATGCTGCATCTGGCAACATAGCTGAAACTAAATCCAGTTTATCACGAACATCATTAGTTGCATCGTCAATATCGATTCCATAATTAAATTGGATGGTAATGATAGAATAGTTCTCTCTTGAACTAGATGAAATATGTTTTACATTACTAACACTGTTC
>Ga0209099_1003370_pt1 | contig 13019 bp, 15 predicted proteins | sample AD_JPNHW2_MetaG_FD_184430 | JGI IMG/M metagenome (GOLD analysis project Ga0209099, IMG submission 184430) | Active sludge microbial communities of municipal wastewater-treating anaerobic digesters from Japan - AD_JPNHW2_MetaG (SPAdes) (version 2) | ecosystem: Engineered > Bioreactor > Anaerobic...
GATGCGTATAGTCGTATTATCTCTTTTTTGGAGTATGAGATTTCAAGCCTAAGGGCAAGTATCATTTCAATTAACTTCTCTTTTATTGATCGGGATTGCCCTTTTCGAGTAAGACGGATAACCTGCATGGAAATTGTACTTCCTCCGCTAACTATCTTATGGCTTTTGATATTCTGGTAAAGAGCCCTAGCAATTGAGAATGGGTTAACTCCAGGATGTTTATAAAAATGTTTATCCTCGAATGTTACTATGCAATTCTCAATTTTCTTTGGAATGGAATCGGAGAGCGGGAAACGGTATTGCCCATCCTTTGCAATAGAGGCATCAAGCAATTCCCCTTTGCTATCGGTAATTATTGTACAAGTAGGGTCCCTAAAAAGAGGCGAGGGGAGAGAAAACCAGAAAAGGCCAATCACTAAAAGTGTTAAGGATATAAAAATTGGTAACTTGTATTTTTTCAAAGCATTCAATTGTCTGTTAAAATGAGAAACGATCATTACAGGCTATCGTTGAATAGTTTAAAAGTTGAGTTCAACCAATACTGGATAATGGTCGGAAATGCAAAGATCATCATTCTTTTTATCATCTATATGAGTGCAAGAAATAACTTTAAATTTCTCGACAAATATAAAGTCAATACATTCGGTTATTGTGTTGGTAGGATTAAAGCCATTGAATGTACCCGTTGGTCCATATAAAGGTTTTTGAGAAATAGTAGAGGATTCAGAGAGTTCGCTTTTAATTGCTATTATTGGCTCACTTCCCGTTGATGTATTAAAATCACCCATCAGCACTACTGGAAGTTTTTCGGTATTCAACTCTTTAATCTTTTTTAAAATAAGTAGAGCCGACATTTTACGTGCTTGTACACCAATGTGATCGAAATGGGTGTTGAAAACCCAAAGGTATTTGCCAGTTTCAATGTTCTGAAATAATCCATAGGTGCAAATACGCTCCAAAGCGGCATCCCAACCAACAGAGACGTTATCGGGCTTATCGGACAGCCAAAATGTTGAGTTTTTAATTACCCTATACTGTGTTGAATCAAAGAAAATGGGGCTGTATTCACCTTTCTTTTTCCCGTCCTCTCTACCAACTCCAATATAGCTATAATTCTTTAGGTTATTTTTAAGATATTGATTTTGAGCGTATAAACCTTCCTGTATTCCAAATATCTGGGGGCTGTAATGATTGATTAGACTAGCAACCGATTCCTTTCTGAATTCCCAACCATTTTTTTCATCGTTTGGATTGTCGTAACGGATATTGAAGGTTAATAAAGTGAGAGTTTGTGCTTTGTTAGTTTTTGAAATGAATAGTGAGATAATTAGAATTGAGAATAATATATTTTTCATCTTACAAATAATTAAAAACATATAACATCCTTTGGGTTTGTTATTAACGATTACAATGATATCGTAAATGTAGTTAAAATCTATTCTGGCAATCTTCCTATATGTATCTCTTTTTGTGTTTGTGATAGATATGAGAATACAGGCAATTCTCTTAACTCCTCAATAACTTTATGTTTATTTACATTCACAATAATAACATTTCCCATTCCTTTGCCAAATTCACCTCTAAAATCGTAAAATCCAGCCATAATAGTAAGTTTTCCGGATTGAACTAGGTCTTTATATTTTTTGTAGGCAATGTTTACCTGGTAATCAAGATTTTTTTCAACCACATGGGAGTGGAGACTTTCAAAATCTTTACCGGTTTTGTACTCCCTTATTATTGGCTGTAAAAAGTCAAGTTCGTGTTTAATCCCGTAAGTTTCTTCATCGAATCCATTTAGGTATGCTTTTATTGCCCCGCAATCGGAGTGTCCAAGGAAAAGCAGTAAGGGTGTTTTTAGATGATAGATTCCGTAATCAACCGAACCCTCAGTTGAAAGAATTTGGTTGCCAATATTTTGGATTGAGAACACTTTATTTGACGTATCGGGCATTAAAGAATTCAAGGGTACGCGCGAATCGGCACAAGTAACCAGCGTGATGTAAGGTTTCTGGGCGTATTTAAAGCTCTCGAAATACTCGCGGGGATGGGTTTGGGTAAAGTAGTTATTGCCTAGAATAATATGCGAAATGATCTTTTGTAGGTCAAAGCGTTTTAGCTTTTTAGGGGTTTGTAGTATGTCGGGTTCGCTTTCTCCAACCGCATTGGCAACCACATCATGTAGCGTGTCGCGACGGCTAACATGCCCAAGTAGATGTTCAATCCCTTCAACCCTTAAAATATCACGGACCTCTGAGTGTGCCTCGGCTACCTTAAATTCAATCCCTTTGGATTTGAGATTTTCGTAAAGACGCTTAATCAGTCTAGCACCGCTAGAGTCAATAGTTGCAGAGGTACTCAAATCAAAAATAACTGTCTTTAAAGATGCATCTGATTCTAATATTTTATTCCATACAGTTCTATAAACATAAGCTACATTGAAATACACCAGTTCAGACTCAACCCTAAATAGCAAGATGCCTGGAATTAGCTCATTATCGGGGTGCCTCTTGATATCGGTATATCTGTTTGTGCCGGGAATACGACCAAGGAAAGCAACATGAGGACTCGATACTTTTCTAATAATTAAAATTAGAGAGAACAGTGCAGCAATAAGGACACCCTTCAATATCCCAAAAATAATAACGCTTATCAGAGCCGTCATTGCTATTATAAAATCGAATCGGTTGACCTTGTAAAGTCTCTTCATCTCCTTGATATCAACCAAACCTCTGATGGCAACTAGGACAATTGCAGCCAAAATTACCATTGGAAGGTTTTTTAAAAGCCCAGTAAGGAATAGCAAACACACTGCTATGCTAACCGAAGCAACGATTAATGAAACTGGTGTTTTTGCGCCGGCTTTTTCGTTTACGGCTGATTGAGAAAGACCTCCACTTACGGGATAACCACTTCCCAAAGAAGTGGCAAGGTTGGCAACTCCTAAAGCAAGTAGTTCCTGTCCTGCATCTATTTCGTAACCATTTTTTTGAGCCAGAGTCTTTGCAGCAGAAACGCTTTCAATATAGGCCAAAAGAAAACAGGCAAATGCTAACGGAATAATGCTCCCAATATCACTTAAATTCAAATCGGGAATTTGGAACTTAGGTAGTCCGCTTGGTATAACTCCAACCGTTTTAAAACCCATTGAACCAAGGGGTGTGAATGATATTACAATTACTGATAATGCAACAACAATTATTGCTATTGGTTTACCCGGTAATAGTTTAACTCCCATAACCAGCAACCCGATGGCTACAACACCAAAAATCAAAACGTAAATGTTTGTGCTAGGTAGTTGGTTAATTAGCATTGATAAACGACTAAAGAAACTCTCTCCACCTCCTGGAACGCCAAATAGTTTTGGCAGCTGAGTTAATCCAATTGTGATTGCTGCGCCAGCTTTGAATCCAACCAGCACGGTCTCGCTTATGAAGTTTATTATACTGCTTAACCTCAGAACATAAGCCAATACACTAATGCCAGCAAATATTAATGCCGATAATGATGCTAGGTCAACCCACCGTTGAGTATCTCCACCCGAAAGGCCTGCAAGAGTAACCCCAATAAGCATAGAAATTGCAGAGGTTGGTCCGATAGCCATCTGCTTGCCAGTTCCAAACATCGAGTAAAATATACCTCCAAGAAGATATCCGTAAACTCCGTACTGTGGGGGTAGCCCAGCCAAGGTTGCGTAAGCAAGTGAAACGGGGATTGCGTATGCTGCTAGTGTTAAACCAGCCACTGCATCTCCTCCCAAAAGGTTTAGAGAATATTCCGAAAGCCATTTAATAGCCGGAACATGTTTGTGTAGCTCCTTGTTGAGGTAGTTTCCAATATTCATAATCAAAAGTGTTATGATATTTACTCGCTAGGCTAAAATAATATAATTCAACGGATAAACAAGATGGGAAGTACTTAAAATCAAAAACCTTGATAGGCTAATTGCCTTGATTAAATTTCACCCTTTTCAAATTTTTCGATCATCTCTCCTGCAATACTAATAGTAGGAGGATGGTTTGGGAGATTACCTCTAGTGAACCAGGCTGCTTCGGTTATTTCAATATTGTCTGGACAAATTGGTTGGGTATCGTCTGCTTCAGCAAAAAAGCCAATCATCATCGAACCAGAAAATGGCCAAGGTTGACTTTTATAGTAACGTATATTTTTAACATCGAGGCCTACTTCTTCTTTAACTTCTCGTTTAACCGTTTCTTCGAGAGATTCTCCAATATCTACATAGCCGGCTACAAGCGAGTGCCAACTTTCAGGGAATTTAGCATTGTGTGCCAGAAGTATTTTGTTTTTGCAAGTGATTGCTACGATTATTGCAGGTGAAATTTTAGGAAAAACTATTGTGTTACAATTCGGGCAGACAATAGCCCTTTCATCCGATTTTTCTTTTGTTTTTGAACCACATGTGCTACAAAATCTGTTTTGTGAATACCAGTTCATAATTTGCAACCCTACAATGCTAATCCACGCAATATCTTTGTGTTTAAAGGTTCTAAAAAAGTTAATTTCTTTATAAGTAAAATGATAGTTTTCTATTTCAGGGCAATTCCAAATCAAAAAACATGGAACATTGTCGAGTGAAAATAAAAAGATATGTTTTGTCTCTTTGGGAAAGTTTGAAAAATCCTTTTTTCGAGGGATCTCGATTTCTTCATTATTTATTTTAACCAATAGAGCATTGTTCTGGTAATGAAAAATAAAATCGTTTTCCTCAATTTCGTTACTTGGAACGAATTGATTATTGAATTGATGTGGCAATATTTCATTAATCATACAAAAAGTTCGATTGTTATACTCACTATCTACATTCTTCTAATAGCTTGAATATTTTTGAATCCTTTGATCCAAGTTCTATGGCTTTACTAAAATCTTTTCCAGCCTTTTTTCGATTGCCCATTTTAAAATAAATTTCCCCTCTGGTTGCGTAGGCAGATATGTATGAATCCTTAATTTTTAAAGCCTCGTTTGCATCCCTAAGAGCCTTTTTGAATTCTCCTTTCTGCATGTAATAGTCTGCTCTATTGTTGAATAGAATTGGCTCATAAGGAAATTTTTTTATCAATTCACTTAAATCCGAAATTGCTTCATCGAGTTTTCCTTGTCTCGATTTTATTGCTGCTAAGTTAGAGGCAGCTGGATAAAATTGAGGATCCCTATATAGAACATATTTAAGGTCTCGAATAGCTCCAATAGTGTCCTTCATCAAGAGTCTTACATAGGCTCTACTCGTCCATGCTTCCAAATTAACAGGGTCAATTTTTATTGATAAGTTATAATCTGTAAGCGAGCCATTTAAATCGTTGAGTTTACTTAGGAGAGACGCTCTGTTATTTAGTAGTACAACATTATTTGGTTTAAGTTTCAATGCTTTGTTATATGAAATTAAAGCATCATTATCATTGTCTATTCTTCTTTGTGCAGTACCAAGATTTGATAGAATCTGGAATCTTTGGGGGTGCAATGAATCAATTAGATTCAATGCTTTGATATAGTTGTTTATTGCGCATTTATAATCTGCCTTACTAAAGCAAATATCGGCTAAGTTGGTGTAGTATTTATAATCTTGTCCTTTAGATATTATAAAAGCAAAAAAGCATGTTATTAATAATAATAGCTTTCTCATGAGCAATTATAGTTAAATGATTCCTTCCTTAAAATTCACTATTCCAAGAGTTGTGATGTGAGATTCTTCTATTTGCCGGATTGTTCTTTCTTTGTTAGGATTTCTTTTATTTCTAAATAATTATTTCTTCCAATTGTCAAATAATAGATAATCGCAAATAGAACAGCAATAGAAAGCACTATGAATGTGTATCTTAGGATGACATGATTCCTTATGAATTCTCTAAACAATAGAGGCGTTGCAATTATGAATGATATAAAGAATATCATTATTCTAGCTGGTAAAAGGCCTGAAATTGATACTGATCTTGCCTCATCATTGCTGACATTTATCTCGAGTTCCTTACTTCCATACCAATCATTCTTTGCTTTAAGAATATTAGTTCCTTCAGGAACTATAAACTCTTTCGTTTCCCCGCTTGAGATTGAGCCTATTTCTTTGCCATTAAAAAAAATACTATAGTCTTTAAGGGAATTTATGAATTCGTTTTTTCGTGTGATTATAAGTTTAGCCATTTTTTCTTTCGTGTTATTTAAATGTTTCTAAAATACAATCTAAAATTACATAAAACTTTTCCGAGGCAATATTCTCTTGGGGAGTAGACTGCAACTTCTTTATCCCATGTTAAAAGCAAAGTTAAGAAAGCAAAAGAAACTTGAGCTGTTATTTCTGCCCCAATTTTTTAAACCACGTGTTAGGCAACGGTTATTATATTCTTTGTTTTCTACCAATCACGAAATACAAAATTGAACCTAAAAGCGGAATAAATATCACAACCAAAATCCATATAATTTTATTATTCTCGCTAAATCTATGAGTTAGTATATCAATAAGAGCAATCAATGGAAGAATTAAAAATAATAAAGAAATTATCATCCATGCAATTAATCCGAAATCAGGTGACATTAAGTTCATAATAATTTATATTAAAGTGTTTTTTTGCGTAAATTATCAAGTCGTTAAATATGTAAGTAAATTAGATTTGTCATGAGAAATCATGATATTTAGCGTTTGTCTTTATCTTTAAATTGGTATTATGTTTCGTAATAATTTTCAGTTTGAAACTAAAACTAAATAATTGCTCCTTCTTTTCAAAATGTTTAAGCAAATCTTTTTTTCATTAGTGTCGAAAATACTTCCATGCCATCAAGTCTTTTTAACTGTTGCCTAATGTCCCTATGGTTTGGACTGCTGTACGGCTTCTGCCGTTAAGAACTTAGTTAAAGGTAGCAATAATTCTGCATCTGCCAAATCAGCCACAGTAGGCTAAACCACATGTTGGCATCAGTTTTTTTTCTTTATTCTATTATCAGTTTGTCAGTATAAATGTTTCCATTCGAATCAAAAACTTTCAAAATATAGATATTTGATAAATAATCGGAGACACTTATCTTTACTTCATTTACTTTCTTATAGCTATATGTCTTTAAGAGTTGACCGTTTAAGTTAAAGACTTGGATTCTATCAATCGATGCTTTTTCTGAAACTATAATTACTTCATTCTTTCTATTTGCAGGATTAGGATATATTTTTAAAAATATTTTTTTCTTCAATTCATTAATACTTTGAAGAATTTGAGTTGAACAATCTGAAAAATTTGGATTTAGGTAAATTACAATGTCTTCTTTTTTAAAGCATGCAAGTTCAGAGTGCCAATAAGTTTTTGTAGGAATATTTGTAATCGGGTATAAAAAACCATAAGTACTACCTATGCCTTCAATCCATTTCTCACCGTCACTCAGAGAATATCTTTTTCGATATTTTTCTGAGATTTTAATGGAATCAATTTCTGTAATTCTTGCTTTGTGCCACACTCCTGTTAGCACTTCATCATTTATACTCTTCGTAAAATCATATAGTATAACAGCAGTATCTGTATCAAACCCCCAATAGTCAACACCTATGTAGAAAACAATTTTATCCTTCTCTTTGAAACCGCCTATATAACGTTTTCCCGTATCAGTTTTTTTATAAATCTTAAAATATTTGGTGGTCTTTATCATGGTATCTCCTGAAACATAATAACTTTCTATCCACTTTTCAGGATTGCTTTTTCCACTTCCATATTCTTTTAATTCATTCCAACTTGTTCCGATTGTATCTATTGGGAAATACTTCTGTGCAATCAATTCGATTTGAGCAAGAAGAAGAAAACCTATCAGTAGAAAATGTTTCATAATGTTGGGTTTAGTAAAATTATACCGCTTGTTGGCAGCCGTATTTATTAATCAAAACTAATTTTCCCTAACGGCATTATTTTCATTAAACAAATATTATCACCCATTTTTATACTTTTTAAAAGCTCAACATCGACTTCACAACCAAAAGCTTTCTCAAAAAGCACTTTGCTGTATCCTGTTGTGCATTGACACCATGTTTTACTATCTAACTTATCAACTTCGGCTAGCATAGGGCAAGGGCAAACTGGAAACTGCAAATAAAGAATATGCTCATCATATGATAGACCAGCATTTCTCGCTTTTTCATTATTTGCAAATTCTTCCAAATTCTTCGATGTTGCCATCAGTTCTTTTACAAGAGCGAGTTTTTCGTCCATGGCGTAACCACATTGACATTTCATCCTGATTTTTTTCACTGTTCGTTGGTCGAAATTATCTTCCAATCTTTTCATGGTATTTTTAACCCACGTTGGATTGTCTTCAAATTCTCCGTTTACTACATTTTGAGCAATTGTTTCATTACTTTCAGCTTTTACAACACCAAAGATTACTTGCTCCTGAATTTTTCTTATATCAAACATTGTTTTATTTCTTTTTTGGTTGTACGAAATTTTATTTGCAATTCTCCCCTCAAAACGAGAGGAGAATTGATGTTGTTGATTAATATACTTTTTGAAGTAATTGCATAAACTCTGCCATGTGTAATTGCGAATAACTTTGGATTATCGCAAACAAAGGCACAAATAAAAGCACTCCAATAAGTAATCCTTTGCCCAGAGATTCAAATTTGAATTCTTTCAACAATACAAATAATATCCAAATTACATTAAGAGTAATGATTATATGGGTAATCTGTGAAAACATATTGGCTGCATCCCATGAGATTAGGAATAATCCCATTGTACCATAGTAATATAGAGGCACTAATGCAATAGCTATAAAGAAATCCATTTTTGTAATTCGGAAGCAAATAAAGCAAACTAAATATACAATAATGGAGACAGAACAAGCATTAAAAGCTAACCATTCCATAAATCCAAACTTAGCTTTTGCTAAGAAAAAATATGCGCTGTTCAACAATGTTAGAAACATTAAAACAGCCAATATATAGCTAATAGATAGATTTTTGTTATTTAAACTCATGATTAAAAATTTGTAATTAAAAAATGAAACCAGCGATTTTCTCAATATGATTTAGCGTTGGTCTTGTTTGTTTTAAAGCAATAAAAAACCTTTCAGAAAATTATTTCCGAAAAAATCATTAACCTGTGGTTCCCTGAGGTTAACTATGCTGTAATTACAAATTTTAATACGGTCTTCATTATTTTGTATAAAATTTTAGATGTACAAAAATAAATGCTTCTGTTTAATTCAACAAAAAATCTCTCGTCAATCTTTATCAAATTCTATTAAATAGATTCCAATGCTTGTATGAAGTTCCTTAATATGGCTGCCAACGTTTTCGCGGTGTCGGCTGGGATGACCACGTTACCGCCGTCATCCCAGCCGACACCGCGAAACTAAAGTACAAAAAGTTTGCCTATCAGCAAATCTGCCCGGCTGCAATTTACCGCGTGGTGTGTGTAGTTTTTTATTCGTCTATACGGTTTTCAATGTCCATTTTCTGGTGTAAAACTCTTATTATCTCAACAACATTACTTCTGGATTTCTTGTAGAAAATAATGTGCGATTTCACCAGTGATGCTCTATATCCTTTTCTAATGTAGTCAACTGATTTACCGCTCTCAAAGTTCTCTGCAATAAACTCAATTTCGTCCAAAATTAGATTGTAATATCGATCTGCTTGCTCAAGCGACCAGGTTTCATAGGTGTACAACCATATCTTTTCGATATCTTGATTTGCTTTCTCGCTTATTAAGTATCTCATTTCTTCAAGTGTTTAGCATGAAGCTTTTTGAGATTTTTTGTTCGGTCAAAGTCTTTAACAAATCCGCTCTTTTCTCCAATTTCAAGTTCCTTAATCAAGGCTTTATACCTATTCTCTTCATTTTCCAAAAGTCGAAGTGCAGTTCTAATCACCTCGCTAACAGATGAAAACTTTCCAGAAGAGATTTTCTCATTCACGAAGTTTTCAAAATATTCTCCAAGTAGTATTGATGTATTCTTTGCCATTGTTGATAATTTTTCTCAAAAATACCAATTCTTGGTATCGATTCAAAATCTCGGAACGTTTTTTTGATGAAATGCCACCAACGCCTGCTGCTAAATTGTCGGCCGGGATGAAGACGCCCGCGTCTTTGTCCCCCGACAATTTAGATACCAAGGTAGGAAAAACTTGCCGAACGGCAAGTCTGCCCGGCTGAAATTTAGCAGCTGTTAGGGTACGTAAATTTTCTATAAGAAGGTCAATCCAATTCTTCTGTTAAGTCCTTTTTCGAATATTCTAATTAGTGTCGAGAGTTGGATATTCCCTTTCCCGTTTTCAATTTTAGAAATGTAGCTTTTCTTTGTCCCTGATTTCTCTGCCAGTTGTTCTTGTGTCATTTTAGAAGCTTTTCTTGCTTCTTTAAGCATTTCGCTCACAATGAACATCTGCGCTCTTTCTTCGTACTCATTTCGGCTTTCAGTTCCGATTTTTCCGTGTTCAACCTCTAACAACTCGTCAAAGGCTGTAACTCCTTTGTATTTATCCATAATTAACGTTTTTTTAATTCAAAATATTCTTTCTTTAGTCGTACTGCTCTTTCTATCTCTTCCTTTGGTGTTTTTTGCGTCTTTTTCTGAAATCCATTGAACAATACAACTATTCGACCCTCGTCAAAGCAACAGAATACTCTGTAAATATTGGATTGATATTCAATCCTTATCTCAAATAGTCCGTCACTCCCGCTAATCGGAGCAAGAAATTTTTCAGGCACTCTGTCTACCTGTTTTATCAATTCGAATACGTATTGAATTTTCGCCTTTACTTTATCATCAAGGGTTCTATAAAAATCCAAAAAGTATTCTTTATGAAATATTATTATTCTTGTCATGATGCAAAGTTATCTTAAAAGATAACAAAATCAAAATATTTCTTTAGGAAAGTGTTTGTCGGTCGCTGGAAATTTATGTACCCTAACGTTTTCGCGGTGTCGGGGGATGGCGACGGCAACGTCGTCATCCCCCGACACCGCGAAACTAAAGTACCAAAAAGTTTGCCTATCAGCAAATCTGCCCAGCTGCAATTTACCGCGTGTTGTGCGCTGTTATTATCTTTTTCTTCAATATCGGACTAGTTTTTGGTGTTGTCTTCTAGAAATAAGATTCGGATTGGACTGCAAAAATTCCATATTTCATTTCTATTATTTTTAGTATTCCTAATGATGTATTTAAGATTATGATTTGTTTTGTTTAACCTTGAGAAATAGTTAGAATAGTAATCCCAAAAAAGGATGTTGTGAATTTTTAAAATGTCATTTTTATTCGTTTGCTTTTGCAAAATAAATTCAAAAAACAGGTTAATATCTTCATATGGTTTGTGAGCATTAAATATTGAATCTAGTTCTGCGTTAAAGTAGGTTTTAAACTCATTGATAGACAACCTTAAGGTTTTACTTGCTTTTACATTCTTAATTGTTAGAGAATCATTAGTAAGCGATCTTAGTACATACTCATTTTTAGGAACTGGTGTTATCAAGCCACGATTGCCTTCAGCAAAGGCACATGGTATTGTAATATTTTCTCCTTTGTCTGGAGAAGGAGTGAAAGAGGAATCAGTTAGGTTGTATATAAATCCGATTGCAAAAGATTCGTTATTGGGTTTCTTTGATAATAGTAAACGATTAATTGAACCGTATGAATTCAACGTATCCATTCGAAATGATTCATAAGGATAACCATAAATAATTTTTAATAATTCTTTATCATAATTTTCTGAAATTTTCTTTTCGCAGGAAATCAAACCTAAAAGAAGAATAAGTAATATTCTATTTTTCATGTATACTAAAGTTATACAATGTTGGTACATTCAAGGTTCTAACGCAACTAATTGGTTAATATTTGTAACGTAATAATAGTCAATTTTTTTAAAATTTCCGTTCTGTTGAAACGAGAATAACTCTTGCAGAGTTATTACCCGTTACAACAGAATACCATCATCATTTTCAGATAACATCTCTGGGGTATGCAATCCCTGCCTTCCCTTGGAGTACCATGGCGTTGAACACCTCGTTGGGCGTCTTCCACTCCAGCGTTTTACGGGGTCTGCTGTTCAGTAAATCCTGAACGTGCTTGATCTTCCCCGAGGGGATCGCGTTGAAGTCCGTCCCCTTGGGGAAGAAACCCCTAATCAGCATGTTGGTATTCTCATTGGTCCCCCGCTCCCACGGGCTGTAGGGGTTGGCGAAGTAGACCTGCATCTGCGTTTCCTTGGAGAACAGCCTGTGCTGGCACATCTCCACCCCGTTGTCATGGGTCAGCGTTTTGCGCATGTGCTCCGGTAGCGCCTTGAGCTCCTGAGCGAACGCCCTACGGACGTCCGCTGCGCCCTTGCTGGGCAGCTTGACCATGATCACGAAGCGGGTGGTTCGCTCTACGATGGTGCCGATGGCGCTCTTGCTGTTCTTCCCGACAATCAGGTCGCTCTCCCAGTGGCCTGGGATAATCCTGTCCTCCACCTCCTCGGGGCGATGCTCAATACCCACACGATCTGGGATGGTCGTTCGCCTATCCGCTCGAGGGGTGGGGCGCTTACGCTTCCCTTTGGCCTGACGAAGGTGGCTGATGAGCTCCTTTCTCAGCTCGCCCTTGGTCTTGAGGTAGATGTACGTGTAAATGCTCTCGTGGGACACCTGCATACGCTTGTTTAACCGTTGTTTCTCTTTTAGCCGCTGACTGATCTGCTCCGGAGACCAACCCTGTCTAACCCGAAGAATCACATAGTACTCCAGCAAGGGGTAGCCCTTAATCTTGTTCCCTTCATGCCTTCTGCCGATGATGAACTGGGCGCAGTCATGGGCGTATTCAGCTCGATACCGAAACCCGGTGTACTTCCGTAGCTCGTTCGTAATGGTGGACTTGGAGCGGTTAAGGTACGCGGCAATCTCGGTCTTTGTTTTCTTTTGGTCTAGCAGCGTCTCGATTTTTACTCTATCCTCATAAGTCAATCGATGATAATTGCTCATGTTGCAACTTGTTATTTAACAAAGTTGCGTTAGAATTTTGAACCTACGTTTTACATATACCTGTTACTGCTAACGTTT
>Ga0209099_1003376_pt1 | contig 13006 bp, 3 predicted proteins | sample AD_JPNHW2_MetaG_FD_184430 | JGI IMG/M metagenome (GOLD analysis project Ga0209099, IMG submission 184430) | Active sludge microbial communities of municipal wastewater-treating anaerobic digesters from Japan - AD_JPNHW2_MetaG (SPAdes) (version 2) | ecosystem: Engineered > Bioreactor > Anaerobic >...
CCAGCCACCGCTTACGCTTGTTGCTGTCGTATTCGCCATCCAGATCTTGAAGGGCAGGTTATACATGTTCTGGGTGAAGTTGTTCTTGAAGACGAGCGCTGTGACGTTCCCGGAGCTCATGTGGAGTTCATCGTTGAAATAGAGCATTTCGGTGACGCCATTCTTGTAATACACGTCCGTAGGCAGTGTATTGGCGGTCGTCGTCGTGGCGGGATCGCCGACGGAAAGGACGCTGACGGTCGTCGGGGCGACATAAACTGTTTTAGGAACAGTCTCATTGTTGCCCGCAGTCGAATCACCGGTCAGTTCCACCTCTCCCACAAGCTCAAAGGTACCATTCTGAGCCGGAGTCGGCGTCCAGGAGATCGTATAGGTCGCGGTGGCACCAGGTGCGATCGGGGTATTGACAGGCATTGATATCAGGCGGTCGTCACCATAACGTTTGAGATGGATATTGTAGGCATTCTGCGCGACCAAGCCTTCATTCTTTACCGTCACGTCAAACTGTAGAGGAGTCCCGACGATACCATACCCTGGCCCGGTTATCGCAGTAGCCGCAAGGTCGTTATCGACCAATTCGATAAACTCGACGTTATCGATATAGATTGTCCTGGAGGAAGTACCTCCGCCATGCTTGAAGGCGATGAAGGTATCGGTTCCGACATAACTTGTGAAGAGAACTTCATACTGGGTATGCGTTGTCGTGAGAGCTGAGATCACGCCTACCTGCGTAAAGACGTGCGTAGTGGGATCTACGGAGCCAACCAGCAGGTTATCTCCGGCTGTGCTGGTACGAGCGTAGAACCTGACTTTGATGTTTCTCAAGGGTGTGGTAAAATCTGGAGTGATCAACATCACTGTCGCGGCTGTGTCCGTCGAATTATACAGTCTGACGCTGTTCGGAGTACTGACGGCGTAAGAACTGGAATTGTAGGTGTTGACGTAGCCGGTGGTGACCGTGGAGTTTATGTATGAACTCCAGCCCCAGGGCAACGCGGGTGCCGTGACGGTATCGAAGTACTCGTTGTGTGGCAGAGAGGTGATCGTGGGATCAGGCAGGGTCGTGAAATCGAAGACCATGAAGTTGTGATCCAGGGGATCAGGACTCAAACCACCTGAATTGAAGGGAAGGACAGCCCAATACCAAGTCGTATTGTAACCCAGATCTATATCCGTTTGAGCAGAGAGATTGAAGCTCGTTCCGGTTGACTCGTAGAAATACTCGCCATAATAGCTGGTTGCAGGATCGATTGGATCCGAGCCGACATAGACTTCGTAATATGCGGGAGTTCCGCCGGTTAGAGACGCTGCCCAACTGAGGATTGCGTTGTTGGGATCTACCACAGAGGTTCCATCAACTGGACTTTCCAGGGTTACGTGTTCCGGTGCTCCGGCGGGAGTCTGACGGATCATCACGTTATCCACGAAGAAGTCATTATCCGCGTTACTAATGGTTGACTCTCCATAGAAAGCGATGTATTTGATTCCGGTGTAGGCATCCAGAGGGAAGGTCAGGTGATCACCTGTGTAGGAAACGTTGTTGTACACATAGGGTGAACCGGCATTGTCATATTGACGCACTACGTTCGCCGGGCTCCAGGTAGTTCCGTCACCTATGAGGATTATAAACTTATCATCAACACCGGTGGTTCCGTTGACATCCGCGGTGATAGGAGCTGCCGCGCCCCAATCAGTAAGTCCGATGTCGAACTCAAGTTGATATCCTGCTCCGGGCATCTGGATGGGAGGGGTGATAATCCAATGCTGTCTGGCAGTCGAGTAGATATTCATACGTGCAGACCAGTTAACCGGAGTCACGACAGTATCATTGACCCAGTTATCCTGCCCCCAAACCGTCGAGCCTGATGTTAAGATGCTGGGGTTAGCCAAGGCACCGCTCCATCGGGTCCAGTTTGCTGGCGGGAATGTCGCACCTGTAGTCCCGAAATCTTCCAGCCAGGGCATGGTGTAGATCGTGGGATCCGGTATCGTCGTGAAACTGAATACTGTGTTTCCGGTCGATTCCCCAGTGGAGTTAAAAGCCACTACTTTCCAGTAATAAGTAGTCAAGTAATTCAGAGCAGTTGTGGAAGTCCAGGTAACTGCGTATGGATTAGTGACTGTTCCTAAAAGGGTTGTAGGGTTGGAATTGGTATCGCAGTATATTCTGTATCCACTCGGAACTCCTCCGGTTGTGGGAAGTGTCCAGGTGAAAGCCGGGAATTTTGCCACTCCGGTTGCTGAATTTGATGGCGCTGTAGGTGTCGCTGCTCCCGGGACGATCGCTGCCAGATTTGGGCCAAAAACGTGATCGAGATATATACCTGCGGTGGAAGTAGTGGTGAGTACTTCAAAGCCCAGATAGTAGTTTCCGGGAGTGATCGCACTGAGATTTCTCGAAGCATGAATCCACTCAGTCGTGACCGGCATGGATATAGTTGAACCGATCAGGTTCCAGGTGACCCGGTCGGTGGAGTATTTGATGTTGAGCAATCCATATCCGGTAGTGGCAGAAGTACGATAATAGAAATCCAGGACGGAGCTTCCATTTATCGCAAGCAATGGCGTGGACAGGATAGCTGGGATGGTGCTGGCTGATTTATAGGCACTTGCAGTCCCGTGAAAGGGCAGAGTGGTATTGCGGCTCCAAGTACCTGGATTCGCCCAACCGATAGGCGGGAAGGTTGTGTTCTCGAAGCTTTCTCCCAACTGATTTGGTCCCGGTGTACTGAAACTCCAGACCGGGCAATCTACTGCTTCACCATTATCATTACGGGGTACAACCTGCCAATAGTAGGTGGTATTGGGGGAAAGTGTCGGGACGTAGGTTGTCGTAGTGATATCATCCGCAACAAGGTTTTCCGGGGGATTTGATGTGTCTAGGTATACATCGTAAGTGCTAGGCATTCCTCCACCACTTGCCCAGGAAAGGTTTGAATCAAGAAACGCATATCCGTTATTAACCGGATAAACTATGACTGCCGGATTAGGTGGATCTACTTGAGGTGTTACGATGCATATATTGGATCGACTTGTCGATCTTGTGCCTGCGGCGGTTGGCCAGGTTGTATCCTGTTGTTTGTAAACGACTTTATAGTCCGGGCTGGTGCTGTTATAGCGATAGGTCGGATAACCGACTACGTAATCGCCATCCCAGTTTTTCCAAAAGATTTCGATATTGCTGGTGCCATTCCAATCGAAATTCGCCATATTAAAGGCGAAATAGTGCCAGCCACCACCATTAAAGGTCAGAGTCCCCGAAAAGACCTGAGTAAATGCGGTGGAATCAGGCATAGCTTGTCCGGTTTCATCAGCAATTGTTGTATAACTACTCAGAGTAGTGTGGCGGACAAAGCAATGCACGTTTATTATCTGGTAATTGGCTGGAGTATTGCCAACGTAGTAGCCAAGACCGGTGATATTAGCTGTCCCGTCATAGCCCGCTGTATTCATTTCTGCAGCAGTTATGATAGTTTTAGTCCAGCCAAAGTCGTGAAAACCGCTGATTGGCCCATAAGTCGCTGCTGAGCTTGTGCCCAAAGCTCCTATTGGATAGGCATCTGCCCAGGCAAAGGCGACTACGAGTAAGATGAAGCTTAAAAGGATTAGTTTTTTCATTATAACTCCTTGAGTACAAATGAGATTGTGAAACATCCGGGGGAGAATTTTGCCCGGAACGCTGGTTATTGATGTGATAAGCTCAAGTGAAGGACAGGGGAGGCTGGCAAGGGGAGGTGTGGCGGTCAATAATGTGCGACGATCATCAACGGAAATTCCCGAAAAAGCCGGCAAACGCCGATCCTTCGCGTTTTCATTTTTTGATAAGACAAATTGGTTAAAACGTCCCTTAGCGGCCGAAGAGCCTGCATTGTCGAGCGTTTCTTTCCGACCATTAGGCCGTAAGCGACAGGGCAACGAAACTCCTTCCTGGGTAGTACTCCTCAGGACAATGTTCATAGACTAAAAAACTAAACCTGATGCGAGATCAGGTTTGTGATCCAACGAAGCCAACATTCTACAAAGTAAGCACTTACACTTTCACAACAAGTGTGTATCGCAATCATCAGCTGTCAAGAATTTCTTTTTTCTAAGTGGATTAAGTAGCAGAGACATCTTGTCTCTTGAGCGACAGGATGTCGCCCCTACTCATCTTGCTATCTTCTGGCTATCCTCTCTCTATCATCTTACGTCATGACATAAGATGATAGAGAGAGGATAGCCAGAAGATGGGGTTGAAACACCGAGACACAGAGATCAAAAGAAGATCAAAAAGAGTCAAAGAGCTAAAGAGGACAGATGGCTGGATGTATAGATGGATGAATTAGAACAGGGAAGATATTAAAGAAGCAGAAAGAGTTAGTCTTGGAAGGACGACAATAATCTAAGTCCCGGAAGGACGACAATAATCTAAGTCCCGGAGCGACGATACTCCATAGCCTGGGGTGGAGCGAAGCAAAACCCCAGGAACACGCAAGCCCAGAATACCTCTCCTGAGCCCTGGAGGGGCGACACACCCGCAGGAACGGAGTCCTGCGCTACGGGGCGGCAAACACCATGGTCGGATTGAAATCCTCCCAACGTCTGGAAACCCATTAAAATGGGTTGATCGTGTCTGGTTGGCATATCGGATTACGATCCTAGAAACACTTTCCTTCATTATTGTAATGCCGTTCTGACGGTTCTCTACCACATCGTGTTGGTAAGTATGTTGAGATGGTAGCGTTGGGGTGGCAAATTCTGTTTGCCACAGAGGCTATAGGCCTCTTGAACAGGCGTAAAAGCCGCCTCAGCCGATCATATCGGCAGCCCTTTCAGCATAGACTATTTCTCGGTTTATACATTCTACCCACCAAGTTTGAATGAGCAAAAAGAAGGCTTCCCGGAGGAAGCCTTCATATTATCCGGAGCCAGGCAGGAAATGCTCGTCCTGCTGAATTCCGTAGTTTAGTTTATGCTCGGTTCTGGATCATTGGTAAGCTGTCACATAGTAGAACTTGTACTGTGTGGCAGGGCTAAGTGTGATGGTGTGATTCGGCGCGAGAACTGTCTGCAGAGGAGTTCCCCAGGGCATAGTCAGATAGGCGTCGTTTGATCCATACACACGATAACCTGTGGCGCCGGTGACGGCGTTCCAGCTGATCTGGACGTTAGTTCCGTTCATCACGCAGGTGACATTGGCGGGAGCAGCGAGGAATGAGAAGGTCGAGAAGTTTCCTTCGTCCGCGCCGATATCAGGAGTGACGTTGCGGATATCGCCGTCGATATCGTCGACGAGAACCGTGGGCAGATAGATACCGTTGCTTTCCACGTTGGTTCCCACAGCGGGATTGATATGCAGGTTGTAGGGAGCGACCGCGCTGAGGAAAGGAACGTTTTCATAGTAGGAATTCTGGTCTTTTCCGACGTTCAGAGCTTTGTATTCCGCGAGAGTCTGGCAGCTGTTCGTTCCGTCATAATAGACCAGGTGATTGGCGCTGGGTGTTCCGGCATAGTAGATGTTTTTATCCATCGTGGCGATAAAGTTGGCGAAGGATGCATCTCTCTTCCAGAAGGCAACTGCCCGTCCGGAAGCGCCGGGAACGCTGTTGTTTACGAAGATGTTGTTCTTCAGGTCAACCGGACCGCTAAAGGTCGAGAAGAAACAGGCGGAGCTGGAATTGCTGGAACCGGTTGCGGTAAGCAGAACGCTGTTGTTATAGACATTGGCTCTCTCACCCTGGGTGACTTGCATATCCAGGAGGGAAATACCGCAGACCTGAGGATCGGGAGTGTTATAGGTGGTGTTTGGAGCCTTGATATCATAAACCATGTTGTTATAGATATTGGCGAATCTATCCTGGACGTTGATACCGGAAACGAGCTGTATGGTCTCACCGGTCAGCAGGATGTTGTGGATGTTGTTGTTGTAGATATTCGCGGGGGTATCCAGGCTCATATTCTCGATGGCGTGAATTCCCCAGAAGACCATACCGGTTGAGATATTGTAGATGTTGTTGTCGTTGATATTGACGTCATAGGCACGCATCGTATAGATTCCCCAGTTTACCATACCGGTCGTGATATCGTGGATATCATTGTGGTGGATGTTGATCATCCCCCATCTGGGTGAACTGACATATATACCCAGATACCAGGCAGCCGTGGTGACGGTGCCGCTGATGGTGTTGTGGTGGATCTCGATATCGGCAGGATCGTTCAGCAATACATTGGTGATCGATCTGGTGAGGTTACCGCCTGAGAAGGCGTTGTTGTAGATGGTAGTGCTGCTGACACCGTATGAATTAATACCATAGATGGTGGAGGCGCAAGGCTCGCTGGTGGGGTAGTTGATAACGTTGTCAAAGATGCTCATCGCGTTCTGGTATTCCAGGAGCATATTATTCTCCGCGATTGAATTGAACACGCATCCTTCGATGATGGCGCCTTCGTCTTCAGAGGAATCCATACCAGTCATCCAGATACCGTTGTAGGCACTGGTGATCGTGATATTCTGATAGCTGTTGTAGCTATTGTTCGAGGTAGTGACGATCGAATAGACGCCGATCGTGCTTGGGTTGTTTCTGGAAAGGGTAACGGCGCAATTCTTGATCTGATTGTAGGAGCTACCACCGGACATAGAATTGTCGGTTAACCAATAACCGTATTCAATGTCTTCTCCGGAGCCGGGATTGGCTACATCGATGCCGTCGAAGCTGATGTAGTTCGCGCCGGAGAACTTGAATATATAATCACTGGTTCCACCGGTTCCGGGTGCTGTCACGCGGGGATTCGCGCCGGTGCCTGATTTTCTGAACACCACGGGATTATCGGCAGTACCGCTGGCTACGATCTCGGGGATCTGAGCGGTTTCGTTGAATGTCAGTCCTGCGGGAACGTTAAAAGTGACTCCGCCCTGGCCTATGCCAACGCTGTTCATGGCGTTGATCGCTGCCGTGAAGGATACGAAGTTATCGGGACCGCTGCCGGAAGGATTGATGGTCTTTTCTCCTCTCAGAGGAAGACCGCCGGTCGTGAATCTCCAGATCGGGCATCCGGTAGCGGGTCCGGAAGCATTATAAGGAACAATCTGCCAATAATATACGGTGTTGATCGATAGATCCGTGGGCGGATTGAAGATGGTACTGGTGCCCATTTCCATATTGTTGGCGATGCTGGTGGGAGGCGTGACACCTGCTCCGTTCGTGCCGAAAAACAGCTTGTAACCGGTAGGTAAGCCACCGCCACTGGTCCACATCAGGTTTGAAGCGATCGCAATACCGGTCGCGTTGTTAGAGGGGAAAACGACTGTCGCGGGATTTGGCGCTGAAGCCATTGCCCGGTTGAAAGTATAGGTCGTTCCTGAGCTAAGATAAGAAATATCACTGATCGAGGAATTCTCGAAAGTGGTGGAATAACTGATCGACGAACCGGGGGTAATACTGTAGAAGTTTCCGGAACCGCCGGGAGCCATATTGATGCCGATGGTGGCGCTGGGGGAGCTCGGAGTGGTCAATGAACCATAAACAAATTCGATCTTGTCCGAGGTTTCATACAGCTTGACCTGGAAGTTCTGTCCGGGGTTGCCGCTGTAATCCCACATGGCATCAGCCCACTGAGCTGTGAAGACGCGGTTTGGGGCAGAGCCTGTCGTGGTATATGAGAGCCCCGCGCAATCCATGTCGTCCCAAAGAGGAGCTAAGAAAGGATAGTAGGAGGTGTCCGTCGAAGACAACATGTTCTCATAAGAATAGAACCAGGAGTGGTTGCTTCCCATCGCCAGATATCCGTTTGTGGACATCTTTACTTCGGTATAAGCCGTTCCACAATAGTTGAACGTAAATCCGATGGGGATCGCCAAACTCAGTTCTTCATCTGAGAAATAGCCGTCACCTGATACACCGGGGAAGGTCCCTGAGATCGCCGTATAGGTCCCGGCTGAGGCAACTGGCGGACTGTAATAGTCAGTTATCATAGCCATGGAAAAACAAACCATGGCAAACATCAGCAGCGTAAGAGATATTCTCTTCATTACTGTCTCCTTAAGTGTTTTAATAGGTTTTCACTATGCTAATCGGATACACGAACCTTACGCAAGCTCCGGGGGTGAGGATTCTGCGCCTGAGGCACAGAGACGCCGCATCTTTCCCGGGGCATTCCTGTTTGTTGTACTTTTTACCGATTGGCGATAAGGCTGACGACTCATCCGTTCCATGTGCTCTGATAGTTGTAATAATGTGCGAAGATTACTATGAACAATGCGAGCGCAGGCAAGGGACACCGAGTTTTCCGCCATTTCAAGTCTGTATTTTAAATCTGATCCAAGCCCCAAGCAGTTATCTTCAGAGAACGAACCGGTTACGAGCGATAAAGCCCGTGCGGTACAAATGTCTGAATAAGCTGAATCCGACTTGAATCCAAATTCCACCATGGTTTACAACCTTTAATTACAAAATTTTTACTATCGATATGCTGATATTAACTACTGACATCTGAGTGTCAAGATGAAATGCTGATCAGAGGAGCGGCAATTTCGGTATAACGCTACTAAAGGTTGCAGTTGGCGGATCGGACTGAGGTTAATTATCTTCTGGTATCGATCTCAGGAGGGAGATCGTGGTATGATAAGTGATCCTGAGTTGTTTGCTCAGCTTCATTTTGTTGTAGTGATTATGCTTGTAAAGGAATCTGATAACGTCCGTCTGGTAGCGGTGATTAGCGCTTTTCCAATCCAGATCAGCCATTTTGATGATGTAGCCGGCCAGAGCGGGATCCAGCCCCGTCTCTCTATCGCGGGCATAACCGAAGCGCAGATCGGGAACAGGATAACCTGCGTCTACCAGCTTTCTCCGGATCGCCTGAAGAGTGGATACCTTCAGCCCGAGCCGCTGCAGGATCGCGCTCCCGTTCTCGTTCTGATCACGATGATAGAGCAGGAGCTGCTGTTGAAACCGGTATTTGATGCTGCGCCAATCCCTGTCCAGGCAGGATTCCAGGCAGCGTGAGGTCGAATCCTCTCTTCCTGAACCCGTTTGATAGGAGTAATGCTTCTCCATGAATTCAGGGTATTCTTTGACGATGATCGCCAGTCTGGTGTAGAGATGGATCCCCTGATCCTGCATCTCGATGGCGGCATCGTAACCCTTTTTGAAATAGTATTTTGCCAGGACGAGATCCTTTTCCTGTTCCAGATAATAGTGAGCGAGGTAGTAGCAGGCAACGGGAACCTTTTGGGTGATATTATGCTCCTCGCAGTGCCGCAGCATATTGGATAGAGCTTTGTTTCGCTTTTCGTGATTCGGATAGCGCTCATACAGTGAAGCGGTGTTTTCCAGACAGAGTGCTTGCCAATAGCGGCTCTCGGTCATATCATAAGCTTCTCTGTAGCACTTCAGGGCGGTTTGCCATTCCATATGGTTGGCGTACCAGATCCCCTGTACCATTTGAAAGCCGGAAAGGTAGGTATCTAGATCAAGCTTGGCGCAGAGACTGCTACCCTCGAAATAGGCATCAAAGGTCTCTTCAAGACGGTCGAGCTTCATGTTTATTCCCATGCTGTAATAGAGGCCGATGATCAGCCGGTAATGCAAGCCGTGGCTTCGCATGTAATCGAGATAGTTGTTGTAATCTCTCATATCACCGGGGATCACGCCCATGAGAAACCGGTTGTGCCGGAAAGCCAGCTCGGTGGCGTCGATCACTACCTGCAGCATTTTGGACAGAGCGAAAGAACGCGACATCTGCAGATAGCGGCGGGAGTTCTTCATATCGAACAGAAGATAGTAGAACGTGGAGATCTCGCTGAGAGCATAGGCATATAGATCATTCTTGGCAATGGTCGAGCCCCGGGATTCGATCATGCCTTGCAGTAGCTGCTCCGCCTGAGTCAACTGCCTGAGACCTTCCACCATGTTCCCGTCCATGTACCAGAAAAGACCCCAAAGCAAATGGTGACAGGCCCTGACCTGGGGGTCGAGGCTGTTCTGCGCGGAAAGCTGTTCCACACCATCCAGCACCTGGGCGTCAACCACCCCTAACTGGAGCCAGTATTGCTTGATCAGGGACAGATGTTTGTCGACGTACGCCGCGCTATGTGCCATCTTGTCACCTTATAATCCTCTATTTCACGATACATCATCATACTTTTCAACGTCTGGTATCAGGGCGATTTTGTCAACCCCGGAGTTTCTCCCAAAATAATCAGTGATAGCGCTTGACAAGAATTATTGATGCGTTCTACTGGATAGTAGATATGCAAAAATTTAGATTCGGGATGCCGAAAGCATGAACAGAAGTAAGTTAATCCGGTTCACGCAAGAGGGGAAGGAGTCCAGGTTAAAGAATGACTCCCGCCCACAGCAAGTAAGCTGTCAGAAAGGCAGAGCCGGCAGACTGGATCGCAGAATAGAAAAATTTAATATTAGAAACAAGCTGCTTTGACAGCAAGGAGAACGAAGTGACAAGAGCCGCACTAGTCCTGGTGATATTGCTTACGGGTATATGCTTCCTGAGCGCCCATATAAGCGATTACTACACCTTTTCCGCAACAACCGAAACCTACACGCCAATTACCGGCACCAGTGTCCCGACCGCGATCGGAGACAACGTCATCTCTAACCCCGTTGACATAGGCTTCACATTTACCTATGGGGTCAACACCTATACACAGGTGAAGATCAGTTCTAACGGATACATCACTCTTGGCACAACTCCAGGTTCCACACAGAACAATTCGTTGAGTTCCACCTACTGTCCGGTGCTTGCTCCTTTGTGGGATAATAACTATCTTCAGGGTTCAGCGCAATACCAGCTCTCCGGCACCGCTCCGAACCGGGTTTTCACGATCCAGTGTTCCGGAGTGAAGTGGCCGACCAATACCGCCACGGTCTTCAACTTTCAGGTCAAGATCTCTGAGAACGGGACGATAGCGTTCATCTACGGTCCCGGGGTGGGAACTCCGACCAATGCCAGCGCGTCCATAGGCATCAATATGCTTCCCGGAGGTTTTGAGAATTTCTTGAGCGTGACCCCAGGGAATCCGGCGAGCGCCTCCGACGTGGATGAGAATCAAACGATCAATGCCTGGCCCGGAGCCAATACCAAATATGTGTTCAGCGCACCCGTCCAGTATGTTAATGATCTCGCGGCTGTCTCTATCACAGGCAATCTGACTCCCACCGCGGAAGTATCGTATAACTATGTCATCGCAGTTCGTAACAACGGTACAGTGGCACAAACGAACTACAACGTAAGCATCATGTCCGGAGCGACTCAGCTTGCCACAGTGGCAGGTCCCGCCATCGCCCCCCAGGCATCGGTAAACGTGACCCTGGCGTGGACGCCGGCAACACCGGGATCGATCTCGATCACCGGGAAGGTTGATCTGGCAGGAGACGAAAATGCCACCAACAACTCAACCTTGCCCTTACCGCTGATAATACAAACCGCCGGAACAACCGCTCTGACGATCGGTGACGGTTCTGAAGCGGCGAGAAAACCGATCGACCTTTCATATTTGAACAGCATGTTCCAGACGATCTTTCCGGCTTCTGAGATAACGGTGAACGGATTGGTCACCGGAGTATCCTTCTATAATGATTTTGTGGATGAACGCCCCAACCAGCCCACGAAGATCTGGATCGGAACCACGACCCAGACCAACCTCAGTTCCGGCTGGATCCCCGCGTATCAGATGACTCTGGTGTTTGATGGGGTGGTACATTACCCCATAAGGCAGAATGTGATCCATATCACCTTCAATACCGCGAATCCTTTCACATACACAGGTGGAAACCTGGTGATGCTGGTCAATCGCCCCATGGACACCAACTTCTATAGCTCCGGCAACAACTTCTTATGCCAGACAGTGGGTAGCACTCGCTCCCGAAATGCCTATTCTGACGTTACGAACTTTGACCCCAATGATATGGGAACAGTGGGCACGGTCAGCGGTCAATTTCCCAAGACCACCTGGTACATGATCCCGGGTGGGAATGATCCTGCTTTTAGTGTTGATCCAGCGAGTTATAATTTTGGACAAGTCGTAATCAATCAAAGCCAAACTCAGGTTTTCCACGTGTACAATTCTGGTGGCGGAATATTGAACATTAGTAGTATAAACGTCAGTGGCAGCCCATATTTCAATCTTCAGGGGCTACCAACATTACCTATCGCTCTGGGAAGCGGTCAGTTCACGACTTTCACGGCACAGTATCAGCCGACCGGAGTGGGTAACCACACAGGAACGATCAACATCACCGACAATCTGGCAAGACTCGTGCATGCAGTAAACCTGAGCGGAAGCTGCATCGACCCCACGGTCAACGCCATACCTTATACCCAGAATTTTGACGGTACCGCTGTGCCAAACCTCCCCTTTGACTGGCAGAAACTTACCTGGGGTAGCGGATCGGTGACAACCGTGACAACCTCTCCGTTCAGCGCCCCGAACTGCGTCCTGATGAACAATTCCAACAGCTCGACAGGCCCCTACCTGATCGCGCCACCGGTCAGTTCCGCCTATCCTGTCAATACCCTACGGATCAGATTCAGGGCAAAGGCAGCTTCCGGATTCAGCCTGAATGTGGGTGTGATGTCCAATCCTCTGGATCCCGCAACCTTCACCGGGGGACAGATCGTCATGCTGTCAAACTCATGGACGGAATATACGGTCGATCTGAGAAACTATCAGGGAACCGGTGCCTATATCGCTTTCCAACACAACCAGGGCGGTAATAACAGAAGTATCTACATCGATAATGTGGTGATCGAAGCTCTGCTTCAGAACGATCTCGCCTCGCTGCAGATCACGGGAGAGACGACCCCTAACGCGGGATCAACATATAACTACTCCATCACAGTTGCCAACCGGGGATTAAACACCCAAACTGATTACCAGGTCAAACTATTCAAGACAGGCAACATCGAGCTTGCTTCGGCTGAAGGTCCGGCTCTGACTGGTAATAGCCAAGCCACTGTGACGATACCCTGGACTCCGACCACCGTGGAAAGCACTCAGCTCTATGGCAAG
>Ga0209099_1003377_pt1 | contig 13003 bp, 14 predicted proteins | sample AD_JPNHW2_MetaG_FD_184430 | JGI IMG/M metagenome (GOLD analysis project Ga0209099, IMG submission 184430) | Active sludge microbial communities of municipal wastewater-treating anaerobic digesters from Japan - AD_JPNHW2_MetaG (SPAdes) (version 2) | ecosystem: Engineered > Bioreactor > Anaerobic...
CACTGACTGCAGCCGAGATCAGCCCGGCCATGAGCATGGTGCAGATCCAGGCAGTACTTATGGGCCTGCTCATCGCAGGAGGCATGCTCATCCCCGGCAACATCCCCAACATCATCTCCGCCGGAAAGATGGGCATCTCCAGCAAGGAATGGGCCAAGCTGGGTGTTCCTCTGGGCCTCATTCTGATGGCGGTATACTTCGTGTGGATCTTCTACGTGCCGTTCCACATCGAGTTTCATTTCTGAAGGCGGGATAGTATCCCGCTGATATTTTTTTATAATTGATAAATGAACATGTTATGTCCGGTTCTTTTTTGATATTGCAGCCAATGCAAATGAAAACCAATCATTTAAATGCCAAAAGGTTCCAATCCACCGGCCAGACGGCAAACGGTGAGGGCAGACATCTATGCCAAGCGGCAGGTATACGAGAATAGAAATCACCCAGGAGGCCTACATGGGCCTTGAGGCTGAGGCGGTATTGCAGGGCAAAACTCTCAAAAAGCTGGCGTCGGACCTGATCCTCGGCAGCATATCGGAGAAGGCATTGCAATTTGTGCAGCAGAGCAGCAAATCCCTGCTCGAAGAAGAGGGCGGAATTCACGACAAAAAAGAGGATGCTTCCGACACATATTGCCCCAGGATATCCGAGAACATACAGGCTATCCAGAAGATAAAGGAGCTGTGGTCCAGAGATCCCAGGCCCTCGCAGAGGGAGATCGCCAGGATAATCGACTATCCTGCATCTTCCACCAAATATCAGATCAAGAATATGCTGGAGAGGGGCGAGCTGAAGGGCTGATACATTTATCTATTTTTTGAGGCATTTTACGTATATCCTGTAGCCTAACAGGTTGAGTCCGGGCCGGCCGGGCAGAACCCGGCGCTCCAGGAAGCGCGAGACCCTCTCCTGAACGAATGCGGGATCGACGAGCGGCCGCCAGCGGCTCATGAAGAGATAGCCCTGGAACAGCTTGAAATCAAAGCCCCGGTGGCAGAGCACGGCAAAGCCGCTGTCCTCCAGCCACGCCCGGAATTCCGCAGGGGATACGTACTCCGGAGGGGATATCCTCTCCCGGAAGAGATGCTTTCGCAGCAGGGTATAGTGGGAGATGCGGGAGAAGAAGTCGACAACCAGCACCCCTCCAGGCTTAAGGACGCGATAGAACTCCTGCAAAGCGAATAATGCAGCGGCAGAGTTGGGCAGGCAGGTCAAAACGCCGCTGCTCACCACCCGATCGAAGGACTGGTCCCGGAAGGGCAGGGCGGTGACCGAGCCCTGCAAGAAGCCTGCGGCAGTCGGGGCGGGGCGTACCGCCACTTGGCCGCCGCCGGATCGATCCAGCCCCTCCGCCCGTACAGCGGCTCTTTTCAGCATATTCTTGGAGAAGTCCATTCCGACAGCGCGAAATCCTCCGGGAGCGGCTCTGGCCTTTGCAGTGGCTTTTGCAGCATCAGGTGCGTCCCTTTGGCCGGCATCTCCTTCTCCCTTGCATAGAGCCCTCAGAAGGAGATTTCCATTGCCGCAACCGGCATCCAGAACCACTCCGGAGGCACCGGAGAAGCAGAACCTGGCCGCCTCCTCCTCGAACTCGGCCATCATCTTCAATATGAAATCCGGGGTGTCCTCCGGCAGGTCGCGGGCCATCTTGAGGTCGGCATCGTCTCCACACCTGCTCTGGCACTCCCAGAAATCCAGCTCCTCCCTCTGCAGGCGGGCCTCAAGCCCAGGAAGATCAGAACTCTTGCCCATGAAATGGATTCACTCCCGCGCTCCGATGAAGTGAGAATTATTAATAGTTTGCCAGGGAATAATTGTGATCGCAATTTCAATCCAATTCGCTCATCGGAAAAAGGAGCCGGTGATATGGCTGCAAGAGGACATGCAAGAGGACATAATAGAGAGCTTGAGGAGATCGCAGAACGGGTGATGGATGAGCTGGAGGGCCACCTCTCGGCTATGCAAAAGGCCGCCGAGCAGATCTCATCCGGCCGGGCGCTGGAGGAGGTTGAAGTTTCCGGCTATTCGCTCTATCTGGCCAGGAAGGACCCCAGGGACAGCTCCAGCCGGGCGGAGGCGGTGATGTGCAGCATGGAGTTTGATCGCTACTTTCAGATTCTGGAGCAGGCCGCATCTGCGGGAGGCCTGTGCCTGGAGGAGGAGACCGAGCTGGAGGTGGAGCTGCCCGAGGCGGAGTTTGAGGAGAACATGATCACCGGGGGCTTTGAAAAGTACAAGGGCCTGGCGGTGGGCCATCACAACCAATGCCTGGAGGAGCTGATGGTGCAGGTCTGCCACCTCCTCAAGGAGAGGGGCCTGGCTGTAGCCTGCGTGCCGGACGAGGATGTGATCTTCTATCTGCCCATCTGACCGGCCTAAAGTGATTCTGCTCCGACCTTCCCTGGGTAGGTAGTGCCAAGGAGAAATCATGACATACGGCCCTCTCTATATGGCGGCCTATTTCATCCTCTTCGGAGCGGTGCACAGCCTGCTGGCCGACCCCGGATTCAAGAATTGGGCCAGGGCAGCTTTAGGCTGGGGCTATAACCACTGGCAGCGGCTGGGATACAATCTGCTGGCCATATTCATGATGCTGCCGTTCATATCTATTCTGATCTTCCTGCCAGGCGGAGAAGTCTACAGCGTCCCTCCTCCCTGGAGCTGGGCCATGATGGCCGGCCAGATGCTGGCGGCAGGAGCGGCGCTGGCGACGCTGCTGCGCACCGGCGTCTCCAGCTTCCTGGGCCTGGACCAACTGAATAGGGAGAGAGATAGATCAGGAGGGCAGGTGGACGGACGCGGGGGTGGGCTGGTGAGGGACGGCATTTATGGTCGGGTGAGGCATCCTCTTTACGTCTTTTCTATCCTCTTCCTCTGGCTTGCACCCATCATGACCGAGAGCCTTCTGGCCTTCAACATCTCTGCCACCATCTACTTCGTCCTTGCTGCCAGGCATGAGGAGAGGTCTCTGGCGATGGAGTTTGGAAGCGAGTATGAGGTGTACAGGAGATCTGTGCCCATGTTCCTGCCAAGGCTGCGGCCAATAAAAAAATCCATATAGATGGCTGACAGAACGCATATCTGGACATATCAAGGCATATCATAATTTCCAAGTATAATTGTCAGGACCTGGGCGAAATTTATGACGGATAGACATTCGGTCTCACTATGGGGTGCGCTCGCCCCGGCATTGCTGGCGGCCCTTGCTGCATCGCTTCTTTTGGGAGGTGTGGCGGCAGTTGAATCCGGAGCGCCCATCCCGCCGGAGAAGTTCTCAGATGATTACTACAAGGTCTACGGCACTACCGATCTGGTCGTCTCCCTGGACAGCTCCCGCCTCTATCAGGGGGAGAAGTCCTCTCTCTTCCTGACAGTCACCAATCGGGGGCGCATAACCTCTTTTGAGGCAAACGAGGAGCCTGCGGCCAATAAGAGGGAGGAGATGATAGCCGCCCAGAAGGAGCAGGAGCTGGAGAAGCTGAGGACGGTCGCCCAGGATGTCTCCGTTCGCCTGCGCGCCGAGAACGAGAGCGCCATAGACATAACCCGCTCGGTGGCCTATCCGGGAAGCATCCGCGAGGGGCAGACCTCGGCCCGGCTGGAGTTTCCCCTCGAGGCCTATAAGAATGCCGCACCCGGGGAGTACCGGCTCTACGCCGACATCAACTACACCTATCAGAGGGATGTGTCTGTGGAGGGGGATGAGGACCGGCCGGAGAGCCCCGACGTCTTCTACTGGTACGAGCCCAAGAGCCAGAGCCTGCCCATCTCCGTAACTGTGGAGAGGAAGAGCCTGGCCGAGTTTGCGGTTTTAAGCATTTCGCCCCGCACCCTGGCGGCGGGCTCAGAGGACAATGTGGTCAAGATCTCCATTAAAAACGTGGGCCTGGAGGCGGCGAAAGACCTGGTTGCCCGGCTCCATCCGGAGAGCGGCATCTACGTGGCAGTGGACGAGTCGCCCATACCCCTCCTGCCGCCGGGAGGTGAGTCGGAACTGGTCTACAAACTCGATGTCTCCAAGGATGCCGTGCCCGGCAAAGAATACCGGTTGAGGGTGGAGTTCGAGTTTTCCGATCGATTCCGCGAAGACCTGACCGACTCTGAGAACGCCTATCTGAGGGTAGAGCCGGAGGGGTCGAGTCTGTCTGCTTCCTGGATTGTGCTGCTGGTCCTCCTGGCTGCCGCCCTGGCAGCAGCAATAAAAAACAGAGAGAAAATAAAAGGCAAATTCAAGGGCAAGAGCTGAGGGTGGGGTGAGGATTGGGTGGCTATGGGTGGGGCAGGCCCGGCGATTTATGCTAGGGGCATCAGCAAGAGCTTTGGGCGGCAGAGGGTTCTGGACGGCCTGTCTGTGCAGATCCCCTCCGGCATCACCTACTGCCTCTTGGGTGCGAACGGCTCAGGCAAGACCACCTTCATCCGGGCGGCAGTGGGTCTCCTGCGCCTGGACGGGGGAGAGCTCTCGGTGCTGGGCCGGCCCGTCGGCGAAGTGGGGAAGATCTACTCTCAGATCGGCTACATGACCCAGCACAAGGCCCTCTATCCGGACCTCACTGTCCAGGAGAATATGGAATTTTACGCCGGGCTGTACGGCCTGACTAAAAAGGAGCGGGAGGAGAGGATGAGCGATCTGCTGCAGATGGTGGACCTGGCTGCCCAAAAGGGCAGACTGGCCGGGGCCCTCTCCGGGGGAATGTACCAGAGGCTCTCTTTGGCCTGCACCCTCATCCACCAGCCCAGGCTGCTCCTGCTGGACGAGCCCACGGTGGGGGTCGACCCCCGGCTGCGGCAGAGCTTCTGGGAGTACTTCAACCGGCTGGCGGAGGATGGCAAGACGGTCCTCATCACCACTCACCTCATGGATGAGGCGGAGAAGTGCCGCAGGGTGGGCTACATGCGGGCGGGCAGGATGGCAGCGGAGGGCAGCCCGGAAGAGATCCTGAGCCTGGCGGGGCTGAGCCCCATCCTCAAGCTGTGGCTGGCCGGGCAGCAGGAGGCTGCCGCCCTCCTGACCGCCGAGGGATACCCGGCCACTGTCCGGGAGGGCGTGGTGCTTGTTGAACTGAGGGACCGCTCCAGTGTCAAGGAGATCCTGGCGCTGGTCGAGCCTCTGGACATGAGGCTGGTCGAGCCCACCCTGGAGGAGGCATTTGTCCTCCTGGCGGAGGAGAGGTGACGCCGGGCTTCGCGCGGGTGGGGGTGGTCGCCCTGCGGGTGGTCCGCCAGCTCAAGAGAGACCGGCGGACCATCGGCCTGATCGTATTCGCCCCCATTGTGCTCATGATCCTCTTCGGCTATGCCCTCTCCGGAGAGATGAGCGGCATCGCCCTCGGCCTGGTGGACGAAGGCGGGCACGCCCTCTTGCGGCAGCACATCGAGTCCATACCAGACTATGAGATACTCTACCTGGGATCGGAGTCGGACGCGGAGAGGCTGATCGGGGAGGCGCAGTTGGATGGGGCGGTGCTGCTGTCGCCTGACGGAGTGCGCGTTCTCCTGGACGCCAGCAGCTTGCAGATATCCGGCGCGATAGCGGCAGCAGTGCAGGCCGGGGCGGGCAGGGAGACGGCGGCAAAGGCCGGGCAGAAGGGGGCCGGCCCCATCACCACCCGCTACATCTTCGGCTATGATTTGGAGATGATGGACACCGTCGGACCGGCTATCTTGGGGCTGGTGGTCTTCTTCTTCACATTCATCAATGCCGCCATCGCCTTCATCCGGGAGAGGGCCCAGGGCAGCCTGGAGAAGTTCATGGTCTCGCCCCTCTCCCGCCTGGAGATGGTCTCGGGCTATGTTCTTGGTTTCTCTCTATTCACAGTGCTACAATCGGCTACGACGCTGTTCGTAGTAACCGCATTCTTCGGCGTGCCCCTGAAGGGCAGCCCCCTCACGGCCATGATGGTGGTGGTGCTGCTCGGCGCGGGCGCCCTGGTGCTGGGCTGCTTCTTCTCCAACTTCGCCAGAAGCGAGTTTCAGGTGGTGCAGTTCATCCCCCTCATCATCACTCCCCAGATCGTCCTATGCGGCATCTGGTGGCCTTTGCAGTCCGTGCCGGAGGTCATCCGGCCCTTCTCCTACATCCTGCCCCTCACCTACGCCGCCGATGCCCTGCGGGCGGTGATGCTGCGGGGTGCAGGAGTGACGGACATACTCTATCCGGACCTGCTGGCGCTGGGGCTGTTCTTCCTGGTCTTCTTTACCGCGGCGACGATGATGCTGAGGAGAGAGGTGGCTTAGTCAAAAGCAGAACATCAAAAAGAACTTTAAAGCAACTTGATCCCTTTGCCGAATTTCTGGAATATTTCGCGGCAGACATCCAATCCAATATCCGTAAGCTGATAAGTCATTTCATTTCTGGTTTTATGCAGGCTCACATACCCATGTGCAATAAGAGAGACGAGTGCCTTCTCTGCTGCTTTTTTCGTGCGCTTGTCCTGCTGAAACTTTTTCATGAAATAGGGCTTAGGAACATGGGCGGATTTGCTGGAATTAGTTGCTTGACAGATGCTGGTTAATACACGCCTTTCCATTGCATCTATCATGCGTTTTAGAATAGCTTATATGGATATAAATGTTTGGATTACAAGTATTCAGCATTTACAAAAAGATTTAAATAACTTATATGTGGTATTCTTATTATGAGCATTGCACAGGCCATTCAAGCCGTCGAGGACAAGGGGATTAATACCGACCTGGAGCTCTACGAAGTGATCGAGAATAGTCCCGGTGAGAGCGTATACTCTTTGGCCAAGCTGATGGCCTGGAGCCCTGGCAAGACATATGCCTCGGTTAGACGTCTGGAAAAATCGAAGCTGGTTCATATCGAGAAGATGGAAAAGGACGGCAGGTCTGTTCTTGTGGTCCGGCCGTATGATTGGTATGAATTCTTCACCCCAGAGGAGTTAAAAGAGATGATCCGACCGGAGTTTATGGAAGAAGTGGAGGCCATCGTTAAAAGCAAAAAAGTGGTGGAGTAGCCTCACGTCAGCTTGCTCTTCACCTTGGCATAGAACCCGTCCCTTCCTACTTTTACGAACCTGGCCGGAGTCTTGGCCTTGCTGATGATGATGCGGTCCTGGGAGGAGATGGTCGCCGAACTCTGTCCGTCCACCACCACCAGCGCCTCCTTTCCCGGCAGGCGCAGCCGCACCTCGATGACGCTATCTCCCGGAATCACCCAGGGCCGGCTGGAGAGCTTGAAGGGGGCCATGGGCACGAGAACAATGGCGTCCACCCGGGGGTCGACGATGGGCCCGCCCGCGGACATGGCGTAAGCCGTGGATCCGGTGGAGGTGGCGATGATCACCCCGTCCGCCCGAAAGTCCTCCATGACAGCGCCGTCCACTATGATCTCAAACTCGATCATCTTGGCGGGGCTGGCGGTGATAAAGGCGATCTCATTGGTAGCCCGGGGCAGGCAGACGCCGTTTAAGAGCAGCTTGAGCCGGCTTCTCATGTCCACGTCAAAGCCTGAAATGAGCTTCTTGAGAGTCTCCACTGCGTCCTTCGGCTCCACGTCCACTAAAAAGCCCAGGGTGCCCATGTTTATTCCCAGGATGGGCAGGGGATCGGCCATCTTGTGGATGGTGCGCAGAATGGTGCCGTCTCCGCCCACAGATACTATGAAGTCTACCTTCTGCCGCTCCATCTCTGCCACCGAGCAGCCCTCCCTGCCTATCCGGGGGGCGAGGTCCTCGTCGGCCAGCACCTGCACTCCCGCCTCGCCCTCGATCTGCCGGATGAGCAGTCCCGCCAGTTGCACCGATTCGCTCTCCCGCCGGGATACAAAGCCGATCCTAATCCGCCCCACCCCCGATGAGGCCGAGAAGCTCCTGGTGCAGGAGGCCGTTGGAGCCGATGAGGTCCCGCCTCTGCCACATGTCCCCGCCAAGCTGTAGCCTCTCGCCCGAGGCGTCCGTGACGGTGCCGCCTGCCTCCTCGATGATCAGCTTTCCTGCGGCTACGTCGACCACCCGCATCATGCCCCGCAGGTCCACGAAGGCGTCCAGCTTTCCTGCCGCCACCAGGGCCATCTCCAGCGAGGCGCTTCCCAAAGTGCGAATGCGGCGCACAGTGTCGCCGATGGCCGTCAGCCGTCCGGTATGGGGCCGGAGGGTGTAGGCCGATATGCTGAACGCGGATAGGTCCCGGCCCGTGGAGACGGCCATCCTGACCCCCTGGCCGGTGTAGGCACCGCGGCCCGCTTCGGCATAATAGCGGCTGCCCGATGCCAGGTCGCGGATGTAGGCCAGGCTCGTGTCCTGGCCGGAGAGGTAGATGGAGACGGAGTAGAAGGGAATGCCATGAACGGCATTGAATGTGCCGTCCAGCGGATCGAGATGCAGGAAGTAATCAGCCCCGTCGCCCGAATGGTCCTTTGCCTCTGCCCCATTCCTGCCGCCTTTGCCTGCTATCATCACTTCGCCGATCTCCTCGGAGAGGACGCGATAGCTCAGGCCTGAGGCGCGCAGCGTCTCCAGGACGGCGTTCTCTGCGGCCCGATCTATGCGCTTGGTGGGCGTGCCGTCCGCACCCATGTTCACCTTCTGGCCGGCGGCAGCAGTGCCGACCAGCTCTTTTACGGCAGACGCCACTCTATCCGCCGCGCCATCGCACAGGCTCAATAGAAAGCTTCCCCTGGCTGAAAGTCCCTGGCTCATCCCTGGACAGGATGCCGGCCCAGTATAAAAGTCTCTCACCCGGCAGCCTTTTCGCCCGGCCAGCCGGAAAACTTTATTAAATGCCAATCTGTATCATGCTATCACACTGCAAACTCGGTGCATTTAAATCATAATTAGGAGGGATTCTATTGATCGTCGGCTTGCCTACTGATACCTTTGTCGGAATCATTGTCGTGCCTGTAGCCATATCGCTTCTGCTTTTGCTCTGGGCCCTGAGGTGGTGATAGCCATGGATACTTTCGGGACAATTATCGTAGTACTCTACTTCATCGGCCTGGTGGGCATCGGCGCCCTGGCCTCCAGGAAGATCAAGAACTCCACTGACTTCTTAGTGGCCGGTAGGAATCTGGGCTTTTGGACGTTCACCCTTTTGGTCGTCTCCAGCATCTGCTCCGGCATGACCATCCTGGGCGTAGCCGGCCTCGGTTATGCCACCGGTTGGCCCAGCATCTGGGAGCAGATATTCGTGCCGCTCTGCGCTGCGGTGTGCATTCTGTTCTTCGGAACCAAGATGCACGCCGTCGCCGCCAAGACGGGATATGTGACGGTGCAGGACTACTTCGCCCACCGCTTCTACAGCCCGCGGGGCATTCGCGCCACGTCGGCAGTGATCGGCATCCTTATCTCCATCATCTACCTGGTGGGCCAGTACATCTCCATCAGCATGGTCCTCTCCTGGCTGTTCGACATCCCCTACCAGTGGGCTCTGGTGATCGGCGCGGTCATAGTCATGGCCTACACCATCCTGGGAGGGCTCTATGCCATAGGCATGGCCTCGCTGGTGCAGGGAATCATGATTCTGGCGGGCGTCCTCCTGGTGGGCCCGGTGGTAATAGCCGCGGCAGGGGGCCTTGAGCATATCAACACCGTGCTGGCGACCATCGACGTGAACATGACTCACCTCTGGTATCCCCAGGTCCATCCTCCCTATGCCAAGTATGCCTTCCTGACGCCGGAGTATCTGGTGTCCTTCTTCTTCCTGCTCACCTTCGGGCTGGCGGCTGCCCCCCACGTGGTCAACAACGTCCTGGCAGCCAAGGACAACAAGTACTTCAAGTGGTCTCCCCTGGCGGCATTCGTGATCTATGCCTTGATCATGTACCTGTGCAAGATCACCGGCTTTGCGGCGAGGTCCATGGTAAGCGAGAATATGATCACCCTGCCGACGAACGTCACCAATCCGTCCGACTATAGCTTCATCGTGGCTGCGGAACACGTGTTCCCTGACGTCTTCGCTCCCATCGTGGCCATAATAGTACTGTCTGCGGTCATGTCCACCACCGACCGGCTCATGCTGACCATCGGCAGCTATGTGAGCTGGGACGTCTACAAGCAGTTCCTTAACAAGGATGCTTCGGAGGCGTCGGTCACCATGCTCAGCCGGGTGGCCATCGGCGTCTCCACTGTCATCACTCTCTACCTGGCCTGGTCCAATCCGCCGGAGCTGCTCGCCTGGCTGATCTGGATGGGCATCGGTGTGATGCTGGCCTGCTTCGTTACGCCCCTCTTCGCCGGCCTGTACTGGCGGAGGGCGACGCGGGAGGGCGCTATTGCCTCCATGATTGTGGGCCTGGTGGGCATCTCCATCATCAGCTACGCCCAGTACATAAAGGTCATTGCCCTGCCCATGCACCCCAGCATGTATGGATTCATTCTATCCGTGGCGGCCATGATCATAGTCAGCCTCATGACCAAAAAGCCGTCCGAGAAGGTGCTCAATGAGACCAAGACCGGAATGTTCATCCGGGATAAAAAGGCCTGAGATAGAGATTGATTGAAGGGAAGCTTGAACAGACATCAAGCCCGGCGGCGCTCCGCGCCGGTGCCGGACGGGAGCCAGGCAAAGACGGCGAGGCCTCTTCCGTCCGGCCCCTTTCGCCTGCTCCAAACCTGCCGGGCAAAACTCTGTTCTAAGCGATAAGATCTAATATGACGAGTTGATAGTGAGTGGGGCAGGGCCCGTGGTCTAGCTGGTTATGACATCGCCCTTACACGGCGGGGATCACGCGTTCGAATCGCGTCGGGCCCATTTTACAAGCCGTCTTTTTGAGTCGTTTGCGAACTATGTGCTCTTTGTGGTTATTAGCAGCAGCGAATTGTTAAGGTTCTTCGCTATTTCCTGTGGCTAAACTGAGTTACTCTGTCTAACAGGCTTATTCTCATCTCTGTGCCTCTGTGCCTCTGTGGTTTTGTTCAGTAGACCCACAAAGAATGGAAGCTATTGAAGGAATATGACCGCCAGCCCCACCAGTACTATGGGCAGGAATATGGCCGCCATGCGATTTCCGAACTCCCTGGTGCCGAGCAGGTAGGCTATGCAGAGCTTGACCAGGGTGTTGGTCACTGCGGCCAGGGTGATGGCCGTGACGGCTACATCCATCGCCACAGTCGAGCCGGCCAGGGAGGCCATGGTCAGGGCGATGGCATCCACATCGGCCAGGCCGGATATCACGCCGGCTGCATACAGTCCCGCATCTCCAAAGTAAATATTGGCTATCTTGGAGATAACCAGCACAAAGGCAAAGAAGGCGCCGAACTTCAAGGCGGGAATGATGCGGAAGGGATCCTTCACCTTCACGTCCTTGCCTGGGGAAGCGCTTTTTCGCACCCGCAGATAGGCGAGGCCCGTCCCCACGGCAGTCATGATGAAAAGGCCAGGCAGAAGTGATAGGAATAGGCCCCTGTTTAACACCAGCACTATGAAGAGGATCCTGGGAAACATGGTGCAGCTTGCCACGGCGGTGGCGAAGACAGCGGAGGGGAGTATCTCCGGGCTCTCTTTGGCCTCCGCGGCCATGGAGGTGGTTACGGCGGTGCTCGACACCAGGCCGCCCAGGATGCCGGTTAAAGAGAGCCCTCTCTCCGGGCCCAGGATGCGGATCAGGAGATAGCCCACGTAGCCTATGAGGCTGACCATGACCACGAAGAGCCAGATCTGGCGGGGATTTAAGACGCCCCAGGGGCCGAGGGGGGTCTGCGGCAGGAGGGGATAGATCACCAGGGCGATTATGCCCATCTTGAGGGTGTCGAGCAGGTCGGTTTCGCTCAGGGCCTCGACGTAGCGATGGGTGATGGTCCGCGTGGCCAGCACCCAGGTGGTGATGATGGAGAGGGCCACGGCGAGGAGCATGCTGTCGGGGATGCCGGCCAGCATTCCCAGGGCGAAGGTGACCACGGCAGCCACTGCGGCCGTGAAGTCGACTCTTCCCAGGGTGGAGACGGAGGAGGCATATCCCACGCTCACCAAAAGGGTGAAGACGGCCATGGAAGCCACGGCAAAGCTATTGCCGAAATGGACGGCAAGAGTGGAGCTGAGGCAGCCTAACAGGGCGATGAGGATGAATGTGCGCAGGCCGGCGACGCCCCGCACCTTGTCCTCCACCTGGCGGCGCTGCCGCTCTGTGCCGATGAGAGCGCCGATGAGCAGAGAGACAAGAAACGGATAGATGTCGGCGAAGTCCATTGGCGGGGCTTTTGCCGCCATCCGCTTAATAGTTTGCCCAGCGGTGCTGCAACCGGGCCGCAGAGAGGCGGTCTGCGGGCGCTCGGGCGCAGGATCTTGGCCTTGGGGCAAACGACTTCACCACAAAGATCACAAAGCTCACAAAGTACGCACAAAGAACGAAAAGCTCATTTTCATGCACATGGTGAAAAGGCCGCCCGCGAGCCCTGGGGCAGAGTGGCGGGAAATCATTTATTGTATGTCCGCACTTGAGGGGTGGGATGGACAGGCAAACAATAGAGAAGTGCATCCGGCTGCTGGAGGAGGAGTACGGCGTTCCTCAGCGGCATGGCATCGATCCCGTGGACCTGCTTATCATGACCATCCTCTCCCAGAATACCAGCGATGTCAACAGCCTCAGGGCCTTTGCCCAATTGAAGAGCGCATTTCCCAGCCACGAGGCGATCCTGGCTGCCCCGGTGGCAGCGGTTGCAGAGAGCATTCGCGGCGGGGGCCTGGCCGACATGAAGGCCGGGCGCGTTCAACAGGCTCTAGCTCTGATCAGGCAGCGGGAGGGCAGGATAGACATCGGCTTTCTGGCCGATATGGCCGATGAAGAGGCAATGGACTTCCTTCTGTCGATGCCCGGCGTGGGGCCAAAGACGGCCTCGGTGGTGCTGCTCTTTGCCTTCGGCAAACCCTTTCTGCCCGTGGACACCCACGTCTATCGCCTCTCCCGGCGGCTGGGGCTCTTGGTGGAGGGAGTCCGGATGGAGAAGGCGCAGGCGGTTTTGGAGAGGATCATCCCACCGGACAGCTACCTCTCCCTGCATCTGAACCTGATCAACCACGGCCGGAGGGTATGCAGGGCACACGGCCC
>Ga0209099_1003378_pt1 | contig 13003 bp, 10 predicted proteins | sample AD_JPNHW2_MetaG_FD_184430 | JGI IMG/M metagenome (GOLD analysis project Ga0209099, IMG submission 184430) | Active sludge microbial communities of municipal wastewater-treating anaerobic digesters from Japan - AD_JPNHW2_MetaG (SPAdes) (version 2) | ecosystem: Engineered > Bioreactor > Anaerobic...
AGGATTCGACAAAACAAAATCTTTTTCTCTGAAAGGATGAGGCTCAATCCGACTATCTATTTTCCTTCTTAATTTCATCAGTTTTACCTGCATTTCAATAATATCGTTGAAATCATTTAGTATTACTGCAATATCAATGTCACTATCTTTATTAAAATTTCCTTTTGCATAAGAACCAAAAAGTATGATCTTAACAGAATTAAAATTAGCGTTTACAACGTAAGCGTATTTTTGGGCAATATTTAAAGCATCTGCTTGATCCATAATCGAATAATTTTAATTTTTTCTATCCATTCCTTTGTATATTCTTCAGTACATATGGAAAAAAACTCCCTTTTATAATCATCATACCTTGCATTAAGATTAAATGCGGAAATTTCATCAAGCCAGTCGGCATATTCATCAGTCAATTCAATGCCACTTAACTCAGCTAACCTATACAAATTATGGGTATAGGGAGCATGGTTTTTATTTTTACTCACATAGTATGCTTTTAGTAATTTCTCAACCGAAATATGCCCCAGAAACAAAGACCAACTAAATGATTTTGAACCAAATAATACTAACATCGTTTGATAATCCTCATCTGAAGTATCTATCCAATGTTTTTTGATTTTTTCAATATCAATATTAGATTTTTCGCTACTCATAGATTAACAGATTTTTACAAAAATACAAAAATTATTAATTATATTGATATTGCCTCTACAATATGTCAGCATAGGCGCACCTCGTCAGCTAATTACTGTTAACTATTTATTAAAGAAAAAGCCGCCCTTGTGAGGCGACTTTTTCGCTTAAAAATCTATCAAATCATCCTTTATAAAACGGGAACTTCACAACTTTTGCCTTGATGAGCTTTTCGCGGATTTTTATAAAAATCTCGGTTTCAACTTTCGAAAAAGCTGTTTGAACATAGCCCATGCCAATATTCTTCTGAAGTGAAGGGGCCATGGTTCCGGAGGTTACTTCGCCGATTTTATTGCCGTCGGCATCACATATTTCATAATAATGTCGGGGAATACCACGGTCGATCATTTCAAAACCTACTAATTTGCGGCTCACGCCTTCGGTTTTTAGTTTGAGGTTATATTCTTTGTCAATAAAATTCTTTTCGTCGGTGAATTTTGTAATCCAGCCCAGGCCGGCTTCAATAGGAGAAGTTGTATCGTTGATATCATTTCCATACAGGCAAAATCCCATTTCAAGGCGCAGGGTATCGCGGGCTGCCAGGCCAATGGGTTTTATCCCGAACTCTTTGCCGGCTTCCATCACGGCACTCCACATCAATTCGGCATATTTGTTCGGAAAATAGATTTCGCAACCACCCGAGCCGGTGTAACCGGTAGTTGAGAAAAGCACGTCATCAACACCTGCAAACTTCACTACTTTAAAAGTGTAATATTCCATATCGGTGACCGAAGTATCGGTCAATTTTTGCATGGCTTTCAGCGCCAGCGGTCCCTGAATGGCTAGTTGAGAAGTCTCATCAGAAGCATTGGTCAGTTTTACACCAAAATTGTTGTTTTTATTTACCCATGCCCAGTCTTTATCAATGTTAGCTGCATTGACCACCAGTAAATATTTTTCGGTATTGAAACGATACACCAGCAAATCGTCCACAATGCCACCCTGGCCGTTAGGAAAGCAGGAATACTGAATCTTTCCATCCACCAGTTTCGACGCATCGTTAGAAGTCACATACTGAACAAAATCCAGTGCTTTGGGGCCTTCTACCCAAAACTCGCCCATGTGCGAGACATCAAATACACCCAATGCCTTGCGGACATTTTCGTGTTCAATAATTAAGCCCTCATACTGAATAGGCATATAAAAACCGGCAAACTCCACCATTTTGGCTCCGGCGGCTTCATGAATTTTACAAAATGCTGTGCTTTTCATATTAATTTTTATTAGTAGTAAATAAATCCTGATATTTTTTGCTTGAGTTTCTTAATCGAAAATGATAATCCAACAATCAACAACAGCAAAAGTATGAATAAAAAATATAAGGTACCGTTAGTATGGCTAAAAAACTTTTAGCAATATCTCAAGTATTTGTTTATCAATATATAAAACCGTTTTTAAAAACCTTGTTACATAAAAGATATGCTGTCCAGAAAAAAATATTTTATCTTTGATGTCCAGAAAAAAAACAAGATGTTATTATCAAAGCTCAACCTGCCGCGCTGGCTAATATATTTGATTGATTTACTGATTTGCGCTGCTTCGGTATTATTGGCCTATATGCTCCGTTTCAACTTCGAGCTGCCTGAAAAAGATGCCCATGATTTACCACAAGTTTTATTATTTATAGTTTGCGTGCGGGCGATAAGTTTTATCCTTGCCCGCACTTATGCCGGCATTATATTGTACACCAGCACCCGGGATGCGATAAGAATCGGGCTGGTTATTGCAGCCGGGAGTACTTTGTTTGTGGCTACCAACCTGATAACATATTTTTTCATAGATCAAAAACATTTTATCCCTTACTCCATCGTAATCATAGATTTTATTACCACCACTTTTGTGCTAATAACATTCCGCATTGTGGTAAAAATCACCTACATGGAACTTTCCAACCCATCGCGCAACAAAACTCACGTGCTGATTTACGGAGCCGGCGAGAGCGGTTTGATATCCAAACGTTCGCTCGACCGCGATGCGGGAACCAAATACAAGGTGCTTGGATTTATTGACGATGACTCAAAAAAAATCGGGATGAAAATAGAAGATATCCCCATTTACGGTCCCGACAAATTAGAAAAACTCCTTGAAAATAACCACATTGAACACCTGATAATTTCCATTCAAAATATTAAACCATCGAAAAAACAGGAGATTATCGAGAAATGTATGGCATACAACACCAAAGTGCTAAGTGTGCCGCCCGTAAGTAAATGGATAAACGGGGAATTGAGTTTTAAACAGATAAAAAAAATCAATATCGAAGATTTGCTTGAACGCGACGAGATAAAACTCGATGAGCACAAAGTCAAACGTGAGTTGCTGGACAAGTGCATACTGGTAACGGGGGCAGCTGGGTCGATAGGCAGTGAGATTGTCAGGCAGGTGGCTCGTTTTTCGCCAAAGAAAATCATCCTTATTGATCAGGCCGAATCGCCCATGTACTTTCTGGAATTGGAACTGAACGAAAGATTTCCCAAGGGAAATTTTGAAATCATCATTTGCGACATCAACCACCAGGTGCGTATGCGTAAGATTATGGAGACTTTTTCGCCGCAAATCATTTACCATGCCGCGGCTTACAAGCACGTGCCCATGATGGAGAACAACCCTGTGGAAGCTGTTTTTACTAATGTGCTTGGCACAAAAACCATCGCCGACCTGGCAGTGGAATTTAAAACGGAAAAATTTGTGATGGTTTCCACCGATAAGGCTGTAAACCCAACAAGCATCATGGGTGCAACAAAACGTATCGCTGAAATTTACACCCAATCCCTGAACAGAAAAAATGTTACCCGGTTTATTACCACCCGTTTTGGGAACGTGCTGGGCTCTAATGGCTCCGTGATACCCTTGTTCAGGGAGCAGATCGAAAAAGGTGGCCCGGTAACCATTACAGACCCTGAAGTAACACGTTTCTTTATGACCATTCCCGAGGCATGTCAGTTGGTGCTCGAAGCAGGCACTATGGGCCACGGAGGAGAGATTTTTATTTTCGATATGGGCAAATCGGTAAAGATCCTTGACCTTGCAAAAAAAATGATCCAACTCTCCCGTCTGACTTTAGGAAAGGACATACAGATAAAATACACCGGCCTGCGCCCCGGCGAAAAGCTTTACGAAGAACTGCTCAACAATAAGGAAAATACGCTACCTACCTATCATCCGCAAATTATGATCGCTAAAGTTTCTGAAACCGATTTTGATACAATTTCAAGGCAGGTGGACGAACTGGAGAAACTGCTTTACCTTCATGAAAACACAGATATTGTAAGGAAAATGAAAGAAATGGTTGCAGAGTTTAAGAGTCAGAATTCGGTGTATGCGAAGCTGGATGATTGAGGGTAAGGTGCTTACATTACGAGCAAATTTTCATGACCCGCGTTAATCCTTCAATACCATGTTTACCAAATCTGCGGCTTCCTGCAGTTTGATGGCTGAAAAAACTTTCAAGCCCGATTTCTCAATAATATCTCTTCCTTCTTCGGCATTGGTGCCCTGAAGCCGCACAATAATGGGAACTTTTATCTCGCCAATGCTTTTGTAGGCATCTACCACGCCCAGCGCCACGCGATCGCACCGCACTATGCCCCCGAAAATATTTACTAAAATGGCTTTCACATTTTCATCGCTAAGAATAATTCGAAAGGCTTGTTCCACGCGTTTAGCATTCGCGGTGCCGCCGACATCAAGAAAATTTGCCGGTGAGCCGCCGCTGAGTTTTATGATGTCCATCGTGGCCATGGCTAGTCCGGCACCATTTACCATACACCCTACGTTTCCATCCAGTTTAATAAAATTCAGACCATATCCCCCTGCTTCCACCTCAATGGGATTTTCTTCAGACAAATCACGCATATTGGCAATAATGCAATGGCGGAAAAGCGCATTGTTGTCGGCCACCATCTTGGCATCAGCGGCAAAAATCTTATCGTCGGAAGTTTTAATTACGGGATTTATCTCCAGCAGAGTCAGGTCGCAGCCGGTATAGGCTTTGTAAAGATTTTTTACAAAGGGCAGCATTTTTTTATAGGCTTCACCCTCCAGCCCCAGGTTAAAAGCAATGCGGCGGCATTGAAAGTCCCTGATGCCAACACCCGGATGAATTTCTTCTTTAAAAATCTGTTCCGGCGTTTCTTCGGCCACCTTTTCAATATCCATGCCACCGCGCGGCGAATACATGATGACATTCCTGCCGGTATTACGGTCGAGCAGTATGCCTAAATAAAATTCTCTGATTGGCTGGGGGCCTGGATAATAAATATTCTGTTCCACAAGTACCTTATGCACTTTTTTGCCTTCCGCTTTTGTTTGCGGGGTTATCAGCTGCATCCCAATAATGTGCCGGGCATGTTCAAAGACTTCGTTGGAGCCGGAAGCGATTTTCACACCCCCGCCTTTTCCCCTGCCCCCGGCATGTATCTGCGCTTTTACGGCAAATTTTTCCGATCCTGTGCTGGTGCCAACAATCTGGGCAGCATTCCGGGCTTCGTCAGGAGTATTGGCCACAATGCCTTCTGGCACACTAACGCCGAAAGTTTTTAGAAGTTCTTTGGCTTGATATTCATGAAGATTCATAAAAATATTTTACAAATTGGTAACCAAAGATAATGAAAAATAACTACGAAAAAAAGTAAACACAAAAAATAAATGCCGAATTAAAAACCATACGCATCTAGTTGTTTCGATTAAATATGTATTTTCGCAAAAATGAAATCAGCCTGTACCATTTTTTGTCTGTTTTTATTTTTTCTGATGTTTTGCCTGCCTGCAGTCATGGCACAGAAAAAAACCGCCAATGCATTTAGGATCACGGCACCTCCCGACATTGACGGCATCCTTTCCGATGAGTGCTGGCGCCTGTGCGATTCCACCGACAGCTTCAGGCAATATATTCCCATATACGACGTAAGCCCCACCCAACGCACCGTGGTTCGCATTGCGTATAACGATGAAGCCATTTTTGTCGGTGCCATGATGTACGATACTGCGCCGGACAGCATTTTGACAGAATTCGGAGTTCGCGACGACGACCTCAATGCCGACCGTTTTGCCATACAGTTTGACACGTACCATATGCAGACCGATGCCTACACCTTTGCAGTATGGGCTTCGGGCACACAGGCCGATTGGCGGCTCAACGATGAAACCTTTAATGCGGTATGGCAAAGTGCTGCTAAAATCAACGACAAAGGCTGGGCGTGCGAAATGAAAATCAGCTATTCGGCCATACGTTTTCCGATGACAGCTGTGCAGGAATGGGGTCTTCAGATTTTCAGGGGGATACGGCGCCACCGCGAAACAGACCAGTGGGCGCTCGAAGAAAAAAGCAATGCAAATTTCCTGACAGATTGGGGAAAACTGGAGGGAATCAAAGATGTAAAACCCGCCCTCCGATTATCGCTAACGCCATTTGTCTCGCTGTATGGCGACCACTATCCACACAATGAAAAAGGGAAAAGTAATTTCTCGTATTCTTTCAGCGGCGGGTTAGATCTGAAATACGGAATTAATGAAAGCTTCACGCTTGACATCACCCTGCTGCCCGATTTCAGCCAGGTACAATCAGATTATCCGGTAAAAAACATTTCGGCCCAGGAAACCGTGTACGAAGAATACCGGCCGTTTTTTACGGAAGCCGTTGACCTGTTCAAGGAAGGAGACCTGTTCTATACCAGGCGGATTGGCCGCACCCCTGCAGATTACCAGTCTGTGTACGATTCGCTGAGACCCGGCGATGTGATGAAAAAAAATCCGGGCCAGGCCAAACTGCTCAACGCCATAAAATTTTCGGGCAGGGGAAAAAAAGGCACCGCAGTAGGTGTTTTCAATGCCATTACAAACAATATGTATGCACGTATTGAAGACTCGCTGGGAAATACCCGCAAAATACTCACGGAGCCGCTTACCAATTACAATATATTAGTGTTGGACCAGATACTCAAAAACAATTCGAAAATATACCTTGTAAACACCAACGTGCTCCGCGAAAAAAAATATGACGATGCCAATGTAACCTTGTTAGGGCTGACACTGAATGACAAAAAGAACCGGTATCAGTTTGCGGGATTTGCCGCCATGAGTAACAAACTCCAACAAGACAACAGCGGGAGCCGCAAAATAACCACTACCTCCGGCTATCAATATTCTTTGTCATTTGGAAAAGTAAGTGGCAAATTTCAGTTTAGTATCTACCGGAAAGAAATGAACCACAAATGGGATGCCAACGATATCGGCCTCACTTTGCAGAATAACCGCAGCACGACAGGCGCCAGCGTTGGATATAAAATTTATGAGCCTTTTTGGAAACTGCGCAACATGTCGCACAGCCTCGAAATCTATCATATAGAAAATTTCCTTGCCAAACGCGTGGAAGACTTTCGCATAACATATTCCGGCAGTGCCACCACAAGAAAATACCTTACCCTTTGGGGGTCGCTTACTTTAAGCCCGCTGCTGGTCAATAATTTTGAAGATACCCGAAGCCCCGGGCGGTACTTTACAATGGACCGTTGGTTTTATGCCAGCATCAACGGCTCGTCGGATTACCGAAAAACCTTTGCCCTTGATGTAAACCTTGAATACTGGCAGGAGATCTATGGCGACGGAATATATTACGGCATTGCTCTGAATCCCATCATCAAACCATCCGATAAATTTTCTTTTAATATAAAAAGTACTTACAACGGCAGCTACAATGATATCGGTTTTGTGTATAATGACACCATCGGAAACATCATCATGGGCAAAAGAGATATTATTACGGTTCATAACCAGTTTGAAGGCAGGTATATGTTCAGGAATAACCTGGCTCTGAGCCTGCTCGTCAGGCATTATTGGTCAAAAGGCATATACCAAAAACATTATAAGCTCGATTATGACGGCAGGCTTATAAGCGACCCGCTGCTAATCCTTGACCAGAACTATAATTTTAATTTCAATGCCTTTAACATTGATCTGATGTTTTACTGGGAATTTGCTCCCGGCAGCAGCCTAAACCTCACCTACAAAAATAATATCCTCAGGCAAGGCAGCCAGATAATTCCTTCGTATTTCAAAAATTTTGGCAACATATTCGCTGAAAAACAACTAAATTCGCTGTCGCTAAAGATAGTGTACTACATCGATTACCAGCAGCTAAAAAGATTTGTTCACCAAAGAAAAAACAACAAAAACCTGCAATGATTAAAGCTCAGAACATACAGAAGTCCTATGAAAACCTCAAGGTGCTTAAGGGCATTAATCTGGAGATAAAAAAAAGCGAAATTGTGGCCGTTACCGGGGCTTCAGGGGCAGGAAAAACCACCCTGTTGCATATACTTGGCACTTTAGACAAGCCCGATGGCGGCACTGTTGAAATCAACGGGCAAATTATTTCGGGGCTTAGCGAAAAAAAGCTGGCCGCTTTTCGCAACAAACATATAGGTTTTGTGTTTCAGTTTCACCACCTGTTACCCGAATTTACTGCCCTTGAGAATGTCTGCATCCCTGCATTTATAGCGCACCTTTCAAAAAAAGAAGCCGAGAAGAATGCCAGAGAGATTTTGGATTTTCTGGGATTAAGCAGCCGGCTGTCGCACAAACCCTCCCAACTGTCGGGAGGGGAACAGCAAAGGGTGGCCGTAGCCCGCGCGCTGATTAACAAGCCCGATGTTATTCTGGCTGATGAGCCCTCGGGAAACCTCGATTCGGCCAATGCCAAAGAGCTTCACAAACTATTTTTTGACCTGAGAGAAAATTTTGACCAGACCTTTGTAATTGTTACTCATAATGCCGAATTTGCAGGTATGTCGGACCGACTGTTGCATATGAGAGACGGCATGATGGAAGAGTAATAAACCGAAAACTTTTCCCATCAGAGTACTACCTGATTTTATCTTTCCGTATTGTCAATTGCTGACAGCAGGCGCTTTATACAGGTGTTGATCTGAAATTATCTGATCCACAAAAAACCGGGCCAGATCGCTACGTGAGATACGTAATTTCAGTTTGTGGTTGCCATAATATCCAACGACAACATTTCCGTTGGGTGGACGGTTTGATAGGAGTCCTATCCTAATGAGGGTCCACTGTAATCCGGATTGTTTTACAAGCCCGCCAATGCGCCTGATTTCATTATAGGCTCCGGGAATAAGGCGTTTAACAATGCTTACAAGCAACCTGAATTTTAATTCTGATTGATCGTTGTCGTCATTTACGCTGGCAGTCCCCATAGCCACAAGCCTTTTCACATTATGCTTTTGCATGGCAATAATAATATTGGACATACCCTTGCTCAATTCTGTGGTTTTTACATTGCTGCTTGCTCCGAGCATACTGATAACGGCATCCACTCCGCTGACAGTTTTTTCAATAGCCGCACTATCGTAGAGGGTTCCCCTTATCACGGTTAAATCAGGGTGCTGAAAACCAATTTTTGATGGGTTGCGAGCATAGGCCACAACCTGATAGCCCTTTGAAAGAGCATATTTTACAATTAACTGACCTGTGGGTCCGGTGGAACCAAAAACAGCTATTTTCATAGATTGATTATTGAACAGATACCGGAAAATAAACCGGATGTTTCTCGTTATATTTCAGTAAGAAATGATGTATCATTTTTCTTTTCTGCCGTGTATTCTGAAGTTCCTGAAATAGCTCACTGTCGTGGTTTTCAAGAAACTTAGCAAAATCCTTATAGTTGAAATGAATAGTCTCGCCGGTTTCCATATCAAGTAAATATTCTACATAATCATTTGACGTGCCAACATACGCTAAAGGCTCCGGGGAATAATACATATCGCGCATATTATATTTGTTAAACGCAACAAAATGCGACAAGGCGCCCACCATAAACATACGGTAATAGTAGCCCGGATAGCCCTGATACATATAAAAAACTCCATTTCTGGAATATCCGAAGCACTCATCAATCGCGCAGTTTTTTTTGCTTCCAATGGAGTCGGGGCAGGGATAGCGGAGTACTATGCTGCCTTCTCCGGAAATTTTGTCTTTTACCACCTCAAATTCGGGTAGGGACGGTTTATTGTTTTTAAATTCAAGGAATGTCTGGAATATCCCGTCGTTGAACTTAAAATCGCGGGTATATTTTACCATGACAGTATCGCTTTGTGCAAAGCCAGATGGAACAAAAAATAATAATAAAATGATGTTAAGCACAATAGAAAACAGTACTTTTTTTTGCTTACCACGAGTTACCGAAAGAGTGTACGGATGTGTCACTTCTTTAATTTTTACAAATTTACAAAAATTCAAATACCTGTTCGTGAGAAACAGCGCCTGAACATCAGTTGGTCAAAATTTACACTGTAAATAAATTCATACAACATGTCTTTGTTATCCAGGCGGCATGTGGCGCGGACACCCATGCTCAGCGGCGCCAGAAAGCGCAGTGCATGAAAATCGGCCAGGAGAGCAATTCCTGCCGAGTTTAGTGATTGACGCATACCATACCTGTCGGCAACCCAGGCATGGTCGTAATACAAAGCCCCCCTAAAACGCTTGATATAAAGCAAAGAGCCGATACTCCAGTCGGGATAGAACAAAGGCATCTCGTAGGCGGTTTGGGTGGAAAAAATATTTGGATACATAGCGCCGCTATACCCATGAGGCAAAGAAACCAAATCGTTAAACATATAGTGTCTTGCACTGTTGTGCTGGTAACCGGCATAAATGTTCAGGCTGTGATGGCGTCCGATACCTGGAAAAAAAAGTATACCCTGTACTGCCATTATACTACCAAATTGCTTTCCGGCAAACGGGGTATGCTTGTATGAAAATTCCAACACTTGTCCCCAGCGGGGATTAATGTCGCGCAACGAACGTTTCAACACATGATATCCAAACAACTTGTATTCCATCGCCTGATAATAACCCGAGAAGTTTTCGGCAGGGTAGTTCTTTCTGGGCATCAACCGGTAAAAATTAAAATCTATCTCCGGCTGTAAAAAAATATAATATTTTCCCCTGTTGAAGTTCCATGGAATCTTTATTCCTGCCTGCAAAAACAACACATCCCAGGTTATGGAATCCGCCTTGTTGAACCTATAGGCAAACTGCAGGTCAATGCGGGGGTACCAGCCTCGGTAACTCAATTTGGCATAAACCTGCGATAGCGACTTGTTCCATGCATGTTCATATCCAGCGCTTACAATCATGGTACTTAGCAGGTTTTGGGAAAGGAGCTCCACCCCAGGCTTAACGGTGGTATTATCAGCATTGACAGACACAGGCCCCCAGCTGTGAATATTGAACAGGTTCAGGATTTTGGAATATGGCTTAACAGGATAGCTATTCTTTGCTTTGCCATAGAAATCAATTACCTGCGCTTCGGGTGTTTCAGCCGGGAGAAAATTTTTATTAGTTAAATTATCATTTTTTTCAAACGGCATCCATTCCGCTGGGTTGAGCCTTACTCTCACCGGCCTGTATCCATCGGCAGTGTAATCAGCATAAACAAGTTCTTCGCCGCTATTATCCACGTATGGATCGGCCACTCCATAGATTGCGGAAGTTACCTGAAACACCTTTTTGGTTGCCACATCCATAGCAAAAATGTTACTTATCCCCGACCAGGCTGCAACAAAATAGACATGGTTTTTGAATAATACAGGCTGGGCAATTTCGTCAAAGCCAGCCGCGGTAAGGTCGTGCGACGTGCCTGCGCTGTCGAGCAAACAGAGTCTTTTCCCATACCGGTTCAGTGCAATAAATACTATCTCACGGCCAGTTTCCGACCAGGATGGTGTCATAAGAAAATCACCATCATGAGCCCGAAAACTGCTTAGCACATAGCCGGTGTTTGCATCCAGCACCACCAAAGAAGATTGGCCGGTGATGGCCTGCTCGACACACACAATCTTTTTGCCATACCTGTCTAACGCAGGAACGAAATAACGCGAACGTCGGGTAAGCTGCCGGGCTCGCCTTTTTTGAATATCATAAGTCTTGATAACCGAGTAGGTTTGATTTTCCCACCGGGGATCATTGGCGGTTTCGGCCCATACCAACTTTGTGCCATACACGCTGAAAGAGGTGTTGGAATACTGTCCGGGGGTAAACATTGTGTGTTCAAGGCCGGCGCTGTCGATGCGTACAAATCGCGTGATGTCGTTCATGCCCGAACGGACCATGACATAGGATTTTTCGCCAGCAAATGCCGGGAAATTATAGTTTGTATAAATCTTGCTTTTTCTTACGGAGATCTTTTCTGCAGCCGTTACTTTCGTATGAATTCGCTGATACTGCCACAAACTATCCAGTTCGCGAAAACAATATTTGTACAGTTTGACTTTGCCCATGCCGCTCACTTTTTTCAACCCGTAATTGAAAGGGGTAACCATTAGTGGCAGCTTGCCGGCTTTATCCAAAGCCCTTTCCCATATCTCGCCAGTAAAGTGTTTCCGTGCAGTAGCCACCAGTTGATAACCAAATTCGTACCTGTTGGGAGTAAATGTTCTGTAAGAGCCAAAACAGGCTTTATTGTAATTATATATGCCATTTTCCAGCACCTGTGCACGCATCTTCATGGAAAAAGAAGGCAGGCGGCCACGCCCGCTGTTGCTAAAAGCGGTTTCGGCATACACTGCATCGCCTTCCACAAACCACAGGGGTACAAAGGCGCCTATCACGCCTGCCGTAATCTGTTGTCCAAAGATGTAGGACAACCCCCTGGTAAGCCCCTGGTTGATTTTGCTGTACTGAACCACATGTCTGAATTCGTGCAGCACCAGTTGGTCGGTCCAGGGCTGGGCATAATCATCCTGACCCGGACACATGAAAAACTCTATACGTTTGGGAGCCCATGGAACTTCGGCATTAGAAATTATCGCCCGGTTATGTAACACTACAGGAATTTTTACGGGTTTAATTTTCATATCAGCACTTAATGGCTCATAAACCTTTTCGAAACCATTGGCGATGTGCTGCGCCTGGCCTTCAATACCGGCAGGAAAGATGATTTTAAAATGTTCGGTTTTTATGACCTTCCATCGTACTGAGGCAGGATCCTGGCCAAGATCATAGTATTGTGCCCTGGCAATAAAGGCATACAAAATCAACACTAACAAGGCGCTATTCCTTATTAAGCATATGGGCATGGCTCTATACCGCCTGCAAAATGGGTTCCGGCCATGTATCATCATTATCGGGAGGCTTATTTTTCAATAAATATCTTCCCGGTTTTTGTCGTGTTTTCTTTGTCTGACATCCGGAACAGGTAAATTCCATTGGCTGCGTAAGGCAGGCGAACCTGAAAATGACGGGCATTCACAGTGGCGCTATACACTTTTTCTCCCAGCAAATTAAAAACTTCGAT
>Ga0209099_1003381_pt1 | contig 12998 bp, 11 predicted proteins | sample AD_JPNHW2_MetaG_FD_184430 | JGI IMG/M metagenome (GOLD analysis project Ga0209099, IMG submission 184430) | Active sludge microbial communities of municipal wastewater-treating anaerobic digesters from Japan - AD_JPNHW2_MetaG (SPAdes) (version 2) | ecosystem: Engineered > Bioreactor > Anaerobic...
CGTGATCAGGAATCACTATACAAAAAAGACACGGGGGTAACCTATGTCAGGTACGACCATCATATCCGCGAAAAACCTGAATCTCTGGTATCATGAGAAGCATGCACTCCAGGATATTTCCATGGAGATCGAAAAGAAAAAGACTACCGCACTGATCGGACCGTCCGGATGTGGGAAATCCACACTCCTCCGGTGCTTCAACCGGATGAACGACCTCATCAGTCACGTGAAGATCACCGGGGATCTCCGGCTTGACAACGAGGACATGCTCTGTGATAGTATGGATGTGGTATCTTTAAGAAAACGGGTCGGTATGGTCTTCCAGCGGCCAAACCCGTTCCCTAAATCGGTCTATGAGAATGTCGCTTACGGCCCCCGCGTCCATGGTATCAATGACAAAAAAGAACTAGATGCCATCGTGGAAAAGAGCCTCAAGCGTGCGGCTCTCTGGGAAGAGGCGAGGGACCGGCTTAACGCGTCTGCGCTCGGGCTCTCCGGTGGCCAGCAGCAGCGACTCTGCATTGCCCGGACGCTCGCAGTCGAACCGGAAGTAATCCTGATGGACGAACCCTGTTCGGCGCTCGACCCGATTGCGACAGCAAAAATTGAGAATTTAATCGACATGCTCAAGGAGGAGTACACGGTGATCATTGTCACGCACAACATGCAGCAGGCGGCCCGGGTGAGCGATTATACCGGGTTCATGTATCTCGGTAAGTTGATCGAATACGACAGGACAACAAACATCTTCGAACACCCCAAAGAAGACCTGACCGAGAACTATATCACTGGCAGGTTCGGGTAAGGTGGGGGCGATGACCGATAAATTCCACACGGAACTAAAAGACCTCAAAAAAAGTGTTTCAGAGATGGCACGTTTTGCCTTCTCGATGCTGCAGGACTCGCAGGTGGCTTTCATTAACCAGGATGACGCCCTGGCGACAACGGTTATTGACCGAAAAGACCAGCTCCGTGAGATGACGGTGACACTTGAAGAGACCTGCTACCAGCTTATTGCCCTGAACCAGCCGATGGCAAAGGATATGCGGACAATTGTCTGCTCTCTCAAGGTCATCGCTGCATCGGAACGGATCGGGCGGTACGGCAAGTCCACGGCAAAAATCGTAAAAGAAATCGCAGGTAAGCCCCATATCGCGAACATGATGAGTCTCCCCCTCATGTCAGAGTACGTGCTTACGATGATCGATGATGCGATCACGGCCTACGAGACGGAGAACAAAATGATTCTTGACGGTTTTTCTGCACGGGACGACGCGGTCGACGCACTGCGCCAATCCATCTTCCGCGAATCGATCACGCACATGATGGAGAACCCCAAGACCATCACACAGGCCACGTTCTACATTATCATTGCCCGGTACCTTGAGCGCTGCGGCGATCATGCCTGCAAAATCGCCGAGAACGTCCTGTACATGGAGACGGGCGAGAGGGTTGAGATCAAATAAAGCGGTGGATTCGCAGGAACGGTCCCGGGCCCCGGAAAGACTGTATGTCTCCCGAAGTCTTGAGTGCCCATTTCTCCGACGAAAGACCACTTCCCGCAGAGGGGCTGTTTACCCCCTGCGGAGGTATTAATTCCCTAAAAACGGGCACTAATTGGGCGTTTTTGAGCCAGTTTCACGTCGTAGAAAAAAGGTCCTGAATAGCACTGTTCCAGCAGCCGATCGTTTCCCGGATGGACCCTGGCACGTGGAAACGAAAAGAAAGCCTGTTTTGGGGGTCGGATTGCGGGTTCTTTCCCACTGTCACTGTCGTGATTTTGACCGTATCACTGGGTGTGGTGATAACCGGGTCAAACTCCGCCCACCCAAATCCGGACCCATTCCAGCCCCGGATTGACCGTTTCACCCAAAACATGACCGGCCTGTTTCGGCACTTTTTTTAAAGTAGTTTCCGGGAATCCTGTTTTAATTGTTTTTCCCGAAGAAACCTGATATTTCCGGAGTTTAAAACCGGCCTGTTTAAACCTGTTTGGATGGTCGGTAGCGAGTGGTTTCGGGTTGCCGGACGTGGGATAGGGAAAACGCTGGTACGCCCTCCGGGCCAGCACACCCGGGTTTATCCACCACCCTTTAACACGTCGCAAAACCCAGATATTTGAGGAATCCTTAAAAAATGTCAGGCGCCGGACTTATCAAACGATATTTTTTCTTAGTTCTTGGCTTGTTTCTTATGGGCCTCGGGATCAGCCTGATCACCAGATCATACCTCGGCACTCCCCCAATTTCGAGCGTCCCTTACGTGCTCAGTAAAAGTTTTCCGGTAACTTTCGGGGAATTTACCATTATAATCGGGCTGTTGTTCTTCCTTGCCGAGATCCTGATCGTTGGAAAAAATTTTCCCCGTCACCAATATCTCCAGGTATTTGTCGGGATGTTTTTGGGCATTTTTGTGGATGTGGGGATGCTCATATCCGCATCCGTACATTCGGATTTTTATGCCGGGCAGATCGTCTGGCTGGTTCTCGGTTGCGTTGTCCTTGCCCTTGGGATATACCTGCAGGTGAGCGCAAAGGTCATCATGAACCCGGGGGAGGGTGTGGTAAAAGCAATTGCCGAAAAAATGTCGGTGCAATTCGGGATCATAAAAATTGTTTTTGATACCTCGCTCGTGTTTTGTGCAGTACTCATTTCATTCGTTTTGTCGGGAACAATTGCAGGAGTACGGGAGGGAACGATCATTTCCATGTTCCTTGTCGGGTATATTACAATACTCTTTAGCGGCATTTTCCGATCTTTTCATTTTGAACAATGGCTGGCGGACTAACATGTTTCGATTTTTTTTAGTGATTCGTCATTTTAAAGCCACCAAAATTTTTCAACAATTGATACCCCGCATAAAATCAGAACCGGATTTAAGAAAATCCAGATTATTCCATGAGAGGGGGCAATACAACATCATCGCACTTTGGGGATGCCCTCGTCGCGGGGGCGGAAACCTTCACATCACATCAGGCACCACATATTCCTTTAAGATCATGATTTACGTCCTCGTGACCGGCACCCGGTTTTGTCCCGCGAAAATAAAAGAACCCGGCACGGGGAGAACTTGTCACCATGAGGGAATGATGACCCTATGACCGGTGAATTTGATAAAAAACTGGAGGGCCTCTCAAAGTATATCGTCACAAGTCCGTCATGGGCAAAATCCCTCGCGGTCATTCTCCTTCTTTCGGGCTGTGTCGAGATCATGTCGATACTCGGGAGCGGAAAATCCCTCGCGAACCCGGCCCTTTTTCCCATCGCGGTTTATCTCGTACCGGCTCTTGCCGCTCTTGCCCTGACACCCTGGCTTGCCCGACGGTTTTCCGGGAAACTCACGTACGAGTGGTCGGGGCTCACGGCGGCCATCGGCCTTGTCATCTCGCTTTTTATCTCCCTCTCGCCAATACTCCTGTTCCGCTTCTCGTTTCCGCTCTTTTTTGCAGTCTCGCTTGCGTTTGTCTTCGCGTTCCGGATGCTCCTTCTCGCCGCTGTCGTCGATTACCACCTCCGACGGGTCGTTGTCCCGGCACTCCTCCACTCCGGCATTGCAGTCATCGGGGCAGCGCCGTTTCTTGGCCTTGCATTTGTGCAGATTTCCATCCTCCTCCATATCAGCTTCGCGGTCGGCGTCCTCCTTTTCATCATCGTGATCGAACGCCCGATGAAGGCCAACTTCCGGGTCGGGCCCCTTGAGCTTGCAAACGCATTCCTCGCCCACCTTTCGGAAGGCAGCCACAAGCTCGACGACTTTTTCCGGAGTATCGGTGAAAGCGTAGTCGTGCCCGAAGTCTCGGTTGTGATACAGCGGGAGGGAAAAGAGGAGATCTTTGTAACGGTGCCAAACGTCCACCCCGGCCCCCTTGGAGAGGTCGGCGGGAGCAACCTGCCGAAGATCCTCCACGGGATGCTCGGGCATGCATCGATGGTCTTCCACGGCTCAGCCTCGCACGATTTCAACCCGGTCGATGAGGTCGAGGTACGAAAAGTCGGCGATGCCGTCATTGCGGCCCGGCCGGTTGCCTGCACGAACACCGGCTGCACGCGGTCGGCACGGTACCGGTGCGGGTCGGTGGATGTGCTCGCGCAAGCGTTCGGGGACACGGTTATCGCGATTGCGACCCGGTCGCCGCTCGTCACCGAGGACCTTGAATTTTCTGTCGGGTTTGCCCTCATGAAAGCGGGCGAGAAATATTTCCGGCACGTGGCGTTTGTCGATGCCCACAACTGCATGGACTCGATGGAAGACGGGGTCCACCCGGGAACGGAACTCGCGATGGAGTACACCGGCGCTGTCGATATGGCGTTTGCTGCCACCGCACAGCAGGAGCAGGTCGGGTTCTCGGCCGGCTACGCAGCCCGGACATTCCCGTACTCCCGGCAGGAGGGATTCGGCGACCTCGGCGTCCAGGTGCTCGTCATTAACGCCGGCGGGCAGAAAACCGCGTATGTCCTCTTTGACGGCAACAACATGCAGACCGGCGCCCGCGACGAGATCAGGCGCCGCCTGCTCGCCCGGGTGGACGAGTGCGAGGTGACGACGACCGATACCCACGTAGTCAACACCGTCTCCGGCAGGAACCAGGTAGGGCTTGTGGTGCCGGTCGATGACTTTTACCCGCTTGTAGAAGAAGCCGTAAAAGAAGCCCTTGCCGATACCGCTCCCGCGAGGAGCACCGGAACAACCGCATGGTGCCGGGGGATCGTTGTCTTTGGTTCGCAGCGGATCTCCCAGCTCGCGTCCACGGTGAACGGGATGATGGGATTTTTACTTCCGGTCGCGCTCATTATTCTTTTAGGCGCTTTTATCACGACCGCGATGGCGTATTTCCTGCTTGTTTATTAGGTAAATTACACGGCGAACAAAAGGAAAACATACGAGACGGGTATCCTCCAGGCCTTATATCCGTGTTCATGAAGAGTTATCAGACTGGAGTGCCTGAGAATATCATTACGATCTTTCCATGATCACATGGAAAAAAATGCATTTGGATTTTTTACGGATGAATTCCGTCGCCGGTACTATCTGGTACACCACTCAAAAGTATTATATAATTAAATATTAAATCAAACATCATTCAAAACATTTTATAGATTGGTGTTGAATTATGGTAAGTTCTGCAAACAGGGATATGGTCTACAAATTATTGACTGATCCTGGATTCCGAAAAAAAATGGAAGCGGATCCTGCTGCGGCTGTCGGGAAAAAACAGTTGACGGCAGCGCAGATACTGGAAGTAAAAAAGGTTCTTACCCTCGTTGATGAAATCCAGGGCAAGATCCAGAGGATTGCCGACGAGCTGTTATGCGCCAACGGCGGCCCCTGCGGGATTGCCAGAGGGGATACGGTAATAAAGGATAAAAATATCCGGAGATGAAAACTGCACCAGTTTGAATTCCGGGGAAAATCATTCATTTTTAACCCGGAATCCCTCAGGCTTCTGCCTTCTACTGGGGAGGAGGCATTTTTGTTGAATCCCGGTAGGACGGATCCCATAGATCCTCCTGTCATATTTCCTGCCAGCGACAGGGTTGAGATCCTTGTGAATACTACACAGGAATGCAACCTGATCTGCCCGTACTGTTTTGTGCACCAGGGGAGATTCTCCTACAAACAGGAACGCCCAAAAGATCTTACCCCCGATCTCGCCCGGCAGTTGATCCGTGTCCTGCCGGAGGCGATCCCGGGAGCAGCCGAGTACAGTATTCATTTTTACGGTGGCGAACCGCTGATGAACCTGGAGGCCATAGACGCTGCGGTTACCGCTGCAAAAACAGAAACGATCCACAGGTTCACGTTCTCCATCACGACCAACGGCACGATAGACCCGGATCCCGCAGTCCCGCTTCTTGCAAAGGGAAAGTTCTCAGTCATCCTGAGCATTGACGGGCCGGCACATGTCCACGATGCGGTCCGAAGAGATATTGACGGGAATCCCACCCACGCAAAAGTGCTGGACTTCCTGTACCGGATTAAAAACGAGCATGCACTTTTTATCCGCGGGTCAAGCGTTATCCGGCACGGTTGGCGGCTGAAGGATGCAGAACAATATCTCGAATCGCTTCCGGTCGATGCGATCAAAGCCCAGGCGGTCAGGCTGCCGGCAGGTCACCCCCTTTCCCTGACCGGAGATGAACGGGAACTGTATTTCAGGGATTTGGAGGATATTGCCGGTTCCGTTATTGAATCAATTCACCGTGAAAAAATGCCCCTTGACGACCGTTTTAGCAGCCGGGTCCTCCAGCTGATCTGCCGTAGCGGGCGGGATTCGTTCTGCGGTGCGGGGACTTCAATCTTCGGTATGTCCTGCGATGGCACGATCTACCCGTGCGTCCTGCATGCCGGTAATGAGGAACTGGCACTGGGACACATCAGCGATCCCGAATTCGGGTGGGTGAAAAAGGGTCAGGACTGGATCCAGTCAAGAAAACAACGTCCTGAATGCACCGGCTGCTGGGCACTGCCCCTCTGTGGAGGAGGATGCCCGGCGATGCTTGCGGTCTGCGGCGAGGATGAATGTGAATATACGCGTAAGGTGTGCGAACTGTCCATGGCCATCTACGGGTCTGTTTCCCACACCCCGGACCTGCTCGTCCTTGCGGGGATCCGCTAAACCTGCTACCATGACACGGACACCACCGGTTCATCGGTTCTCCCTGCTCGGCCGGAACATCACGTTCGATCCCGATTGCGTCAAGCCGAAAGATACCGGCCTTGCTGATGCGCCGGCACTTCCGGTTCGGTCTGTTGCACTGGATATTTCCGGGACCTGCAACCTCAGGTGCCGGTATTGTGCAGAATCATCGACCCTGCCGACCCGCCACGCCATGAGCGAAGAGCTCCTCCGGCAATCCCTTGATTTTGTGTTCTCGCAGGTACCGGAGAACCATGCGGTCTCCGTGCATCTTGGCAGTGGCGAGCCACTCATCCAGGCATCGCTCGTGCAGCTGATCAGCGATGTTGCACGCAGAAACGAGAGAGAACAAAAAAAACCGGTCGATCTCTATATCACCACGAACGGAACCCTTCTCGATGAAGGGATGATCGCCCATCTTGGAAAATATGGCTGGAACGTCAAGGTCAGTCTCGATGGCCCGGCAGATGTCCATGACCGGTTCCGGCGGGACAAGGCAGGCGGCCCGACATTTGATCGGGTCAGTCATTCCATCCGGCAACTCCTGAAAATAATGCCGGAGACTTTGAGCACAACATCGGTGATATGTCACGGGACCGATCCTGCATCTGTATTTTCTGCGGTTGGGAGTATGGGTGTAAAAAAGATCGAACTTGTCCCGGTGGCAATGCCAGACGATCCCTGTCTCCGGCTGGACGATGCAGATCTCGCAAAATACAGATCATTCATGGCAGAGTATGTGCGACGGCTTGCCAGGGGAGAGGATCTCCCGACCCTCATCCGGTTCAGGAACCGTCTTCAGAGGATCATGGGTTTTTTTAACACGAGCATTGCCTGCGACGCCGGCAGGAGTTTTCTTGCAGTCGGCCCGGACGGAACGTTCTATCCCTGTTTCCGGTTCGCCGGTCTTTCAGATTATTCCCTTGGGAGTCTTACAAACGGCGTGAGCGAAAAGAAAAGAACCGGGTTTACCGGGAGCACCGGCCGGCCGTACCAGTCCCGGGACTGCGTGACCTGCTGGGCTTCTCCCGTGTGCGGCGGGCCCTGTTTTGCCGTAACCGACCTTATGTGCCAGGGCCGCCCCGATCCGGTTTACTGTTCCATTGTCCGTGCAGAAACAGAAGCCGCACTTTATCTTGCAGAGGTACTGAGAGAGCAGGACCCGGAAAAACTTCTCGCACTTGCGGGTATTCCCACGGAGTTTGATAATGAAGATAGTGCTCGTTAAACCTCCGGAACGATCGAAGTTTAATTTCGGGTCCTTCAGTCTTGCCGTGCTTGCCGCTGCACTGGAAGATGTCGCGGTCATGCGGATTATTGATGCCACTACAATGAGTGGAGATGAGGCCGTGCGGGAGATCCTTAAGGAGTGCCCGGATCTGGTCGGGATTACCGCGATGGGACCGTCTTCCGTCCAACCGGTTATCCGTCTCACCCTCGCACTGCGGGATGCCGGGTTCTCCGGCCCGGTGATTGCAGGGGGGCATGGGGCAAGTATGTACCCGTCCTATCTCATGGAAGGTGGTGCAGATGCCATTGTTCTTGGAGAGGGGGAGATGACATTCCGGGATATCGTCATCCACGGTATATCGGCACAGGTAGATGGGATTGTTTTCCGGAATGGGGATACGATGGTAACAACGGCACCCCGTACCCTGGTCGACCCGCTCGATCTCCTCGGGACCCCTGCCCGGCACCTGATCCCGCCACCACCAGACGGGATTTTTCTTCTTGAGACAAGCCGGGGCTGCCCGCATGGCTGTACATTCTGCGAGACCACGCGATTTTATGGCAGACGCTGGAGGGCACGTTCGCCGGAGGTTGTTGCGCGGGATATCCAATCCCTTGTGGAATCCGGGGCGATGATGATCCAGATCGCTGATGACAATTTTACAGCAAGCCCCGACCGTGTAAAGAAAATCTGCCGGATCCTGGAGGACGGCCCGCTGCCGCTTTTTATGATGTTTTTTGCCCGGTCCGATGATATTGTCCGGGTACCGGAACTCGCTCAGCACCTTGCCGGGGCACATTTCCTCCGTGCATCCATCGGTGTCGAGACGACCAGCCAGTCTCTGTCCGCCGTTATTAAAAAGGATATCCCGTTACAAAAACATAAAAAAGCGTTTCGTCTGATGGCCGATGCCGGAATTTTTTCCATTGCCTCGCTTATTATAGGACTGCCGGGGGAGACGGCAGAAATGCGGGAACGATATGTCAGGGATGTGGTGGAACTGGGAGCAGACGCGGTCTATTTCCTCCCGTTCCAGCCGCTGCCGGGAACTCCTCTCGGGACACCAACAGGAGAAACGGACCCGGTGATCGTAAAAGAGGCGGCACGGCTGACTGCCGAATTTGAGAAACACCCCGTTGTACTCCGGCGTATGACGGACCTTGCAAAAGAACCAACGGTCCGGGGGATGCTGGCCCGGGCGAGCATCGGGAGGAGAGCAACACAAAAGGCCGTGCAGGAATAATGCCGTGAGCACGCTCCGGACCTTGGGGGTATTGCCTGCAGGGACTTCCTGTTCCGCAACCTTCCCACTATCCACTGTGAAGCAGAACCCTCTTTTTTATTGCATCCTGTGACACGGTACCGGAAGTGCGAATCGCATAGCATCCTTCCGGCACATTAAGTTCAAACCTCACGCCTTTACCGGCTTTTCCGGTTTCACGGATGGTGATTTCGGTAATTGCGAGGATCTCCCGGACAAAGAACAACCCAAGACCGCTGTTCTTTCCGTAGCCCTCCCGGAATACCGATTCCTTTTCATTTTCGGGGATACCTACCCCGTTATCCTCATAGAGGATCATAAGCCCGCCGCCGGTTTTCTCATAGGAGCACGAGATCTCGGTCACACCCGGGCTGTGGATGAAAACGGTACCATCACCCATGTGGTTGAAACCATGGAAGACCTTGTGGGATACCAGACACAGAACGGGACGTCGTTTATCGTCAGGTCACAGTACCCGATGATCGATAAGGATGCACTTCACTAAACTACCAAAATAGTGCGATCCGGGATGTACGGTTATCCCCGACTCGTGCGATCCCGGCCCGGCATCGGGACGGTCTCGCGGTCATTGTCATTTCCCTTATCCATGGATCCCTTTTTTTGGAAATGAATGCATCGGAACGTTCACGAACACGGGAGTTTTTTTTAAGCCGACACCTTTTTTTCGGCAGTTTTCATGTACCGGTATGCCCCGGTGGGAACAGAGATTTCAAACCGGGCTCCTTTGCCAGGTTCGCCGGTTTCAGCAATCGATATCCCGCTGATGGCAAGGATCTCCCGGATCAGGAATAAACCCATGCCATTATTCTTTCCAAAACCACTGGAGAAAAGGCGGGATTTATCTTCTTGTGTGATGCCGATACCGTTATCTTCGTAATATATCACCAGTGCCTGCCCGGATTTCCGGCAGGAGACAGATATTGAAGTCACGTGCTCCCCATGGCAGAGCGAGTTATGGAAAAGGTTGTAAAATACTTTCACAAGAAGGAGATCGGCATAGATCTCAACATTCTCCACATCAACCCGGATATCGATGTTCTCAAGAATGTGTGTCTGGCGGGACCGTGCAATAACTTCTTTTACGGGTTGCCATTCTGGTTCGGCGAATCCGATCTCCTGGTAGGTTTTCGTGAAATATACCTGGCCCTGCAGAAAATCCGCGATGCCATCGATTTTTTGTAAATAACTATTGGCCTGCGGGTTCTGTGTGTGTTCCTTTGCAAGAGTCAGGTATCCCCGGAGTGCGGTCAACTTATTATTGAGATCGTGCAAGGTTATTTTACACATCAGGTTCAGTTTATCATTTGCCTGCACCAGTTTATCCCGCAATTTTTTTGATTCTGAAATATCGACACAGACCAACCGGAATCCTTCAACCGAATTATTCCGGTAAATCTGTGTGACATACACCATCATGGGAAACGTGCTGCCATCACATTTCAGGGCAGTCGCTTCATGAGCAGGAGGGAGATTCCCACAAAGGGCCTGACTGTACATTTCCGTTACACGATCGCGGTCATCCGAATGGAGCATCTCCATGACGGATTTGTCACGGGGTTCCGATAAGTATCCCCACTTTTCTCTGCCTGCACGGTTAATGAAGGTCACGTTAAACGCTTTATCAAGTTCAATTACGGTTTTTGGCAGCGATTCAACGAGCTCGTGGTAGCGGTTTTCACTTTCTTTTACCAGTTCCCGAAGATGGTATTCAAAGGTAATATCCCGTAAAAAATTCAGGGTGGCAGGCCGGCCATTCCAGTCAATTTTTATCGCGTCAACTTCCCACCAGAAAATGGCACAGGTCTTGCTGACCACCCGAAATGAGTACCGGGGAAATTTCTCGCCGTTTGTGATCCTCCGCATATACCTGTCGCGAAGGACAGGCTGATCATCAGGATGAATAAAGGTGAAATAAGGCTTGGAAAAAAAATCTTTGCAGACATAACCACCATTTGTAATGATTTCGCAAAATTTCGGGTTGCAGAACGTGATTTTTTCATCCTGGATAATTAATATGCCTTCCTGGGCATTCTCGACCAGCTGCCGGTATTTTTTCTCCGATTCGCATAGTGCCTGCCGTGAACGGCGATGATTGACGTTAATCCTGATCTTCTGTTCAAGTTCGAAGAACTGCGCAACCGGGTTTCCTCCTTTCTGGAGATATGCATCCGCCCCGCTGTTGAACGCTTCAACGACTACTTCTTCCCGCCCTTTCCCGGTAAAAAGGATAAACGGGATATCATCGGATTGTTTTCGGATTTCTTTTAAGAATTCGATACCATCCATCACCGGCATCTGGTAATCGGAGACAATCGCATCAAACGAATGCACCTTTAGTTCTTCAAGCGCTTTTTTCGCAGAATCGAGAGTTGTGATCGATAACAACCCGGAACGTTTAAGGTAAATAGGTGCCAGTTCGAGGAGTGCCGGTTCGTCATCAACATATAATACAGAGATTTCGGTCATGGGGGTCGGTTAAACGGGGCAGGGATTCCTGCACGAGGATCCTCATCTAAAATTAAACAAAAAGATGAGAAGGGTCGCCTTACAGGGCAGTGTCAATATCGTTGAGCAGTTTCCTGACATCGATCCAGATGATTAATTCGTTTGCTTCCTTGTCTTTGACTTTCACTTTTTTCTTGATGATGCCGATAATTGCCGTATCCTCTTTACTCACAGATGCCGAAGTATAATCCACCAGCCCTTCCTCAAATGTGGATACTGACGTAACATCATCGACAAGGATCCCGATCTTCGAACGCGTGATTTTATCGTCAAGCACAATGATCCGGGATGTTTCCATCGTAACGGCATTGCCCGTGATAATGTTGAGCCGGTGTTTGAGATCGACAATAGTAGTAATCTCGCCCCGGAGATCGATGATACCCCGGATGTATGCAGGCACGTTGGGAAGCTTCGTTATGGTGGTATATTCCACAACTTCCTTGACATCGAAAAGATCGATGGCAAACTGCTCCTCGCCAAGTGCAAATATCACGACCTGGATACTGCCCTGCCGTTTCACATCCTTTGCCGGCGCCGTCGCAAGGGTGGAGTTATTAAGTGGTTTTTCCTCAGATTTTGTTGCCATGATGTCACCCGGCTGATCTAGGCAATCTTGAAATGTTTGTTCGCTTCAGTTGCCTCTTTTGCGATGGTTTCTACATTCTGGATCATGCGCGTGATCTCGTCAAGCGCAGCGGAGGATTCTTCCGTAGCGGCAGCAGAGTCAGTGGCTTCTTTTGCCGTCTTCTCCACCAGCTGACCAATCTCATTGATACTTGCCGTGACTTCCTCGGTCGTTGCTGCCTGCTCTTCAGTTGCAGCGGCGACTTCCGATGCACTTTTTGCCACCTTGTCAACGGCTTCAGCAATCTTTTTGAAGGCCTCGACGGTCTCGGTAACCATCTTTTCTCCCTTATCCACCACGCTTCTGCTTTCTCCCATGGCAGTGGACGCATTCTGGGTGCTCTTTTTTAAGGTCGCAATCATCTCTTCGATGCGCTCGGCCGAGTTACGGGATTCCTGTGCAAGGGATTTTACTTCCGTTGCGACAACCGCAAATCCCCGGCCGGCTTCCCCCGCCCGTGCTGCTTCGATGGCCGCGTTTAATGCAAGGAGGTTTGTCTGGTTAGCAAGGTCGCGGATGATTCCCACGATCTTTGTAATCTCGCCCATCTGTTTTTCGACGTCCAGCACAATCTCGTGGACATGAGCGGAGGTACCGGCAATTTCTCCCATACTTTTCTGTGCATTGCCCGCGAGTCCGGCACCCTTCATGGCGAGATCGTCCGTTTCCTTTGAGAGGTTGGAGACCGATTCCATGCTTGAGGTAATTTCCTCGACTG
>Ga0209099_1003383_pt1 | contig 12993 bp, 4 predicted proteins | sample AD_JPNHW2_MetaG_FD_184430 | JGI IMG/M metagenome (GOLD analysis project Ga0209099, IMG submission 184430) | Active sludge microbial communities of municipal wastewater-treating anaerobic digesters from Japan - AD_JPNHW2_MetaG (SPAdes) (version 2) | ecosystem: Engineered > Bioreactor > Anaerobic >...
GTAAAGATTATTCCTGAACTGAAACTCAATACTGTGCTTCTCGCACCCACAGGAAGAGCCGCCAAAGTGCTTTCATCCTATTCGGGAGAACCTGCATACACCATACATAAGGGAATTTATAGGGTAAGCGAAGATGATTCCGCTTATTTTGTCAATCTGCGCGAAAACAAATCGAAAAATACAATTTTTATTGTAGATGAAGCCTCCATGATAGCAGGAGAATCGGCAAGCCCAAGTCAGTTGTTCCCTGCTTCCAATCTTCTCGAAGACCTGCTTACATTTGTTTTCAGCGGCGAAAACTGCTCGATGATCTTTGTCGGCGATACGGCGCAATTACCGCCTGTCGGTTCTGATATCAGCCCTGCGCTGAACGAAGAATACCTAAAAAGCAGCTTCCATCTTAGTACACAAGGTTTTGAACTGACAGAAGTGGTTCGTCAGGAAGAAGCCTCGGGTATTCTCGCTAATGCCACACATATCCGCAAACTGGTTTATGCGCCGGAATTTAAAAACAACTTTTTTGAAACCGACGGCTATAAAGATGTCATCCGCATCAACGGTTCAGAGCTGGAAGACGCATTGAATACAGCTTATTCAGGTTCGGGCGAAACTGAGAGCATTATGATATGCCGTTCGAACAAAAGAGCCAACCTCTACAACAACGAGATCCGCAGACGCCTGTTGTTTCGCGAGGGCGACATCAATGCCGGCGACAAAATAATGATCGTGAAAAACAATTATTTCTGGATTTCAAAAAAATCAAAAGCCGGGTTCATTGCCAACGGCGACATAGCCGAAGTCCTTCGCATCAGAAGAATTGAGCAATTCACCGAAGAATTCTTTTTTGCCGATGCCACGATACGCCTGATAGATTATCCCGAAGAAAAAGATATTGAAGTAAAATTGCTGTTAAACACGCTGACATCAGAATCGCCCTCCCTCTCTATTACTGATTTCCGTAAGTTGTTTCAGGCCGTACAGGAAAATTATATGCACATTCCTGAAAAAAATAAAAGATACCGGCTGATCTACAACGACCCTTACATGAATGCCCTGCAAATTAAATTTGCTTATGCGATGACCTGCCATAAGACCCAGGGCGGCCAGTGGGAGAATGTTTTTGTAGAACAGGGCTACCTGACCGATGAAATGGTCAACAAGGAATATCTTCGCTGGCTATATACCGCCGTTACCCGCAGCACAAAGAAGCTTTACCTTGTTAACTTTAATGAGCAGTTTTTCAGATAAACCGGAAAAATTTCGCACATTTATCAGTCAGTCAGCATCACACGCCTGGTAGTCACCTCACTGCCAGTCTGAACAGTTACGAGGTACATCCCCGGAACATTACCCGAAAGATCAAGCGGTAAAAGCATTTCAAAGGAAGGATCAAATTCCTTTTCCAGCACCTTTTCGCCAATCAGGTTGTAAACGGTGATGTATGCCTTTTCTGATGCAAAAATAGAAAACTGAATATTAACTACTCCGCTGGTCGGATTAGGATAAATCTGAATGGTGCTGTTGGCCCGGTTGTGCTCACCCGTACCGACGGTCAGCGGATTTACCCATTTGTATATCCCGCCATTTGCCGCGTTTTCATTGAAACTACCTGCCCATCCGGTTTCCATATCCAACATTTCGACGCAGGTGTACTGAACCGATCCTGTATCGATATTGATAAACGCTGCACAATCATTGGTGCTGTAAGATGAACCAAGCCCAGTGCCTGATGAAACATTTACCCACGTACCTGTTGTCCCGGGGACAAAATCAATGTTCGGGGTTTTCACAAAATAACCGGTCGGCGTGATGGCAGTCCATGTGGCTCCGCCATCGGTGGTTTTTTTCACTCCGGCAAAGGATCCATCTGCCGAATAAACACCAAGCACAATGCCTGTACTGGCATCTTTAAAAACGGGTGTTACCTGTGCATTGGTGTATATGTATGTTGTTGAGCCACTTGGATATTTTGTCCAGTTAAGCCCTTTATCAGTTGATTTATAGATTTTTCCTCTTGAAGTACCAAACCAGATAGTATTTCCATAAGCGTCAAATTGATCCACAATGGCCGTTTCTCCTGCGCCGCCTGCCGGTGCGGGAATATTGGCTAGCGGAACCTGAGTCCAGGTGCTACCGCCATTACTGGTGGTATATATCAAAAACTCATAAGGTGAAGAAGTAGGATCACCCACACAAACGCCGTTATTCGCATCAAAAAAGTGCACAAAGTCGGCCCAGCTGTTTGAAAAATTAGCAGATGTCTGGATGTTCCAGGTGGCTCCCCCGTCGATAGTCTTTACGATATATCCTCCATTTTCACCTGATGGGAACATGCAGGCATAACAAATCTGGTCGCTGATAGCATGGAAATTCGCGATGCTGAAATTTTCAGACCCGGTAAATGTTATCGTGCCGGGTGTCCAGGTAGCTCCTCCGTTTACAGTCTTTGTAAAATCCTGGCAAGGGTTGGCAGAACTGATACCGTTGTACCCCGCTGCCCAAACAACATCGGCATTTACTATGGAAATATTTCTGATTCCGCGTGAAGACTTTGCAAAACCGGTATTTTGCTTGATCCATGCTGAAGGTGTTCCGCCAACTCTGATATACAGTGCTTTTGTTTTGGTATCGGTTCCGCTGGCATTTGAAACTGTCAATTTAACCTGGTAATTTCCTGCTGTTGTATAGGTGATGGCTGGAGGTGTTTGCCCGCTATAGCTTGCAGGGCTGCCACCTTCAAAAGTCCAGTTCCAGGAAGTCGGGCTGTTGGTTGTATAATCCGTAAAAGTTACACTTCCGCCAACTGCCGGTGTGGTAGTGTTTGCAGAAAAATCAGCAAGGGGGGCACCCAGAGGAGGCGTGATACGAATAATAGAAGAATTGTTGTTATTAAAATTCCCATTGGAAGTATTCAGGCTCCCGATAGCGAAATAGCCATTATTTGATCCAGACCATCCCCAATTGAAATGAAACTGATTAGAGGCGTTATATCCATCGCAAACAAAGGCATGCCCGCTGGTGCCATCATCACCGGAATATAAAACAGGCCTGCCTGCATCCAGTTCTCCTTTTAGTAAATTTGACCATGCGGTAGCGGTGAATGCTGCCTGAAATTGTATCTCAGCTGAACTTTGATAATTGAAATGGTCGATTATGGCATCAGGCACATCCTGTGAGTATGCTCCGGAACCGCTGGTGCTGTATTGCATATTTACGGCAACACCACAATGATACAGCAGGTTTGCCACCTGAGTATTTGACGATGTAAGATTATTTGGCATGGATGCCCAGTTATAAGTTGCAGCTCCATAATTGACCGATAATACGCCATAAGTAGCATCAGTATATGTATGCACACCAACACCTGTTGTAGGATAAGCCCACTTTTTCATAATCTGCCCCATGGCTGTTGCCACGCAACCCACGTAAACGCCTGTTGCAGTATTAGCTTCGACGGTATTATTGTAATATCCGTCCTGGTTCCATGTGGCGCCACACAAAGGGAGGACAACAAGTTTCGATTCAGGAAAATCATTGCTGAGTATTTTATTCCATTCCTTTATCGTTTGCTTGTTGCTTAATTGCCTGTCAATAATATATTGTAACTCAGTAGCATAACCGTCGAGCCAATCAACCATCTGAACCGGCAGATTGTTTTCATTATAGGTACCGTTTTCTGAATAACCAAGAACAGGAATTGCAGCATCATCGGCAGCAATCAGAATGTAACCACCGGCGGAAAAATTGAATACATAATAAATATTTATTCCATCATGCTGTCTTGTAATAGCATTTGAAATGTCATAATCGGTCTTGCCGCTGGCATAATGCATAAAATAGTTTTGGGCAATTTTCCGGGCAGATTCAATGGATACCGGACTGGCAATTAGGGCCAAGCTTAAAAGCAAAAATGCATAGGTCAAGTAGATTTTTTTCATATTATGCTATAATTATAAAATTTAGAGCGAATATAAAAACATTTTAAAATAGTTCTTATTTTAATTTATTTTTTTATATAACTTTTTTAGCAGGAACTTCAGATAACTAAAGTAATCAAAAAGGATAGCGGTTTCAAATTTCAGCACCCAAGAGCACGCTTACCTGCCTCCGATAGCTATCGAAACAGTATAACAGTCTAATAGCCTATATTTAATCCAAAAGAACCACGGCATAAGCAGAAACGCCTTCTTCCCTGCCGATAAACCCTAATTTCTCTGATGTTTTTGCTTTGACAGAAATGTCATAATCAGGAATCCCGATCACTTCCGAAAGTTTTTGTTGTATCTGGATGATATAGGGCGCTATCTTCGGTTTTTCAAGGCAAACAGTCGTGTCGATATTTGCAATATGAAAATTCTTCTCGTTTAATATAGCAACGACTTTCTTTAACAGTATCTTACTGTCAATTCCTTTATACTGTTCATCTGAATCAGGAAAATGAGTACCGATATCGCCGAGGTTAGCAGCACCTAAAAGCGCATCGCAGATAGCATGTATCAGCACATCCGCATCGGAATGTCCTACAGCGCCTTTTTCAGAAGGAATTTTTACGCCGCCCAGAAACAGATCAGCATCAGGCTGGAGTTTGTGCGTATCGAACCCAAACCCTATCCTACTCATTCTTTTTTATTTCTTCGCCATCTTTTTCTTTCTTGCTTTTCACCTTATCGAAATTGAACAATAAGCTGAAACGCAAGGTGTTTTCGAGAGGGTTGCGTTGTGTTACCGGAATCAGGTAGGCAAAGTCGAGGCCGAAAATGCTGTATCGCAGGCCTGCGCCGAGGGTAACATATTTACGGTTTCCTTTGGTAGAAGCTTCGTTAAAATATCCTGCACGGATGGAGAATTGCTTGGCATACCAGTACTCAAGCCCGACAGCGATATTTATTTCTTTCATTTCTTCTTTAAATCCGTCCGGAGCATCATAAAAAGACTGAACCATGCCTCGCACAACACCCACATTCGGGTCTTTCCCTTTTTCGATGATTTTGTTTCCATCCACATCATACACGTATTTTCCGGTAGAATCAAGCTGATATATGGGTGGAGTAGGAACAAGCAATTTGTTAAAATCAAGCAATAAAGCCAGGGAGTTGTTTTTATCAAAATTCATCTCATAACCAAAACCAAGCCTGAGGTTAGTCGGAATAAAATCGCGGTCAAGATTTTCGGTATAAGAAATTTTGTTTCCGATATTGGATATGTTGGCACCCAGCGTAAATTTTGTTTCCATACCTTTTACATCGATAGGTTTTTCGTAATATACGCTGATGTCGGCAGCCACGGCCTGTCCGGCTCTCGACTGTGCCCCGCCCACATAGATACCACCGGTAAGGTTGGAATAGATATAGCGCAAGGCAATGGCACCGGATACTTCGTTGGTAAATTTAAAACAGTAGGATGCGTCGAGCGAAAATTCGTTGGGTTTATACTGTCCGATGTTTTGTCCGGTTTCATTGGTAAATGTAATGTTTCCGAGAGAAAAATATCGCAGCGACATAGAAACCACCTGCCTTTTGTTAATACGTTTGTATGCACCCAGATAGGCAAGATTTATATCGTTTACCAGTTTATGCAGCCAGGGGCTGTATGAAACCGAGAACCCAAAATCCTTGTCAATAAAACCATATTTAGCGGGATTCCAATGCATGGAATTGGCATCGGGCGAAGAAGCGGCACCAGCATCTCCCAGTCCACCGCCTCGGGCATCGGGAGCTATAAGAAGGAAGGGAACGGCCGTGGTAATGGTATTTAATTTGTTTTTCAGTAAATCATTTGTTTGGCTACCTTGAGAAAATACCGCAGTCCCAAGCAGAATGAAGGATACAAAGATTAAGAAATTTCTTTTCATTAACTGATAAAATTTTGTGAGTGCAAAAATAACGATAATTTTATTACTATATTGTGTTCTTACTATTTTTGTATTTTACAGATTTTCTGATGTTTTCTTTCTATTTCAGAATTATCATCTTGTCGGAGCTCCTTTTTTGTTTGCCATTTTTATCGGTGAGGGTTACCGTATAAGAATACAATCCTTTGGATAAGGGTTCTCCATGAGTGCTACGGGCATTCCAGCGATAAGTGACTGGCTGATAGCTACCTGCCGGAATTTCAAAATCAATTTCGGCCGACAACCTTCCGGTAATATCAAAAACGGCAATTTTAACCTGCATTTCCTCCAAACTCATGTTATGCTCAATATAAAAATTGGTGTAATCATACAATGGGTCGGGATAATTATACACCTTTCCAAAACCCGCATCAGCAGGAGGTTCAACATAGAAATTAATGTCAGTTTCCGAAGAGTTGTTCAGCAAATCAAAAGCTTTGATAGTAATTTTGTGTCCGCCGTAACCCAACGTGTTAAAACGATATGCAATACTTCCGGCGGCATAGTTATCGGCATCCTGTACAAAATATTCGTTGAGAAAAATTGGGTTATTATAGTTATCGTCGAGAAACGCCGTTATTTCATGGCCTATCCCAATGTTATAACAATTGATGCCGCTGGTATCCCTCAGGTGCAAAAGCATCAGCGGCTGACTGGAAGTCTTATCCCCATCAACAAACGACAAGGTTTCCATAAAGGCATCTACTGCCGGGCCGTTGATATCATCGCTTTCATTACTTCCATTATTAAAAAGTTTCAGGCTGTCTAAAACGCCCGTAGCATCATGGTTATGGCCTTTAGCATAATAGCTTATTTTTCCAAAACCATCTGAATAACTTATGTCGCGCGGAACAAAAAAGGAAAACTCGAACATGCCGTTGGTTACCGTTACGTCACCACGGTATATTTCGTTTTGTTGTATATAAAAATTCCTGATTTGGCTTCCTCCGGGATCGTTGGCAAGGGTTTGGCATAAAACCGGTTTGTCAAATACCAGGGGGAAAAGTTTCCCGTTAAAATCAGGCTGCCAAATAGAATCAGCATCGGCAATATGCCCTCTGACCGTTACTACCCTGCTGTTAAATAAAGTATCGCTGACAGAAGCGGTATCTATGCCGCAAAAATCGGTGATTACCTGATATTCAGGAATAGCAAAGGCCAGAGCCGGGTCCCCAAGCAGGGTAAAATTCTGCATATAAACACCTACGGGGCACAAATTTTTTGCCTTACGAATCATATCGCCAAACCTGACTCTCTCGCCGGAAACAGGAATAAAGGCAGTTTTCAGCAAATTACGGTTCACAATTTCGTTGCTATGGGCATATGCCACACGGGTGGTCGAAAACAATGCGATGCTGCCGCCTTTTTGGCTGAGCAACAATTTTTCGCCCGCCGACAGGAAGGCAGGATTGTCGTACCGGCTGAACTCGCAGGTGGCGGTAACAAAAATCGGCAAATTATAATAGTTGGTGTATTGTTCAATCTCGTCCATAGTCAGGACATTTTCGGAAGCCAGTCCTGTTTCCCCGCCATGGCCGGTGTAGTTTACCATCAGGGTGCCTTTGGCCATCTGTTTATCAATAGCCGCATTTACTTCGGGATATTTGGTGCCGAAAGGGGTGTTTATCTGTTTATAAGCATCCAGATATATTTTATCGATATTATAATTTTTTGTTATAGAATCAACTAAGGTTACCAGTTTCTCGGCCTGTTTCAGATGCAGGTTAATATCCTCATCATCCGCAATAAAAGTTATCGCATTACGCCATGGATCAAAGTTCGACACCCTGCCGGTTTCGTATGAGTCGGGAATAAAGTCTTCGCGCGTTCCATAGCGTATGCATTTTTCCACAAGCACAGCGGCTTCCTGGCTTGACGTAACCGGAAGACGACCGGCCCCGATATCAAGGTTTCCTACCAGATTCTCGCCTTCAGATGGATCGAGCATGGTAAAAAAATCATCGGAAACATAGGAAGAAGTTGGCACCAGGGAGCTAGTGGATTGCCAGGCAGGAACAAAATTGGTATTGGTTTTCAGTCGGTTTTTCATGTCGTAGGAGCCATCTCCCATTAGTAGCACGTATTTAATTCTGTGAGCAGAATCGTTTTGTCCGCGTTCATAAAACATACGTAAAAAATCGCGGATAGCCGCAGGATCTGGCTTCCCCGATGAAAACTCGTTATATATCTGCGCTGTGGTGGCCACCCCCACCATCATTCCGTCTGTATTCCGGTGAAAATCGGCCAGGGTGTTGGCTTGATTCAAAAAATCAGGATGAGTTACCACCACCAATTCGGCTTGTAGCATACCATGAAGGTTCTGGTTGGAGATGCCGCCCAACAGTATAGGATGTAACAAATTGGTTTCATCAAAGGCCGCAAATTCAAGCACGCTGTCAGTATAGGCCGTCACAGAGCAAACGGAGCCATTGATATTCACTGGCATGGCTGTAATTTCCATAAAATCGGTAATATTCCAGATGTCAGGGGGGCCCGTCGTGGTGGACAGGTCAAAGCGGCTAAGAGCTTTTCCAGCAGTACCCACATTCCGAAAAAGCACTTGCCTGCCGCGGTAAATCAGGTTTCTGACACCCGACAAATCGATGCAATTTAGCCAGGCAATGGAGGATGTTTGAGGCTTGTTATAGGAAATACTAACCGTAATGGTATCGTCCTGAGGCAGCACACTAAGAGATATTGTCTTGGATTTGGCATAATCGGAATTGACATTTCCGTCGATTGGCCATATAGTATCAGCAGAATTTACCACTCCATCAACAAACGAAGTAACCACGCTTTTTTCTATCGACCTAACGGCCATATTAATTCTGATAGTGAGCGGGATGGAGGGCACAACGTCGGTCATTGTAAAACTAAAATTCTTAGTTTCCAAATCATTGAAAACTTCTCCGTACCATTGTTTTCCGGATCGCAACAAATTTACCGAATCCTGCTCATGAAACAGATGTTCGTCAAATGTACTCACGATGGTATCTTCCGGCTGTGAAATTTGCGGGTAGGTTTGTATTCTTTTGCCGGGGCCATGATCAAAAGTAAAAAAATAACACACCGTGTCGGCATAAAGGTTAATGCTCCGGTCAAAACGCTGTAATGCGTCATTATAATTCCAACTCACGGTGTTTTGTCCGTAAAAAAGTATCCGGTCTCCCTCATTGAAGTAGCCGTCGCCACCGTCATCAACCATCACGGGGTTTTCGGCAAGGTCATCGTACCTGAAGGCAGCATTGCTTTCGGGTAGCATTGTGCCGCCATTGCCAAACAGCCTGAAATCATCCGAACTGAGTGGCCCTGAAACGCCCAGTTGCAGAATATCCGCATAAGTAAGACAATGGACACCTTGATTGACAGTGCCAATCTTATACCACCGTCCTGACGATAATATTGAATTATCCGCGAAATTCCCGCTGCCGGATTTTTGAGCTAAGGAAACGCTTACAACACAAACAAGGAAACAGATAAATGTGAACCGGAATTTCATTTTACGGATAATCAACAAAATTATGAAAAAAAAACAGAAATACGTGAAATTCAGGCCTGATTATTTCAGAATCACCAGTTTTTCAGTCTTTTGAGAGACCTGCCCAGTACTGTTTTTCACTTTCAGCATATAAACATACACGCCTTTGCCTATCACATCGCCGAAATCATCTCTGCCGTCCCAGGGTATAGGGTCTGCCCTGTAGCCATTGGTTTCAACGCTTGTCTGAATACTTTTAATCAGTTTTCCGGTGATGGTAAAAATCTGAATCTGCACATCCAGGGCGCAGCAGGGCTGATTGTGTTCGAACCAAAATTCGGTATAAGTGGTAAAAGGGTTGGGGTAATTTAAAACATGATTCAGCGCCATGTCTGCTGATTCGGCAACCACAAAATAAATTTCCGACTCCGCGGAATTATTATACACATCCCATGCTTTCACCTTCAACTTATGTTCGCCGTTTTCCAGATTTGAAAAAGGATAACGGACTACCCCGCTTTGGTAGGTATCCATATCCGACTCATAATAATCGTTAAGGACAAAGGTTTTGTCGGTATTTTCATCGAGGACAGCGGCAATGTCATGTCCTATGCCGTTCCCGATGGTGTTTACACCGGCAGAATCGTTCAGGAACAACAGCAAGACAGGGTTTTTATCAGTAATGCCACCCGACACAAAACGAACATTATTCATATAGATTTTCAGTTCAGGGCCTTGTCCATCGGTGATGCTGTCATGGCTGGTTCCGCCGATAATAAAATCTTCATAGAAGCCATTGGCATCCGTAACACCATTCTGCGAATAATAGCTGATACGGCCGTTACCAAAATTATATGCTATGTCCTTTGGAACGACAAACGTAAATTGAAAATCACCGTTGGTCACCCGTGTCTTTCCTTTATAAATAATGTTTTTCTGCATTCTGAAAGGCTCCGGTGAACCTTCGTCGTTACCATTGGACATTACCTGCACGGCCTTGTCATACACCACAGGCATAACCGTGCCCTGATAGTTGGTGAGTTTTACGTTGGCATTATCGGCAATGTATCCCTGAACCGTAATTTTTTGCAAGGCCCTTATGGTATCCAGCTCTCCGGCCAGAGGATGGTTATTTATTGATGTGGTAATCACATTAAATTCGGGATAAGCAAGTTTCATCGCGGGATCGCCCAGCAAAACAAAATTGCTGATAGCAGGTGCACAGCCCATCAAATTTTTGGAGGCCTTAATTACGTCGCCGAGCGCAGGATATTCACCGGCATTTTTTTTGAATACTTCTTTGTAGAAATTAAAATTCAACGAATAATTTGATCCTGCATAGGCCAGGCGGGTGGTAGTAAACAGAGCCACTCCGCCGCCGTCAGGATTCAGCAGCACCAGTTCTCCAGCTGAGGTACGGCCAGGGTCGTCGAAACGGCTGAATTCGCAGGTGGCAGTAACAAACAATGGTGTATTGTGTTTATTTGCCCAGGCATTAATATCCGAAACACCAACCACCGCTTCGTGTGCCCATCCCACTTCGCCGCCATGGCCAATATAATTGACAATCAACGAACCTTTAGCCACCCTTTTATTAATAGCATCGGTTGCGTCAGGATAACGCTGACCGCCCGGTGTGGAATACTGAGTGTAGGCATCGAGATAAATTTTATCGAGATTAAAATTATTGTAGGTGGTATCCACATAATTAGCAATACTTTCGGACTGTCCCAAAAAATCCTCCCCAAGCAGATCGGAATCATCGGCAACAAAACACAGCACATTCCGCCAGTCGGCTAAATTGGAAATCGCACCGGAAAAACCCGAACAAGAGGTATTGGAAGAAATCAAATCATACTTCGCTTTATAATTCAGGATTTTGTCGGTAACGGCCTTGGCTTCGTCGATGTTTTGAACAGGAATCCTGCCAACGGCAATATCCAGCAGGTTGTTGTAGGGGCCGTTGTCGGTATCATCCAGAAAACCAAAATAATCATCCGTCAAAAACGATCCTGAGGGTTCCAGCGAGTTGTTCGATTCGTAGGTGGGCACCTGATTGGTGTTGTTCTCCAAGCGATTCTTATAATCATACGAAGCATCGCCAAATAGTAATAGGTATTTCGGTTGTTCACTGATGCTTCCTGCCCTCTCGTAAAACATTTTGACGAAACCTTTTATCGCAGTAACATCCTGATTTCCAGAAGAAAATTCATTATAAATCAGTTGAGGAGTGGTAAGCACCACCGAAAGGTTATCATCATTGCGGTGCATTTCGGCTATACGCGAAGCTTCGCCTGTATAATCCGGATAGGCAACAATAATCATATCATGTTGCGCCAGGCCGTGCAAATCCTGGTTCTGAATTTTTCCCTGCACTTTTACCGAAAGAAATGACGTACCGTCGAAAGCTACAAATTCTTTCAGCGAATCCGTATTCATTTTATAGACCAGGTTACTGCCATTCAGGGTGGCATCCACTCTTTTCACATCGGTAAGGTTAGTCACGTCCCAGATGGTAACACCCGAAGAGGCATTTCCAAGCACAAATTCAGAAACCTGGCCAATGGATGATTTGTCGCGAAAAGCCATCTGGCCGTTGGTGAAAGTCAGGTAACAATTGGCATTCAGTTCGATATAGTCTAACCAGCCAATGGCCGAAGCATTAGCGCCCTTATTATAATCCAGACGAAGGTTCAGCGGGCTGGCTGCAGCAAAGTTTAATTCGGCATAGGTAATGCGGGCATAGTCCGATGTATAAATAGGTGAAGCCGCCGAAATGGTAACCATACCTATACTATTGTTGTTGGCATATATCCTGAAGGAGGTGCCAATATTGACCGACCGAGCCAGCAGACCGGTTTTCAAATACATTTGTGTGCCGCTGACTACATTAGGAAAATGAAAACCAAAAGTCCGGGAAGTCGTCAGGTCAAAAACTTCTCCGTAAAATTCCCGCCCCGACTTAATCAGATTTATGGAATCATTTTCATGAAACGCGTAATTAGTAAATGTGGTAACAGTATGGGTAGGCGCCGCTGCAGAAAGCTGAGCCGGCCCTATTCTTTTGCCGGCACCCAGACTGGCGGTGACAAAATATCCGGAGCTATTGCAAAACTTATTTATTTTATGGTTAAATACCCCTTTAACAGTATCCAATGTCCAATATTCCGGGCCCTGGGCATAAAATAAAATATAATCGTCCTGGTTAAAAACATTGTCACCCTCGCCAGAGACAAAAATGGCATTCTCGGCCAGGTCATCGTGCCTGAAATCAGCATTGTTTTCGGGCAACATCTTCCCGCCATTACCATAGACACGAATATTTTTGGGATTTATCGCGGAAACATCCATGCCCAATGTCACCAAATCATTATATGTAATTTTATGAATACCGGTGCGAAGCACATCCACCCTGTACCAGTCGCCCGATTGCAATACCGAATGTGAAGCATACTGCTTCACCTTGCTGGTTCCTGCCGTTTCTTTTGATTTGCTATACGAAAAATCAAGGCTAAATGACACCAGGCGTTCGGTTTTGCCGGTGAAACTGTTTTTGCGCAAGGGAACAAAACTTACCAGCAATAAAGGCTTTTTGTTTTGATAGGATACACGGGAAATAATGTCG
>Ga0209099_1003384_pt1 | contig 12988 bp, 12 predicted proteins | sample AD_JPNHW2_MetaG_FD_184430 | JGI IMG/M metagenome (GOLD analysis project Ga0209099, IMG submission 184430) | Active sludge microbial communities of municipal wastewater-treating anaerobic digesters from Japan - AD_JPNHW2_MetaG (SPAdes) (version 2) | ecosystem: Engineered > Bioreactor > Anaerobic...
TAGAAGCAATGAATGCCTGCGGTTTTCCGTATTGCTTTTTCCCGCTTATTTTATCAATGTATGAACAGGTTTCTTGCTCTGATCCTGATGTTCTCATCTATGCTGTCGTTTGCACAGCAGGCTGATACGGTTTTCAGGTTGCCGGCTGTAGAGGTTTTCGGGGGAAGGGTTGCATCCGTCACGGCAGGCAGCCAGGTGAAGGTAATGGACTCTGCAATCCTGAAGTTATATTCTGCTGCAAACCTGGTTGAACTATTGGAAGGGCAATCGTCGGTGATTATAAGGTCTTCAGGACCAGGAGAAAGCGCTTTGCTTTCTTCACGCGGGTTGCAGTCAACACAGTCGCTGGTAACCTGGGAAGGTATCAGCCTGAATTCCCCCACTCATGGATCAAGTGATATTTCAATGATGCCGGTTTTCGCGTTTGATAATATTTCAATGCTGTATGGTGGTGGAAGCGCTATCGCCGGCAGTGGCGCGTTGGGAGGCAATCTCCTGTTGTCAGGAAATGAGCATTTCAAACAGCCGTTTAGCGTGAAGGCGCAGGTTGCCGGAGGTAGTTATGGAACAGCCTCATCTGCTCTCAGGATTTCAGCAGGGAACGAAGCATTGTCATATTCAATGATGGCATCAGCTAACCGTTCTGAAAACAATTATAAGTATACTGACCTGTCTGGTAAGAGAATTTCACTTGATAATTCATCGTACAAGTCGATAAATACGATTCATAAAGTTGGCTGGAAAATTGCTCCGGGCCACCTTATTTCATTGTCAGGATGGTACCAGGCTTCGGGCCGCGATATTCCTCCAACCATGGTGATGACACAAAGCACACAGCACCAGGATGATAAAGCTTTGCGGCTAAGCCTTCAATATAAGTGGTTGAAACATAGATCCATACTCTCCTCAGGTTTTGCCTATATTCATGATTATATGCATTATTCAGAGGCGATTTCTCAAACTGATGCCGTTTACAACACAGATACTTATTCCCCGAATGTTGGTTACAAAACGGAGCTTTTTAAAAACATTATTGTGGAGGCCGGTGTCACGGGCAGAATATTGGTTGCAGATGTTCCGTATTACAATGGGATAAAAAGACAGTCTGAGATGGCGACTTATGTAACAGTGGTTCAGAGATTTCCAGCAGTAGAGTGGAAATCAGCGATCAATCTCAGGCAGGATCTGGTACAGGGATACAAGGTGCCATTCTGTCCTTCAATAGGCGCTGAAGGAAGGATAAAGGGAAAGTTGGGAGGCAGGATTAATATTTCAAGAAATTTCAGGGTGCCGACATTGAATGACCGTTTCTGGCAGCCTGGAGGAAATCCTGACCTGAATCCTGAATCATCGTACAATGTTGAGGCCGGTTTGACCTATAAATATGGTGATCTGAACCGAAGGAGACTATTTGGAGATATTGGTATTCAGGCATATACGGCATGGGTCAAAGACCTTATTCTTTGGGTGCCATCCAATGCTTCCATCTGGTCACCTCAGAATGTTGAGAAGTTATGGAGCAGGGGTATCGAAGCTTCATCTGCCTTGAATTATCACATGGAGAAGTGGAACGCCCGTTTCGACCTGCTTTATACATGGTCCCCGTCGACATTTTCCGGAGATAAAAATGAGGATAACAGCTATGGCAACCAGCTGATTTATATCCCTTTGCATACACTTAAGGCGAATTTGAAAATACAGTGTGCAAAAATATTTTTTCGGTTGAATGGTATGGCAGAAAGTCGCCGGTTCACCCGAAAAGATAACGGAACATGGCTTCCGGCTATTGGCCTGCTCAATTTTTCCGGTGGAAGGGAGTTCAGGGTTAAAGATGCCAGGCTGACCTTCAGGCTGGATATGGCAAACATCCTCAATACCTCTTACCAGGCAGTGCAATACTATCCGGCCCCCGGCATTTCTTGCCAGGCAAGTCTTCTCGCAGAATTCTAAAAACCAACAATAAAAATCATTAACATGAAAAAAATCAACTTATTATCACTAGTAACTCTGTCACTTATATTGACAATCACTGCCTGCCATAAGGATGATCCTGAGAAAAACGGAGGCAAATATTCTGATGGTATCTTTATCGTGAACGAAGGTATTTTCCAGACAGGGGTCGGAACGATCAGTTTTATTAGCCGGGAGAAAGACTCGGTTAGCCAAGATATTTTTGAGGTTGTAAACGGCCGGCCTTTGGGGAATGTAGCTCAATCCATGGCGATATTCGAAGGGAAAGCTTTTATTGTAGTTAATAACGCGTCGAAGGTTGAAGTTGTGGATGCAGCTACTTTTGAATCACAGGCTACAATTACCGGACTGACGTCTCCCCGGTATTTTCTTGGTATTACCCAATCAAAAGGCTATGTGACCGACTGGGCCGGAAATGTTGCCGTGATTGATATAGATGCAAATTCAGTTTCAAAGACTATCACCGTGAAGTCGGGGCCTGAACAGATGCTTTTGTCAGGCACGCAGGTTTATGTCCTCAATTCAGGTGGCTGGAGTACCGATAGCACGGTTAGCGTTATTAATACGGCGACGGACGAAGTTACAACTACCATCGGGGTCAATCACAGGCCTACAGGAATTGCTGCCGATAAAAATGGTAAGATCTGGATAATGTGTTCCGGACGGGGATTTAACGGATGGCCGCAATCCGGCGATTCTGAGGGGCACCTATTAAGGATCAACCCTGCCAATAACCAGGTGGAGTTTGATTATCCATTTGTTTCAACAACATTACACCCTGAAAAACTGGTTGTTAACAAAACAGGCGATAAGTTATTTTTCTTATTTAATGGAGGAATTTACAGTTTTGATATCACAAGTACAACAACTAATCCGGTTAAGCTCGTATCGAGAAATAACCTGTATGCCCTGGGTTATGATACGAAGGATGAATATTTGTATGTATCAGATCCTCTTGATTATCAGCAGGATGGATGGATATACAGGTACAGGGCATCAGACGGCAGCATTGCGGATTCTCTGCAAACAGGGATAATTCCTGGTAATTTTTGTTTCGGAGAATAGGCAGGTTCTTCTTAGTTTTGTTCGAAAACCATGATAAATATGGAATTGTTTGATGAGAACCGGCTTCTGTCAGAATGTGTATTTACTTTTACGCGAAGCAGCGGAGCAGGCGGACAAAATGTAAACAAGGTTTCAACCAAGGTAGAACTTTGGTTTGATGTTGGTTCTTCAAAGGTACTGAATGCTGAACAGAAAGATTTGATTATAAGCAGGTTGAAGAAGAATGCGACGAGTATCAGGTTGACCTCCGGCCGCGAGAGAACGCAAATGGCAAACCTTAAACTGGTTTCGCTCCGGTTCATTGAAAAAATTAATGATCTCCTGGTAATTCTGCCGGATCGTATTCCGACTGAACCTTCAGCATCCTCGAAAGAAAAACGGCTTACAAACAAGAAAAAGCGGTCTGAGAAGAAGTCAGGGAGGAAGATTAAGCATGACGATTGAGTTCGTGACTAATCACGGTTATGATGAGGCATATCAGTTGGAAGAACAATCGATATTTCAACTAATCCGCTGATAATTTTATTGGTAAACCATGCCGACTGCCATATGAGTTTCTTCTGACCCTGTTTTTCGATGGTGTAAACATTGGAGCCTCCGGTTTTTAGCAGTTTTCTGATCGTATCAGCAGAAAGAGGATTATGACAATCGAAAAGGCTTTTGCCAATAAGGGTTTCTCCGCCATATTTATTGAATGTCGCTGCGGCTTTGTCATTCATGTAAATAATGTTGGCATCAGCATCAGTTATTGTAATTGAGAGTGGCAATTCGGCGGCCCAGTCGGGTACGAAATTTTTTATTGAAGGCAGGCTCATAACGAGGATGATTTGAAACAAAAATAAGATGTAATAGCTTAGTAATACCAGAAAATATTTATCTTTGCACCCTCAAAATGGCTCCGTAGCTCAACTGAATAGAGCATCTGACTACGGATCAGAAGGTTACAGGTTTGAATCCTGTCGGAGTCACGATAAAAGCTGCTTTTCGGGCAGCTTTTTGTTTTGGTTGATAAACTGGAAAGAGCATCCCGACACAGTCGGGAAGGTTACAGGTTTGAATCCTGTCGGAGTCACCAAAAAATCAAGCAGTTAACATTGAGTTGTTGACTGCTTTTTTGTTTATACACAAACAATTCGACATTAAAATCTCAATAATTTCATAAAGCGTCTTTGAATTATTGAAATTCAATGACAGATTCAATAAAGGCTTATATGCTGGTTTGGGAATTTCGATACCACTGGCTGAGAATCAGAGATTACAGATTTTATTGAAGTATGATTATCCGCTTGTTTTTGACAGGTACAGATTAAAATATCATGCACTTTGTCTATCGCTAAGAAACCGGGTTACATTGCGTGAATAAATTGTTGTTGCGGGACCAAACAAACCGCAAAATTCCGGTAACAGGAATAACAACCAAGAAAAGGACAAAAGATTTCTGATTATTTTTCTTCTTTGTAAAACCAGGCAGATTTTCCGGGTTTCATTTCATCCTCACTTAACCAGTACTGGTCAACAGGCATGTTAGAAGACTGTTCCCAGTAAGCAGGAGAAACATTCTTGCCGTCGCGTGTTTTGAGGCTCATCTCATAAACAGCAATTACAGGGTTGAAAACCAGGTCGGTAACACCAACTGTATATAATGCAGGAACGTCATCAGCAGTCTTTGGCTCTTCTGCTATCTGAACTTCAAAATCATTGAATGTCAGTAAATCCTGAAGGAAAGCTGCCCGTTCTTTTGTAGCGCCTTTTTCAACGATAGTGCATCGCACGCCGTTGATTTCTTCAACTATGTGTTTGGCTTTTAAAGGCATACGCAATTAGTTTAAGATTCCTATACTGATGCTATTGATTATTTCGTAAAGCTGTCCCCAAAAACCGATAAAGAAAATGCCCAGGGTACATATCATGAGAGCAATACGTGTTGTCAGATCACTCTTGAAATAAGCAATTGGCTGTTCGTTTTTATTGATAAACATGGCTTTAACCACCAAAAGGTAATAATACAACGAAATGGTGGCATTTAATACAGCGATGAAAACCAACCAGTAGTAACCTGCCGAAGCAGCCGAAGTGAAGAGGAAAAACTTTCCAAAGAAACCTGCCACAGGAGGAATGCCTGCCAGTGAGAATACCGATAGCATCATCAAGAGACTCAGCTTTGGATTTGTATGATAAAGGCCGTCGTAATCATCCATATTTTCCTTGCCGGTTGCATTGAAAATGGCCGAAACAACACCAAAAGCCCCGAGGTTAGAGAATATGTAGATCAACACGAAGTATATCACGGAGGTCATACCCGTTTTATTTCCGGCAATAATACCGAGCAGTATAAATCCAGCCTGGGCGATAGATGAAAATGCGAGGAATCGCTTCATGTTTTTTTGCCTCAGAGCGAAAAGGTTACCGATGGTCATCGTGAGCACAGCAATCACATATACAAGGTCTTTCCAGATAAAGGCAATTGAATTGAAAACCACGAAAAGAATTGTAATAAAGATAAATGATGCTGCTCCTTTTGAAATGACAGAAAAATAGGATGTTACATTCACGGGCGAGCCTTCATAAACGTCAGCTGTCCACAGATGGAAGGGAACCAGTGAAATTTTAAACGACATACCAGCGAAGAAAAAGATGAATGCCAGGATTTGCATGGGTGTGTAGCTGTATGAGGCAGCTACATCATTGAAATACACTGACCCGACCGAACCGTAAATAAGCGAAAGGCCAAACAACAGTATTCCTGATGACAGGGCTGACGATAGCAGTAATTTGATACCGGCTTCGGCTGATTTGGTCTGGTGATGGACAAATGCTGAAAGCGCAGCCATCGGAATTGTAGCCAGTTCAAGTCCAAGGTAGAACATAAGGAAATCGCCACTCGATATCATGAAGTTCATCCCGATCAGTGTTGAAAACATGAGGATGAAATATTCGCTGATTTTCTCCAGGTTTTCCGGTTTCCTGAGCCATGAAGCTGATTGCAGCAGAATGATCAGAACGCCGATGTTCAAAACATTCTTCATCATTATTTGCAAAGAACCTGTGCGATACATTCCGCCAAACAATTCACCGGCCTGTGCTGGCAAAAATCCTGCAATTGTGTGCAGCGCAAAAAGGACAATAGTAAACGGGATAATGCTTTTCTTTTTTCCGGGTTTCAGGCCCAGGTCAACCATGAGCACAATGAGGGCTATTGTTGTCAGCAAAAGCTCGTGCCGCATCATCAGGAAATCATTTATCGTCATACTGAATCATTAAATCCGTTAGTAATCAGCAATATATCGTTAGGCTAGAAGATGCCGGCAATTCCGTTTCCGGCAATTTTCTGCACAAGCGGAACAAGGCTTCCATTAATCATATCCGAAAGCCAGAGAGGTGCAATACCTATTGCCGCAATTGCAAGTACAAGTGTTATTGTTGAAAGTCTTTCGTACCATACAGCATCTTTCAGATGCAGGTAATGATCATTTTTGATCGGCCCCAGGAGGAGTATTCCTACAACCCTCAGGATGTAAACTGCAGTGATCACGATACTTGAAGTAGCCATGATTGTGACCACTCTGTGAAAGACATCGGTATGCTGGAAAGAGCCGACGAAAATGGTCATTTCAGCAACAAAACCGCTAAGGCCCGGTAAACCGAGTGAAGCAAGGCCTGCAATCACGTAAACCACGCCCAGAAATGGGATAACTTTCATAAGTCCGCCCATTTCGTTGATCATTCGGGTATGTGTTCTTCCATAGATCATTCCGATAAGTGCGAAGAAGAGGGCTGTCATAAGTCCGTGCGAGATCATCTGAATTACCGCGCCGTTCATGGCTGTCTGGTTCATCATCAATACCGCGAAAAGAACCAGTCCACAGTGGCTCACCGAGGAGTAAGCATTGATATATTTAAGGTCTTTCTGAACAATGGCACCAAAAGCCCCGTAAACAACACTTATGGATGTAAGAATAATGAATATCCAGGCTTGTTCCCGGGCAGCATCTGGCATCAGGTACATAGCAACCCTGAAAGCACCGTATCCTCCCAGTTTCATCAGAACACCTGCATGAAGCATAGAAACAGCAGTCGGTGCTGAGGCATGACCGTCGGGTGACCAGGTATGGAAGGGAAAGAGGGCACCAAGAATGCCAAAACCGATAAAAGCAAAGGGGAAAAGGAACCGTTGCATCTCAATGGGTATCTGGATCTTAGCAATTTCAGTGATGTTGAATGTGAGTTGACCGCCACCGGGAGCTGAATTGAAATATATTCCAAGTAATCCGACCAGCAGCAGGGCTGATCCTGCCATGAGCATGAGTGTGAGTTTCATGGCTGAGTATTCCTTTGGCCCGGAGCCCCATAACCCTATCAGAAGGTACATCGGGATCACAGCAAGCTCATAGAACAGGAACATTGTGAACAGGTCAAGCGAAATGAAAAACCCGAAAACACCTGAAGAGAGCAATATCAGGGAAATGAAAAACTCACGCGAGAGAAATTCTACAGTCCAGGAGGCAAAGATGCCGGCAAAAACAACAATGGCCGTCAGCCCTATCATGGCAACTGATATTCCGTCAACACCCACACTGTAATGAATATTGAGGGTGGGGAACCATAAGGCATCATAAGTGAAAAGCATCTCAGCCATGTTCCCTGACCTGCGTTCGGCCAGGTACATAAAGATGAGTAAAGCAGCCATAATGAGTTGAATCCCCATTCCTACTGCGCTGACCACGCGTGTTTGTTTCAGCGACCGCGTGAATGTGACCGCGATGATCGTAAGGATTGGAATGAGAACAAATAAGCTCAGTATATTCATATTACTTGTGTTTTACCAGAGGAAAATGAAGATGATGGCCAGTGCAATGGCACTGCTAATGAACACAAAACCATATTGTTGCAACCTTCCTGACTGAAAATCTTTTATTGATTCAGAGGTATATTGAGTCAGGTTTGCAATACCATTCATGGTTCCGTCAACTACATGTCTGTCGAACCAGGCAACCGGAGTGGAGATATACCTGAAGATTATCTTCTTGGTTACAAACAGGTATAGTTCATCAAAATAGAACTTGTGGTAGGCCCATTTATAAAAATGAGGAATTGCCTTCGCAATTTTATCAGGTATTCCGCTGACCTTTCTGTACAAAAGAGTTGCCGTCGCAATACCAACCAGTGCAATGATAATTGAAGGAATGGCAACCGACCAGTTGATGTGAGCCTCAAATGCTAATCCGTCAGACGTAACAAAATGGCTGAAAGGAATGAAGCCAGTAACAACCGAGCCAAACGCCAGGATCATCAGAGGAATCGTCATGATGTAAGGTGCTTCGTGAGGTGTGTGGTGGTAATGGGTTTCCTTTGCCCAGAAAATGTTGTAGTAGAGACGGAACATATAAAAAGCTGTGATTCCGGCTACAGCATATTCGATGTAGAACAAAGGCATATTGCTTTCAAACGCGGCTGAAAGAATCTCATCTTTACTGAAAAAGCCCGAAAATCCCGGTACACCTGCAATGGCAAAACAAGCAATAAGAAAAGTAATATGAGTGATTGGCAAATGTTTGCGTAAACCGCCCATGTCGCGCATATCGTTGCTGTGAACGGCATGTATAACAGCACCGGCACCAAGGAACAACAATGATTTGAAAAATGCATGGGTGAAAAGGTGCCAGTTCGACGCCATAAATCCAAGCCCCTCGTGCCCGCCGTAGCCTGAAACACCCAGTGAGAGCATCATATAGCCGATCTGAGACATTGTACTGTAAGCGAGCACTCTCTTAATATCCGTTTGTGTACAGGCAATGATGGCTGCAAACAAGGACGAAAATCCGCCTACCCAGGCAACAACAAGAAGTGCATCTGGCGCTCCCAGAGCAAATACAGGGAAGAGTCTTGCTACAAGGTAAACTCCTGCTACAACCATTGTTGCAGCATGAATGAGCGCTGAAACAGGGGTAGGGCCTTCCATTGCGTCGGGCAGCCATATGTGAAGCGGAAACATAGCCGACTTGCCGGCACCACCCATAAAAATGAAAACCAGTGACCATCCAAGCAATGATAATCCCAGGAAACTTGCACCCCCGGACGAGGCAATTGCCGGGCCTGAAGGACTGGTCAACGATATGAAATCAAATGTTTTGGTGGTGAATGAGAGCATCAGAATCCCGATAAGGAATCCCAGGTCGGCAAAGCGGGTGACAATGAAGGCTTTTTTTGAAGCCGCAACAGCACTTGGCTTTTCGTAATAAAAGCCGATGAGCAGAAATGATGAAACACCCACAAGTTCCCAGAAAATATACATCTGGAAAATATTGGTAGCCAGTACCAGTCCAAGCATTGAGAAGCTGAATAGCGACAGGAAAGCGAAAAAACGGTGATATCCTCTTTCACCCTTCATATAACCAATGCTGTATATATGAACCATCAGTGAAACTGTGGTGATCACAATCAGCATCATGACCGAAATGGGGTCAAGCAGCACGCCCAGTTTTATTACCAGATTCTCAGTTAATCTTAACCAGGTAAGCTCAGCTGCTTTGACAGGCAGAAAAGCTGTCCCGGCAACATGGGAGTTGAGAAAATACTGAAAGGCTGTGTAATACGACAGGATTGCAGATATTCCTAATCCGGTTGAGCCGATGATACCTGATACAATTGGTTTCATCTTATGACCGGTCAGCCCCGTGAACAGGAATACGGCAAGCGGAATGAGCGGAATCAGTATTGTATATGTGAAATCAGTCATATTTTGTTATGCTGTTAACTGTGTCTGTTTTTAGATTTTGTCCTAATTCTTCATCTGGTCAACTCTGTCAACCTCTATTGATCTGAAATTACGGTAAATATTGATGATAATAGCAATACCAACCGCGGCTTCTGCTGCTGCAACAGCAATTACTATGAGGCTGAAAAAGTGTCCCTGCAGGTTTTGCGGATAGAGATATTTATTAAAAACCACGAAATTGATGTTCACCGAATTCAGGATGAGTTCGATTGACATAAGCATGGTAATCAGATTTTTACGGGTTAGAAAACCAAAAATCCCAATGAAGAACATCAATGTGCTTACAACCAGGAAGTAATATAAAGGAATGCCTTCGGTCATTGTACCTTGGTTTTAGTTCTGTTTGTTTTCGGTTTTGTTATCATTTTCTCTTCGTGCCACAATAATAGCCCCTATCATTGCAGCCAGCAGCAGTACCGACACCACTTCGAATGGCAGGGCAAAGCCGTTGTGTCCGGTTGAAACGAGCGCAGTTCCTACATCAGTAACTGTTGATGTGGCAGTAGGTGCTGAAGAAGGGGTGAAGGTGAACCTGTAGATGGTGAGCAGTGTAAAGAGCGCCCCGGCTCCTGTGGCTAGTGCTGACAGAACACCCTGTTTCCATCCTGCCACTACCGTCCGTTCGCTGATATGGCTCGTTAATAGTATCGAAAAGATGATCAGCACAACGATACCACCAGCATAAACAGTCAACTGAACAGCGGCAAGGAAGGTGTATTCCAGCAAAAAATAAATCCCTGCAGTTGAGATAAGCACAAACAACAGATAAACTGCTGCCCTGAGTATCTTCCGGCTGGTGACGGTAAGCACAGAGAACACAAGGATCATCAGCGCCAGGAAAAAGAACATTACTTGATTATTCATTTGAATCTATATGTTTGGCCCAATAGAACCGGGCGAATTCAGTTATTCTTTAATTCCTTCCATTATTTTGGAACCGGGCTTGTTCAGAACCTTTGTAAGATGGCTCCTGTCATATACGGCATGTTCAAAGTTCTGACCCATAATGATGGCATCCGAAGGACATGCTCTCACACAGAGGTTGCACAAAGTGCACATTCCCAAATGATATATGTGTTTATCAATGATGCGCTTTTTCTTACCATCCTCAGTTAGTATGGATTTGGAGATTATTTCAATCGATCCGTTGGGACAAGCAAGCTCACACAATCCGCAACCTGTGCATTTATGTTCGTTGTTTTCGTTGTGCGGCATGATCACCTCACCCCTGAAACGTTCAAACATTTTAAGTTTCTCACGGTTTTCAGGATATTTCTGCGTCACATAGTTCCAGGGAGTAAACAAGTACTTACCGGTTATTCCCAAACCCTGAAGCAGGGAGTAAAATCCCCCGAAAACCTCTTTTATATAATTGAAAAATGCCTTCATGTTCACAAGTGATTTTATTGCTTACCAGTGCCATCCAAGTAGCACAACGACCGTCATCAGAATAATGTTAAAGAGATTGATGGGAAGCAGGTATTTCCATTCGAGAGTAAGTATCTGATCAACACGCAGGCGCGGAAAAGTCCACTTGAACCACATTATCAGCAGGATAATCGTACAGACTTTCAGGAAGAACCAAACAATCGGGGGCAGTAAGTCCATTGCAGCATTGAATCCGTTGCCTGAGCCGAAATGCAAGGGTTGCCAGCCACCGAGAAATACAATAGTGACCATAGCTGCTACAATAAAAAGGTTCATGTATTCGGCAAGGAAGAAGAACGCGAATTTGATTCCTGAATACTCAGTATGAAAGCCACCTGTTAGCTCTGATTCACCTTCGGGCAGGTCAAAAGGCCCCCTGTTGGTTTCGGCAGTGCCTGCAATGATGAAAATGACGAATGCAATAAATGCGGGTATATGTCCTTTGAAAAGGAACCAGCCATCAGCCTGGGCATTTACAATACCCGAAATCTGCATTGTTCCGGCAAGTATCACCATCGTGATGAGTGAGAGGCCAACCGAAAGTTCATAGCTGATGATCTGGGCGCCGCTGCGGATGCCTCCAATGAGCGAATATTTATTGTTGCTCGACCATCCGGCAAGCAATATTCCGATTACTCCTACTGAAGAGACTGCAGTAATAAAGAAGATCCCGATGTCAAAATCGAACGATTGCAAACCAGGAGCAAAAGGGAAAACCGAGATGATGATAAACACAGTGGCAATCACGATGTATGGAGCCAGGTTGTATAGAAAATGATCGACGCCTCTGGGATTGATGATTTCTTTCATCAGCAGTTTGATGAAGTCGGCGATTGTCTGTATGAATCCGTAAGGGCCGACGCGGTTGGGGCCGATTCGCTGCTGGATGGCTGCGCAAACTTTGCGCTCGGCGTAAACCAGGAAGAGGCCGAAAAGCGCTACAAAAAGTATGTAGAGTATGCCTATGATCGTCCACTCAATCACTGTTGTCCAAACCGGCGGCAAACTGCTGCTCAGGCTTTCATGAACAGATTGAGCGAAGTCTGAAAAATCGTAGATGCTAAATGCCATTACTTTGAATTATAAGGTATTAACGATCAATATCGGGGATTACAAGGTCGAGAGTGGCCATGATTGCGACCAGGTCAGCAATTTTTACACCTTTGACTAACTCGTTGAGAACAAAAAGATTAGAAAATCCCGGTGAGCGGAATTTTACCCTGTAAGGATTCTTTTTTCCGTCGCTTACGATGAATACTCCAAATTCGCCCCTGGCACTTTCAACCCTCTGATAAAACTGGCCTTCGGGTAATTTTATCACACCTTTCATTTTTACGGCGTAATCACCTTCAGGAATATTGTCGATCAGTTGTTCTATGATATTCATTGATTCCCACATTTCTTCAATGCGTAGCTTGTATCGCCAGTATGTGTCACCTTCGGTGGCAAGTTTTTCTTCAAACTTCACACTCGGATATGCGCTGTAGGGATGAATCTTACGCACATCACATGAATATCCTGATGCACGGCCTGATGGACCTGTCACTCCCCAGGCAATGGCATCCTCTTTCGTTAGAACACCAAGGCCTTTGGTTCTTTCGGTGAATATGACGTTTCCTGTAAGCAGTGTGTCGTATTCGGGCAGTTTTTTACGGAAGTATTTAAGGAAGTCTTTTACCCTTTTCTGGAAATTCGGATGAATATCAAACATCACTCCGCCCGGCACACTGTAATTGAACGTCATACGGG
>Ga0209099_1003386_pt1 | contig 12976 bp, 10 predicted proteins | sample AD_JPNHW2_MetaG_FD_184430 | JGI IMG/M metagenome (GOLD analysis project Ga0209099, IMG submission 184430) | Active sludge microbial communities of municipal wastewater-treating anaerobic digesters from Japan - AD_JPNHW2_MetaG (SPAdes) (version 2) | ecosystem: Engineered > Bioreactor > Anaerobic...
ATGTTGGCAAAAAAGGATGCAAATCTCGTTGTGGTACAGAAGCCGGGTATCAATGTACGCACCTTTGGCTTTAATGTAACACGCAAGCCATTTGATGATGTTCGCGTGCGCCAAGCCATTTCCCTCGCAATAGATAGAAATGAGATCATCGCTGCTGCTGAATTCGGCATGGCACAACCATCAGGGCCAATTCCTCCTGGAGCAACACAGTGGGCGACACCTGTAAGCAAATTGCCAAACTACACCCCAGACATCGCCAAAGCAAAGTCCCTCCTCGCACAGGCTGGGTACCCCAATGGATTCAACTTCAAAATAGTCTGTTCCAACTCGTTTGAAGGTGGCCTCGCGGTGGCGCAGGTAATCCAAAATCAGCTTAAAAAGATCGGCGTTACTGCAGATCTGGACGTCGTGGAATGGGGAATCTACATCGACAAGTGGAACAAGCGGGATTTTGATTCCATGGTAGAACTGCGCGGTGGTTCTGGTGAACCGGATCGTTTCCTTTATCGCACTCTGCACTCAACTGGCGGAGTCAACAACTTCCTCTTTAAGGATGCCGAAGTAGATGCGTTGCTCGACAAGGGCAGAACCTTGACCGATTATGCAGCCCGTAAGCAAGTATACGACGATCTGCAGGCCATGCTCGCTCAGAAAGCACCAGTTATTTTCCTGTATTGCCCCTATGAGACGCACATTGCAAACAAGGGGCTCAAAGGCTTTAAGCAAATCGGCGATGGAAGTCTCTACTACGTAGTAGAGACCCGAGAATAGAACCGAAAGGTATAGGTAACCTGGATAAGTTTCGCACAGCATCTTTAGTAGACGACATACCGTTGATCTGCTCATCACAGAGAATCGCTGGCATCCGCTGGCGATTCTCTGTCTAAAACACTGGTTTTTACGTTGAGTGCTCGTGGGATTGCGCAAAATCTTGTTTCCTGCTCGCGTAGATCGCGAGCTCTGTTGAAAGGTGTGGACTGAATGGCAAGATACATTATTCGAAGACTTCTGTCTCTGATTCCAGTTCTTCTGGGTGTCTCAATCATAGTTTTCTTTCTCGTGCGACTTATTCCGGGCTCTGCACTCCAGATGTATCTGGGTACCCAAGTTGAGGCAACTCCGGAGCAAATGGAAGAACTCAGGAGAATCTTTGGTGAAGACAGACCTATTCCAGTCCTCTATGTGGAATGGGTCGGCAATTTGCTGCGGGGTGATATGGGGTATTCCTTGCGGACAGGCCGGCAAGTTCTGCCCGATATTCTTCAGCGCCTTCCCTTGAGCATTGAGCTGACAATTCTTGCCCTTCTTATGGCGCTCATTATAGGTATTCCTTTAGGAATTCTTGGGGCAATAAAAAAGAACCCTATCCTTGATCTTACAATTAGAATTACGGGCTTGCTTGGACTTTCCCTGCCGCAGTTTTGGCTAGCTTCCCTTATGGTAATTGCATTTTCTGGTATACAGGGATTAATTCCAATGGGGAATTACATACCGTTCACACAAGCGCCTCTTGCAAACCTCAAAATGATGCTTTTGCCATCCTTGGCGATTGGTATTGGACTTGCCGCCGTGATAATGCGCTATATGCGCAATAGCATGCTCGAGGTGATGCAACAGGATTTTATCCGTACAGCAGAAGCCAAAGGCCTCAAGAAGAATATCGTAATTGTCCGGCATGCGCTAAAGAATGCAATTTTGCCTGTTATTACCGTCGCAGGCTTTAATGTGGGATATCTTCTAGGAGGTGCAATCGTCATTGAAGAGGTTTTTGCCCTGCCGGGCATGGGAAGACTTGTACTTTACGCAATTTACCAGCGCGATTATCCCCTTATTCAAGGCATTGTTCTGATCATCGCAATGATGTTTGTAGTCGTCAATTTGCTCACAGATCTTCTGTACGCAGCGATTGACCCACGCATACGCCTTGACCAAAAGGAGGCCTGAATTGTTTGCAAGAATACTGAAGAATCCTATAGCAGTAATCGGATTGTGCATCATTGTACTCTACATGGGGATTATCATCGTGTCACAGTTCTGGCTTCCTTTTGACCCGCTCGAGATGGAAACAATCAACATGCTGCAGCCTCCATCTGTAAAGTCAGGGCATCTTCTCGGTACCGACGAATTTGGGCGCGATATTCTATCGAGGATCATGGGAGGTACAGGAATTTCGTTCCTTATCGCTGTAGCAGCCACTGCTCTGGGGGGTGCTATAGGAACCTTCATGGGAGTTTGGTCGGGCTTTCTCGGCGGAGCATGGGACCGCTGGATAATGCGCATTGCCGATGTACTTTTCTCTTTTCCATCATTGCTGCTTGCCATTTTTGTAATGGCTGTTTTGGGTGAACACACCTACAACGTTATTATCGCAATTGCGATTGGATATATCCCACAATTTGCAAGGATCTCTCGCGGTGCGATTCTCTCCATAAAGAATAACGAGTTTGTTCGCGCTTCTTTTGCAAGCGGGGCGCGTAAGTCATACATTTTGACTCACCATTTGCTGCCCAATATTATGATGCCACTTATCGTTCAGAGTTCTCTTTCTTTGAGCGTTGCGATACTTCTGGAATCTGCACTCAGTTTCTTGGGATTGGGTGTCCAGCCTCCAAATCCCTCATGGGGGAATATGCTTAGTAGCTCACGCAAAGTCATGATCCTTGCGCCGTGGACTGCTTTCTATCCAGGACTTGCCATTGTGATTCTTGTGCTGGGTTTTAACCTGTTTGGCGATGGATTGCGGGACATTATGGATCCGCGACTTCGCAATATTCAGTAGAGGTACCAATGCAAAACAAGACCTTACCAGATAAAGCTGCACATAAGCCAGGTGAACGTGCACCTGTTATTCTGAATGTTGAAAACCTGAAGACGCAATTTAAAACAAACCAAGGACTCGTTAAGGCTGTAGACGGAATATCATTCTCGGTACACGAAGGAGAAGTCTTTGGGATAGTTGGGGAATCTGGATCTGGCAAGAGCATCACAAACCTTTCGATACTGCGCCTAGTACCAGTCCCACCTGGTAGATATGCCCAAGGACACATCCATTTCAAAGACAAGGATTTACTCAATGTACGAGAAGAAGAGATACGAATGGTACGTGGCGGATCAATCTCTATGATATTCCAGGATCCGCTCACTTCACTCAATCCATTGTTAAAAATCTCTATTCAGATTGAGGAAGCCTTGTTACAGCACCACAAAATGAGTAAAAAGCAGGCGCGGCAAACCGCGGTCGAGCTTCTGCGCGCCGTTGGAATACCGGATGCAGAACGCCGTATGGACGACTATCCTCACCAGTTTTCTGGGGGAATGCGGCAGCGCGTAATGATTGCAATGGCAATTGGATGCAACCCTGAAATCCTGATTGCGGATGAGCCAACGACAGCGCTGGACGTTACCATTCAGGCGCAAATCCTTGAACTTATTAAGTCTCTTTCTGACACAAGACGTATGGCCGTTATTCTGGTTACTCATGATCTTGGCGTAGTTGCAGGTACCTGTAATACTGTCGCAGTTATGTATGCAGGGCGCATTGTAGAACAAGCATCGGTAGACGAGCTCTTTGCCAATCCTCTGCATCCCTACACCAAAGGGCTTCTTGCATCGGTACCTCGAATTGATGCGGCAAAGAAGCGGCTCTACTCGATTCCTGGTGCGCCGCCTAATCTTATTGATCTGCCAGAAGGATGTGCTTTTGCACCCCGTTGCGAAAAAGCAACGCCACTGTGCACAAGGGCCTACCCGCCAGAGACGTGCTCATTTGTTCACGCAGATGCGTTGGGCGAACCACGCAATCCAGCTGAAGACAAAATGCCAGTATTCGATGATCGCCATGTAGTGCGGTGTTGGCTCTATTCTGAAGGATCGAATTTATGAACGAAAGAATGCCACTTCTTCAGGTCAAAAATCTCTCAGTTCATTTTCCAGTTGAAAAAGGAATCGTATTCAGAAAAAGAATCGGATGGCTCAAAGCGGTAGACGACATAACCTTCGATGTCTATCCTGGTGAATCAGTTGGCCTTGTTGGTGAATCCGGTTGCGGAAAATCCACTACCGCCATGGCAATTGCACGCCTGCAAGAAATAACCAAGGGCGAGATTGTATTTAGCGGAAGAGACCTTCTCAAGTTATCCTCTGAGGAACTGCGGTCGGCACGAAAGGACTTGCAAGTCATATTCCAGGATCCGTATTCCTCTCTCGACCCAAGAATGAATGCGTTTGATTGCATAGCAGAACCACTTCGTGTTCAGGCACTCAGAGGGAAAAAAGCTGATCGACAATCATTGAGCGAACCAGCTGTTGCAGACAAAGTCTATAGACTCATGGATAAGGTGGGACTCGCAAAGGAGTATGCTCAGCGATATCCTCACGAGTTTTCTGGCGGTCAAAGGCAAAGAATTGGCATAGCGCGGGCGCTGGCATTGTCGCCACAACTTGTCATCGCCGATGAACCGGTGAGTGCGCTCGATGTTTCAATTCAGGCGCAGATTCTCAATCTGATGAAGGACTTACAAGGCGAATTTGGGTTAACGTATCTTTTTATTGCGCACAATCTTGCGGTAGTGTCATATTTTAGTGACCGCATTATCGTTATGTACTTGGGCACGATAGTGGAAATTGCGTCCTCAGAAGAACTCTATAGCGCACCCTTGCACCCTTACTCCAGAGCCTTGCTTTCGGCAGTTCCCATTCCAGATCCTCCACAGGAGCGAAGACGCTCCCGGACTATACTTAAGGGCGATGTCCCTTCGCCACTGAGTACGCGAATGGGCTGCCCTTTTGCGGACAGGTGCCCCGATGCAATGCCCCGGTGCCAAAATGAACGTCCAAAGCTCGGCACTGTGAAGGGCATTACCGCAGAGCACCAGGTGGCATGTCATCTTTATGACTGAATTTGATATCGAAACAGAAAGGTGTGCAAAGACGCCTGTGCAGCTGTCGTTCGCGGGAGGCTTTATGTCATCTGATTACGTCATCGTACAAGGCACGTACGAAGACATTAACGCGTGTGCAGCCATTGCTTGCGATTCGGAAATTGGTGGGCGATATGGGTTTACGAACGCCGGCATTGGTGCATCCATGGCCAAGAGTGTAGCAAGCTCAGGCCACTTCGTAGTTGCAAAAAGCGCCAAAGATGCGTCGCACATCGCGGGGTTTGCATGGTTCGAACCAGTAGGCGCCTTTGCCCAAGCCCCCTACCTCAAACTTATCGCGGTGGATTCCACATTGCAGAATTCGGGCGTCGGAGGCAAGTTGCTCGAGGCATTTGAAGCTGAGACTGCTCAGTATGGCAGGGCGTGGCTTCTGCTTGTCTCGGATTTTAACGACAAGGCCGCGACTTTCTACGAACGGCATGGCTACGAACGCGCGGGCCGCCTGCGTAATTTTGCTCGGGATGGCATCGACGAGATCATCATGTACAAATTGCATAAGGCAAATTCATGAGATCTGTGGCACGCAAACTCCAAGACGACCTAACCGAAATCAGTTTGAGATTCGCGCGCGAAGGTTATTTTACCGAATCAGAGGTGCGCGTTGAGCAGGATGGCGCGCTGTTGGCAGAATCGGCCACGGCTTCAAGCTTGCAAGCTTACACACCGACGCATCCTCATCGACAATTCGATAGTGCCTCACTTACAAAATTGTTCACCACGACGGCGATTCTCAGGTTGATATCGGAACGTAAAATCGAGCTCGATACTGCCATTGCGCGCCAGACCTGGGCAGCGCCACTTATGGAAGCCGCTGCGTCGGTACAAGATTCCGCACAGATTCTCGAATTATTCAATCACCTTACAATCGCATCGCTCCTTACGCACACGAGTAGCCTTCCTGCATGGTTTCCATTCTACGCAGGCAGAGAAGCTCAGATTCGCAATGGAAGCAAAGGACGAGAAAATCACCAGTTACAGGAGCTAAGAGTACAGAGTTTCAATAAGCCGCTCAACAACGATTCGATTATTCCGGATATTCCGGATGACTTTTTTTCGATTCTTGGTCTTGCGCTGAAAACAGAAGCTCGAGTCCCTTTGGGGCATATGTTGTATTCCGATATCAACTTTATGCTCCTCGGAATGATTGCTGGCGTAGTTCTGCAGGCACACGTCGAGCCGCGCATTCAGACGCATTTATTCGAGGAAGCAATGCAAAGTCTTGTGCTTACACCACTCGCGTTGGGCAATACATCATTCAAGCCGGACATGAAGCGCGCCGTACCCACCGAGTTCGGAAATCGAATCGAAATGGAAATGGTAAGGTCCCGTGGACTAACCTTTTCTGGGTGGAGACCGATCGATGTGCCGTTGTGCGGAGAAGCCAACGATGGCAACTCGTTCTACTATTTTGGTGGCAAAGCCGCACACGCAGGACTTTTTTCGACCGCAAAAGATTTGTGCAGCCTTTGCAATCTGTATTTGTTCGAAGGTCGGCGCCCAACCCCAAACGCCCTGCCTGGGAGTTCCGCCGATGTGCTCGATCCCGCCCTTACCAAGCTGGCTGCTACAAACGCTGGCCAGAACCGAGGCCTGGGGTTTGAATTCGGCCCTCGGTATCCCGACGGCTTTGGTCACACCGGCTTTACCGGTACCATGGTCTACATAAACCCCGAACGCAGGCTCAGCGCTGCAATTCTCACCAATCGACTCAATGTTCCAGAACCGCGGAGCGTAGATCCATATCGGTCAGCCATCGTGCAGGCTATTCTTGCGTCTCAAAGTCCAACATTTTCCCTGGATTCATAATAAGATTGGGGTCCCATGCCTGCTTGATGCTTCTTATAAGTGCCTGCTCCACCGGGCTCATAAACCTGTACATGTACGATTTCCGCTTTAGACCAATGCCGTGTTCCCCCGAAATTTTGCCACCCAAGTGCGAGGTTGCTTCGTACAATGCCAGGAGGGCATCAGGCTCGACCTTTTGCCATGCTTCCAAACTCATGGCAGGGTCCTTCACGAGCGTTGCATGCAGATTTCCATCGCCCGCGTGCCCGTAACATGGAATCGTAATGCCGAACTTTTTGGAAATTCGATCCAGTTCCGGCAACACCAGCGGGATTGAGGCAGGTGGAACCACAATATCCTCAAGGCTCTGAACAGGCGAATACACTTTGAGCGCCTCTGCAATGTTCCGTCGGATAGCCCACAGTCGTTCCTGCGTTGTGCGATTGTCCGCAACATATACCTCGATGGCGCCGACTTCGGTACAAAGGTCTCCCACCGCCTCGGCTTCCCGTTCCACCACAGCGACATCGCGTCCATCCATTTCTATGAGTAACATTGCCCCACACTCCGCATAGGAAAGCCCTTCGTTTAAGTAGGTACAGGAAGCGGCAAAACTCTGCCTATCCATGAATTCGATAGACGTGGGCGTCAAATCTTGGGCAAGAATTTTTGGAACGCAGGCAATGGCTGCTTCAGGAGTCTGAAAAAGCGCGAGGAGGTCGGTCTTGGCGGTTGGCAACGCAATGAGTCGAATGACTGCAGCGGTAACAATGCCGAGAGTCCCTTCCGACCCCACAATGAGGTGTACAAGATCGTAACCAGTAACGTCTTTTGCCAGCTTCCCGCCTAACCATACGACCTCGCCCTGGGGTGTAACAAATTCCAGCCCGAGAATATAGCGCGAGGTCACCCCGTATTTTATCGCCTTGCCACCGCCTGCATTTTCTGCAATATTCCCGCCGAGCGTGCAGGTTTCAAGGCTCATGGGATAGCCCGCATAGAAAAGCCCCTTCTCTTTGATGAGGCTATTGATCTCGTTGGTTACAATACCGGCCTCGACCGTCATGGTGAGGTTGTCGTAATCGATTTCTCTGACCTTATTCATTTTTTCCAAAGACAGCACAATGCCGCCGTATAGGGGGATAGCCCCACCGGAAAGTCCGCTCCCAGCACCGCGCGGCGTAATTGGCAGGCGAGCCTGATTGGCAAGGCGCGCAACGCGAGCCACTGCTTCGGTAGACTGCGGAAAGACCACCACGTCCGGCATGTGCGCATATTCGTCTTTAGAAGTCTCGTCGTGCGAATAGGTCTCACGCGTGGCCTCGTCAAGAACGACATTCCGCTCGCCAACGATCTGTCTGAGAGCCGCTATTAGCTCACTGGTCAAAGGATTGTAGCTCATTGTGGCCTCCCTGTGGTGCTTTTTGCGTTCGTTTCTGCGGCTAGGGGCTCTGTCGAATTTGAAGTTTTTGTGCTCTCCGCTTTTGCTTCGATTGTGCCCGCATGGTCGTGCCGGTAGAGCGCTGAGCTGAGGCGCGGTACAATCTCAAAGAGGTCGCCAACAATGGCAAAATCGGCGATTGAGTGGATGGGAGCCTCAGGGTCGGAATTGATCGATATGATGGTCTTGGCCGTGCGAATTCCTGCTAAGTGTTGCACGGCGCCAGAAATGCCCACAGCAACATAGATGTCTGGCGAAATAGTTTTGCCGCTCAAACCTACTTGGTGAGGATAGGAAAGCCAGCCCCGGTCCACCACTTCCCGACTTGCCCCTATACCGACCGACGAGGCCGAAGGTCCACCGCACGCTAAGGCAGCAGCGAGGTCCCGTAAAAGCTTGAGATTCTCAGCTTTTTTTAGCCCGCGTCCCCCTGCTATTACAAGTCGCATTCCTTCAAGATTCTCAAAATCGCCTGAATTCTGCTCGAGCCCAAGGAATTCCACGGTGGAAACTTCGTCCTTTTTCCCAGCATAAAGAACATGAATAAGTCTGCCATGACGCCCTAGATCTGGCTCCAGTGGCCGCTCCGAATGAGGCCGTATGGTTGCCATTTGCGGTTTATGGTGTGCAGTCTTGATAGTCGCCATGACATTTCCACCGATGGCCGGCCGTGTTTGCAGAAGAAGTCCCGTATCAGGTTCTATGGCAAGTTCGGTGCAGTCCGCGGTGAGTCCGGTCCCAACTAGCGCAGCAAGGTAAGGCAGCAAAGTGCGCCCGGTAGAGGTCGCCGCCCCAAGGACTACCTCCGGCCTTCTGAACTCTATGAGCGAGGCAATGGCTCTTGCCCAAGGCTCGCACACAAAATGTTCAAGGCTGTCGCCTTCTATGGCGATAACGTCGTCCGCGCCGTGTGCGACGAGCGTGTGCGCATCCAGCATGGAGATTCTCTTTGTCAAAGCAACTGCGACGAGATTAGCCCCTCTTTGGTCCGCAAGCTTCCTGGCCCTTGCAAGAAGCTCCAGTGAGACGGTATCTATCGTCACTGCCTGCGCTGCATACGCTGTCTGAGCTTCGTACGCTGCCTGCGCTGCCTTGTCTGTATTCTCCGCCTGCCCGGTGTGCTCTGTGACGAGCGAGGCTGTTCCCGGAGCATTGTACTCCGAAACAGAGTCGCTTCCTGAGCCCCGAAACTCAGCAAGGACCCAGAATTCCGGGCGTTCTGGCGGCGGCAGCTGTTTTGCAGCCCCGCTATCAAGAGAAACGCTATCAAGAGAAAGCCCGTCCAAAACATCCAGATTCAAGTAAGGTGGGGCCTTAGCCGCCCCCACAACATCCCCAGCCCGTGCACCATCCCCTGCCCCTGCAACGCGCGCTGCCACACTCTGTGTAAACCCATGCCGGCTCTGCAAAAAGCCATTCGAGTCAAGAATTTCAACAAACTTCCGTACTGCCGCATCTATCGATGCAACGTCGTTCGCAACTATTCGCTGCCCATTGCGTACAATCTTAGGATAGAAAACCTTGGTGACTCGAGTTGGCGAACCAGCAAGCCCAACGCTTCCCGGCTCAAGCCCCAAATCGGACATTCCCCAGCGGACAACACTTGCGCCCCTTGCCGCCTTTTTGCCCCGCAGGGTCGGCAGCCGTGGTGATGCAATCTCTTTGACGACGCTCATCACACAGGGAGTTCTGGCGCGAAGAATCTGGTAGCCTTCCTCAGTGAGCCTACGTACGAGAAGGCCTCTCCCGTGCTGTGAGCCTTGGGCCGGATCTTCCACCTTGAGGCTCGAAACATAGGTGACAACAGGCAGCCCGAGCCGGGCAGCAACCTCGCAAGGCACCTGCCCAGTGTCGCCATCGGTTGCCCGCTCTCCAGATAGAATGAGATCGTAATTCCCCACCTTCCGGATAGCTGCAGCCAGGACTTGCGCAGTAGCCCATGTATCGGAACCGGCAAAGCCTCGGTCGGTGAGCAGGATTGCCTCGTCGCAACCCATGGCCAAGGCCTCCCGCAATGCACGGTCTGCATCCTGCGGTCCCATGGTCAGCACTGTCACGGTTGGTTCCACCGTCACGGTTGCCCCGCCTATCGTCGGATCCGTCACCGCTGCCGGTGCGCCGACGTTCTGGAGTTCCTGCGACATGGTGACCTTGGGCCGGGTCGCCTTTAGTCTGGCCTCCTTTAGGACGAGCGCTTGCTCAATAGCATAAAGGTCCAACGGATTGATGATGGTCTCCTGCCCGGTCCGGATCATGGTACCCGTCTCCGGATCCATTTTGACCTTGTCTGTTTCAGGCACCTGTTTGATAAGCACAAGAATGCGCACGGCTTTGTCGCTCCCGTAATGAATTTGAAAGATCGAAACACCGAAAGTTCGAAAGATATTTTTATGTTATCACGTGAGCGCTCAAAAAAGAAATGCAAATTGTGGCAAAAACTGCAAGAAACAGAATTTTGTCGTATTTTCGCTCCTTCATACGCCTCGAACTGCGAAACTGGTAGTCATCTCTCTTGCTTTTCTTGCAAAACTGTGAAAAATTATTTCAAGAGCAACCACGTTGAATCGTGGCCACACTGAAGCTTTATACAAGAGTCCGGAGGCAACTACACAGATGAATGCCGCTATCGAGGACGACTATTTAGAACACGCCACAACCGAATCGCGGAACATACGATCAGAACACATCGATACGCTTCCGGCCATCGAAATCCTCAAAATCATCAACGAAGAAGACAAAAAGGTACCTCTTGCGGTGGAAAAGGCCCTGACTGCAATCGCTGCGCTTGTAGAGGATATCGTCGCAGCGTTTAACAAAGACGGGCGCCTCGTCTACATCGGTGCCGGAACTTCGGGCAGACTCGGTGTTCTGGATGCTTCAGAATGCCCACCAACGTTTGGAGTTCCTCCCACCATGGTGGTAGGTCTTATAGCGGGAGGAGATGCAGCACTTAGAAAATCCATAGAAGGGGCAGAAGACCGACCTGAAGACGGAGTAGCTGCACTCAGGGCTATCAATTTTGCAGACAAGGATGTACTTGTGGGCATAACCGCGTCTGGGGCTGCGCCTTACGTGCTCGGTGCAATGGAATATGCAAAGAGCCTCGGCGCCGTTGTCGGGGCGCTCTCCTGCAATCGCGAGTCCAAGACCTTTGAACTTGCCAAACATAAAATACTGGTTGAGGTTGGTCCCGAAGTCATTACAGGATCAACACGAATGAAGGCGGGCACGGCACAGAAGCTCGTGCTCAATATGCTGACCACAGCCAGCATGATCCGCGTTGGCAAGGTCTATGGCAATCTGATGGTGGACCTTATGCCGGTAAACCGCAAGTTGGTGGAGCGATCTAAGAGGCTTATACGGCAAGCGACGGGATGCTCAAAAGAGGAAGCAGAACAAGCCTTTGCCGAATCAGGCCGCAGGCCAAAGGTAGCCATTGTCATGGTCTTGCTCAAGGTGAGTGCGCCAGAAGCTGAGGATTTGCTTGCACACGCCGAAGGGCGGATCTCAGAAGCAGTGCAGCTTTACACTGAAAAGTGCACCTCGCGCGCGTCTGAGACATCTTATCAACAGGATCATCATGCTATGAAAGAACATTACGATGAGTGACAAGAACCCACAAAACGAGAGCAAGGAGCAAAACACTGCTCTTGAAGGCATCAAAGCAGCGATTCCAAGCCTCGCCGACGCAGAAAAACGAATTGCTGACTTCGTCCTGGCATCACCTCAAAAAGCGCTTCACCTCAATATCAACGAGCTCGCACGGCAGGCTCGGACTAGCCCTGCTGCAGTGGTCCGGTTTTGTCGCCATCTTGGCATAGGGAAGTACGCCGATTTCAAGCTGTGGCTTGCCAGAGATGTCTATCGGGGCTGGGACGAAAAAAGCCTACCAGGCCTCGATCTGGAAGCGCAGACACCTGGTTCGCGCGCCATTCAGGATACAATTGCGGCCGTCCGCAGAACCATGACCTCGCTGTCGCAAACCCTGGGCCCACAAGCCATCGAGTCCGCGGCAGCGCACATAAGGAGCGCAAGTCTTACGGCACTCTTTGGCATTGGGGCATCTGGGCTGGTTGCAGCGGATTTTCATCAGAAACTCACGCGTATTGGCATCCCAAGTTTTTACCTTCTCGATGTTCATGCGCAGATTACAGCTTCGTGTGCACTCAAACCCACAGCGGTGGCCTTCATTATCTCTTATTCTGGTGAAACAAGGGAAATGCTGGAAGTGGCGCGGCAGGCTCACCTGCAAGGCTGCTACATCATTGCACTGACAACGGCTCAGAATTCACTCAAAGAGCGAGCCGATCTGGTGTTGGAACTCCCCACGGTGGAACGAATCTATCGCAGTGCGGCCGAGCTTTCCAGAATTAGCCAACTTGCAGCCATCGATGTGCTGTTCAACGTAATTGTTTCAAACGACATCGACAGTGCCATTGAGGCACTGGATCGATCCATGGAAGCGACGCACCATTTTGAGTAGAGATTCGCAGCCCTGCACAGGTCAAAGCTGCTTACTCATCCCCCGGTAAGCCTTCCAGGGCTGGAATCCGAGTTTGCCATAGAAGCCTACAAGGTCCGTCCAGTCTATGACGGTAAGGTCCACACCTCTGCGCTTAAGCTCAGAGAGTGAGGCCCGCAGAAGCGCTAGTCCTAAACCCTTGCCTCGACACGAACGATCCACACCAATCGGCCCGAGTGCGCCAGAATTGGAACCCAGTAAGCCACGCCAGAAAAGGCCTGGGCTCAAGTGACTACTCATCCTGTTGCCAATACGGGCAAAACCGACGACTTTTTCGCTGCCATGCTG
>Ga0209099_1003387_pt1 | contig 12966 bp, 15 predicted proteins | sample AD_JPNHW2_MetaG_FD_184430 | JGI IMG/M metagenome (GOLD analysis project Ga0209099, IMG submission 184430) | Active sludge microbial communities of municipal wastewater-treating anaerobic digesters from Japan - AD_JPNHW2_MetaG (SPAdes) (version 2) | ecosystem: Engineered > Bioreactor > Anaerobic...
TTATACCGATACCGTGCCCCGGCCCCCGAACGCCCGGTCGATCCATGCCGTGATGCTATCCCGGACCTTCCGGTAGCCGTCGAGGATCTCCTCATCGCAGCCCGGGGTCAGGTGGGGATCGGCAAACGGGTGGTGGATCGTCGTTGTCGCGTTTGCCATCACCGGGCACACCGCACAGGCCTTGTCGCAGAGCGTGACCGCGAGATCGAAGGATTCGTGCCCGAGCGTGTCCAGTGTCTTGCTCTCGTGGTGCGAGATGTCGATCCCGATCTCCTGCATGACGGCAACCGCACGGGCGCTGATCTTCGACTGCCGGGTCCCTGCACTGAACGCCTCGTACCGGTCGCCATACTTCGCCCGCAGGTACCCTTCCGCCATCTGGGATCGTGCGGCATTCGCTGTGCAGATGAAGAGGATCTTTTGTTTCCTCCCTCCAGCGGTTTCCGGGTTACCAGTCATGATCGCAGATCCCCGCTGTCGTTCCCTGCAGTCCGGTAATACCCGGGGAGAAGGCGTCGCCATACTTCCTGCTGGGTTTCCCGGGAATATAATTATCCTCTTTCCGCACATGGTATCCGCGCAGTCCGTACTGAATCCTCGCGGGTATGGCCTCTGCCGGGACCGGGGTTCGCCGATAGTTAAAAAAATTAGAACGTGATGGTCCCGGCAAACACCGTCGCCGCCGGCCCTTCCATCTTCGTTACCCCGTCAAGGGTGATGGTGAGCGGACCACCCTGTGTCTCCACCCGGACCGTCAGCCCGGCCTTCCCGAGCCGGTGGGCGACTGCCGCCGATGCGGTTGCGCCGGTGCCGCAGGAGAGGGTCTCCGCCTCGACGCCGCGCTCGAACGTCCGGATGCTGATGGCGTCGGGCCCGGTCACCTGCACGAAGTTGACATTCGCCCCCCCCGGGAAGGTATCGTGGAACCGGATGGCGGGGGCATGGGCAGCGACGTCGATGCTCTCAAGGTCCGTAACAAAGACCACCGCGTGCGGCACGCCGGTATTTGCGGCATAGACCTCGTACAGCCCGATCGTTTCCCGGTACTCCCCCGAGCCGGTCGCCGGGATCTCCTTCCGGTCGAACTTCGGGGTCGTCATGGTGATGGTCGCGTAGAACTCATCGTTACGGTACCCCGCGACAACCGGCATCTCCCCGGCAGGGGTTTCAACCGTGAAGGTCTCCTTCACGTATCCCGCGTCGAATGCGTACTTCGCAAGGCAGCGGATGCCGTTCCCGCACATCCCCGCTTCGCTCCGGTCCGGCTGGAAGATACGCATCGTTATGGTGCCCTTATTGGATTTTGCAAGGAAGAGGACGCCGTCCGCCCCGATCCCGAAATGCCGGTCGCAGTAGAGCGCGGCAAACTCCGCTTTCATGTCGTCGGGGATGACGGGTTTTGCGTATTCGTCGATCAGGATAAAATCGTTGCCATTGCCGTGGAGTTTGGTAAAGGGGATCTCCATTCTTCTATTCACCTCATGCAGGCAGGGCCGGGCAGGCTTCCTGCACCGGCATTCCTCCCGCGGGACCCGCGCCGCCTGCAAAGATGCCCGGGCAGGCGCAGGCACGTAATCATCTTCCTTTTCATGTGCGGTTATTCAGCTCAAAACCCTTGTGGAATTCCGTAATGTCCCAGCCAAGGTAATCCCGGATGATGACGTAGGCCATCTGGGGCGGGATCGCGCCCTCCTCGGTCACGATCATGTCGATGAACTCCGCGGGGGTCACGTCGAACGCAGGGTTCCGGACCGTGACGTTCCGGAGGGTCTTTGCGATATCGTCGGAGAGGACCTCATTTCCCGGCCGCTCCTCGATGGCGATGAGCTCCCCCATGATGGTCCGGGGGGCGAACTTGTAGGTCTCCGCCGCGACGACTACGTTCACCCGGGCCTCCTTTGCCGTATGGGCGACCATGGAGGTGCCGATCTTGTTGACAACCGCCCCGTTCACGGTGACGGCATCCGCGCCGACAAGGACGAGATCCACGTCGTGGATGAACGACCGGACCGCGGAATCGACGATGAAGTTCGTCTTGATCCCGGCATCGTTCAGGGTCCGGATGGTGAGATGCCCCTGGTTGCGGGGCCGGACCTCGGTCGCAAAGACCTCGACTGACTTCCCGCCCCGGTGCGCTTCGATGATGCAGGAGAGCGCTGCCTCGGAGTTGCAGTGGGTTAGGATGACATCCCCGTCATGGATGTGCCGGGCGCCGATCTCCGCGATCTGCGCAACGGCATTTCTGGAGGATGCAATAAAGGCGTCTGCCCGCGTCACTATCCCGTCCTTTGCAGCCGTAACATCAGGCGCGTCCGAAAGCCCGGCCATCACCCGGTGGACTGCGTTTGGCAGGGATACTGCCGTCGGCCTTGTCGCAAGAAGGGTCTCTGCGGCGTCCTGCATCGTGCGCCGGAACGCTTCGATATCCCTGCCCGCGTACGCCTGCGCATGGTCGCGCAGGGACTCCGCCGCAGCCCGGGCGATCCTTCCGGCGCCGCGTATCTCCATCCGTTTTATCTTCTCTGCCGTTTCAGATACCTGCATCACTGCATCAATCTCAAAGATTCAATAAACCGAAAAACTACATAGAACTTGTTACCGGGAGAGCCCATGTCGGTTGCTGTTGTCTTCGATTCTGCCGGAACCCTGCTGTCGACCTACCGGACCGCAAAGGACATCGAAAAAGGTGTGCTCCTGCCCGGTGTCGAGACAACGACGCTCACGTTCTCGTCTCCCGACCGGGTCCTCATCGTGCTTCCGGTCCATTCGAAGGATATCGTTGACGCCCCGCCGGGCACGCTCCTCTCGGCATACCTTGTAAAGAACAACATCCGGTTCGGCATCAGCTGCACCCGCAAGGTAGTAACGGCAGAAGAGATCGGCGATGTCCTCTATACCGACCGGCACGCGGCAATCGGCGACCTTGCCGAATGCATCCGGGATGTCTGGAGGGTCTGCCGCCGGGAATCGATCGTCACGCTGAACTCCGGCGCAATTGTCAACATGGCCAAAAAGGAGATCGAGTTTGCGATCACCGCCGGCGGCTCGCCGTTTCCCGGCGCAAGAGACGCGATCACCGAGCTCCACCGCATGGGTATCCCGACCTTCATCGCCTCCGGGGACCGGTCCGCCAAGCTGGAGCGGATGGCAGACCACCTCGGGATCCCGCGGGACCGGGTGTACGGGGTGGCGACACCCACGGTCAAGGCGCAGATCGTCACGGATCTCCGGCAGGAGTTCGACACGGTCGTGATGGTCGGGGACGGGATCAACGACCTGTGCGCGATGCAGGCGGCAGACGTCGCCATCCTCACCGAACAGCAGCCCGGAGACCGGCCTGAAGAGCTCTACGGGATCGCGGACCGGGTGGTCAGCTCCGTCGGGGACGTTGTCGCCATCGTCCGAAACCTGCTGGAAGAGGAACGGCGCAGGGAATAACAATTGTGACCCCCGCAGCGACGGTGCTTTGGGCCTGCGCATGATATAAAAGGTAATAAGAGGCTTCTGCATTATTAGGTAGTACGAGTACTATGAAATCTCCACTGGTAACGGTCGACAACCTGTGCATGGATTTTAACGGGTCGCAGGTGCTCAAAAACATCAGTTTCGAGATTGCCGAGGGCGAGGTGCTGGGGGTCATCGGCCGGAGCGGGGCCGGAAAGACCGTGCTGATGCACCTGATGAGGGGCGTGGAGCAGCCCCCGACAAGCGGGAGCGTCGTCTATCACACAGCGGTCTGCCCCGGCTGTGAATTCATCGACGTCAGCAGCGCTGCGGGAAAGCCCTGCCCGAAATGCGGTGCCACCCTCACGGCCCGGGACATCGATCTCTGGCATGAGCCGGACGATAACCTCCGGCGCAGGCTCATGCGGCGCACCGCGATCATGTTCCAGCGGACGTTTGCCCTGTACGGCGACGACCGGGTCATCGAGAATATCCTCCATGCGCTCGATGACGTGGAATACCCGGACGATAAGAAGATCTCGCGGGCTGCCGACCTTGTCGACCAGGTCAGGCTCTCGCACCGGATGATGCATATCGCCCGCGACCTCTCGGGGGGGGAGAAACAACGCGTGGTCCTTGCGCGGCAGCTCGCTAAGGAGCCGTTCCTCCTCTTTGCGGACGAGCCGACCGGCACCCTCGACCCGAACACCGCCCGCATCGTGCATGACATGCTCAAGTCCTCGGCGCAGAACAACAACATGGGCATGATCGTCACCTCCCACTTTTCGCAGGTGATCGAAGACGTCGCCTCCCGTGCTATCCTGCTCGACGGCGGCCGGATCCGGAAGATCGGCGCCCCCCACGAAGTCATTGCGGAGTTCATGAAGGGCTGCGAGGAGACCGAGGAGTTCGTCCATGCCGAGCTCGGGGACAAGGTCGTTGTCGCAAGGGACCTTATCAAGCGCTACATCTCGGTCGACCGCGGGGTTGTGAAGGCGGTCAACGGGGTCTCCTTCGAGGTTTACGCAAAGGAGATCTTCGGGATCATAGGAAAGAGCGGGGCGGGAAAGACCACGCTCTCGTCCATCATATCGGGGATCATCGAGCCGACGACCGGGGAGATCAACATCCGTATCGGGGAGGACTGGGTGGACATGACCAAGCCCGGGATCAATGAGCGGGGGCGGGCAAAGATGTACATCGGGCTCCTGCACCAGGAGTACGACCTCTTCCCGCACCGGACGGTGCTTGACAACCTCACCGATGCGATCGGGCTCGAGTTCCCCAAGGAACTCGCCATGCGAAAAGCGATCGTCACCCTCCGGATGGCCGGGTTCAGCGAAGAGAAGAGCCGGGAGATCCTGGACCGGTACCCGGGCCAATTGAGCGAGGGGGAACGGCACCGGGTCGCGCTTGCGCAGGTGCTGATCCACGAGCCCCGCATCGTCATCCTTGACGAGCCGACCGGGACGATGGATCCCATCACCAAGATGGATGTCAAGCACTCGATCATGCACGCCCGCGAGGAGATGGAAGAGACCTTCATCGTGGTCTCGCACGACATGGACTTCGTGCGCGACATCTGCGACCGGCTCGCGCTGATGCGGGGCGGGAAGATCGTGACGATAGGGAAGACCGCAGACGTGCTCGCAAGCCTCACCAAGGAAGAGCGTGAGGTCATGAGCAAGCCGAATGGCTGAGGTGCTCCCTTGGCAGTCATTCACCTCGACGGGGAGAAGATCGAGGTTGCCGAAGGGAGCGTGCTCAAAACTATTCTCCCACCCCTCCCGGACGGCTGCTGCGTCGCGGTGATCCGGCCCGCCGTTCAGGAGAAGACGGCGACCAACAGCCTCTCCATCCACACGACTGCCGGGGAGATCAGGATCGAGACGGAAGGCACCCGGGCAGCGTTTCTTACGGAACCCGGTGCAGCCGGCGCCCTCGTCCTCCACTGGCAGGACCGGTACGCCGCCGCGTTCGGCCCGTTTCCTTCTGCCTTTACGCCGGCACGGAAGCCCGGCCTGTATGAGCCCGGCGACGTGATCCTTGGCTGCGGGGGGTACGATCCCCGGCACTCGTACCTGATCTTTGCAAAGAGCCGCCATTCCTCGGACCACGGCGCCGATGCGGGCGGCGGGGTTGTCGGCAGGGTCGTTGCCGGCCGTGCCGTCCTCGACCGCTGGAAGACCGGGGACCGGATCGAACGGATCGAACCGGTCATCAGCTGGGCGGATACGAGCCGGTCGTTCACGACGACCGATGGAAGCACCCCCCTTGAAGACGGGATGCAGGTAGTCACCCATGTCGCCGTTATGGCGCAGGGCTACAGCCCCGGCCGGATCACAACGGAAGCTGCCGGGACGGTCGAGCACCTGCTCGCGTCGCTTCCAGACGGGAAGTTCACGGTCAGCCGGGCAACGAGCACCCATATCCTCGATGCCGGTTCCGCGGGCGCCGTTCTCGAACCCGGGCACCGGCGCCCCCGCCGCGAAGGGACCGTGACCGTGCGCACCGCCGGGATCTCCTCCGGCGGCATCTACATCTACCGCGAGGATGTCCCGAGCAGCCCGGCACACAGCATCGCGGGGCAGGTTGTCCGGGGGATCGAGCTCGTCCGGCTCGCAAAGGAGGGCGATGTCTTTTCCATCCGGGTCCAGCCGGGCCGAATCGATCTTCTGGGGCTCCCGCTTGCGCAGGCGCAGGAGATCGCAACGGAGCGGGGGTTCACCCTCACAGCCGGCAGCAGCGACGGCAGCCGGATGGTTGTCTCGCAGGAGCCCGGAACGACGCTTGACGTACTGAAGGAGAAAGCGGCAACCGTTACGACGGCTCCCGCGGCAAAGGTCGTTGACCTTGTGCTGGACGATACAACAGCCCCGGCAAGCTGCGCCATCTTCCGGAAGGTGACGGGGCTTGCAAGCCACGACGCAGGGTCACTCCCGCTCTTCTTCAAGTTCGACGACGTGTTCCTGTTCAAGCCGCCGGTCCCGCCCGGGGAGAAGATCGTCCCGGAGAACACGCCGCAGGGCGAAGTCCCTGCTGCGTCCCTTGCCATCACGAACGATTCCCGGAAAGGGTCGGGGATGGTCGGCGTCCGGCTCTCGGCGAACACGGAGTTTGGGCCGACATCCGAGCCGTTTGACGGGACAAACATCATCGGGCGCGTGATCGATACGGAGAAACTGAAAGGATTCAGGGAGAGGGAGAAGGTGTACATCAGGGAAGTGCGGAAATGAGCCGGTATATTCCGCAGAAGGCAGGGACGGTGACCCGGTACGTGATGGTCGAGTCCCCGACGGTCACTCCCGCCGAGCTCGCGATCCGGGCCTACGAGATCTCGGACGGCGTCATGATCAAGGAGACCTGTTTCGGGCTTGCCATCAACGGTGAAGAGCAGGTTGTTACCGACCTGATCCAAAAACTCCGGGAGATCGACCCCGACCATATTTTTGTCAAGGACCGGGGGTTCCTGCCCGGCGATCCCCGCCGCTGCCGTGCGAACCTCGGGGGAGCCCGGCCCGGCTTCCACGGGATCGAGTACGAGACGACGGTGCTCCCCTACATCTCGGCCGGCCTTGCCGAGCTCCGGAGCCGCGATGCCGCCGCCATCCCGGCACCGGAGCAGCCGCAGGAAGCAAAGAAACTGGACGTTTACCGGCTTAAGAAACTGATCGAAGCGCAGGAGACCTGACCATGGCAAAAGTATTCATCTACCCCGCAACGAGCCTCATCCTCTCTGACCTTGTCGCCCGGTACGGGCACACTCCCCTCTCGTCCGCGATCGCGATCCGCGAACGGATCCAGACCGCCGGCATCGAATCGGTGCCGCTCCAGATCACCCCGGAAGAGCCCAAGAAGGGGCTGAAGTGGGCGGCAGTCGAGGTGCCAAGCGGGGTGCGGGGCAGGATGTCGCTCTACGGCCCCATGATCGAGTCCTGCGACGCTGCTATCGTTGTTGACGACGCCGACTTCGCGTTCGGGTGCATGGGGTGCGCCCGGACAAACGAACTGGTCAGGTATCTCATCCACGAACGGGACGTCCCGCGCCTCGAACTCAGGTACCCGAAATCGGAAGACGAGGGGATCCGGTTCGTCGCGGCGATCAAACGATTCCTCGAAGGGCTCGGGGGCGGGAAATGACGCCCCCCGTCCGCATCGCCCAGCTCTCCTGCGGGCCGGAGTACAGCGGCGTGCAGCAGGAGATCAACGAGGCGGCAAAGGCCGTGAACGGCGAGATCTTCTTCCCCGACATCGGGCTCAAGGACATCATGAAGGATTTCGACGCGTTCGGGCTGGACGTGCGGAGCCCGGATCTCAAGCTTGCGATTGCCCGGGCAAAGCAGCTCGTCGAGGGAAAGACCGAAGCCGACGCCGTCTTCATCGCCACCTGCTTCCGGTGCGCCGAGGCGGCGATCGTGAGAAACGAACTCCGGCGGTACATCCATACGCACTCGAAACTCCCCGTTGTCAGCTACTCGTTCACCGAGCGGACGACGGCCGGGACGCTACTCACCCGCATGGAAGCCTTAACAACGATTGCGAGGCGTCGTGCGCTCCTTGCCCGCGAGACCCAGCAGGGGATCACGATGGGCGTGGATTCCGGGTCGTCCACGACGAAAGCGATCGTGATGAAGGACAACCGGATCATCGGCACCGGGTGGCAGCCCACAACCGAGGTGCTCGGGAGCGCCCGGGCTGTTGTCGAACATGCGCTTTCTGAGGCCGGGATCCGGCGCGACGAGGTCGAGGCTGTCGGTACAACGGGATATGGCAGGTTCCTTGTCGGCAAGGAGATCGGCGCCGATCTCATCCAGGAGGAACTGACCGTGAACTCAAAGGGCGCGGTCTACCTCGCCGACCGGCAGCACGGGCCGGCGACCGTGATCGATATCGGGGGCATGGACAACAAGGCGATCTCGGTGCAGGACGGCATCCCCGGCACCTTCACGATGGGAGGCATCTGTGCCGGGGCGAGCGGGAGGTTCCTTGAAATGACATCGAAACGGCTCGGCGTCGACATCACGGAACTGGGGCCCCTTGCCATGAGGGGGTTTTCAAGAAACGTACCCATGAACAGCTACTGCATCGTCTTTGGCACCCAGAGCCTCGTCAACGCCCTTGCCGCCGGGAGCACCCGGGAGGACGTTGCCGCCGCCGCCTGCCATTCCGTTGCGGAACAGGTCTTCGAGCAGCAGCTGCAGGAAGTGGACATCAAGGAGCCCGTGATCATGGTCGGCGGAACGTCGCTCATCGAAGGGCTCGTGCACGCGATGGGCGAATTGCTCCAGACAAAGATCGTCGTGCCGGAACACTCCCAGTACATCGGGGCGGTGGGTTCGGCGCTGCTCGCGAGCGGGTTTATCAAGGGACGATGAGATGCACGCCGTTGAGCACTTCGTGGTGGAATGTCCCGAACCGAGGGGGGCGGAGATCTACGAGGGGATCGCAAACACGGTCTTTTTGGATCATAATCTCATCCGGGTGATCCGGAAGTTCCACGCCTACGTGGATCCCGGGGTCATGCTCTTTGTCGCCGTCGGCGTGCTCCAGAAGATCACGACGCTTGTCCGGGTGCGGGACTTTGCCAACGTCAACCCGCTGGAGGGGAGGATCACGCTCGTGCTTGCCAACGAGACCTACCTTGCCCCCATGCTGAAGATCTTCTGGGAGCGGTTCGGGCAGGATGCCGTGGAGCAGGCCGACCGGTTCACGGTGAACCTGCGGGGGATCTCCGCGACGGCTGCCGAGGTCGAGGAGATCGTTGTCGCCGACCCCAGCGAGTCGGTCCACAAGGATCTCATCTACGCCCTCAAGCTGATCGCCCCGGAGGGGTTCCGGATCCGGCGCGAGAAGTTCGCCGGGGAACGGTTCTTCTTTGTCGCAAGTGAGGATACGCTCCCGGACGAGGTCGATGCGCAGGTCCGGGCGCTGTTTGCAAAGATGGGGGAGGAGATGCCATGATCCTGGTACCGGTCACCTACAAGGGCGGCATCTTCCGGCACGGCGAGGTGATGGACCTCATCGAGGACATCGGCGGGTATATCGTCCAGAAGCACGTGCTCGCGCAGGAGGTTGTCCTCCAGTGCTTCGTGCCGCAGGCGGACGTGGAGTTCCTGCGGAACGCGGTCCGCCCGGTCTCGGGCGAGGTTACGGACTCCCCGCTCGTCGGGACTGAGATCGCGGTCGTCTCCATGTCGCTCGAGATCCACCATCTCCCGCACCCCTCGTGCGATATCGCCGAGTACACGCGCCGGCTCGGGGCAAAGAGCAACATGGTGAGCCTTGCCCGGGGCCCGGGGAAGCGGATCGCGCAGCTGAACGACGAGGAGCGGGATGTCATCAACGAGCACGACCTCGCGATCTACCTGATGGGCAATTTCGAGAAGTGCATCGAGCACAAGATGCAGGTCCTCCGGCGTGGGATCGAGGTGCCGATCGTGCTCTGCGGTGGGCCGGACACGGACGCCCTCCGGCGGATCGTCGATCCCCCGGTCGACGGCTATGTGGGGAATGTCGGCCGGTTCATGCACCGGACCAAGGAGTCGGAGGATTTGACAAAACTCGACGAGGTTGTCGCTGAGGTGACCCGGGTGCTTGATGCACGCCGGATGGCGATTGCGAAAGACCCGCTCTCGGTCTCCCCGGCCCGGCTCATGGATCTCATCCGGGAGAAGGTCCCGGCGATCCTTGACGTGACCTCCCCGACGCCGCTCACCGTGCAGATGCAGGGTCTCAGAGTCAAACTTCCCTACGACACCTATGCGCAGGAGATCCGGGGAATCGAGATCGAGGAGGGCGTAACGATTGGCGATGTCGCAAACGTGAACCCCTCGCGGATGCGGGACTACATCGTGCTGAAGATCCGGCCGTTTTCCGAGACGAACGTGGTGGTGTAATGGGCAGGACAAGCAAGCAGAAGTTCGAAGAGAAACTCGCAACGATTGTCGAACAGGGCGCTTCGGCTACGGCGGAAGAGTGGATGAAGGTGATCGAGGTCGAGTACGGCCGGGTGCCCCTCATCTACCGGAGGATGAGCGAGCGCCCAGAGGTGCTCATCTCCCATCTCCTGTACAAGGGCACGGTTGCCGAGACAAGCCCGCTCGACCCGAAGTACGTGGAGCTGATCTCCATGGCTGTCGGCGCCGCCCTCAAGTGCCCGCACTGTACCGGCTACCACATGCAGGCGGCGATCAAGATGGGGGCGAGCCGGGAGGAGATCCTCGAAGTGATCCTGCTCTCGGGCATGATCTCGAACTCGTCGGTGCTTGCAAACGCGTACCGCATCGTCGATGAGAAGCTGGAGCGGTGCGTGCCGTGCGAGACGAAGGGCGTACGCGAAGGGACAGGAAAAAAGAAGAGGGCGGGGGGAAAGGCCGGGAAATAACCGGCGGCCCCCGGTTCATTCTGGCAGGTTGGCATTCCGGTCAGAATCGGGCAGCCTTGGCAGCATCCGGGGCATAATCCCCGCGCTATGAATAATCCGGAGAAGAACCATGCACGATCATAATCATGAGCAGGATCACCACAACCACCATCACATCCATCACCATGAACCCCGCCCGGTAACATTCGAGGACTGCGTCCGGTTCCACGGGCACTCCTGCCCGGGACTTGCCTCCGGCTACCGTGCGGCAACCGCTGCCATGGAGGCGCTCGGCGTGAAACGACCGGAGGACGAGGATCTTGTCGCCATCTGCGAAACCGATGCCTGCAGCGTGGACGCGATCCAGGTCATTGCCGGGACAACTGCCGGCAAGGGGAACCTGATCATCCGCGATTATGGCAAGCATGCGTTCACCTTCTACAACCGCAAAGACGGAAAAGCGGTCCGGGTCACCTTCCACCGGAAGGATGCGCCGAAGAACCGGGACATGGCCGCACTCCGGGCAAAGGTCTTTTCCGGAAAATCCACGGATACGGAAGAACGCGAGTACCACGAACTGATGCACAAGGCGACCGTGGATCTGCTCCATACCCCGGCCGACAGGATCCTGAAGATCGAGCCCGTCGTAATGGAGCCGCCGGAGATGGCCCGGATCTTTGCCTCGGTCACCTGCGCCGGGTGCGGCGAGTCGGTGGCGGACGCAAAGACCCGGGAAATAGACGGGAAACGGTACTGTATCCCGTGTTACGGGAAGATGCGGTGAAGTGCGATCTCTTCTTTTACGCCGTCGCGGTTTTCGGGAGATTTTCGCAATAGTACGGGGGAACCGGCCCCGGGAAACCGGCGGTGCTACACCTCATCGAGCTGGAAAATCTCCTCGACCGGGACATTGAAGAGCTTTGCGATACGGAATGCAACCTCGATTGAGGGATTATACTTCCCCCGTTCGATAGAATTGACAGTCCGGCGCGTGACCCGGAGGAGCTCGGCAAGCTCCTCCTGCGTCATGTCATGCATCGCCCGGTAGACCTTGATCTTATTCCTCATTCCTCTACACCAAATTTCCTGTTATAATATACTGTGAATGCGGCATACAGTGCCGTGAGGAGGAGCACGGTACAACCCATGCCGATACCGAAGATCAACGGGAATTCCCTCACGCGGTGCCCGTTTTTAAAGAGCTGATCGAGGCCCCAGAAATCATTCCCGGTCGGATTGGCCGGGTCGGCGATCAGGTAGTCCTCCTGGTACAACACCTGATCCGGTGTCGTACCGAAATGCGTGAATCCCACGCTGATCGATCCGTTCTGGTACGTATGGAAACCGCCGCCATATCCGGAATTGAAGGAGAACGTCATGGTCAGTGCAAAGATGATCGCGGCAGTGACGATAGTAAATACCAGAGCGTTCAGGGCGGCTTTCCCATAAATTGTGTCCGACAGATCGTCGCTCATCACATCGGTGACCTTCCGGTTGCCATACCAGATGATCCCGATACCGGCAATGATGATGACCGCCACGACCACCAGATTGCCCGATGTCATTGCGAATCCGATGGCAAATACCATCGCGGCGATGATGCATGCGAGCAGGACATAGTAGGTATTCTTCTTCATGATCTTTCAATGTAACATATGTTTCTCATTTAGATAAAAATGTTTCTCATATTGAGAACTCTTTTTCGCAATATCCTCTCCCCGGATCGGGTACGATCGGGCAGCCTCGCACCTGGAACCAAAAGAGGGTACCCCCTCCTCAGTCTATGAGCGGGGGGGTGCCACCTTCAGCAAGGCCGACCCTGCTCAGCGGGTCGCGGGGGGTAATCGATCCAAGGGGTGGGGGGCCACCTGATCGGACCTGAGAGGGGATACCCACCCGTTTTGCACGCGAAACAGCGGTTGCCGGCATGGGCTCTCCGTCGGACGTTGTGACTGTGAAACGTAAGGCACCCCCCACCTTTGCCCTTAGGTGGGTACCCCCACACTCAGTACGGCCGACCCTATGCGGGGGGTCGCGATGGGTAATCGATCCAAGGGGTGGGGGTGGCTGGTTGCGGACCCAGGTGGGGGGTGCCACCCGGTCCTCTCCTGAAGGTTGTTGAAGACCGGTGGGGTTTTGGGAGATCGCGGGGGGATAAA
>Ga0209099_1003389_pt1 | contig 12955 bp, 12 predicted proteins | sample AD_JPNHW2_MetaG_FD_184430 | JGI IMG/M metagenome (GOLD analysis project Ga0209099, IMG submission 184430) | Active sludge microbial communities of municipal wastewater-treating anaerobic digesters from Japan - AD_JPNHW2_MetaG (SPAdes) (version 2) | ecosystem: Engineered > Bioreactor > Anaerobic...
ACTTATAATTATAATCATAGTCATCTTCACCTGCGAATGATAATGGTATTGCGCATATCTCGGGAAGTTCGCCAAGTTTACTGACATTTTTACCCTGAAGCAGGTTCAGAAAATTATAAAGCGTGTTTGCCTTATCCTTTTCATAGTTGGTTTGTGTAAGCACGATAAACGAATAAGCAGGATCGCGGCGCAGCTTATTGAACTCCTGTGTGGTTATGAGTTGATAAGGCGTTAAAGTCCAGTATTTACTTACAGCCTCCTTTATAAAAACATTATAGGAAGAAAACTGATCCTGTTCAAGAACGACACAGGTTTTTGATGCAGTGAACTGCTTTATTTCATCCTTATTCGGAAATGGGGCCTGCCCACTGAGTATTGTTACTGAAAAAACCAGTAAAACGGCTAATAATGAGTGTTTCATATAGTTATAAATTTTATTTTTCAACTGGAACAAAAAGTGGATTTTTCTCATTGTATTTCCTTATGTAAACAAAGAGGAGGTCTTTTTTCTTACTTCTTGATAAATGAGCAAATTCATCATAAACCTCCGGATCTTTCATAAGCAGGATTTCCGTATTTTCAACATCAAACTCCATCACCTTGCCTGTTTCCCAGTCAATTATAAATTGCCTGAGTTCAGTACGTGTTGCCTGCGACCTTCCATAAGGACTATAGTAAGGACTGTAATATGAATAGGGAGAATAATAGCTGCCGTAGGAATAAGGTGAATAATAAGGATCATAGTAACCGTACGGAGAATACGGATTATTGTAATAACGGCTGTCCTCAGTGGTTATGTCTGCAACAAAATGACAGATATTGCCAACAAAAGTGATCCTGTTGAAGCCCTGCTGCACCTGAATGTAAAGAATCCCGTTACGCGAATAACCCCATACATTTTTCTTATCAACCTCCTGCCTTACGCCGATGTTGTCGTAGAAATAAATCTTGTCAAGCTCGAATATTTTCTTAAAAAATTCCCTGTCGTTATAATCGAATGACGATAGCAGTCTTGCCTTCGGGATAGGGTTATTCTGCTTAACCTGCTCAAAATCGAGATAGATACCATCATTGAACCGGAATTCAGGAGTATATTTTACAAGAGAATCCCTCTCCTGTGCTGAAAGAGGTAAAACAACTGATAAGCAAGCAATTAATGTAAAAATCTTCAATGATTGGCCTGAAATACCCATATATCCCCGTATTTTACCTTTTCTGTTTCAAATTTCATACCACAGGCACAAATTTAGCGAATTAAATCAAAGGTAGTTAATTTGAGTAAAAGTATGTTTAAAGTGTTATTTTGATTAAATTTACAGGTCAGCAATTTATCATTCTATGGCAGATGATGACGTAAGCAAATCAAACGGAGATAATCATAATTCCGGCACCGGACGGTTCCAGGGCAGTAAGATGAAGCTAATTGAACGTTATGTAATTATATCAATGGCTTTACTCCTGGGAGCTGTAATTTTTATTGCATTTGACCTGTTGCTTCCGGCAGGATGCCTGATAATTGTATCAGCCTGTTTCGGTATTATGATATACAGGAATCTGTCAGCACTCAACAACAGATACAGGGAATCATTCAACACACTGAATAAAGCTGATCAGAGAAAAGACAAGCTGATTACAGAATTTTCACATAAAATAAGGGAACCCCTTAATAACCTTGTCATAACAGGGGAAATGTTTGCTGATACAGATCCGAGTCCAAAGCAAAAAGTCCTTCTGGATACTTTCCTGGCATCAATAAAGAGCATGGTAGGCACTGTTAATGAATTAACACTGCATTCTGCAGAAAATATGAGCCATGACTTCCGCAAACAAATCAGGTTCAATATACTTTCTACTATTGAGCATGTTACCGAACTCTATAAATTCAGGGACAAAGACTGGGTGATTTTCACTGTCAGAATGGCTGAAGGAGCTGATTCTGAATGTATTGGCGATCCGGTAATAATTAAGCAGATTCTTCTCGACCTTATTGCTGCAATCGAAAGGAGATACCCCGGACGATCAGTCAAGGTTGCCATCGACCTGGATATTGAAAAGACCCAGATTGAAGAGGGATTTCTTAAGATGAAGATTACATCTGATTCAGATATTAATTTTATTGAGGAAGGAAGCATCGAAGGAAGCCATGTGGCAAGGCTTATAAAATTAAGCAGGGGAAGGTACACAAGGGAAATAACAGGTGATTCAAGTCAGCTGAGCATTTACCTTGGCATAAAAACTCTCCCTCCTGATAACGGTAAGAAAACACCTCCTACAAAAATTGCTGAGCTCATCAGCAAGGAAAAGACTAAAAAAGAACTGAAGGAGATTAAGATACTTCTTGTTGAAGACAACATCATTAATCAGAAAATCACTCTTCTTACCCTGCAACCTCTTGTAAACGTTATTGATACAGCCACCAACGGAAAAGAAGCACTGGAGATGTTCGGCAGCAATAACTACGACCTTATCCTCATGGACATACAGATGCCTGTTATGAACGGTCTCACTGCCATTGAGAAGATCAGGGCACTGGAGCTTACAACAAATACGCATATACCTATAATTGCAATAACTGCGAATGCAATGATCGGGGATAAGGAAAAATGTCTCTCTGCAGGAGCTGACGACTATATCAGCAAGCCTTTTCAGCCTGTAAACCTTGTTGATAAGATAAAACAGGTTATCTGAGATCTTCGAGGGGTTTAAAACCTATAATCAGCATATCATCCACCTGGGTATTTGAACCCATCCATGTTCTGATATTTTCATCCAGCACTGATTTCTGGTCGGTCACACTGAATTTATGGATATTAAGCATAAGATAGCGCAAGCGTCTGTACATGAACTTTTTATTATCCTTTCCGCCGAACTGATCAACATATCCGTCAGAAAACATGTACAATATATCGTCTTCCTGCAGGTCAATCTCATGATCAGTATATTTCAGCCGTTCCGGATTCATCCCGATAATTATTTTATCGCCATTGTACTGAATAAGACTGTTGTTGCGAAACAGATAGAGAGGGAAAAATGATCCTGCATAGATAACTTTTTTCCGCTTTTTGTCAATAGCACAAATCCCGGCATCCATACCGTCCCTTATTATTGTACCGATATTCTTCTTTCTGCTGAAAGTCTTTTCAAGAGCGATGTTAAGAGTTGAAAGAATATGTGACGGAAGAAGAATTGAATCCTCCATAATTGCATTTTCAATTATCTCCATGCCAATCATCGACATAAGGGCGCCTGATACTCCATGCCCTGTACAGTCAGCCGCAACAACAAAAATCCATTCATCTTTTTCACCTATCCAGTAAAAATCACCGCTTACAATATCTTTTGGCCTGAAAAAGATAAAAGACGAAACAAAATGATGCCGGAAATACTCTTCAGAAGGCAGCCTGGCCTCCTGAATCCTCTGGGCATACAGCAGACTGTCAGTCAGGTTTTTCTCGCGAAGCTCAAGCTCACTCTTCTGGGAGGCAATAATTGAAATATCCCTTTCTTTCTCATTAAGAAGCCGGTTTATATCGGCTAATCTTTTAAGAAGGATGACAACAAGTACAATAGAAATTATACCAAGAGCGGAAACTGATATTAAGATGCTGCTTTCTCCAGGAAAAGTACAGGAAATTTGTTTCGTAATTGCTGAAGCACTTATGAAACAAACATTTTCGTAAAACGGAATCCAATATGTTATAAACAATGGCCCCATCAGATTATACAAAAATAGGCTATTTCCTCAAGTAAACCAGAATAAACTAATCCTGTGAAACAACAATTTCATCCTTTCCTTCCCTTAAAAGCCTTCTTGCACCAGCCGACGGAGATGGTATATATTCTCCCAGACCATACATACTCCACTTCTCATCAACAAGTTTTACCGTAGCTTCATCTGAACAAACCACATTCGGCCATTTTCGCGGGAAGCCTTTTTTGCTGAAGGCTTTGACAGTGCCATCAATAAGCAGAGACAAGCCGTCGATAATACTGTGGTCACGAAGCGGATCAGTGTTACCAAGAACCTGCCATGCAACAATATATGGATCAGAAACATCAACTGTATGATCAACAATAAGGAATAGTTTCACATAACTGGTGATTGAATCATTGCTGACAAACCTGGTTATTTTCTCAACTATCCCTCTGTCGTCCTTAAGATTAACTGAAATAAGCAGTACCGGAATTCCCTTATCAAGCAAGGAGGTGCTGACCGATTTTGCAAGGCCTGAGTTAGTAAATGCTTCCTCAACAGAGGCTGAGTTTGCCGTTGAGTGATCACTCTTAAGATAAGGCGATTTCTCCTCTGCCATTTTTACTGTGGCATCAATTCCAAGTTTCCCTCCGTATGAAAAAGTATCAGATGCATGGTCTAAAACATCAAGAGGACCCCTGCTGAAAAGAATGTCCCTTACCGGGTCGGTGTTTGCAAAAACATGCCTTGCGAGGTCTTCATAAGACCGGATATCCACTTCCCCGCTCACTGCAATCAGGTACTTTGTGAACATCATCTGCCCTGTTCCGAAAAGAGAAGCCAGTACTTTCATTCCCTGCCCGGGATAATTTTTCCTGAGTTTTACAATAAGCAGGTTATGTGCCACACCCGCATCAGGAAGATGAAAATCTGTTATTTCGGGCTGAAGAGCTATTTTAACCGGAGAGAGGAAAATTCTTTCCGTGGCCATTGCAATAAAGGCATCTTCCTGTGGAGGAATACCAACTATTGTTGCCGGATAAACTGCATCGTGCCTGTGAGTTATGCATGTGACATGAAATTTCGGATACCAGTCGGCAAGCGAATAGAAGCCGGTATGGTCGCCAAATGGGCCTTCCCATACAAGGTCTTCTGCGGGATCGACATACCCTTCAATAACAATGTCGGCATCTTCAGGGACGTAAAGCTCATTTGTAAGGCATTTGACCAGCCTGACCTTCTTTTTTCTGAGGAAACCGGCAAGAATATACTCACTTATGTTCTCCGGCAGAGGAGCAGTTGCTGAGTATGCATAAACAGGATCTCCCCCGAGAGTAACAGTTACAGGCATCTTTCTTCCCGCGAGTTTCCAGGCTTCATAATGACTGGCTCCAGTCTTATGTCGTTGCCAGTGCATACCGGTACTCCTGCTGTCGAGGATTTGCATCCTGTACATTCCTATGTTGGTTTTCCCTGTATCAGGATGTATTGTGTGAACCATTGGAAGTGTAATAAACCTTCCTCCGTCATGCGGCCAGCACTTTAGTACAGGAAGGATATTTAAGTCAGGCTGATCATAGACAACTTCCTGGCATTTACCTTTTTTCCCTGAATATGAGGGCATGATCCGGCTTAATGCAAGAAGATCAGGTAACATTGAAAGCTTTTTAAGCAGGGAGGTCTGAGCACCCGTAAACTTGCTGAATATCGTTTCGATATCTTCTGTTGTCTCCGCAAAGGAACTGATACCAAGAGCCAGAAGCATCCGTTGTTCAGAACCATAAGCATTTATCAGCAGGGGGAATCGTGTACCGTTATTGGTAAAAAGCAGCGCTTTTCCTCCCGACTTTGTCACCCTGTCGGTTATCTCAGTGATTTCCAGGGCAGTGTCAACTGATGTAGTAACATGAATCACTTCATTTTCCTTCTCAAGCAGTTTCAGAAATTGAGATAGTCCGGTATAGGCCATAATAACTGATTTATAAAGGTCTAAAGATACCTAATAAGGATAAAACTGCAGTATAACAGGAGTTGAAAAGAATGTTCATGAAGGGTTATAAAACAATAATGGGAACTAATCCTTAAGAGTAGTTCCCATTCATCGTCATCGGCCGAGGCTGATAACGAAGTCAGATTACTGTTATTCCGGCCGGCTGCCTGCTGATACAAGATCTGCATTGCAACCCCTGGCTTTCGGGTTAAGCCTGTTACAGCAGAACCCTCCGGCTGTCCTTTCTTCCCCGCCGTTAGACGGAGTTTTCCGGGACGAAGTGTCATTCAGGCTCCTCTGCTCGTTTCCCGAAGGAAGCGGCTTCAGTTTCAGATAACTTACGGCCGAAGCTTTCTGTTTTCTGAGGCCCTGTGACTCAATCACTTAAAGAACGTTTCCGTTTTCTGGTGATCTGCTGAACATCGGGGGCGCGGAGTCCCCTAGCTCAGACTTCGGCTCTCCTGGTGTGCAGGCCCGGAGGCCTGGATGAGCCGGATTGTGATTCAATTAAGTACCCTTTTCCGTCTCCACATCATTTGAGCAGCCCTTTATCGCTCACCTGATATATCAAATTTAAACCGGGAATCATGAAAATCAAAATGTTTCAGGCCGTTCTTGTAAACCCGATATAAACACAGGTTGTTAACAATTGTTAATAACGTCGTAAAGGCAGAACAGTTGTCGTTTACCCTGCGGGTGTAATTTGCTGCGCTGTAATTTATTGTAATTAGCGCTTCGCGCGTAATTGGCCCTGCGGGCGTAATTTGGCTTCGCCGTAATTAGTAGTACTTACTATGAATTACAGCGAAGCGAATTACAGCGAAGCGATTTACAGCGAAGCGAATTACCAGCCTTCACTGAAGTTACGGCTGGCAAAGCAGCAAAGCGAATTACAATGTATGACCATTAATAACAAAAAAGGCCACCTTTCCAGGCAGCCTTCTATGATTGAAGTAAATAAATTACTTTTTATAACCGTAAACTGCCAGGTCACCAAGTTCTTCCTCGATTCTGAGAAGCTGGTTGTATTTGCATATCCTGTCAGTTCTGCTGGCTGATCCTGTTTTGATCTGGCCTGAGTTTGTGGCAACGGCAATATCTGCAATAGTTGAATCCTCAGTCTCACCTGAACGGTGTGAGGTAACGCTTGTATATCCGGCCCTGTGAGCCATTTCAATTGCATTGAGAGTCTCTGTAAGGCTTCCTATCTGGTTTACCTTGATAAGGATAGAGTTTGCGCAACCCATCTCAATACCTTTCTTCAGGTATTCAACATTGGTTACAAACAGGTCATCACCAACAATCTGTATCTTCTTGCCAAGCCTGTCGGTAAGCATTTTCCATCCATCCCAGTCATTTTCTGCCATTCCATCCTCGATAGAGTCAATAGGATACTTATTTACAAGCTGCTCCAGATAATCAACCTGCTCCTTTGAAGTTCTTCTTGCACCCTTTGGACCTTCGAATTTTGAATAATTGTAAAGACCTTCCTTATAGAATTCTGATGCAGCACAGTCGAGACCTATTGTAATGTCGGTTCCAACCTTATATCCGGCGGCACCAATAGCCTTAATAACTGTTTCAAGAGCATCTTCGGTTCCGTCAAATTTTGGTGCGAAACCACCTTCATCGCCAACAGCAGTGCTGAGTCCTCTTTCCTTCAGAACTTTCTTGAGGGCATGAAACACCTCTGCTCCCATCCTGAGGCCTTCCCTGAATGAAGGAGCGCCAACAGGCCTGATCATGAATTCCTGGAAAGCGATCGGGGCATCAGAATGTGAACCACCATTTATAATATTCATCATTGGTACCGGCAGGGTAACTGCATTTGATCCTCCGATATACCTGTAGAGGGGCAGTCCGTGATACTGGGCAGCAGCCTTTGCAACTGCAAGTGAAACACCGAGTATAGCATTAGCGCCAAGATTACTTTTTGTTTTTGTACCGTCGAGGTCTATCATCTTTTTGTCGATAGCAGCCTGGTCGGTAACATCCATTCCCATAATTTCTTCGGCAATAACATTATTTACGTTATGAACTGCCTTTAGTACACCTTTTCCGAGGTAACGGCCTTTATCGCCATCCCTTAACTCAAGAGCTTCATTTTCGCCTGTGGATGCGCCTGACGGAACAGCAGCCCTTCCAAAGTAACCACTGGCTGTCATTACATCAACTTCAATTGTCGGATTGCCGCGGGAATCGAGTATCTCACGTGCATTAACACTAACTATTTGACCCATAGATTTTTATTTAAATATTAAACATAAATGCAATATACGAAAAAAGGGATAAAGTCTTTACAACTTATCCCTTCCATATAAAATATTGTTAAAAACATTTTATTTTTCTTCAGCAGCTGTATCTGCTTCACTGCCTTCAGTTTTTGCTTCTTCTGTTTTTTCAGCAACAACTGCTTTAGGAGCATTGGCTTCAGCAGAGCCTTCTTCTTTTTTCCTGGAAGTTCTTCTTCTTCTTGTAGTTTTTGTTTTAGCAGCTTCTCCTCCGCCAAGCATAGCTTCGTTGTAATCAACCAGTTCAAGAATGCACATATCTGCATTATCACCGATCCTGTTACCTGTTTTAAGTATCCTTGTATATCCGCCCGGACGCTCGGCTATTTTGGGTGATATTTCCCTGAAGAGCTCAGTTACAGCATCTTTATCTTTAAGATAGCTGAAAACAACTCGTCTTGAATGTGTTGAATCTTCCTTTGATTTGGTTAAAAGAGGTTCAACATAGGTACGCAGAGCCTTGGCTTTTGCTGTTGTTGTTGTAATCCTTTTATGGAGGATAAGTGATGTAGCCATGTTAGCAAGCATCGACTTCCTGTGTGAACTTGTTCTACCCAAATGGTTAATAACTCTTGAATGTCGCATTTCTCTATTTCCTTAACCGGTTTTCAATTAATCTTTCTCTAACTTATACTTGCTCACATCCATACCAAATGAAAGGCTCATTGTGTCGAGCAGTTCATCAAGCTCTGTAAGTGATTTCTTTCCGAAATTCCTGAATTTCAGGAGGTCATTCTTGTTAAACTTGACAAGGTCGCCAAGTGTCTCAACCTCTGCAGCTTTAAGGCAGTTAAGCGCTCTCACTGACAGATCGAGGTCAACAAGTTTTGTTTTAAGAAGCTGGCGCATATGAAGTACTTCCTCATCAAATTCCTCATTAGCCATTTTCTCATCTGAGTCGAGGGTTATTTTCTCGTCTGAGAAGAGCATGAAATGATAAATAAGGATCTTCGCTGCTTCTTTCAGTGCATCTTTAGGATGAATAGAACCATCGGTCTCTATTTCAACTATGAGTTTTTCATAGTCGGTTTTCTGTTCAACGCGGTAGTTCTCAACTGAATATTTTACATTGCGGATTGGTGTAAATATTGCATCGATTGCAATAAGACCGAATTCGCTGTCGACAGGCTCATTTTCTTCAGCCGGCACATAACCCCTTCCCTTGCTGATTGTAAGTTCAACCTGGAGCTTTACATCAGACTCCATTCTGAACAGTACGAGTTCCGGATTAAGTACTTCGAAGCTGCCCAGAGCATTATTGAGATTGCCTGCCTTAAATACTTCCTGGCCGGTAATCTTGATGTTTACCTTTTCATGATCAACATCCTCAACAGTTCTTTTGAAACGTACCTGCTTGAGGTTCAGGATTATCTCGGTAACATCCTCCATAACACCCGTTATGGTTGAGAACTCATGGTCGATGCCGTCAATCTTTACAGTAGTGATTGCATAACCTTCAAGAGATGAGAGAAGGATTCTTCTCAGTGCGTTTCCCACAGTAATACCATAGCCAGGTTCAAGCGGGCGGAATTCGAACTTTCCGCGTTTGTTGTCCGCTTCCAGCATTATTACTTTATCAGGCTTCTGGAATGATAAAATGGCCATAGAATTTTTCTTAATATTATTACTTAGAATACAATTCAACAATAAGCTGTTCCTTTATGTCTTCAGGAATATCTGTACGTTCAGGCACACTCATGTACTTACCTGCCATCTGTGTATCATCCCACTCAAGCCATGAAAGCTTGCTATATTTCCTTGTTGTAAGAGAATCAACAATAACTTCAAGTGATTTTGATTTTTCGCGCACACCGATAATATCGCCGGGTTTCAGCTGGTATGACGGAACATTCACAACTGATCCGTTAACAGTTATATGGCGATGTGAAACAAGCTGACGTGCTGAAGAACGGCTGGGTGCAACACCAAGACGGTAAACAACATTATCGAGGCGGGATTCCAGAAGCTGAAGCAGTACTTCACCTGTAACACCCTTGCTTCTTTGAGCTTTTTCAAAAGTATTACGGAACTGACGTTCAAGTATCCCGTAAGTATATTTTGCTTTCTGCTTTTCTCTCAGCTGAACACCATATTCAGATGTTTTCTTTCTTTTCTTATTTGCTCCATGCTGTCCGGGAGGAAAATTTTTCCTCTCCAGGTGTTTGTCGGGACCGAAAATAGGTTCTCCGAATTTCCTTGCTATTCTGCTTTTTGGACCGGTATATCTTGCCATTTCCTGTTAAAAATTATAAACTTACTATTTTGTTATTTCGGATTTCGGGTTTTGATTCCGGATTTCTCAAGTATAAATAAGTATCAATCCCCTTATCCTGAATATGCTGTTATACATTAAACTCTTCTTCTTCCTGGTGCACGGCAACCGTTGTGAGGCATTGGAGTCACATCAACGATTTCTGTAACTTCTATACCGGCATTTGATATAGACCTGATTGCTGATTCACGGCCTGATCCCGGACCTTTTACAAAAACCTTTACTTTCCTGAGACCAAGATCAAAGGCCACCTTGCTGCATTCTTCAGAAGCCATCTGGGCAGCATAGGGTGTGTTCTTCTTTGAACCTTTGAATCCCATTTTACCTGCTGACGCCCATGATATTACCTGGCCCGAATTGTTTGTCAGTGTAACAATAATATTATTGAATGACGAATGAACATGTGCCTGACCTGTAGGCTCAACTTTTACGACTCTCTTTTTTAATACTCCAGTCTTCTTTGCCATATTCTAATTATTTAGTAGCTTTTTTCTTGTTTGCAACGGTTTTCTTTCTGCCTTTACGGGTCCTGGCATTATTCTTGGTGCTCTGTCCCCTGACAGGCAGACCCAGACGGTGACGGACACCACGGTAGCATCCGATATCCATAAGCCTTTTGATATTGAGCTGGGTTTCTGACCTCAGTTCACCCTCGAGCTTATAATTATCGTTAAGGATCCTCCTGATATTGTTTATCTGCTCATCAGTCCATTCCTGAACCTTTGCATTCCTGTCAACACCAGCTTCATCAAGTACTCTCTGGGCTGTACTTCTGCCTACTCCGTAAATGTAAGTCAGTCCTACTTCGCCTCTTTTGTTTCTTGGTAAATCTACACCAACAATACGTGCCATATATTCCTTTTCTTAAATAATTTGCAAAGTTAGTTAAAATTATCCCTGTCTCTGTTTGAACTTGGGATTTTTCTTGTTAATTACGTAAATGCGTCCTTTTCTCCTGACCACTTTACAGTCAGCGCTGCGCTTTTTAACAGATGTTCTTACTTTCATTACCTTAATATTTCTTATTTATACCTGAATGTTATTCTTCCTTTTGTCAGATCATACGGTGACATTTCAACCTTCACTCTATCACCGGGAAGAATTTTTATATAATGCATTCTCATTTTTCCCGAGATATGGGCAGTAATAACATGTCCGTTTTCGAGTTCCACCCTGAACATAGCATTCGAGAGTGCTTCGATAATGGTACCATCCTGCTCAATTGAAGATTGTTTTGCCATATAATCACTTTTTATTTAAAGCTTTTTCTATGTATTCAAACGTTGTCAGTACATCAGCCTTTTCCCTGTCAACGGCCACAGCATATTCAAAATGTGCTGAGGGCCTGCCGTCTGCAGTTTTCACGGTCCATCCGTCGCTCATCTGGATTGTGTCCCTTTTACCTGCATTTATCATAGGCTCAATACAGATAACAAGTCCCTTTTCCATCTTAGGTCCGGAACCTTTTTTTCCCCAGTTTGGCACCTCAGGCTGTTCATGAAGTTTCTTTCCCAGGCCATGTCCGACCAGTTCACGAACAACTGAGTAACCGCCGCTTTCTGCCTTCGACTGAACTGCGAAAGAGATATCGCCTACCCTGTTTCCTGCAACAGCTTCCTTAACCCCCTCCTCAAGTGCAGCCCTGGTATAATCCAGAAGACGTTGAACATCTTCACTGATATGCCCTACAGCAAAAGTATAGGCACTGTCGCCATACCATCCGTTAAGTATCACCCCGCAGTCGACCGATATTATATCGCCTTCCCTGAGAACATACTTTGACGGGAATCCATGAACCACTTCGTTGTTGACAGATGTACAGAGCGTGGCAGGAAAACCACCATATCCCTTGAAAGCCGGCAGAGCTCCGTTATCACGGATAAACTCTTCAGCAATCTTATCGAGATAAAGAGTGGTGATCCCCGGTTTTATAAGAGCCGCAAGTTCTCCGAGTGTCTGCGACACAAGCAGATTACTCGCTCTTAAAAACCCAACCTCTTCATCAGTCTTACAATACAACATCAAAGAACGAAAATTATTTATACTGACTGTACAGCGCCTGATCTTCCCTTGACCCTGCCTGATTTCATCAGTCCATCATAATGACGCATAAGCAAATGACTCTCAATCTGCTGGAGGGTGTCAAGCACCACACCTACAAGAATGAGAAGTGTAGTTCCCCCGAAAAACTGGGCGAACTGAGGTGTTATGCCAGCCTGAACTGCAATTGCAGGCAGAATGGCAATTATAGCCAGAAATACTGATCCGGGTAATGTAATCTTTGACATTATCGAATCAATGAACTCAACAGTTTTTCTTCCGGGTTTGATACCGGGAATAAAACCGCCGTTCTTCTTCATATCTTCTGCCATCTGAACAGGATTTATTGTAATGGCAGTATAAAAATATGTAAAGAGGATTATCAGAAGGCCGGTTACAAGGTTATACCAGAAACCGTACATGTTTGTAAATGCTACAACGAAACCTGAACCTGATTCAGAATAACCTGCGATTATGACGGGCAGCATCATGATTGCCTGGGCAAAGATGATCGGCATTACGCCTGCAGCATTCACTTTAAGAGGTATGTACTGACGAACACCGCCATATTGTTTGTTTCCTACTATTCTTCTTGCATACTGTACAGGAACCCTGCGGGTACCCTGAACAAGCAGTATTGTTCCGAGAACGACAACAAAAAGTATAAC
>Ga0209099_1003391_pt1 | contig 12950 bp, 5 predicted proteins | sample AD_JPNHW2_MetaG_FD_184430 | JGI IMG/M metagenome (GOLD analysis project Ga0209099, IMG submission 184430) | Active sludge microbial communities of municipal wastewater-treating anaerobic digesters from Japan - AD_JPNHW2_MetaG (SPAdes) (version 2) | ecosystem: Engineered > Bioreactor > Anaerobic >...
TTTCAAAGCAGTCGCCATGCATATATCGCTGAAGGTAAGTACAAAGGTCGCTCGTTGATTTTAATCATGCCGACTACATTTATGAATTTAAGTGGAAAAGCCGTCCGCTATTGGATGGAAAACGAAAAGATTCCGGCAGAGAATATTTTAGTCATTTGCGATGATATTGATTTACCGTTGGGGTCACTTCGGATGCGCACCAAAGGGAGCGGCGGTACGCATAACGGCATCAATCACATCATTGAAACGCTTGGGCATAGCAACTTCCCGCGCCTTCGCTTCGGAATTGGGCACGACTTTGCACAAGGCTACCAAATTGAATATGTATTAGGGCGTTTTTCAAGTGCCGAACTCAAAATTATAGAACCTGCTATCGAAACGGCAACTGAAATGATACTCTCGTTCACCACTGCCGGTGCCACACAAACCATGAATCTTTTTAATCATAAAAAAAGTGCCGATGAATAATTTTCGCCCACTTATTGCAATTACCTTTCTGCTAATAGTTTCCACATCGTCTTGGGCAGCCGTGAACGATTCTTTGCTCTCTACCAAACGTCAAATCAGGTACGCCAACGCCTTGCTCGATACTGACCCTGATATTATTCAATACGGATTTAAACTCGGCACGGATTTGTCGCTCACTTCGAGACAATTATCTGATTATGACCACTTAAACGGACTTCTTTCCGGAACTTTCGGCTTTTATTTCCGCGCCGGCTACGAATTTATTTTTGGTGAAATCGGACTGAGCTATATGTTTTTTAAAGGCAGATATGACGCTTACACGCCGGACGGCGGCACCTTACTCGGCACAGAAACCGTTGAAAGCCGCTATCTGCAAATTCCATTGAAAGTAGTCGGGCAAATATCACTTGGGAAGAAATTTGCCTTCCTTCCGAATGCCGGCTTCTTATATCAACCCCTGATTCAAAACAGCAAAAACGATATTAACTACGGAAAAAACAACTTAACGGCGCATCAATTTTTATTTACCGCCGGCATGGGAATACGTATCAAGTTTTTAACTTTTGATGTAACATTCAAACAATCACTCAAACCGTTTTTTGCCGACCGCCCTTCCATCAAGCCCTCATTTCTCAACCTGATGGTTGGTTTTCAATTCTAAAAATAGGACAAAAATATGAAGCAGCTGCACCGTTTATTCATTTTCTCCATCGGTATTTATTTTTCCATGACTGCGTTATACGGTCAAGAAGATGAAAAAAATGATGACCCTTTTACGCACACCATTGATTCGGCGGCTGCCATTTCCCCCGCATACATGCCAGTATCGTTTACCGACTGCGGTAAATTATTCTTTAAACCCATTGATTATAAAGAAATTGATACAACGATGAGTCTAATTGGTCAATATGACCCGTTGAATCAAACCCAAAACATTTACCAAAGTTTGGGAACATACGGACAAGCGCACCAGCCCATTAATTTTTCGTTTAAAAAAGAAGCCGGTTTTTCGCTTTTCACCAATTCATATCCATTATATTACAAAGAACAAGAGGATTTAAAGTATTATAAATTAAAGACTTCCTACACAAATTTAGCGTTTACATACGGCATCGCCACGGAAAATACATTTTACGCCACGCACGCGCAAAACATCAAAGACCAAGCCACCATTGCCGTCAATTTGCGCGGTTATAACAATGACGGGTACTTTACCCATCAAAGATCCAGCAATATTGTATTTGATGCCTTGGTCAATTACGAAATTCCATCGCAAATTTACGGATTTAGGTTCGGCTACATCGTCAATTATTTTAACTTTGAAGAAAACGGCGGGTTAGTAAATGCAAATGATTATATCAGCCAAACCGTTAATAATCTGCAAGGTTACAACATGAAACTTTACAATGCTACTTCCAAATTGCTGACCAACGACTTACTTTTCCAACAATATGTCAATTTTAAATCGAAAGTCAATAAAAAGGGAAAAAACAATTATTGGGGAACGCTCATGCACACTTTTCAGTTTAAACAGCAGCGTAGCAGTTACTTGGATATAAATCCTGATTCCGCATATTATCAGAACATTTTCTTTTTTGCATCGGATTCCACGTTAGATACTTTGCAGTTTTATACTTTTTCAAATACCATTCAATGGTCTTCATTTCAGCCATTTAAAGAAAATAAAAACGAAAAATACTTCTTGCGTTTCAGCGGTGGTGTGACCTACGAATATACCCACAGCGCAAAATCGAATTACATCGGACATGCAATGATTCCTTTTGCACAAATGCACACACGGCTTTTTTCGGTGATAGACATTCAAGCAAAAATCTACTATACATTAGGAGGGTACCAGCAGAATGACTTGAATGCAAATGCCGAGATTTCGTGGGCTATCAATCGGGAAAACAGACACTTTATTGGCGCAAACATTGACTTTTACTATTTGTCGCCGGACTATTATCTCACGCGCTTTGTCAGCAATCACCATTTTTGGCACAATTCGTGGAGCAAGCAAAATGTGCTGCGGTTTTCGTCATTTTGGAAAAGAAAAGGTTATGTCGCCGAATTTAATTACTTCATGTTACACAATTATGTCATATTAAATAAAGATTTAACACCCTTATTATTAGATAAGTACACCAATATTTTCCAACTTCATCTATTCGCTCCATTCTATATGAAAGGGTTCGGATTAACTACCAACATGTACTTGCAGTATTCCAACGCAAAAGAGATTCAAGTTCCCATTTTTGCGGGTAAAGCGGACATATTTTATCGTTTTAATATTTTTAAAAACAAAGCAAAACTTCAATTCGGCTTCAACATGGCGTACAACACCAATTACTACGCGGCTGCCTATTACCCTTTGATGCGACAATTTCATTATCAAGACAGCGATAAAGTCGGAGATTACTTCTATTTAGACACTTACATTGCGATGCAGGTACAACGTATCAATATTTTCTTCAAAGTAAACCACGTTCTCAGCGGGTTGATGGGACACGATTATTTTACAACACCGGACTATCCTATGCAGAATCGAAAATTCAATATTGGTATTACTTGGAAGTTCTATGATTAACAATGACAGATGATGAACGAAATCAGGCAAGTAAATTTATATGCGAAGCTCAGTTACCATCTCCTGCTTTTGGCAATGGTGACAATACCGTTCACTCATTTTTTCATGCTGCCCATCGCCATCGCTCTTTTTCTTGTTTTTTGCATTGAAAATAATTGGAGTGAAAAGTACAATATTTTGAAAAAGTCCTGTTTGACAGTTCCTTTCATCATCTTTTCTTCACTTTTTTTGCTGTATCTCATCGGCATCATTTATTCAAAAAATATGTCAGTTGCCTTATCGGATATTGAATGCAAACTGTGGTTTTTCGTTGCGCCGATCTGTATATTCCCTTTAATCAATAAAATACGTTTAATGCAATGGGATTGGCTGCTATTGATATTTTGTCTTTCCACGTTGACTTTCGCCCTTATCAATATGGTCATTTCTACTGTCAATTTTGCAGATACGGTTGACAAAACTGCATTTTTTTACACCAATGCGTCACATTGGCAGCATCCGAGCTACGTTGCCATGTACAGTACTTTTTCTTTTATCATTGCCCTCTATTTTTTATGGATTCGCAAAATTGACATCCCTCAAATTACCCGTATCGGCTTGTTTTTAAGCGTTATTACTTTGCCTGTCTATATATTTTTACTTGAATCCAAGGCAGGTTTATTGGTATTTGGATTACTTTTCCTCATCATTATTGGGATTATGATCAATATCAAAAGACGAAGACCGTTATTGACAATTGGGATTTATTTGATGATTGGGCTGGTTGTTGTTTCATTTTTTAAATTCGACATAATTCCTTACAATCGGTTAAAAGAATCGGTTAAACAATTTGAGAATCGGAACTTTGCGAATCCGTATGATGGGACAACGCAACGGTGGGTAATATGGAAAACATCGGGTGCGATGTGCGTAGAGAACATGCCGTTGGGCGTTGGAACCGGTGATGTAAAAGATGAACTTTGTAAGCAATATCAAGCCAAAGGCTACACCTATATCCTTGAGCGTCAATTAAATTGCCATAATCAGTATCTACAAACGTGGCTTGCGATTGGAATTGTGGGACTGATAGCGTTACTGACGATGTTTGTCTTGCCTTTGATAAAATCCATTCAGAAGAAAGACCTTGTCATGTTTTTCTTTGTAATCTTAGTGACCTTAAACTTGTTGGTGGAATCGATGCTGGAGACACGCGCCGGAGCGAATTTTATTCCGCTGATGCTAACCTTGCTCTATTTGCGAATGGGAACTAAGCAGATTGAGGGAAAATAGGTGATACATAATCCTTTAAATCTTCCATTAATTTTTTGCGGGTAAAGAAAATTCTACTCTTCACGGTTCCGATGGAGAGGTTCATCAAGTCAGCAATTTCCTGATATTTGTAGCCATCCAAAAACATCTCGAAAGGTTTGCGTTGGTCTTCTTTTTTTTCTAAAATTTTTTTATTGATTTCGGAAACATAATGACGCATATCGGCGGCATCTGAAGGGTCTGATACCAAATTATTCAGATAATATAAATCTTCAGATTGGTCAACCAGCACTTTGCAACGTTGTTTGCGGCGATAATTATTAATAAAAGTGTTCTTCATTATCGTAAAAACCCACGCTTTTAAGTTGGTGTTCTCACTATATTTACTACTAAATTGAATAACCTTTACGTAAGTATCTTGCAATAAATCATTGGCATCATCTTCATTGAGCGTTAATGACAATGCGAATTGTTTTAATCCGGAATCATAATTCATAACTTGTTGAATGATTGTCTTATCGCTTGCTTCCATTTTATTTTGTATTTAAAATTGACTTAATGTAAATTGCAATAATCGTGCCATATAATGCATATTATTCATTAATCGCGAAAATATTTTAAAGGTGAAATTAGAAGTCGGGAGCAACCGTGAAAGGACACGATAATTCAGCCTATGGCGATAACGTGGGAACAAAATAAACACACTCTTCTCCAAAGGGCAGGTAACACAAATGCTGTACGTACTGTGCGGTGGTTTTCCCGCGCGAACGCCCGTGCGACGGAGTGATGTTTATTTCTTTAATTTTATCGTTTTTTGTGCTTTTCATAGCGAAACGAATTTGAAGGCAAAGATAGGAATTATTTTTGAAAATGAGGTGATTAGAGGTAATTTTTTGCTCGCTTTTAATTTGGGTTAATACACGTTTTTTAACTTAGCTACCAGTCTCAAAATATGGCAGTATTATAGTTTTCTTTGAATTGTTCATCTTTTTTAATTTTGTGCAAAGATAATCACTTTAACCGTTGGCCTAAATTTTGGGGAGCATTATAAATAAGCATATCCCGAAGGGAGAGACGTTTGATTAAAATTTGAAAAAAGCGGACAGTTTTGATGTCCGCTTTTAGTAAAGTTATAAAGGATTATTTATGATTTACAATGAATTTCTTGGTAAGATTGGTATCGTTGTTTTTGATATTCACAAAGTAAATTCCTTGAGCGTATTTGCTAACATCATTGGTAATAATGGTTTCATTATCCAAGATGTTGGCTTCGATGGTTTCGATTACTCGTCCGGTTGCATCGGTGATAGTGATGGAGGTAATGCCGTCCATTCCGGTAAGAACTACGTTCAACTTATTGTTAGCGGGGTTCGGGTAAGTTTCAACGGTAGCCGGTGTTTCGGTGTAATCGCTGATGGAGATCGGAATGTGCGGAGCAGCTGACGGCTCGAAAGTCGGATTAATAACAACCGTCAAATTGCGAGCTGCGATGATCTCTTGTGTATCGGGAACGTTACCATAACCTCCCAAGAGCGGACCATATTGTCTTCCAACATATTGAGGATTGTAAATTGACATCCATGGTGTACCGGCAACACCACCAACACGTTTTTCAAGTTTGAATTTGATGGTGTAAGTGCCCGGTTGAGCGAATGTAAAATCAACGCGGTTCGGGATATTCTCAAAAGCAAGGAAATTAAAGTAATTAAAACGTTTAACGGCAGCATTGTCAGACAATTGGAACATGTATGTATTTGCGGGAATTTCACCAACGGATTCATACAACGGGAAACCGAAATATGCACGAGTTCTATCGTAATAAGTAGATATCTTGAATTCAGATACATAATCACCGAATACATCAATCAATACATCATTATAATAGATTTCATAACGCATATCCACTTTTTCATTGTCCCAAGTAGTTTCATCGGTAGGAACAACATAAGCATAAAAAGATTTAGCTTCTCCTGGTTCGGCTACAATTGTATCATTGGACCAAGCACCCGGAGTCATGGCATATCGACGCGAATAGGTTGATTGGGTTGTTGTAACCGTTTCAGTAAAATTAATTCCCAAATCGAAAGCAATCACATTTGTATAAATCACACTATCACAACCAATTATATTGGTAAAGAAGTATTGTTCTATTGTGTCACCTTGGTGATAATCAATACCTTCAAATGTGTATGTTTCTCCATTCAAGATGTTGACTTCTCTATGGATTTCATAAGACGGATTAATCAAAACAGTGGCAAAATCATTAGTACTTGCGTCGCAACCGAGAGCATCCACAACCATAGCAGTGAAGGTGTGAATTCCAACGGATACGGCACTCAATTCATAAATGTTCGAAGTTGCACCGGCAATTTCGTTGCCATCCATATACCAAGTGTATGTATAATCTGCAGTATCTCCCTCGACGTTTACTTCAATTGTGCCTGTGCCATAGCAACTTTCAAAGTTATCATCAACAAATGAAAGCGCGATGGTTGCTTCCGGTTGTTCTACTAAAACGTCAGCTTCAATAGCACAATGATTGGCATCGGTAACGGTGTAATGGTAAGTGTCGGCACTCAAGTCTGCTAAGGAAGTGGAGTAAACCGAATTATCGAAAGCAACGACTGTAGTTCCCAAATTGGTCCAAGTGCAGCTATAATCAGGATTACCGGAAGCAATAACCAAGTCGATAGAGCCGTTGGATTGACCGTGACATAACACCGGATTAGAGGTAACAGTTACAGCAGGCAATTCATTAACGGTCAATACGATAGCATCAGAAATAGTATAACAACCTGTAGTTGGGTTAGTAACATCTACGGAATAACTTCCAGAATTAGCAGTACCCAAGTTGGTCATAGAGTATGCATTCGCTACTTCATCGGGAATTGCATCATTATCAAAATACCATTGATATAGGTATTCAACTTGTTCAGGTGCTACTGAAACCTCAAAAATCATGTCAGTAGCAGCGCAAACAGAGTTACTATTTGGAGTATTGGAAATAATAACCGTCGGATTTTCGTTCACAACAACAGTAACAGTCGCCGTATTTTTACAGCCGTTTTCATCGGTACCGGTAACAACGTACTCGCCGGCGATAGAAACCGTATTATCGGCAGTTGTCGTTTCATTAGACCATTCATACGTTGCTGCGCCGGTAGCGTGTAAGGTAGTTTCGTCACCTTGACAGATGGCTACGGAAGGAGCTTCCGTAACTGCTACGGTCGGCAAAACATTTACAGTAACGGTAATCGGATCAGAATAAACGGTTCCGCAATCGCCGGTATAAACTCTGCGATATTGTGTGGTAGTAGTCAAAACTTCGGGTGCAAAAGTTGTTGCAGTAGCATCTGCGATGGTATTCCATACATCCGGAGTGGTTGAGTATTGCCATTCGTAATGAGAGTTATTTCCGCCTGCAGCCGCTGTCGTGCTGGTAAATGCAACCGGAATAGTGTTATAGCAAATTTCTTGTGTGCCACTAATTACGCCGGCAGTCATAACATCATACACGCTAACGGTAAATGTATGTTGAGCAGAAGCGCAACCGGAAGCATCCACACCGCTAACTGTACATCTGTAATAGGTAGCCGTAACACCGGTAGCTGTATATTCACTTGCAGCAGTAGAAACAATTGACCAAGAATCATTGTCGGCAGAAGATTCCCAAACGTAGTTGTATGGAGTAATACCGTCGCCGGCAACAACAGACATGGTATAATCGGCACCGTAGCAAATCATTGCATTATCGGTAGCAGAGGTAATTTGCAAGTCGGGATTAACGATGACATTGTAAACACCGGTAGAAACATTCAATTCGTGGCAAGCATCTTGAGCCAATCTTCTAAACCATGTAGTTTCGGTGAAGCCGGTCGGTTGATAAGATTCAGCGGTAGCATTGGTAATATCTGACCAAGAAGCACCATCCGTAGAATCTTGCCATTGATAAGCAACTATCGTATTTTCACAGCCGTCAGCGCTGCGACTATTTTGGATGGTTTGTGCGTCGCCACCCGAGCATATTGTTTCTGTTGCTGCAACAATTTCACCGGCATCAAACGGATTGGTAACGGTATAAGTATAAGTCCAATCATGTGTATGTTCGGCACAATCAGTGTATGTGTAATAATAGGTAATTGTCCCTGTACAACCGTCATACGTTCCGCCTTGGTAAGTTTCCTCGGAATAAGAATAATTCAGAACTATGTTACAAGCATCGGTAACGACCGGCATTATATTTTCAACAATGTGAGGGGCCACTGCATCGGCAGCACAATCCACATTAGAAGCAACAGTAACCGTCGGAATGGTGAAGTCTTCCTTTGTAATGGTAATGATTTGTGCAATTCCGTTACTGATATTACCGCAAGCATCGGTTACGGTATAGGTTCTGGTAACTTCTATCGGGCATGCAGCATTTGTTATTTGATCAGAAGAATAAACAGTCAGTGCGCCGGTGCAATTATCGGTTATACCGTGGATTTCACCGGTTAAGAGAGCTTCCAAACCATCAATGGTAGTAACGGCAGCAGGTTTATCAGCCGCTTCGCAACCGGTAACGGCTACAGGTGTAATAGTACCCGTAATCACCGGAGACATTACGTCATTCACTAAGATAGTAGCGTTAACAGCAGCTTCGCAACGGTTATCATCCGTCACACTCAAAACAACTTCATAAGATCTGTTACATACAGCAGGAATGGTATAAGTAATGGTAGCCGTATCATTGTCGGCGGAAACTGCATCGCGATAATCAATCGAAGTAAATTCTAACGTATTGTCCGGAGTAACAGTGTAAGGAGCTTTGCCGGTTAAAGTTACTTCAACGTTGGAAGTTCCGATACTCGGGCAGATGTTAGCGGTAAGGTTTGTAGAGATAGCGATAGTCGGAAGTGTGTGAACGGTAATTTGAAACATGTCGCTATAACCGGAGCCGCAAGTATTTTGAGCTACATATCTCAAGTAATTGCCATTAGAATTGGATGTCAAAACTGCGTTTGTATAATCTTGGTAAGAACCAAAGCTTTCATTAGCAGACAATTGCCAACCTTGAGCGATTAACTCTTCCCCGTTTGTAGTAATATCCGGTGTAGTAAGTGTCAACGAATTGCCGGAGCAGATAGGTTCGGGAGCCGTAAGGTCAGCAACAGTAGGAGCGGCATTAACGGTAACTGTTAGGTTTTCGGATACCATGGTACCACAGCCATTGGTAGCAATAAATCTGATTTCTCTACCGTTGTATGAATACGGGATTTCGCTGTTAATCAAAGTGAAATATTGAGCACCATCATATAACTGCCATTCTGAGGTAAATCCTCCGGTATGATTTGGCGTAACAGTAGGATTCTGCAATGTGAAAGCGTTGCCTTCGCAGATAGCATCCGGAGCGGTGATGTCACCCAATGAAGGCTTGTCATTTACCGTAATTTCTACCGGAGTACTTGAGGTAATTCCGCAATTATTGTGAGCTACATAAACTAAGAGAGAGTCATTATAACCCATCGGGAATTGTTCAAGTTCTTCTGATGTAAATACTGTGAACTGACCATTGGGTGCGTTGCTGTGCATCCACTCACCACCTACATCTGTTGTATTAGAGTGTCTCCATTCTACAGTAGGCGTTGTCGGTTCAAATGACTCACCGGCGCAAAGGGCAATAACACCTGTAATAACGGGAACAGACGGTGTTGCATTCACTACCACCTGAACGGTATCGCTATAAACGGTTCCGCATTGGTTGGTAACAGAAAGGTACAAGTAATTGTGATGAACAGCATAAGGCACAGTTTCATTACTAAATTGATTATATGTACCTAATCTTTCCGTGCAATTCCACCAAGTTTGTGTACGGGTATCGCCGGTTTGGTTGTTCCAAGTGATAGTCTCCGTAACTGAAGCCAAATCAAAAGATAAACCTTCACAAATTTCGTCCGGCGCGCTAATTGTCGGTATAGACGGCAATGAATTAACGGTAATATCGGCACTTCCGGTCATATCGGCAGCAATTGCTGTACAATTGGCATCAGTAAGTGCGGTAACCGTGTAAGTAGTTGTAGTTTCCGGTCTGCGAGTGATGGTGATTGGAGAAGTGGTACCAATAGGAATGGTGGTGGTAGAACCGTCACTCAGTGTATAGTCAATTGGCAAAGTACCGGTAAATGCTATTGTTAAATCAACCGAAGTTCCTTGACAGATTGCGGTTGTTCCACTAATATCAGCTGTTGGGCGTTGATTAACGGTAATAGTTTCGTTTGCACTAACTTCAGAGCAAGGAGAAATGCTTCCGGTCGTAGTAATCGTATAAGGAGCGGTTGCCGAAATGTTTTGTGTATGGATGGTAACGGTTTTTGCAACATCATCAACAGTATAAATATCCTCAGCGATTCCCGTTACGGTAACACCGGTAGCACCACCGCCATAAGCATAACCGATATCTTGAACATCGCCGTTGCAAATGGTTGGTGAAGCTGTACCACTTGTCAATGCCAAAGTAGCTTTCGGATTAATGGTAATCATTATATCTTTCGTAGCCTGACAATCTACATCTTGATATGAATAAGTGGCTGTTGCGGTGATCATAGAAGAAATCGGTGACGTTCCATCATTAACAGCTTCGAAAGACGGGATGGTTGCACTATTTCCTGAAGAAGCCAAACCGGTTGACGTATTGTCGTTCGTCCAGCTATAGGTAACACTCTCTGCATCGGTAACATCTGTTGAAAGAGTTATCTCCGTTGAGTTATCACCACTGCACAATGTTTGTGCGGCAACCTCATTCATTATAAAAGCAGGATTAACGGTAACTATGAAGTCATATGATTGACCTACACATTCATCTACAAGACCCAAATGATAAGTCGGAGTAATTGTATAGGTTACGTCAATCGGTGCATGCGATGAGTTGATCAATTCATTTGCACAAGTAATACTTCCAACATCGGTTCCTGCAGCCGTTTCACTTATATATTCCACGCTTGGTGCACTCCAGCTATAGGTTACTCCTTCTGCAGGAACATTCTGCAAAGTTACATCTTCAAAAAAGGTTCCACTGCAGATCGTTTGAGTGGTAGCCACGATTTGTGTCAAATCAGGAGCAACGGTAACGTTAATATCAAATGGATCTCGAGAGCAAGATAACGAATTATATGTATAAGTCGGAGTAACTGAATAATTGAAGCTGATAGGAGCCAATGTATTATTCGTTAATGTAGAAGCGGTAAAGGCTTCATTATTACCTGATACGAGTCCTGTTACACTTCCTTGTACATCAACTTCCGGAGCTTCCCAGCTATAGGTCATTCCGTCTGCAGGAATACCTGTAAGCGTATTATTCAATGTCGTACCGCTGCAAATGTATTGCGGTGAAGTAGCTGCAATATTATCCAATGTCGGGGCAACGGTAACGGTAACGGAAAAATCAGCGTGGCAACCTTCAGGTGTAGAAGCCGTAACAGTGTAAACTGCATTTTCTTGAGTAGCAACGGTATTGGTAAGTTGTACACTGAAATCATTGGAAGCAGTTTGATTAGCAGTTTCGTTCAAATTAGCGTTATCGTTTTGAACTGTCCAAGTATAAGTGGTTCCGGTTGGAATAGTATTCGTTCCTTCAAATGAAGTAAGTGATAATTCAGTGCCGCTACAAATGGCAGTTGGAGTTTGGTTTGCAATAGCGGGGGTAGTATTAACGGTGATAGTGTAGGTGTTGGAAGGGACCCATGTATGACATGCATCTTTTACTTGTCTTCGATAAACGGTCGTTTCAAGTACATTAGACGGAGTATAGGTAGCAGAATTACTATTTTCCAAAGTGGTCCAAGATGATAAATCAGTTGAAGATGCCCATTGATAAGTAAGACTACCACTATTACATGAAAAGCCATCATATTCACTACCGATTTCAGCAACAGCGTCACCTTGACAGATTGTTTGTCCGGTGGATGATATTGTACCGGAATATATCGTATTAGAAATGGTGTAGGTATAAACCCAATTGTATGTAAGATTGGCACAATCTGTATAAGTGTAAGTATAGGTTACAGTACCCTCACAAGCAGGTATTTCACTGACTACCGGCGTCGGTGCCGTTAAGGTATTGCCACAAACGTCTTGTACTACCGGCAATGTGGTCGGTGCCGTCGCTGCAGCTGCACATTCTACCGTATCTGCTATTGCTACCGGTCCGCCTATTTGCGTCGGTGACGTCGTGCGGTCTATCGTGTAGGTATATGCCCATTCATATTCTAATCCTGAACAATCTTCGTATGTATAAGTGTAAATGATGGTCCCTTCACAATCTACATAAGTACCACTGACTACCGGCGTTGGTGCCGTTAAGGTATTGCCACAAACGTCTTGTACTACCGGCAACGTGGTCGGTGCCGTCGCTGCAGCTGCACATTCTACCGTACTTGCTATTGCTACCGGTCCGCCTATTTGCGTCGGTGACGTCGTATGGTCTATCGTGTAGGTATATGCCCATACATATTCTAATCCTGAACAATCTTTATATGTATAGGTATAAATGATGGTACCTTCACAATCTACATAAGTACCACTGACTACCGGCGTTGGTGCTGTTAGGGTATTGCCACAAACGTCTTGTACTACCGGCAATGTGGTCGGTGCCATTGCTGCAGCTGCACAT
>Ga0209099_1003395_pt1 | contig 12940 bp, 9 predicted proteins | sample AD_JPNHW2_MetaG_FD_184430 | JGI IMG/M metagenome (GOLD analysis project Ga0209099, IMG submission 184430) | Active sludge microbial communities of municipal wastewater-treating anaerobic digesters from Japan - AD_JPNHW2_MetaG (SPAdes) (version 2) | ecosystem: Engineered > Bioreactor > Anaerobic >...
GGCGGCCTTCTTCTCCCTCAGCCCCTCTCCCAGGTCCCTCGCCCCGATCCAACAGACGACGGCTCCCAGGAGAAAGAGGAGGACGGCGATCCAGGAGAGGGAACCGAAGAGTCGTTTCCCTAGGCCCTGAGGGGGAAGAAGGTTCCAGAGGGGAAAGGAGGCCTCTTCGCCGCCCTTCAACCGAAGAGGTCTCTTGAAGGGAATCTCCGTAAGAACGGTCATCCCTTTCTCTCCCCGTCCCAGGACGCGCCACTCCTCCCCCTCTCTCTCTTCGACGGCTCCCCCTAGCCATAAGACGATATCCACTCTTCGCCGGTTGCGGTGAATCCAGAAGAGTCCTCCCTCCGGGTTCTCCTGCCATTCCCCTCTCTTCCGGATCCGCTCTTTGCGGAAATCGGAGATCTGGCGCATCAAGGAGTCGTAGACATCCTGAAAAAGCTCCGGGCTCCGCTTCCCCCTCAGATCGGCCAGGCGGCTTACAAACCCTTCGCAGAAGAGCTGTGAGAGCAACTCGCCGTCATCACCACCCTGGGCAAAACGGCAGAGAACGGCGACCTCCTCCCCCGGCGCGAGGGTGTAGTGGTTCGCGAAGAACCCCCTCTCCTCACCGGACTGGAAAGCAACCGTCTCTTCGCCCCTCAACTCTCCCCCTTCTCTGCCCTCTCTTTCGCTAGAAACTTTTGAAAAGCCTCGGGGTCGACGATTCTAATGCCCCCCGGGGGAATCCCTTTCAGCAAGAGCGGGCCGATGGAAACCCTCTGAAGTTTGAGGACAGAGTGGTGAACCCTGTCGAACATCTCTCGGATCTGGTTCTTCTTCCCTTCCCGAAGGACCACCTCGAACCAGGCGTTCGTCTTAGCGGAGCGAAGGGGCCTGATCTTGCAAGGCTGGGTCACCACGCCGCTCTCCAGTTTCACGCCCTTGCGGAGGTACTCGAGGCTCTTCTCCTCGGGAAAGCCCGAGACTTTCACGAAGTAGACCTTCTCCCACCCCCCCCGGAGGATCCAATCCGCCGCGTCACCGTCGTTGGTCAGCAGGACCAGCCCGTCGCTCTGAAGGTCAAGCCTTCCCACGGGGAAGACCTTCAGCTTCTTGACCTCCTTGGGAAGCAGGTCCATGATCGTCGGCCTGCCATGGGGATCCTTGAGCGTTGTCAGGTAGCCCCTAGGCTTGTTCAAGAGGAGGTAAACCGTCGGAGGAGGGAGAGGAAGCCTGCGTCCCCGAAAACGGATCTGTTCCATCTCCTCGGGAGCGATCAACCGGGCTGGTTCTCGAAGAACCTCACCCCTCAGCGTCACATCCCCTTCGAGGATCATCTCTTTGATCTTCCTCCGGGAATCGACTCTCCGGTCGGTGAGAAGCTTTATCAGTTTAATCTTTTCCATCGCCCATAAACCCCAGTCTCTTCATCATCTCGTTCAGCGTCGTGGCCTTCATCATCAGGAGTTCGGCGGCCCTCTTCTGGACTCCGTCGGCCTGGCGGAGGGCCTCGCTGATGAGGCTCTTTTGGAAGAGGTCCACCTTGTCTTTAAAGGGAGTCCCGTCCACCTTCAGCAGGCTCGGAAGAGCCGTGGGCTCTCCATAGACAAGCTCGACCGGGAGATCCTCCGGTCGGATTCTCTCCCCATCACTCATGATCAGGCCGCTCTCGACAACGTTCTCCAACTCCCTCACGTTCCCAGGCCAGGAGAGGCTCTCGAGAATCTTCAGGGCCCCGTCGGTGATCCCCTTCAGGCTCTTGTTGTTGATGGAGTTGTACTTCTCGATAAACCGCTCCACCAGGAGGGGAATATCCTCCTTCCTCTCCCTCAGGGGGGGAAGGAGAATCTTGACAACGTTGAGCCGGTAGTAGAGGTCCTCCCGAAAGGTCCCCGCGGAGACCATCTCCTTGAGGTTCTGATTCGTCGCCGCAATGACTCTGACATCGGCCTTTCTGACGGTGGTCTCTCCAACGACGATGAACTCCCTCTCCTGGATAACCCTCAGGAGTTTCGCCTGAACGCTCATGGGGACGGTGGCCACATCGTCGAAGAAGATCGTCCCTCCGTGGGCCACATCGAAGAGTCCCGTCTTGTCGGCGGTAGCGCCCGTGAAAGAGCCCTTCTTGTGGCCGAAGAGGTTACTTTCCAACAACTCGTCTGGAGCCGAATAGGCGACGACGAAGGGAGCCGAACTGCGCAGGGACTCCATGTGAACCGCTCGAGCGGCCAGCTCTTTCCCGGTGCCGCTCTCCCCTTCGATGAGAACGGTGCTGTTGGTTTTGGCGACCTTCTTGATCTTCTCCACAACACTGCGCATGGCGCCGCTGGCGCCGACGATGTTGTGAAAGGCCTGCCCCTGCTGAAGGGAATCCTTTATCTCTTCTATCCCCCGTTTGTTATCCGAGCGGAGAGCGCTTCGGACCATCTCGAGGAGTTCCTTGTTGTCGAAGGGCTTGTGGATGTAATCTATGCTCCCAAGCTCGACCGCTTCCACGGCGCTCTCCAGGGTGGCGTAAGCGGTCATGATGATGACCTTCACATCCTCGTCGCTCTTCCTAAGCTCCCGGAGAATCTTCAGCCCAGAGGTCCCAGGGATCATCAGATCCAGGAGGACCAGGTCGAAACGTCGCCGTTTATGCTTCTCTACCGCCTCTTCGTAGTTTGTGGAGAACTCCAGGGTATACTCTTCATCCTTGAAGATCCTCCTCAGAATGTCGTGGATAATCGGCTCATCATCGACAACATGGATTAAAAAGGACATCTCCTTTAGATCCCTCGGGACATAGAGTTGAGAAACTCTTTGTTCGTCTTGGTCTTACCAAGCTTGTCCACGAGAAGTTCCATGGCCTCCAGCTCGCTGAGCTGAGAGAGGACCTTTCTCAAGACCCAGATCCGACCGAGATCCTCGGCGGGGATGAGGAGCTCCTCTTTCCGGGTGCCGGACTTGAAGATATCGATCGCCGGGAAGACCCTCTTGTCGACAAGGCGTCTGTCGAGGTTGATCTCCATGTTGCCCGTCCCCTTGAACTCCTCGAAGATGACCTCGTCCATCCGGCTGCCCGTATCGATCAGGGCGGTGGCCATGATCGTCAAGCTACCCCCGTTCTCGATCTTTCGAGCGGCTCCGAAGAACTTCTTCGGCTTGTGAAGGGCGTTGGCGTCCAAGCCTCCCGACATGATCCGCTTGGAGGTCGGGATAACCGAGTTGTAGGCCCTAGCCAGACGGGTGATGCTGTCCAGGAGGATTACTACATCCTTGCCGTGCTCGACGAGACGGCGGGCCTTGTCGATGACCATCTCGGCGACCTTGACGTGGCGCGTCGGCGGCTCATCGAAGGTAGAGGCGACCACCTCACCCTTCACGTTCCTCTGCATGTCCGTCACCTCCTCGGGCCTCTCGTCGATGAGCAAGACGATGACGTACATCTCCGGCTGGTTCATCTCGATGGATTTGGCGATCGTCTGAAGAAGAACGGTCTTCCCCGTCCTGGGGGCCGCGACGATCAGCCCTCTCTGCCCCTTCCCGATCGGGGTCAAGAGGTCCATGACCCTGGCCGAGAGGTTCTCCTTGGAGGTCTCCAGGTTGATCTTCTCGAAGGGATGGAGGGGGGTCAGTTGCTCGAAGCGCACGCCGCTACGGACCCGGACGGCCTGCTCGACGGGCAGGAAGTTGATGGCATCCAGGTGGATCAGGGCGAAGTACTTCTCATTGTCCTTGGGAGGGCGAATCCAACCGGAGACGGTGTCGCCCATCCGCAGGTCGAACTTTCTCACCTGGGAGGGGGAGACGTAGATGTCTTCCGAGCTGGGCAGGTAGGAGTAAACCGGAAACCTGAGAAAGCCATAGCCTTCGGGAAGGACCTCAAGAACGCCTTCTGCGAAGAGGTACCCCTTGGCGCGGGCCTGGGCTTCGAGGATCTTGAAGATGATCTCCTGCTTCTTCAAGAAGGAGATGCCGCCGATTCCGATCTCTTTGGCGACCTTCTGAAGCTGGACAAGGGTCCGCTTCTCAAGCTCCTCCAGTTTCAGAAGAGTTTGGTCGTCGATCTCTTCGACGGTGTTTTTCATCATGGGTTCCGATCCTCCAGTATGTTTTCGATGGTTTGCCACAGTTCTCTCCTTCCTTCCCCGGATTTCGAAGAGTAGGGCAGAACGGGAACCCCCGTCTCCCCCTCCCATCTCCGGGATCTTTGTTTTTTTTCGTCGTTATTCAATTTATCGCATTTGGTTGCGATGAGCAGGGTTGGTAGTTTGTACAAAGAGGCCGCACCCAGCATGTTTTCGTCGAACGGGGTCGGCCCCACTTGGGAATCGATAAGAAGACCCAATAGGGTAACATATTTTTCCCGAGAAAAGAACTCCTCCATCAAAAGCGACCACTTCTGCTTCTCCTCGTCCCTCACCTTGGCGAAGCCGTAGCCGGGAAGGTCGACAAGGTAGAAGGAGCCGTTGATCAGGTAGTAGTTCACCGATCTGGTCTTTCCGGGGGTGGAACTCACTTGGGCCAAGGAACGGCGGTTGAGCAGGGAGTTGATCATGGAGGACTTCCCCACGTTCGAACGTCCGGCGAAGACGATTTTTTTTAACCGGTCTTTGAGAAAACCGTCGACCCCATAGGCGGTCCGGGCCAGGACACACTCGTTAATTTTGATCACTCATCTTTTCTCTGGTGGGATAGGAATAGGCTGCCGGAAGCTGGTGGGACCCCTTCTTCAGCTCCTGGCGAAAGACGAGGCGGAAGACCTCGTCCATGGACTTTACCAATTGAATCTTCAGGTCCCTGGTGATCTCCTCCGGGACCTCCTTGAGTTCCGCTTCATTCTCAAAGGGGATCAAGACCGTCTCCACGTGTTCCCTGTGGGCGGCGACCAGCTTCTCCTTCAACCCTCCGATGGGAAGCACTCTTCCCCGGAGGGTTATCTCCCCGGTCATGGCCAGGTTGTTACCGACAGGCAACCCCAGAACCAAAGAGATGAGAGCGGTGGCGATGGTCACCCCCGCGGAGGGTCCCTCCTTGGGAACGGCTCCCTCGGGGACATGAATGTGGATATCGTACTCCTTGAGGAAGGAGAGGTCGTACTTGAGCTCCCCGAGGTGAGACTTCACATAGGAGAAGGCTGTTTGCGCCGATTCCTGCATCACCTCGCCGAGCCTTCCCGTCAGTCTGAGCTCCCCCTTTCCGGGGATCAGCCTCACCTCGAAGGTCAGCAGATCACCACCCACCTCGGTCCAGGCGAGGCCGGTGACGACTCCCACCTCTTCCTTCTCTTCCCTGGCAGTAAGCCGATGTTTGGGAACCCCCAGGTACTCTTTCAACTCGTCCCGTTCGATCCGGAGGTTCTCCTTCTTGCCGCTTTCGACGAACCGAAAGGCCACTCGACGGCAGACCTTGCCGATCATCCTCTCCAGGTTTCGAACTCCGCTCTCCCTGGTGTAACGGCGGATGATCTCCTCCAAGGTCTCCTCAGGCAGTTCCAAGTGCTGTTCCTTGAGGCCGTTGAGGGCCTTCTGCTTCTTAAGCAGATAGTTCTGGGCGATCTTCAGCTTCTCCAGCTCCGTGTACCCGGGGATCTCGATCACTTCCATACGGTCCACCAGAGCCGCCGGAACGGGTTGAAGGTTGTTGGCGGTGGTGATGAAGAAGACATCGGAGAGGTCGAACTCAACATCCAGATACCGGTCGACGAACTCCTTGTTCTGCTCAGGGTCGAGGACTTCCAGGAGGGCCGCGGCGGGATCTCCTCGGAAATCGGAGGTCATCTTGTCCACCTCGTCCAGGAGGAAGACGGGGTTTCGGGCCCCGGCCCTCTTGATCTGGTGAACGATCTGCCCGGGGTAGGAGCCTATGTAGGTTCTCCGGTGCCCCTTGATCTCGGCCTCATCCCTCACGCCACCCAGGGAGAGGTGGACGAACTTCCTCCCCATGGCCTTGGCAATGGACTGGGCCAGGGAGCTCTTTCCCACGCCGGGAGGGCCCACGAAGCAGAGAATCGGGCTCTTGGGAACCTTCACGAGGTGACGGACCGCCAAGAACTCGAGGATTCTCTCCTTGACCTTCTCCAAACCGAAGTGTTCGCTCTCAAGAATCCGCCTGGCCTCTTTGAGGTTTTTCCTCTCTTTGGTCCTGGTCTTCCAGGGGAGGGCCACCATCCAGTCCACGTAGCTCCTGGAAACCGTCGCCTCCGCGGCGGAAGGGGGCATCATCTCAAGCCTTTCCAACTCTTTGAGGGCCTTCTCCCGGGCGGTCTCGGGCATCCCCGACTTCTCAATCTTCTGTCGAAGCGCCTCAATCTCGGGGTTATCGGCGATGTCCTCCTCTTCCGGCAAGGGAGACGCGGGGCTCGGGATGGGACCTTTCTTCCCCTCTTTGCGCGAGAGGGGAGAGCTCTCCCTCCTCTCACGCCTGGCTCTGATCTCCTCACGCAGGTGGGAGGTAAGTCGGAAGACCCTCTCCAGAGGGTTGATGATCTCCAGAAGGTTCTGCTTATCCGTCAGAGGAAGGGGAAGCTGGGAGGAGACGATGTCGACAATCCGTTGAGGATCGCTGGCAACCGCCGCCGGGATGATCGCCTCCAGGGAACTCTCCGTCGGAAGCGCCATAAACTCCTTGAAGAGCTGCATCATCAGAGCGAAGTGCTTCTGAAAATCCTCGGCGTTGTAGGAGACCTGAGGAAGCTCTTTGACCAAGACCTCATAGTAGGGGTAGAAGCGGACGTACTCGACCACTCGGGCCCGCCGGATCGCCTCGACCACAACCTTGACGTTGTTGTCCTGGGATTGGGCGGTTTGGACGACCCGGGCTTCCACACCGACGGTGTACATGTCCTTCGGCTTGGGAAGGTCGACGGTTGGGTTGAGCTGGGCCGTGAGGAAGAGGGCCTTGTCCTTGGTGAGGGCCATGTCCAGTGCGGAGAGGGAGGTATGACGCCCGATGAGAAAGGGGACCAGGGTAGACGGAAAGATCACCATCTCCCGAAGGGGGATCAGAGGCAAGGTACGGTAATTTTCGGGTATGTTCTTCATAGCCCCGCGGCTTTCTTGAACTCCTGGAATAGGCGTTTCTTCTCTTTGACCATCTCCTCGGTAATGGTAAAGCTCTCCAAACCGCGGCTGTCAGGGAGATAAAACATCACGTCGTTCATCACGTCTTCGATGATCCCCCTCAACCCCCGAGCGCCCACCTTTCTCTTCAGAGCCTCCCTGGCGATGAAGGCGAGGGCGCCCCGTTCGAACTTGAGGTCCACCTTTTCCATCCGGAAGAGCTTCTGGTACTGCTTGATGATGGCGTTCTTGGGTTCCGTGAGAATCTTCACCATCTCCTCTTCCTTCAGGTCGTGGAGAGTGGCCATGATGGGGACTCGGCCGACAAACTCGGGGATCATCCCGAACTGGATCAGGTCTTCCGGTTGGAGCAGGGAGTAGAGGTACCCAATATCATCCCGGTTGACGACGGTGTGGGAGGAGTTGAAGCCCACCGTGGCGCTCCCGAGCCTTCGGGCGACGATCTTGTCGAGGCCGATGAAGGCCCCTCCGACGATGAAGAGGATGTTGGTCGTGTCGACCTTAAGGAACTCCTGATGGGGGTGCTTCCTCCCTCCTTGGGGAGGAATGTTGGAGACTGTTCCTTCGATGATCTTCAGGAGGGCCTGCTGGACTCCCTCACCGGAGACGTCTCTGGTGATGGAGGGGTTGTCCCCCTTGCGGGCGATCTTGTCGATTTCGTCGACGTAGATGATCCCTTTCTCAGCCTTCTTCACATCCCCCTTGGCGTTCTGAACCAAGGCAGTGAGGATGTTCTCCACGTCTTCACCGACGTAGCCGGCCTCGGTGAGAGCCGTGGCGTCGGCGATGGCGAAGGGAACGTTGAGAAGCCTGGCGAGGGTCTGGGCGATCAGGGTCTTCCCCGAACCGGTGGGCCCGATCAGGAAGATGTTGCTCTTGGAGAGTTCAACGGAATCGTCCTTCTTCTCGGCGCAGAAGATTCTCTTGTAGTGGTTGTAAACCGCCACGGCAATCCTCTTCTTCGCGCTCTCCTGTCCGATGACGTAATCGTCCAGAAAGAGCTTGATCTTCGAGGGGGTCGGAAGCTCGGTGATCTCTTTACGGGCCGCCTCGGGGGCAGGGGCGGTGTCGAGAGTGGAGGCCGGGTTGGTCAGGGTATAGGCGGCTCGGGTGCACTCATCGCAGATGTAGACCCCGGGGCCCATGATGAGCTGCCCCACCTCGTTCCGCTTCTTTCCGCAGAAAGAGCAACGGGGCTCGTTATCGTTTCGGCTGTTCTTCATCCCTCTTCTCCAGTATCCGGTCGACGACGCTGTACTTGACCGCTTCTTGCGCATTCAGAAAGAGGTCTCTGTCAGCGTCCTTCTTCAGTTTCGCCAGGCTTTGGCCGGTGTGTTTCTGGAGGATCTTGAAGAGCGTGTCCTTGATTCTCAGAAGCTCTTGAGTGTAGATCTCCACATCCGCCGCCACGCCCTGTGTCCCCCCCAGGGGTTGATGGAGCATGACCCGGGAGTTGGGAAGGATATAGCGCTTCCCAGGTGTTCCAGCGGCAAGAAGAACGGCGCCCATGCTGGCGGCCTGACCGATACAGATCGTCGACACGTCGTTTCTGATGAACTGCATGGTGTCGTAGATAGCCAACCCGGCGGTAACAGAGCCGCCCGGGCTGTTGATGTAGAGGTAGACGTCCTTGTCGGGTGTTTCGGCGTCCAAGAAGAGAAGCTGAGCGACGATGATGTTGGCCATGGCGTCGCTGATCTCCGACCCGACGAAGATGATGTTGTCCTTCAGCAGACGGGAGTAGATGTCGTAGACCCGTTCGCCCCTTCCCGTTTGTTCGATGACGTAGGGAACCTGGTTGAAAATCCTCTCGTTCATGGGATTACCCCTGGGATGTTTCTTTCGTTTTAGCACTTTCCCCGAGGAACTTCAACACTTTTCTCCTGGCGACGGAGTGCTCGATCGAGTTGATCTGCTCCTCTTTGAGGTAGCTCTTGAGCATTTCGGCGGGGACATTGTAACGGTGAGCCTCTTGAGCGATGTAATCCTCAATCTCCGCCTCCTGGGCGTGAATCTTCTCCCTTTCGGCGATCTTTTCGACGAGGAACATCTTCTTCACGTTTTTCCTGGCCAGCTTCCAAGAGTCCGCAGTGGAGAGCTGCAAGCCGCGCCGGTAGTATTGGTTCATCTCCTGGAAGAGGAAGCTCAGAGGAACGCCGAAGTCACACCTCTCCTCCATGACGTCGAGAACCCTCTCCCCGAGTTCGTAGGGCTTTTCCGCTTCTTTCCTGGCTTTCAGGGTCTCCTGCATCTTTCCCTTGAGCTCTTCGAGGGTCGTGTACTCGCCCAGGCTCTTGGCGAACTCATCGTTCAGTTCGGGAAGGGTCGTCTTCCTGGCGGCGAGGATCTTGACACGGGCATCGGTTTCCTTTCCGGAGAAGGAGTGGGATTCGATGGATTCCGGGATACGGCCGCGGAAGACCTTCTCTTCTCCGACCTTCATCCCCAGGAGCTGCTCCTTGACGTTCATGAAGGTCTGCTGTTTGATGACCCGATCGCTCAGGACCTCTTTCTTCATCCACTTCCCGGTCTGGGGGTTGACGATCTGAAACTCGAAATCCACGGTGAGTTCTTCGTTGTCCACGACAACGCCGTTCTCCACGGGGGCGACCTCGGCGACTTCGTAACGGAGATGCTCGAGTTCGTGAAGAATCTCCTCCTCTTTCACCTCCGCGCTGACTCCCTCGACCTCGTAGGTCTCGATCCCGTCCATCACCACTTCGGGAAGGAGCTCGTACTCGATCTTGATGGTCATCCCCTCGCCCTCCTTATACTCCTTGGAGACGTTGGGGTAGGTGGCCAGGTTCTTAACATCCCCGAGAAGCTCTTTGGTCTTCTCGTTGACCAGCTCTTCCATGGACTCTTCCAGAAGGTCTTGATGGAAGAGCTTCCTGACGTAGTCCATAGGAACTTTGCCCTGCCTGAACCCTTTCAGCTTCACCCGGCCCGCATATTTCTGGAGCTTCTTCTCCATCTCCTGGAGGATCTTCTCGTCTTCAACCTTGACTTCGACCTTCTTGGTGAGCTCTTTGTCCTTCTCGTTTACCTGGAAGTCTTCTTCCGAGGCTGGGGTCTCCCCCTCGAGAGGGGTTTTATGGAGATCCTCTCCACCGGCTTCGGCGGAAACGGGCTCTTGCTGGATTTCTTCTTCTTTGATGTTTTTTTCGTCGGTCATGAAAGCCTCCATCGATTTTCGGGGGTAAGGGGTCTCCTTTTCAGGGAGGATCTGATCCTTGAACACCACTCCCCTTTCGGATTAGAGGAGTATACCACAGCCAAAAAAGGAGGACAAGAGGGTTGACCCACCAGGAAAGATTCCTCAAGGAGCATCTCCCCCAGCCCCTCCGAAGGGGTGAGAGCCTCCTCCCCTTGAGGACTCCGGATTCGGCCTGTGAAGCGGCGGAGGAGAATCCGGGGGCCGGGAAGAGCGTCCCGGCCCCCGGAAGATTGCGATGGATCAGAAGGAGAACCGGACTCCTCCGTAGAGGGAGAAGCCGGGAGTCCCGTAGCCCCACGCCTCGCAGTAAGTCTTGTCCAGAAGGTTGTCGATTCTGGCGAAGAGGCGGACCGACGGGAGCGGCTCGTAGCTGAGGGCAGTGTTGACCAAGAGGTACCCCTCCAGGGCCGCTCGGTTCGAAATTCCCCCGATGAAGACCAGGTCGTCCCGCTCTCCGACGCCGATCAGGGTCAGACTCCAGGAAGCGCTGTCGAGAAAGCGCCAGCCCAGGTCTAGGGAGTACTTGTGCTTCGGGCGGCGCAGGAGGGGGAGTCCGTTCTGGTCCTCACTCTTCGTATAGGCATAGGAGGCCTTCACCGTCACCCTTTCGGCGGGGGCGGCGGAGAGGGAGAACTCCATGCCCCGGGTCAAGGCTTCGGCGACGTTGGAATACTTCCAGGCGGTCATGTCGTAGTCGATCAAGTCTTCGAAGCGGTTGCGAAAGTAGGTGACACTCAGGGAGAAGCGATCGCCGAAGAGGACCTGCTCCGCGCCGAGCTCCCACCCCTTGCTCCTCTCCGCCTTCAGCTCCTGTGACCCGTAGGGGGAGAAGAGTTGGTAGAGGGAGGGGGCCTTGAAACCCGTCCCGTAGCTCCCCCTCATGAGAGCCCCTTTCCAGGGAAGTTGCGCCGAGAGGGCTACCCGGAAGGTTCCTCGGGAACCAAACCGCTCATGGTCGTCCAAACGGAGGCCGGCGACAAGGTGGATTCCCTCGGCAACCCTGACCTGATCCTGGAGGTAGAGGGCCTTCGTAGTCGCGTCCTTCTCCGGAAAAATGTCCTCGTAGGGACCCCACTGGCTCCGGGAGGCATAGAGAGAGTCTCCCTTCTCCTCCTCCCTTTCGAGACCGAAGGAGAGGGTGTGGCCCGGGAGAACCCTGACGTTGTTGCGCCACTCCAGCTTCCAGTGGCTACCTGTGTATCGGCTGTTGTCGGAGTCGAAGGGGTGGGCCTGATCGGTGTCGTTTCTGTACTCCCTCTTGTTCTCTCCCCAAGAGAGGGCGAACCTCTGTTCCCACCGATCCCCGAGGAGTCCCCACTTGGTTTCGAAGCGGAGAGCACTCAACTGGGTGTCGGCCCTGTTGTTCGGGTCGTCCCCCCCCTGGCCGCCGGCGTTGTCCATATCAACCTTGGACTTGGTGTACCTTCCGGTCAAGGAGAACTCCAGATTGGGAAGAACCCTGTAACCCAGGCGTCCTGAGAGGGAGGTGCTCCCGAACCCGTCTTTCTCAGTATTCCCCTGGGCGGATGAGGCCGCGGAGATCCCCTCTGTGTCGGAGCGGAAGACTCCCAGGGAGTAGTCGAATCTCTCCCCTCCTCCGGAAAAACCGGCGCTCTCTCTAAAGCTCTTCATCGACCCAGCCTCACTGGAGAGGAAACCCTTGGGAGAACCTGCCCCCTTCCGGGTGATGATGTTCACAACACCGGCCATGGCGTCGGAACCGTAGAGAGGGCTTTGAGAGCCGCGTACCACCTCGATTCTCTCGATATCGTCGGCGGCGATGGTGGCCAGATCGGCGGATCTCCCGGTTCCCATGGGGTCGTTGATCTCGACGCCGTCGATCATCACCAGGGTATGCTCGTTCTTAGCTCCCCGAATCGAGAGTGTAGCGACCTGGCCCGGACCTCCGGTCCTTACGATATCCAGAGAGGGCACAGATCGGAGCAGATCGGCTAGGGAGCTCACCCCCCTCCTTTCGATCTCCTCCCTCCCGACCACTGTGGCTGTCACCCCCAGATCCTTCAGGCTTGTCTCGTTTCCTGTAGCCGTGACAACAACGTTGTACACGGGAATCTTCTCGCTCTCCTCCCCGGAATCGCCGCTAGAAGAAGCTGTCTGAGCAACGAGCGGGAAAAAGAGAACAACCACCGTCAAAAGCAATAAAACCAAGATACTCTTCTTCACTATCATCTCCTTTCCATCTTCCCTCGAAGATTTCTTAAGCTCTGTTTCGCCTCCGGTACGGGTCTCCTGGCTTTCGTTCATCCTCCGGTCGCGCCTTCCCATCCTTTCGGACAGTGGCTTGAAGCGACCTTCGTCACGATCACAGTCGCGGGGCGGCGGGAGCTCGGCTCCCTTCCCCGAATCCGGATTGTGTTTCTCAACCTTCACAGAGAGAGAACTCCTCCGTTGCACCTCCCTCCGGCACTCCTCTTCAAGAGAGGACCGGAACCGAGACTTCTCCTCTTTCACCTTGCGAACCCTCTCCTCCTTTCCCGGAAAGAGAGTCGTTCGGGGTTCTTACAGGCAGGTCTTCCGACTCCCGGATCACACTACTGGCCGCGCCTTCCCATCCTTTCGAACAGTGGCTCATGCGGTTTTCGTCCCCGGTCACGGCGGCGGGACCGCGACGGATTCTCACCGTCTTCCCTCTGACGCCTTCCGGCACCCATAAGAAAAA
>Ga0209099_1003396_pt1 | contig 12935 bp, 8 predicted proteins | sample AD_JPNHW2_MetaG_FD_184430 | JGI IMG/M metagenome (GOLD analysis project Ga0209099, IMG submission 184430) | Active sludge microbial communities of municipal wastewater-treating anaerobic digesters from Japan - AD_JPNHW2_MetaG (SPAdes) (version 2) | ecosystem: Engineered > Bioreactor > Anaerobic >...
TTTGCAGAGCCGAATGCAGAACTTGATCTCACCGTTCTCGACCTACTTAGACGATCAGAAAGTCGCTGCTCTACCTAATGGTGAATACCGAATGGTCGTAATTGGTGGTGTGCTATTTGAAGTCCCGGTATGCATCTTCATTTGGTGGGTGGGATTAACCATGGAACAAGGCGCGGCCAGTTCGATCTTGGTGATCGCCGGTTCACTGAAGTGCGTATTGAGTCTGTTGGTCAATCTAATCCCTGATGCAAAGTACCAAAATGATGGGTATCGGTTCCTTCATAGACCTTAGCCATGAACACCGGACTTGAAACCATCCCCCCCGGTCTTGGCGATCGCCTGCGAGAAGAGCGCAAACGGCTCAAATTGACGCAAGAGGAATTCGCCTTACGAACTGGCGTTAAGCGAACGGCGCAGGTCAATTATGAAAATGAAACCCGAGAGCCAAAGATATCCTATCTGGCTGCCCTGCCGCCGATAGGTGTGAATCTCCCCTATGTGCTATTCGGCACAAGAGAGACTAGCGATTCGGTTTCCGCGGAGGACATCAGGAAAATAGAGCGAAGTGTCTTTGATTACATTGATGGGTATGTGGCCGAGTATTGCGATGGCCAAATGGCAGCAGACGCCAGATTTGCCTTGTTTGAATGCCTCCGCGAACTCACTATCAACACGTTCAAAACCGGGCATGACATAGATCAGAGCATCTCGTCACTTTTCTCAATCATGACAGGGTGGCAGTCCTATAAGGCGAAGACAATCACCAAGGCTGATACGTAGACTGGCCCCAGGACAAAGGGTGGCGCTTGATCAGGACAGTTGATCTGCCGGTTTTTGAAGCCGCTGAGCCTGTTGGGCAACCTCGCCATAGAACGCTTGAGGATTGACCTTGTAAGCATAGGCGACGGGAACACCGAACTGACGGGTCAGCTTTAGAACGCCCTTGGTCTGTTTGTGTGAAGCGTGGCTGGTGAAGAACACTACCAAATCAGCCCCCCGAATATGAGCATCATCCACAACGGTCTGATCCGCATCGTAGAGCGTCCAGTCGGGGAGGCTCTGAGCGATTTTTTCGTGAAAGATAGTATGCCCGCCAACCAGGACACATTTAAGGCGCCGCAGGTACTCTAGCGCGTCCTCTGGTTTCATATCCTGCTGCTTGGCCGTGGTTGCGCGAGGAATCGGCGCTGGAGATGCGCTGGGGGAGGATTTGTTGGCTGGTGCCGAGACTTCTGCGGCGCCCAACTTCGCAAGCTTTTCTTCCTTGATCGCCAGAAGCCCCCGCAGTTTTGCGAGTTCGTTCCTGGCCGCCGTCAATTCATCCATCAGGGGTTTGATGGCATCGCTACCTTGATTCCCCTGTAACCCTTTAAGGGACTTCGATTGCTGGTCAATGGTTCGGTTCAGCTCCTTCTCTCGAACTTCCCATCGCTTGGCCGCCCGTAAATGGGCGTCCTGCAATGACTTTACCTTTTGAGCCAGCTGATAAACGGCTTCCAAATGTGGATGTGTGATCTCAGCAATGGTACAGGCCGAGTCGAAATCGTCGTAGACCAGGACACGACCGCAAGGGCCAAGCGCTTGCAGTATGCTGGAATGAGCCATAACAGAGTCACTGAAGTCAGCATCGTCAATCAGTGTCTTGCTGCCGACATTTTCGAGAGCGTATGGACTCCCGGCCAATGAAATGATCAATCCGAGCATGATGTACTCTCCGTACATCATGGCCAGCGCATAGAACATCAAGGGTCTTAGACCGTTGAACAACTCTTTGGCTGCAATCAAAGTGCATGCGTCCAGATCAAGCTGAACACCCTCTGACTCAATAATCGCCGCAACCTTGGGCATCTTCGCAGACAGTCGATTGTAGTAACGGGCCTCGCGAGTATCGCTCTTCTTCTTGCCTGTGCTGGATGATCCGAACACGAGCATGTTGATGCCCGTGTAAATCCAATCCGAAGCGGCGTCTGTGGCGCAAAACGAAGCAGCGTCGTCGCCCTCTTTTTCTAATTGAATTCGCGCCCACTCGATCGCTTCATTGGCAATGTCTTTTCTGACAGTTTCAATGTTCCTCAGAAGGCCTTCTCGGTACCCAGCAAGATACTCATTGTCCTCCGCTGCTGATTTCGGAAAGGCATCGTAGAGATGAGCAATGGACGCAAATAAACGAGGATTTCCCAACCGCGCCTTGATATCGGTTGTAAGGCGGTTCTCGTTCTGCCGACTTTCATTCGAGACTGGAAGATTGAGCGACTCACGGAGAACGTCTTCACTAAAGTCACAGCAACTAACAGCCTCCAAAGCGGCAATTGCAGCAGCGTCGAAAATATTGGGCTCTTGATGGAACATATCAGCCTTCGGCGGGGTGTGGAGAATGCAAATATCTTACCTACATGTCCTACGTGATCCTGAAATAACTTAGACACCAGGAAGAGAGAGCGGCAGCACTTCCTGTTCAATAGCCCGGCCATCTGAAGAAACGATTTCGCCTAGTGCCGCCCATCCGTTAAGGACCGCTATGCGCCAGATTTCCCGCCGATCATCGCTGCTCAACGTCTTCCTCGCCACGACACCGGGGTACTGAGCCGGGTCCATGTTCCAGAGGCTGAGCGGACTGGGATGGGCGTTCTTGAGCCGCATGGCGATCCGGAATCCACCCACATCGATATCGCCCCAGTGATAACGCACCACCCTAGAATCAGCCATTGCATCACTTAGCGTTCGTTCATAGACGCCCATGAACGCCGGGGAGGGCATCCCCGCCGTATAGATGATCAATCCCGCGGGTTTGCCGCCCTTACCGGCCTTGCCGAGGGCAAGTTCGTGGAATGTGGTCAGGTTCTCGACGGTCAGCACATAGGCGCCCGGCGTGGCCAGACGTATCCGCTGGATAGAGGATGGCGATAGCCCCACGTAGGGGTAAGGGATCGCGATCTCGGTACCGTCTGCCAGATCGACAATGCCGCGCCCGGCCATGAGAATTGGCATCGGCATTTTGACCAGACCGAGTCCATTCAGAACATCATCGGTTTCGCGCCAGGGCGGCTCCATCGTTTCGGCCGACAGGACATCGAGTGCGGCAATAATGGCCTCAATTCGTTTGGTGTCGGAGAAAAGCTGGCCACTGAGTCGTCGCATAGGAATGTCATCCTCTCGCGCTCCGTCCAAACAGGCTGCGATGACACGGCAAGCATCCGCAATGTCCTGGGCGTCGCTGGCCTTCAAGCCACGGACGGGCTTGCCGATACGCCACCGCTGCAGCACATCGCCAACGCGAATGACTTCACGCCAAGGGGAGAGGAGGGATTCGGCCAGCACATACCCAGCCCAAGCCGTTTGTCGGCCTAGCAGTCCGGCCGTCAGATCGGCACTCACCAGCCGGGCCCGAACAATTTGGCCGTCTGCGCCCGCCCGCCTGTCCCATTCCAGCGCGATGCACCCCTGGCGCTCGGCCTCCCGCAGTGACGCATGCAGGGCCGCCTTGTCGTCATGGTGGGGAAGACGGAAGTATTCAGGCAGAGATGCTTCCGAGAAGAGGAGGGTAGGTTCCGCGACTGTTCCTTTCTCCCATGCCCTTTCCGCCTTCTGAAGCAGCTTGTCCAGAATAGACCGGTACAGTGCGTCAGACTTCGCGCTCACAGGCGTTCAGCCTCCAGGCTTGCGATCATGTTCTGCAGCAGATCGGGGTGTTCGGAGGGCATATCGGACATCAGCAACTTTTTGGCAGGCTCTTTGACTTTCGTTTGCTCGATAAAGATGTCTTTTTCGAACCGGTTGATCTCGTAAATGGTGTCCAGGGAAGGGGCCAGTTTCGCGAAATCGGCCTCGGGTGCAGCCATGACCATTTGTAGCCCGACATGCCCTAAGAAGCGGGCTGCCGACGAGGCGTTCTGTTGATCCATGCCATGAAAAGCCTCATCCAGCAGCATCAAGCCTGCGCCGGTGTGTTTTGCTGTGTCGATTCGATAAGCGGCTGCCATGGCGGCGCCGGCAATTATGTAAAACGGGCTGCGATGTTCGCCGTTTGAAGCCTTCCCCATGCGGACAGATAGCGGAATAACTTTGCCGTCGTCGCGATCGATCATCAGGTCAAAGACAAAGAGGGTGCGGTAATCATCCAGCGGGTTGAAACCCGTCTGGCCGTCCTGGGAGGCGTCATCCAACAGTTCCATGATGGCGCTGTGGCCATCGTCGCCAAGCATGAACGAACCTTGCTCGCTATCCCGGCTGACATTGAGGATGTAGTCGTAGATCGACCGGTGCGCTTTCGCCGGCTCGACCACAAAGCGATACCGTTCGCCGTTCGAGAAAGGCGGGCAGGCCTTCAGGGTCTTGTTGATCGCCGAGAACGTGAGGTGCATTTGGTCAATGCTTTCGCGGATACGAACCGCCACATCGTTGCGGAAGGCCTCTTCAGCGGCCTTGGCGGCGCGCTCGACGTCGCCCTGACGCTCAGCGATCTCGCTGTCGCGTAAGCGCTTGGCCTCGTCCTTCACCCATGCTCGCCCAAGCTGCCAGTTCTTCAGTTCTTCCCCGAGCGAGATACCGTTCCTGTCCAGATAGGACTGGAACTGCAGGGCTGCGTTCGTCTCCGCCTTGTTGCCTTCCCGGTTGGCGATCTCGATACGATTGTTGCAGCCATTCATGCGCTCCGTGTGTCCACCACCGCTGAGATTGCTTTCGATATCGGACCGAGCGCGATCCATCACGCCTTCATCAACATCCTGAGCGGACATGGCTTCCTTGAAGGCCGTTTCCATCAATTGACGGTGCTGGCGTGCGGCGATCAACTGAGGAATCCACTCATGCAATTGATTATCGAGGCCGACCAGCGCAATCCGATTTTCCTCGAGCTTATTCCGCGCTTCATCCAGGACGCCCTGTTTCCGTTTGACCTCGTCCCGTAGGGACGCGCTAGCCGTGGTATCAATGGTCGACAGCGTATTGTTTGCCTCGGCAAGCCTGTGCTGTTCATCCACTGCCCGTTCAACCGCATCACGGATGCGCTGGCTCAGTTCCTCAAGGTCACCTAATTTGGCGATCCGTTCCAATACTTCGTCTGCTTGTTTTTTGGTGCGTACGACCGACGGACGTTTATCGGCCAACTGGACGATCTCTGCGCGGTATTGTTCCTGATCAGCGTAGGTAAGCCGCTTTCCAAACAGAAGTTCGTCCTGGCTCAGCAAGCGCATCCGGCTAACTGCAAAATTGGCTGACAGCATGCCGTCGATGGTCATCGCCCGGGAATAGCGCTCGAGTTCCTCCTCGGTTTCAACACAGCGCATCTGGCCCAGCAGGGCGCGAAGATAGCCAAGGGCAACCGCGTTCTCGCTCACCAGTAAATTGCCTACCAGGCCGCCATCAGTCTCGTTCCATGACTGCGAACGGAAGTGATGCGGCTGCACGATCTTGGCCGAGTAGGCGGCGTTGCTGCGCATGTAGCGTAATAGCCGAACCGCCTCGCGTTCCTGCCCCGCCGGCACAACCAGGGATTCCCGATTGCCCTTGAAAAACGATTCAATCGCGGTTTGCCAGCTAGCATCGCTGACTTGCACCAGATTGCTGACCGGTTCAGCCTCGATCCCGTTTACACGCAAATACTCTATCACGGCACAGACAGCATCGCTGATCGGCGCACCGTCGCGTTCGGCGTTCCGGATCTGGCCATTCAGGACGCGCAGCCGTTCATCAATTTCTTCCAGCGCCTTTACGGCCAATTCTTTTGCTTGTTGCAGGGCAGGGGTTTCGGTGCCGAGGAAGCTCACTGCCTTGCAAAGCGCCGTATCCATGCCAGAAAGGAGTTCTTGCTCATACCGGTTTTTTTGGTGACTGATTTCCCGGTCGACTTCCTTCGCCTGTCGCATCCGCTCAGGAAGAATCTTCTCAGTCACGATGCTGTCAATGATGGCTCCCAGCTTGATCATCGGCGCCTCAACACCGCGAAGCGTGATCCCAAAGGAATTTTTCAGTTGGGCGATATTCTGGGCAAGCGTTTCGACGCGGGTGGCATCGTTCTGGCTGTGCAGAATGGACAACGCTTGGTCATAGGCAGTTTGGGCGTTGGCCACATTGGTTTTCAGCGTCTTCCGAATCTTGCGCTGTAGGCGCTTCTTGCCGGACGAGGCAAGTATCTGGTCTTTAAGGGACTGCGCCCGTTGTTGGCTCTCCTTGAGCTGGTACTCGGCCGCCAGCGCACGAATGCTGATTTCGCGGCTTCGATATTGCGCCACCTTGTCGTAGGCCTCGCCCAACACGTCCAGTTCGGCCAGTTGCTGCTGCACCCGGATCAATAGGTTCTTCAGTTCCTTGAAGGTGTCGATCTGTTTGCGGGCATTCCGGCGGTCAATCGGCCGGGCGTCGACCACATAGTCACGAACGAAGCTATCGACACTCTCGATATTCTTCAGCAAGACGCTTTTGTTGAAGGTCTTGAGGTACTCATCCACGTTGATGCTGCGTGCTTTGGGCTGCAGAGAGTGAATCAGTTCATGGACGTACTTCGTGGGCTGGTCGGTAAAGAAGGGGGTACGGCCGGCAAGCTCACTCTTGGCGCGCATCCGGGCCATGAAGTCATGGTAGAGGAGGGGGACTTCACCCTCGAGTGTCGTTTCCAGATGGTCATTCCGCGTCAAGTCCAGGCCGTTGAGGACATACAGGCCGAGCACCTGGTGTTTCGACTCACTGGCGGTTGCCCGTATGCAGACCCCGACGCTGATGTTCTCCTTGGTCTGTTCATCCTCGAAGACCAGCGTGATGTAACTGATCGCATCATCGCGCTTGCGATCGTTGGATGATCCACTGCCGGTGTCGTCGACCACGCCCAGGCAATAGTCGCGAATGGAGCGGGGATTGCGACGGCCACTGCCGGAAACTGCCACCGATTGAGTATTAAAGGCGAGCCACGAACCATGTGCACCGAGCATAGCGATCTGGATCGCGTCCAGCATGGACGTTTTGCCGGAGCCGTTTTGACCGAGGAAGGCGACGTGGCCCGTGATGTCCAGTTCAACGGCGTCATAGAGGAAGAATTGAACGAGGACAACGCGTTTAAGCTTCTTCACTGGCTTCTCCTTCTGTGGCCTCGACAACGGCTTCGTCGTCCTCTTCAAGCGCCGGCGTATCTACGCGGGACGCCCCGGTGTAGATGCTCAGGCGCTCGAGCGTCTTTTCATTCACGATGGCTTCGATGCCCGGTAAGACGGCCACATCGAAGGGTTGATCGGAGCCCGGCTCGGTGGGCGGCGTCTTGACCACCCCGTAGGCCTTCATGCGTCCCAGCAGGTCTTTCAGCAGCCCGACCTCAGAAGGGAGTTCTCGACCGGTTTCGTTCCGGTAGACCTCAAGGAACTCCTCGATGGCCATCACCGCCGACCCGTTTTCAAGCTCGGCCTGCATTGCCTTGAGGTGATAGCACTTGCGCAGCACCAACAGAAGGAGCGCGTCCCCAATGGACATGTTCTTTTGCTTTTCCACATAGGGGATGGCGGCGACGAAGCGGTGCGTCGAGTCGAACTTGAGTTCCATGCCGAGGAGGTGAAAGGTTTCCCTGAAAGCATCCCGGTACCGGTCAATCAGACGATAGGCAAAAGCCTGTTGCTTGTTTGACTCGTACAGGATTTGGCTGGTGATCAACTGATACGCAGCGCCCTTGAAGTCATCCTGCTGGTAGTAGTCGTTTGACCCAATGATGTCGTTCCACTCACGCGGCATGGCCGGCTCCCACAGTTCGGCGCGTCACCACAAATTTGGGGACGCTGAAATATTCGTTTTCGGTGATTTCGTTACTCACGATTTCAAAGCGATAGTCTTTGAGGGGGCGCAGCATCGGGTGTGCTTTCCGCCCTTCGGACCCGTACCGCCGCCCGATAACCGACAGGCGCATCACATGGACGAAGAGGCAAAGGTCGTGAATGCTCTCGATCTTGATATCGTCTGAACTAACGCGGTACCCGCCGCCCAGGTGCTTCTCCATGAACGCTTCAACCTGGGCCGGGGTGACCTCCCGATTGAGCTTCATGATCCGCTTGAGCTGCATCTGGGCCCGTTGCTCGATGGTGAGTACCGCCTTTTTGATGGGCGCTCGCGCCATGGGGCCAACGCGCTTCTGGTAGGGCGGCAACCGGGACTCGGAGAGCAGATGGCCAGGCATCATCGGCATGGCAGTCTCTGCTTCAGGAGAGGCGTTCTTGAGGCGTTCAATCGAAATGCTCAACAGCCGGTCAAGGCGATCCTGTGTCCTCAGCTTGTAGGTCAGGAAGGCCATCGACTGAGCGGTTGCCCGGTCGACACTCTCGTTCAGGCGATCCAGATGGCGGTCAATGTCGCTGAACATGAGGAACCGGGAGACGTCAGCCTCGAATTTGACGGCCGCCTCCTCGTCGCTTGTGCACCGCATGGCTGATCGGTAGTAGCCGATCATGGCCTCACGCTTGTTCGGGTCGTCGCGCAGCATCAGGGCGATCTCAATGATCCGTCCGCGGTGGCGAAGCGGGTGATTGGCCGTTCTCAGTTCGTGGTAGTCGCGAATGAAGAGCTGGCTGATGTAGTGATCGAAGAATGACCGGACGAAGGCCGCCGTTGTTTCCTGACGCTTCAGCAAATCGATGGCATCGCGCACGCGCATGGTTGTCGCGCTCAATGTCGCGACCAGTTCCCGCGCCTGCAGTGCCGCCTCATGAAAGCCGCTGGCCTGGCGCGCGGGGTCGGACAAGACCTGTTCCAGCTGATTATGGATGAGCTGAACCTTGCCACCGATGACCTGCGGCCCTTCTTCCGCAAATTGCCGCAACTGTTCCAGAAAGCGCTGGACCATCATGGCCATCGAGACATAGTGCTTAACCCCGACGACATCCTCGCGCAGCCAGCCCGCGTTGATCAGCGATCGGTAAGCGATATTGGCCCTGATGTTGATGGGCGTATTGGGTTCAATGTCGGCATCCGGCGACCACTCACGGTCGAGAATGAAGCGCTCGATCTCGCTGGTGATTGTCCGTTGAAGATAGCCATAACCATCGGGCGGTGAACTTTCCGGCCCGAAATAGTGGTCATAGAGGCGCAGCAGCAAGTCCCAGTAAAAAGCCTTGCTCGGGGCAGCGAGTGGCCCAAACAGGTTTTCGGGTAAGCGTTCGAATAGTGAGGTCAAGGCGGAGCCCAAAGTGTTACAGACTTTATTTTTCGCTGTTACAGACCTTATTTTTTCTGTAACTGGGGCAATATAGCATCATTGCATTTAGCGTCAATGATAACTTATCATCCATGCTAACTGTCGGCCATGCCATGCAGACCTATGTGGCTCGGTGTTACAGACCTTATTTTTAGACCTTCGGAATGCAATGGGCCAACGATTTCAAGTCAGCGGAATGAACGGGTGTATCACCACCGGAGAATGCGCAAATGGCGATTTGAGTCTTCGCGGAAGCGGTAATGGCTGGTTTTTGGCCACCGCACGCTCCATTGCCCGACAATTCAACGGAACATGGAACGGGGTGCTCGGCAGCTGGGTCATCGCCAGACAACGAAAACACGAAGCCATCAGCCAACTTGGCGATATTTGCCACCCTGTGGATGCCCTATGAGTGCTGACAAGGAATTGCCATCCCAGAGAACCGACCGTTTGCGCCTCATGCGAGGCATTCTGGCCTGGGAAGGCAGCCTCGGGAACACCCGGGTAAGGGAGTTATTTGGGGTTGGTTTGATACAGGCGAGCCGCATGTTGCGGGAACTGCGCGACAGCACGGCAGACGCTCTGAAGACTGCGACCAGAGCCCGTGTGCTGGTGGCCTGCCGGCCCAAAGACCTGAAGGTCGATGTCACCCTCGATGAATACCTTGCGTTGGCAAAAGACTCAGAGGCCAATAAAGCGGTGTTGGTCGACTATCGCATCGATATGACCCGGATTCCGCCGCATATCTTTGCCATGCTTCGGCAGTCTGCATTGGACGGTACCGGCCTCCAGATTGTCTATGCGTCCATGGCCAACCCGATTCCCTCGCCACGAAACATCTTTCCGCACACCTTGATTCAGGTCGGCCGGCGCTGGCATGTGCGCGCCTGGTGTGAAAAGCGCGAGGAATTCCGGGATTTCAATCTTGGCAGGATTCGCGACGCAAAACCGATCGCATCGAAAGCTCCAAGCGCTAAAACGGATGATGCCGAGTGGAATCGAACCATTCAACTGCACTTCGTCCCGCACAGAGAACTAACACCCGATCAGCAGCTGATGATCCGGGAGGAGTTTTTCCGGGGCACCTCTGGGCATCGCCTTACCGTCCGCGCCTGTATGGCAAAGTACGTCATTCAGGATTTGCGCGCAGCGACTGACCCCACAAAACAGCTACCCCCAGAATTTCAGCTTGAAGTTGCCAACGCCAAAGACCTGCACCATCACCTCTTTGAACGGTAAGTAACCTCTGCCTCAAACTAGACGCCGGATGGAGGCGCCACGAGACTGAAATCTGGACGGACAGCCACTTTGCCTACGCGCATTTTTCGTGTGTCTGGGTTCATTGCCAGCTCAAACCTGTCGCCTGCCTTCAGGCCCATCGAAATGGCTTTGGCAAGGAAACGCTTGAGACGGTTATTTCCAGTTGGGCCGCGAGTGAATACCACAGGTTCTTCAAACCCTTCCAGCGCATATTCTCCATCTGTCATCAGTCGCGCCATTTTGCTCGGCACAGCCCAGAAGCGGTTCTTGACCATATATTCACTGAGTTCGCAGTCGACATGGAAGTAGCCAGTTTGGTCCCGTTCGCTCATTGGGATGGTCTTGGCTGCTTCACCTCCAACGGACTCCTGGGCATCTTTTAGCGACGACGCACTCAATGGGGCGCCTCGTAGCGCAAAGACGCCCCGGTCGATATGGCGGTAGATCGGGGAATTGTTGAGACTGACTTGAAGAGCCATAAACTTGACCTGGCCGTTCTCGACAAGCTGAGCGTTAAGCGTGTGTCGGGAGGCGATGTTACCGTTGGCGCTCATGAGTCGATAAACAGCGGCCTCGGATTCCGACAATACAGTTTCAGCTGGGATGGCTGGCTCCAGGTAAAAGTCATCGTACTGGATTTTCTTCACCCCTTTTGTACGGCAAAGCACCTCGACAACGACCTGCAGCGGCGGCTCAATGAAGTATGGCCTGGCCTTATCGGGTTCATAGTATCCGCGCCGGGAGCGTACGAAACCCGCCAGGATCTCTTCGGCGTCGACACGCTGTCCAGCGGCAGCAAGTATCTTGATGGCCACCGAGATTAGGCGATTTTCCTTGGCTTCGCCGTACCAAAACCAGCCGTCTTTTTCGCAGAGCCACTCGAAGCCGGGAATCATTCGGCAATCCCGCTCAACATCACTCGGCAGAACACCGCTGCCCAGAATCTCTCCTGCAGCTCCGGCGACAAAAAATAGCTGAGCCGCGCCACAACTGCGGATCATCCGCATGGAAGTATCTCGAATGACGCGAATTCGATCAGCGTTATGGTTTTCGGGATCAATGACCGTTGGGGACCAGCTGAGAGTCATGTCTGCCGGCCGGTCGGTCATAGCCACGATGTTGCGGCCAAGAATCTCGCGACAGAAACGGTTCACACTCTCAATGGACAAGGATTCGCCCAACAGATCACGAAAGGTATGGTCCAGAGACTCGACTGTTGCTGGAAGGTGCTGCTTGATTTCATGAGTCAGGCGGTCAATGAAGGGGGTCTTTAACGCAAGGCGATTTGACCTATCAGCCATCTTTTCCACGATTTGCCGTATGCGCTCACGGGTCAATCCATAGCGCTCACCAATTACCCGAAGCGTCGTATTGGCCTCACCATCCACTCCGTATCGCAAGGCAAAAATGTCAGCCAGGCGCTGCTCTGAGGGGAATAGCTCATGAAAGTCTGCCGTCCGCTTCGCAAAGCTAGAACGACACAACCATGAAGCCGCCATTCGGATCTCGCCAGCAACGCTATCGGCCTTGACGGAAATAGTTTGGGTCAGGACATCCTTTGTCGGAGGAGGGGCTGCCATTTCAGGCATCCGCAGCCATCCTTCAGGGACGCCCAGCACCGCTTCCCAAGCAACTTCGAAGTTGTTCTGCCGTTTCTGGGGAAGCTTGAATTCCCAGTTCTTGAGTCCATGGGTCGGGATGCCGATCCGTAAAGCGACCTCTTGGCGATCGAGCTTAAGGGATAGGCGCCGTTCGTACGCCCGTTTCGCCAATATCTTACGTTCTTCAATCGTCAGCAGAAGATGCTCAATATCAGCCGCGAGGGGCAATTCGTTTTCCTCGGGCGGTATTGGTGCCACGCCTGTACCGTGGGATAGCCAATCAGGGTCAACAGTCAGAACGCGCGCGAGTGCATCGAGGTACTGGTTCTCCGTCGCTGGTCCTAGTTGTATTTCCCACGAACGATATCGAGGGCTCGGAACGCCGATCTTGTTCGCGACCTCAACTGAAGTCAGGCCGAGTTGCTGTCTCCGGGATCGTATTCGAGCTGCAATCTCGAATGCACGTGGTGTAAGGCGAGGGCGACCAGAGGCGCCCGGGCCGTTCGGTGTGGTTGAAGCATCCATGCACAAATCATAGCTGAACGAGGGTCGGCCGGAAATCGTGAAAAATTCCCCGTTTCAAGCCGTAACGCACGGATTTGTAAAAGTAATTTTGCGCGCTCCGTGTCTTATCCGGGCCGACGTGAAAATAACGTACTGTCGCTGGCGCTGAAACACGCGACGATTCAATGCGTTGCGGATTTCGTATCGTATTACGTAATACGATATTCCATACCGTTCTGACACGCAGCCGACGCCAGAAAATCGCAATTCTAAGACGTGATAATGTCCTGTTATCTCGTGTGACGCGTTCAGTCATCGCTCAACGTGGCTGTTTCGGAGAAGTCACGGGTTTCGGTGACATCCGTAAAATACGCAGCGTGCGCCTCCGCGTTGCACTGCGGACAAGG
>Ga0209099_1003397_pt1 | contig 12924 bp, 8 predicted proteins | sample AD_JPNHW2_MetaG_FD_184430 | JGI IMG/M metagenome (GOLD analysis project Ga0209099, IMG submission 184430) | Active sludge microbial communities of municipal wastewater-treating anaerobic digesters from Japan - AD_JPNHW2_MetaG (SPAdes) (version 2) | ecosystem: Engineered > Bioreactor > Anaerobic >...
TATCAAATATTGGCAAGTAATTATGTACAATCTAAAGTTTATCCCGGAGATTTTAATGGCGACGGACAGGATGATCTGATGATTTTCCGTTTAAATAGCAATGCCTATTATATTTCATATTTGACATTTAACGGCACTTCTTTTTTTAAAATTGACGACCCATATACATTAGGTTTTAGAACTGATGTGACTTATTTCACTGGTGATTTTAATGGGGATAAAAAAACTGATTTAATGTTAAAAGCGCCACCACCTAACGCAGATCTTTGTACTATCTATTCAACTTTTTTTCAATCTGATGGAAGCGCTGGAAGGACACTGATTGGAAATGGTAATATAAATTGGGGAACTGCAACTGCACTGACAAAGGTCAATGATATCTTTTTAGATATGAACGGGGACGGGAAGACTGAAATAATGGCCATGGATCTATCTGAAACAAGATTCTATGGTTTAGAGGCAGGAACCACAAACATTATGCAGATTGGTTCCACTCCACATACAAATAATACCAAAACAAACCTGTTCGGAGATTTTAATGGCGATGGGTTAATCGATGTCTTTGCTGTTGATTCATACATACTTATTTCAACAGGGAAGGGTTTTTTACCTTTAAATTACACATTTGGCGGACTCAGTTCAGCATACAATAATCTATACGCCCGAGATATGAACGGGGATGGGAAATGTGACATTGTTGTTGTAGGGAAATGGACAAGTAGTAGTAACCCGGTTAAGATCCATGTGGAGTATAGCATTGGGCCAAATACTTCATCCGGTTATTTCGATTTCCAGCTTCAGTCATATAGCCCGGTTTCAACGCTGCAATATTCCCCTATTGTTAATTCCTATGACTCATATAATCGTTTTGGTGATTATAATGGCGACGGAATAACTGATTTCTATTATGAGGATGGCTTAATTGCGCGTTTATTTAATACATACCAGGGAAGATCACAATATTTTGTTTCGGAAATAAAAAACGGATTCGGGTATTCAACCCATCTAAATTATCTACCGCTTACCGTTGATACTTTATATACCAAAGGTTCGCCTAAAAACTACCCTGAACTAAGTATTCAGCCTCCATTGTATGTAGTTTCATCAGTTGAAGTTGATAACCCTGATTTTTCCCATAATACCACCTGCTATACATATAAGGGAGCCTACATGCATGCTCTGGGGAAAGGATTCCTGGGATTCGAAACAATTTCATCAACGAATACTTCTCTTAAGCTGAAGACCCTCTATGAGTACGAATACAACACTACATACTATGATGTGGCAGTAAAAAAGCAAAGTAAATATCTTCTTCCATTTGGCTCTAGCTCAGAAGAACTTATCTCAGAGTTAACTCTAAATAATCAATGGACAAATTTGGGTAATGGTACTTTCTGGACCTCTGTCGCTTCTTCTTTTGAAGCAGATTTATTAAAGGGAAGTTCCGTTACGAAAATATACAATTATAATTTTACTTACGGGAACCTGACTAATTACAGGGAGGATTTTGATGACGGTTCTTTTAACTCTACAGCTTATTCAAATTTCTCAGATGCAGGTACCTGGTTGCCGGCCAAACCACAAACAATTGCTGTATCAAAAAAGCATTACCAGGATTCCCAAATTAATACATTAACAACAGATCTTACTTATTATCCGACATCAGGCCTTTTGCATACAAAAAATATTGGTTCGCTGACAGTTACATACAATTATGATTCTTACGGAAATATGATTGATGAAATTTCTTCTGATGGTATCTCAAACAGAACAAATCATTTTACCTATGATTCTAAGAATATGTTTGTATATAAATCTTATAATGCATTAAATCACGTTACGAAAAGAACCTACGATTATGTAACAGGAAATGTCCTTACTGAAACACAACCTGATAGTGCGATAGTAGTTAATTATTCTTACAACGATTTTGGAACTTTGATAACCAGGTCTGTTCCGGTGTTAGGTCAGAGCGAGAGTTATAATTACGGTTGGGCCACAGGTACCAGACCATTGGGCTCAATATATTATAAGCAGACAGTTATATCCGGAGTTCCCACCACCAAAGAGTATTATGATCTGTTCGTAAGAGTTATATGCCAGGATATCACCGGATTTGACGGTTCTTCAGTTTTTACAAACACTGTTTATAATAACAAAGGACAGGTGTTAGAAACTTCTTTGCCATATAAACAATCGGATACCAAATTAAGGACCTTATACTTTTATGATAATTATGGTCAAAAAATTAAAGAAGCATCTCCTTCAGGAATAATTGACCTTACTTATCTTGGCAAAACGATTCAGGTTACTTCCAGCGGTGGACAAACTTCTTCAAAAACTTATGATTCACAGGGTAACATTATTACTTCCATTGACAATATAGGAAGCATTGGTTATACTTATAAAAGTATTGGAAAACCTGCTGCAATAACCTCAAATGGGTCGACCTGGTCAATGAACTATGATAACCTGGGACGCCAAACCAATCTGAGTGATCCTGATGCAGGAACAACAATTTATACTTATAATATTTTTAATGAATTGATCAGGCAGGTTGATTCAAAGGGTAACAGCGATTCATTAACATACGATCCTATCGGCAGGGTTATAAGAAAGTATGCTAAAGAAGGAATAAAATTGTATTCATATGATCCCTCAGGGAAACCAGGAGTTTTGAGCTCAGTTACTTACCCCGGAGGCAGCGAAACATATAGCCATGATAACTATGCCAGATTAACTGGTAAAGTAACCAATATTGAGGGAGTAGATTACTCCACCAGTTATGGGTACGACAGTTACAACAGGTTGGAAACATCAACTTTTCCCTCAGGTTTTGCAGTAAAAAATGTTTTCAACTCATATGGATATCTGTCCGAAATACGACGGAATGACAATAATTCCCTGATATGGCAGGCCTTAAGCAATAACGCCTTTGGGCAATTGACACAATATAAATATGGTAATAACTTAACTACTACACATTCATATGATAATATAGGTTTCCTTACCAATATTCAGACAGGATCTGTTCAAAATATAGAGTATAGTTTTAATCTTGCAACAGGTAACCTTACCAGCCGTAAAGATAATTTACGTAATCTGACTGAATCATTCACATACGATAACCTCAATCGCTTAACTGGTGTAAATGGCCCTTCGTCATTAACAATGTCGTATTTCAACAATGGTAACATTAATACAAAAACTTCTGTAGGAACATACTCTTATGATGGGATTAAACCACATGCGGTAACCGCTGTTACAAATCCTGATACCGTTTTTCCGACAACAACTCAAAGAATAACTTATAATTCATTTAACAAAGTTGATTCAATTATTCAGGCTAATCTGATTTACACCATTTCATACGGAGCAAATAACCAGCGGAATGTCTCAAAATTATTTAACAATGGGTCACTTCAGAAAACTATTCATTATGCGGATGGATATGAAAAAGAGATAAAGCCGGGGAACCAGATCAGGCAATTGCATTACATAAACGGAAGTGATGGTTTAGCTGCAATATTTGTCAGAAATAATGGTCAGGATACCTTATATTATGTTCATACCGATCATTTGGGTTCAATAAATGTTATTACTAATCAATCAGGTACTGTTGTTAAGAATTTCAGTTTCGACGCCTGGGGAAGAAGACGAAACCCTACAAATTGGTCATATTCTAATTTGCCATCTGCATTTCTTTTTTCAAGAGGGTATACCGGCCATGAACATCTGGATGAGTTTGCATTGATAAACATGAACGGCAGGGTGTATGATCCTATTCTGGCAAGATTCTTATCTCCCGATCCTTTTATTCAGTTTCCGACAAATCCCCAGAATTACAACCGATTTTCCTATACACTGAATAATCCCTTAAAATACACTGACCCTGATGGTGAATGGGTTATAACTGTACTAACCATGCTTGCAAATATGTATATCAGTACATCGGCAGCTAATGACTGGCAGTTTAATCCAACAAAATGGGATTGGGGAAGCCCAAAGTCTTGGGTTTCTTTGATACAAAGCGGGATCTCTGGTTGGACATTAGGCTCCTACCTTGAAGCGAGGTTTAAAATTGGACATTACAACAAAGGTTTTATAAAGCTCGATAACTCCATTATTGATCCTCAACAGGCTTCTCAGCGATTGGATCCACATTCAGAAGATTTATACAAATTTCAAAAGGATTATTTTCCAAAATACATTTATGGAAATAAAATCATACATACATATAATAATGAGCTTGTTCTAGCCCAAGCGGAACATGCATGGGCATTCACAAGCGATGTTTTAACAAATGGTAAGTATACAATTTACTATGGGAATATAGCTTTTTCAAGTAAATTCCATCTCTACAATGCAATGGGACATGAATTAATACATATTGCTCATTTTGAGAGGTTTGGCAGATTATGGAAAGAGAAATTCTCTGAATATGCAACTAATTATTGGAATTATAAAATTAGTTCAATTTTAGGGGCAAGCGAATATGCCGATGCGTTCCTACAAGAAGCAAGGAGTTATTATAATTTTGATCCATACTCTATTTGGCGTATATTTAAAAGTGATAAAGTTTTTAAATACATGAAATACTCTGATTATGGAATTCCTTACAATTAGAATTATGATAGTTTTTTGTTTTCTCCTAACATCCAGAAGGCAAGAGATAAGTACTAATATTTCTATCTTGCGAAATCAGATTTGCATTGAAATTAGAAACAATACGAATGACTCGGTCTTTTTTCAATTTAAGGGTATTGCTGGCTTAAAAGTTAGTTACAAAGGATCCAGGATCTCTAACTTTATTGACAAGGATAAAGTTAATTTCAATGTGTCTGATTCTTCATTTGACTCACAAATCAAGAATAGACCATTAAATTTTAGAATAGGAAATCAAAAGCATCAATATCTAATTGATTCATTTTTAACAAAATATTTTATTGATGAATTTCGAAAATTGAATAAAAACATTGATCATACTACTTTTGATGAAAGCAAAATACTAATAAATGTTACAAGTGTATTATCACTTGAGGGTGATTTTCTATTTCTTCAACCACAAGAGTCATATCAAAAAGTTATTCTATGTTCACCTTCTTTGATGATTCCTGGTAAATATACGGTCTGCTACAAAGAAAAGTATAAAAAGTACTTTCATAAAAAAATCAGGATCTATGAAGAATCTATTAAGAAATCAGTGAAGATACCCATAATTCCACCGAAAAAGATAATGGGATACAATAGATTCGATGGCGAATTAAAAACAAGAGTAGCATCTTTTATTATGGAGAACTAACATAACAACCTAAACTTTATGAAGTTTTATTACTCTAAGAAATCCCGGTCAATTAAAGTCCTTATTATAAGTATTTACATTCTGACTTTGTTATCGGCATGTTCTAAACATTCTGAAGATAAACCTGATTCATTTATCCTTACAGGTATAAAATCCTCAAAAGGATCTGAATTAGTTACAATAAAGCTTGATTCAGGTATTGCAAACACTACTCCCATTGATTGCTATGTTCTGGGGTCAACGGTATTTGACTCCAACACCAATGGTTATGGGTTTGTTGATTGTGATTCAGTTTTCCAGCTAATAAATCCAATGACCGGTAATTTATTAAAATCTTTTAACCTGCCCGGATATCTTTCACAAATAGTGATCGATAATAATGACAACACTCTTATTGGCAGATATACTACAATGATATATGGGGAAGATCCGGATACTATTGAAACCAAAACCATAAAGGCAGGTCCCCCGATTTACACCAATTATGTTATCAGGGTGGACCTTGAAACCGGATCGGTTCTTTCAAAAAATCGGGTCGAAATAGGAGATGGCATATTTGCCTGTACTTATTTTTATGATCAGACCGAGAAAAGATATTTCCTGTTAAGGGCCGATAATAATTTAATTTCAATAAATCCTTCATCAGGAGAAATTACCAAAACTACCTATATTGGAAAAAGTCTGAATAATGTTATTTATAATCAGTCTGATAAGACTATAACCGGGATAACTTATTCAGCTGAATCAGGCAAAAATTATATTGAAACTTATGATTTGACAAACGGTTCTAAAATCACTATTAAAGAACTCAGTCAAATTGAATACTATCAGGCTTGTATTTCAGGTTTTGATCCGGATTTAAATTGCTATATTATGATAAATAGTAATCTGGAAGTGCTTTTTATTGATATTTCAACCGGAGAAACCTTAAAATCGTCAAAACTGGATGTTCCTCTTAATGACCTAAAATTCTGGACCAGACATCAATAATTGAACAGCCCGGATATTAACCCCGTATTATTTCCTGTTTCTCCTTATCCCAGTACATTGTACGTCCCTCAAGATATGCCCTTGTTCCCATATGGGCAGTCATAGCCTCCTCGAATGCCTGGTCGATGTTGCATGAAGGTGTTTTTCCCTGTCTTATGCACTCGAGCCATTCCCTCATATGGAGATGTGTGGTATCGTAACGCTTGCCGTTTATATAGGTATAAAGCAGGCCGCGCTGTGCAAAGTAAAGCTCTGTTGCTGAAGTAACAGCATCGACTTTGCTTTGTCCGGGTACATATGTAAAGAAAGGTTTGTCTGTAGGGATGATACCCTGCTTTATCTTTTCGGCGTAGCGTTCCGAGTCGCGGTCGGCTGTCAGGCTGAGGACATCTGCAACCTCCATCGATGCATCATGGCCCATGAAAACCTTGCCCCTGTTTCTTGAACTGGCAAGGGTGGCGCTGTAAAGCATTGTCATATTCTTGTCGGGCCATTCAAATGTTGTCTGAAGGACATCCGGAACCGTACGGCCGTCCTTAAAGAAATAAACACCTCCCGAGGATGTTGCCGAATGCGGTATCCCAACATGCATTATCTGGTTTGCTGCATCATATTCGTGTGTTAGAAGGTCACCCGATAAGCCTGTACTGTAGTCCCACCAGCAACGCCAGCGGAAGAAACGTTCGAGGCTGAATTTGCTTCTCTCATCAGGACCGACATATTTTTCGAGCTTGTTTGAAAGCATGTAATCGTTGTATTCTTTTATCCGTTCAGGGTCGCCTTCGAACTGTTTCCAGTCGATAGTCTGGGGATTTGATCCTTCAATTATCGGATACACCCATGCTCCGTTGGGATTATTCCTGTTTGTGCAGACCTGGATGAGGTTAACGTTTCCAAGCAGGCCGTTTGATATTATTTCCTCAGCTTTCTGGTATGATGCCGTCTGCCTGCCCTGGTGGCCAAGCTGGAATACTATTCCTGTTTCCTTTATTGTCTGCCTTACCATATATGTTTCAGGCACAGTCCATGTCATTGGTTTTTCGCAATATACATGTTTCCCGGCCCTTGCTGCTGCTGCACTGATGGTTCCGTGCCAGTGATCGGGGGCTGCAATTACAACGGCATCAATGTCATCAGCGGCAAGAAGCTCCTGGTAAGTCTTATAACGTTTGGGAGCCTGTCCGAATTTGCCGGTAGTCCCCTCACGATGTATATTCGATCCTGTAAGCTGGGCAGCCTCGCTGTATTTGTCAAAGATATCGCATACACCTGTTATGACAACATTAAGGTCATCCTGTTCCAGGAAGGCATCATAGCGTGTATCATCAGGATTTTTCTTTTTGGCTTCGATGAGGGTATCGATATAAGATGGTTCTGCAAATCCCAGGGCTCTCATAAGCTGCTTGCCCCTGATTCCAAACCCTATCAGTCCGACGCGGATCTGTTTGCCGTTTGCCACAGGCTGAAGGAATACTGCACTTTTATTGCTAAGCTTGAATACGTCGGAAATATCTTTATCGAGGACAGAAACCTTTCTTGATTTTACAAGTCCGTAAGCAATTGCACCCAATACCGGAACTGTTGCAAGTGTCTTTATGACATCGCGGCGGCCAATAGCTGAAGCTTTTTTTGCTTCTGATTCACCTGAGGTCTTTTTTGTATTTTCTTTTTCCATGGCGTCAGATAATGAATTTTTTAAAACCCGATGGCAGCACTTTCACCAGCAGCCTGTCGATACCTATTACCCTTGCAGAAGGGAAGACGAAAAGTACTCCCAGTGCGGCAAGTTCAACAAGGTTTTTATCAATAAGGAAATATGATCCTTCAAATGGCATGGCATATTTGGCGCCAATAAGTGCAGGATGTGAAAGTGTATACATTATTAAAAGGAGTATGCCTCCGATGCATGATAAACGCGAGAAGGCGCCGATTATAAGTCCAAGGCCGATAAGGACCAGAGCCCATTCATTCAGGAAATTAACCGTATTCATTAATCCGGCATTACCAGCCATATTGACAAAAAAGGAGCGGAAGGGACCCTGTGAATCCACAAGATAAGCGGCGGCTGTCCAGTTTGGATTAAGGACCTTAACCATTCCTTCAAACAGGAAATGCCACCCAACGAAGATGCGTAAAACCAGCAACCAGGTAAGTTGGGCTTTTGAATAATTGTTTTCCATATCAGATACTATAATTTTTAGACTGTTAAATAGCAGTTTATTAAATGCAAATAAAATATTTTACGTAAGGAGTTTTGCTTTTACTGTCATACCCCATAAGGGACGTAAACTTACACTTTTTCAGATTATCTTATTACTGTTTAACAATTTTTAATATTGTTTTAATTTAACAGGGCAACTAACACAACTTTTACCTTAAATCTGTCATAATAAAAGTCAGCGTCAGGATTTTTTCGCAACTCCTTCAGCAAGCCCTCGCATATATCCAATGGCAAACAAATTTCCAAGTACAGTATAACCGCCGCTCTGTCCGGCTTCGACTTCAGTCGCCATTGTTGGAACGTGGTCAGGCCTCATGGGGCCTGTAAATCCTATATCATAATAAGCCTTCATTGCTTCGTACATGTCGATTTGTCCCTCGTCGTGGAAAGTTTCGGTAAATCTTGTGCTTGGGATGGTACCGCTCAGGTCAAGGACATTTCTGAAATGAACGAAATTTATTATATCGCTACCCCATTTTCTTACGAGCGATGGGATGTCGGTGCCCATCAAAATTTGTTTGTACGCGACCAGCTTATTACAGGCATCCAGTTGTAGCAGATTATATCGACATCGCCATGTTGTCTCAGATTCTTCATGAATGTAATGAAGTTTGATATCTCCTCATCTCTTCCCTTCAATCCGAGTTTTGTCTGAGTACCAAGTGCCGGAGGCCCTTCCACCACAGCCCATTTTATTCCATTTTTATCCCAGGCAGCCTTTGTTGCCTTTATGGGTTCAGGCTCCCAGGGTCTAAATCCCTCGACCCTGCTTATTCCCGATACTGCATAATTTACTGCCAGCTGTTTTGCAAAAGGAACCTTTGGCGAAGCAGGATCCATGAAAAAAGCGAATTTAATCCCTGCATCTTTTATAAAAGGTTTATCATTTCCATGTAATAACGAGGATTCTGCTGACCTCCCTAATCCTGATATTGAAAAGGCAGCTGCTGCAAATGAGCTTTTCTTTATAAAATTCCGGCGGTTATTCATGTTTTTATGGTTTTATTCATATCTGAGAGTCTCGGCAGGATTGCAATTAGCTGTTCTCCATGATTGGACGGAGATTGTGACCAGGACCGTTATGATGGTAATCATCCCGGCCAGAACAAAAATCCACAAGCTCAAATGAATTTTGTACGCAAAATTACCAAGCCATTTTTGCATTGAAAGATAAGCTGCCGGAAAAGCAATGATAAGTGAAATAAGGATCCATTTCAAAATATCCATATTAAGCAAATACAATATTTCCATCACAGAAGCTCCATGGATCTTGCGCAGGCCTGTTTCTTTTGTGCGCCTCTGGGTTGTTAACAAGGCCATACCCAGAAGGCCGATTGAGCATATGAAAAGAGCCATTATTGTAAAAATTGCAAGTAAAATTGCCTGGAGGCGTTCCGGTTTATAAATATTCCTGTATAATGTGCCTACATAATTATATTGCATCGGATATTCAAGGAACATATTATTCCAGACACTTTTCAGATCACTTATTGCTTTTACACTCATTCCATCCCTGAACTTCACGACAAAGTTTATCAGCCACAGGTCTTTCCTTTTGAACATAACAAGTGGTTCGATCTCCTTTTTCAGACTGGAAAGGTGAAAATCTTCAACGACCCCGATTATCCTTCCGTCAGGGATATCAATACCGGGGATGTTTGTAATTAGTTTGAATTTCTTCCCCACAATATCATCAGGATCTGTATAGTTCAGCCTTTTCATAGCGGCCCGGTTTATTAAATATTCTCCGGATCCTTCGATGTCATTATTGATATCCGAGAAAGTACTTCCGCCAAGGAATTTAAATCCGAAAATGCGGGGAAATGAATAATCGCAGGGGAAAATACCAATTTTTTCATCAGTCTTGTCCCTTTCACTAACCGTATAGCCTTCCATGTTGAACTGAAACATGTCATTTGCTTCACCTCCGGGTGCTTCAAACATTGCTGAAACAAATTCTATCGAGTTGTATTTAAGCAACTCCTGTTTAAAAACCTCAAATTTTTGTTGCAGTATGGTATGAACATCCCTGATGCAGATAAGATCATTTGTCTTTCCCCCCATACCATTTGCCAGGGCAAAACTTGTCTGCATCGAGATTACGATAACCGATATTAAAAGTGCAGTTGAAATTGCGTATTGAAGAACAATCATGCCTTTGCTTATTCCTTTTCTTCTCAGGTTATTATTTCCGCCTGTATGTTTAAGTGTCTTTATTTTCACTACAGCTTTTTGAAGCACCGGGATGATACCTGAAAGAACAGAAAGACCTGTAAAAACAATCACTATTATTGATATCAAAACTGTTTTATTCTGGAAAAGACTCATATCAAGATACTTTCGGATCAGACTATCAGCAATGAATGATAATATTGCACATATTGCAACAGCTCCTGTAAGAATTATCATTGCTTCAGTAAGGAAATATTTAAGGGTTGTCGTGGTCGAAGAGCCTGCCACTTTGCTGATATACAGGAATTTTTCGCTGTAATAAACCATACCTGCATTTAGATTGGCATTGTTTGCAAGTGCAATAACGGCAAGGATAAGAGCTGCAGCGAGGAGAGTATATATAATATACATATTGCCGTTTACTTCAATCTCACGCAATTTGTCTGAATGCAAATGAATGTCTGTGACCTTCTGAAGATGGGCTTCAGGCAAACCTGCATCTGAAGCTTCTGAAACAAGGGTAAGATAAAAATCACTGAATCCCGCGATAATCTTCTCCGGATCTGCTTTTTCCGAAAGGACTAGGTATGTCCATGCCCATCCCTGAAATATACTCCTGTCGACAGGTGTGGTTATGAATTCCGGATGAAAGTGACTATTTCCCGGGAAATCTCTCATTATTCCCTTTATTACGAAATTGATATCCTTTCCATAGTACTGTCCTGCAGGCAGTGTCAGTACCTGCCCGACAGGATTTGTTTTTCCGAATGTCCTTCTTGCAAAATCCTCGGAAACAACCATTGAACCAGGATTGTCAAGGATCTCAGCTTTGTTCCCTTCCAGCAGAAAGGCATCAAAAACCTCAAAGAAAGTACTGTCACATTCAAGTCCTTGATTTACTGGAATATAATCTTCATTATATTTTATAACCCCGCCCCTTACCGGAGCAAGTCTTACAAATGTTTCTATTTCCGGAAAATAATTTAACATCCCAGGTATGTATTCTGTATTATTTATCCTTGCGAATTCTTTCCCGTAGGTGTAAGAGTTCCCTGATAAGGTCAGACGATAGATTCTTTCCGATTTCTTATGAAATGAATCATATGTAAGCTCGTAATTAAGATACAATCCAATGATGAGAATACCGCACAATGAAAGACCCAGACCTGTAATTTTTATTAAATTAAGGGCTGGCCTTTTTCTGATATTTCTGAAAGCGAATCTCAGGATCATATAATTAATTTACAATTTCGTCTTTCACCTGTATGTAAATTCCTTTCTTCTGATCCGGACAAATGTCCAAGTTAGTTATTTATGCATTCAGGAGGGCTTATGACAGGATAAAAATTGCAAATGCAAACAGCACCTTACTTTTGCTCGAAAAATGATCATAAATGCCCGGAAATCACTAAATTTGATAGACAAATTCATTTTTAGTCAGTTAACGGGTAAAACAAAAGACCATGTCGGATATCTTTAAAAAAACGTTTCTGGCCGGTCTGGGCGCCATGTCGCTTACACGCGAAAAGGCCCAGGAAATTACAAACGATTTGATAAAAAGAGGCGAACTGGCGAAAACAGATGAGGCGAAATTTGTAAGGGATCTTCTGGATCTGGCCGAAAAAAACAAATCCGGACTGGAGGACAAAATTGAGAAGGCAATTGAAAGAGTCATGGCAAAGCTCGACATCCCGACCAGAAAGGAGGTTGAGGAATTAAAAGCTGAGATAGCCAGGCTTTCGAAGAAGAGTAAATAAAAACAGGGTTAACCGGATTATTTTGGAAGGCTTTGCCAGGTATGCAGATATTCAGGATATTCGACAAGTTCAGGCGAACAAGGCATATCATAGGTTCATTTACAAAATATGGCCTTGATTATTTCTTTGATAAGGGCAAAGCAGGAATACTGGGTTTTATTACAAAGAGGGATGATTCCTTCCGGAAATTCAGTAGTGGTGCAGCCTTTTGCCTTGCCCTCCAGGAACTGGGACCCACATTCATCAAACTTGGCCAGATTCTTAGTACAAGGCCCGACCTTCTGCCTCCTGATTTTATAAAGGAACTTGAAAAACTGCAGGACCAGACTCCCCCTTTTGAAAGTGCTACCGCCATTGAAATAGTGGAGAGAGAATTAAAGAAGCCTTTAGGTGAATTATTCCGTAATTTTGATCCGGGACCGGTGGCAGCTGCATCACTCAGCCAGGTTCACAAAGCCGAGTTGCATGATGGCCGGATAGTG